>Ga0306926_10006472_pt1 | contig 12574 bp, 10 predicted proteins | sample flu12Cox44000178_FD_203759 | JGI IMG/M metagenome (GOLD analysis project Ga0306926, IMG submission 203759) | Lab enrichment of tropical soil microbial communities from Luquillo Experimental Forest, Puerto Rico - flux8day.12C.oxic.44.000.178 (v2)... | ecosystem: Environmental > Terrestrial >... | reverse complement strand
GCACCAACAACATCGCGTTCGCGCTGATTTCCTTCGAAAATATCGCCGCTTACGAAATTTATCGCGCGCGGCTTCGCGGCGATAAGGAAGGGATGGCCACTTTCAGCTTCGCCGAAGAGAAAAAGTTCGTTCTCGCCGAGGAGAGGACATTCCTGCGCCAGGTGACGGCGTAGCATGCGTCCAGCGCACCTTTCGAACCTCCGCTCGCATGGCTAAGCTTGTGCGAGCAGACGTTTTCCAAAAAGGGAGGAGATCATGCCGATCACCGTGTCCGACAAGCGCGCGACGTTCCGCAAATTGCACGAGGGTGGATGCTTCGTGATCCCCAACCCGTTTGACGTCGGTTCCGCCAAGGCGCTGCAGCAATTGGGCTTCAAGGCGCTGGCCTCGACCAGCGCGGGCTTTGCATGGACGATCGGAAAGGCCGACAACCACGTCACCGTCGACGACGTCTGCACGCATCTTGCCGTGCTGTGCGCCGCGGTCGATCTGCCGGTCAACGCCGATTTCGAGGGCGGCTTTGTCCATGAGGCGGAAAAGGTCGCAGCCAATGTGGCGCGCGGCGTCAAGACCGGCGTTGCCGGCCTCTCGATCGAAGATTCCACGGGCGACGCCGCAAAGCCGCTTTACGACCGCGCGCATGCCATCGCGCGCATCAAGGCGGCGCGCGCTGCGATCGACGCCGACAAGAGCGGAGTGTTGCTGACCGGCCGCTGCGAGGCGTTTCTGGTCGGCCAGAGTGATCTCGACATGGTGATCGATCGTTTGTGCGCCTATTCGGACGCGGGCGCCGATTGCCTGTATGCGCCCGGCATCAAGACCAGGGAGCAGATCGCCGCGGTGGTAAAGGCTGTGGCGCCGAAACCGGTCAATCTTCTGATCGGCCCGTCGGGCCTGTCGGTTGCGCAAGCCGCCGAGCTTGGCGTGCGCCGGATCAGCGTCGGCGGCTCGCTGGCGCGCGCCGCCTGGGCCGGCTTCCTGCGCGCGGCGCGCGAGATCGCCGAGCACGGCACATTCTCGGAAATGGCCAAGGGCCATCCGGCTGTCGAGCTGAACAAGATGTTCGGCTAGCGGGCGACTGGTTCCACCGTCATGCGCGGGCTTGTCCCGCGCATCCACGTCTTGCTCTCTTTGTTGGAGGCCATGACGTGGATGGCCGGGCATAGGCGAGCGGAAGCGACGCCGTTCTTCGAACGGCTATGCCCGGCCATACGAGCGTCGAAGTCGACCACGGTCAGCAAACCGGCATCTTGCGAAACCGAAACACCGCAGACAGAACCCCGTCTGCGATGCGTGGCTTCGGGTTGCGAACTTATTTGTTGGCCGGCGCGGGGTTGCCAGGCGGGTTGGATGCCGGGGGCGGCGGCGTCTGCGAAGGCGCAGCACCCGTCGTCGTACCGGGTTTTGTGTTTCCGCCCGGGGTCGGCGAAGGCGCCGCTTGAGGCGGGGCCGGCGCGGTGTTTTGGGCCGTTGCCGGCGGGGCCTTCTGCGCCGTCGACGACGTGCCGTTCTGATGCATCGTCGAATTGTTCAAGCCGTAGAAAACCGCGCCCAGAAGCACGGCGATGGCGATCGCTGCGATCACGATCTTGCCGCTGCTGGCGGGACCTTCGGCGAGTTCGGGATCGGGCTGCAGTTCGTTGTCGGTACGGGATGCGCGGAGCAAGCCGTCATCCTCGATGTCCGGTCGCGTCGGGTCGATAGGACGATAGCGATCGTTCGCGCGAGAGGTATCGTCGTCGCGGTACGGCTCGCGAGGGTCGTTCGGATTGCGTATAGCCATGATATGTTCCTCCTCGAATGTCCCGGACAACGGCTGGTGCTTGGGTCTGTTCCCCGGAACCGGCTCCCCTTTCCGATAGGCGCCTGTTCAGGACGGAACCCGAAAGCTAACGTCGAAATTCCGATCGCGAGGGCGAGATGTGGGCTCTGCCGCCAACCATTACCGTGCTGCACGTGCTCTCCCTCGTGGCACTCACGGCGCAAGCGATGACGGCGGCCCTTGCCGCGGGGCGGCGCAGCATGGATTGGATGGGCGTCTGCATGCTGGGTTGCATCACCGCGCTCGGCGGCGGCACGATCCGCGATGTCGTGCTCGGGCATTATCCGCTGCCATGGGTTGAGAACCCGTTCTATCTGGCGCTCACGGCAGGTGCTGCGTTTGCGACCGTCCTGATCGCGCGTATCGTGCATCGCCTGAATCTTGCGTTTCTCGTCCTCGATGCGATCGGGCTTGTTGTGTTCACCATGGCCGGCTGCGATGTCGCCTGGCAGATGAACCAGTCGCTCACGATCGTGATCATTTCGGGCATGATTACCGGATGCGCGGGCGGGGTGCTGCGCGACATTCTTTGCAACGACGTGCCGCTGTTGTTTCGCTCCGAGCTCTACGCCAGCGTTTCCGTCGTCACCGGGCTGTTTTACGCGACCGCCTTCGGTTTGAAGCTGAATGACGAAGTTTGGACCGCGCTGACCTTCGTGCTCGGCCTGTCGTTTCGCCTGCTCGCCATCCGCTACAAATGGGAGATGCCGAAATTCGTGTTCAACAGCGAGAAACCCTGAGCCGTTGAATCGGAAGTGGCGACGCTGCGACGAGTTACCGCCGCGCTTTCGTCACTTGCTCCGCGGTCACCGCGGAAGCCGAGTTGCCCCAGGCGTTGCGGATATAGGTGGTGACGTCGGCGATCTCCTGGTCCGACATCTTTTTCGCGTAGGCGGGCATCGATCCCGTATTGGGCGCGCGCTTTGTGGTGATGGTTTCGGCGCCGTCGAGGATGATGCGGATCGCGCTGGAAGCGTCCTCCGACTGCAGGTTCGCGTTCCCCGGCAGTGGCGGATAGATGCGCGGTGCGCCACTTCCATCGGCTTCGTGGCAGGCGATGCAGGCGCCCTTGTACAATTTTTCGCCGTTTTCCATCTGCGCCTGCGAAGGCGCCGATGCCGTGGGTTCGATCGCGCCGGGAGCGACATCCTTCAAATACACCGCCATCGCGCGAACGTCGGCGTCGCTCATTTTCGAGGTCGAACTGAGCACCACTTCCGCCATCGGACCGCCGGCATGGCTTTTGGCGTTGCGGCCGCTCTGCAGATATTCGACGATGTCGTCCACGCTCCACGATTTGAGCCCGCTCTTTTCCGAGGCATCCAGCCTGGGCGCAAACCAGCCGTCGACCAGGCTGCCGCCAAACCTCTCGCTGCGCTTTTCGGCGCCGGCAAGGTTTTTCGGCGTATGGCATGCGCCGCAATGGGCGGCGGCTTCGACCAGATAGGCGCCGCGATTCCATTCCGCGCTCTTGCCTTGGTCCGGTTCAAAGATGCCCGGCCGGAAGAACACCAGGTTCCAGCCGCGCATCAGCACGCGGTGATTGAGCGGCCAGCGCAATTGCGGCGAGGGCGGGGTGTTCTTCACCGGCGGTATCGTGTCGAGGTAGGCCTTGATCGCCAGCACATCTGGCTTTGTCAGTTTTGTGAAATGAGGGTAGGGGAACGCGGGGTAATAGCGGGTGCCGTCGCGGCCCACGCCCAGATGGACCGCGCGGTAAAAATCCTCATCGCTCCAGCCGCCGAGGCCAGTGTCGCGATCGGTGGTGAGGTTCGCCGAGTAGATGGCCCCGAACGGCGTGTCGATCCGCCCGCCGCCGGCAAAGGGTTTTGCAGGGTCCGTGGTATGGCAACCGCCGCAATCGGCGGCTTCCGTGAGCGCCTTGCCACGTGCGATCGTGTCCTGCGAAGGCTGTGCTTGCACCCACCCCATGCCGAATGCACTGCACAAAATCACGCCGGCCAGAAGCGTGTGCGTTCCGCCTTGCCGTCCCCGCATCGATCATCTCCGCTCGGCTCGAGTATAGCCAGCAAACCGGGCGGCCGCTGGCGTCACGTCGTTTCGCCGTATGAATTGTTCGCGACATAAGCCGAAAACCGGGACGGCCGACGTCGGTACGAAATTGCGTTTTTCCGTTGTCCCCTTCGTTGCGTCAGATTTGTGCTGCCCGACGTTAAAAAACCGACATAGACTGTTGTTGCGGCTAGTGTTGCACATTGGGATGATTAGCTAAAAAGGCGCCGGCAGGGCCCAACGAAGACTCAAAGAGGGTGGAATGGGAATCAATCAGGGTCCGATCAGTCTTGACCAGAAGTACACCCAGGGAACCGGCCACGTCTTCCTGACCGGAATTCAGGCGCTGGTCCGCCTGCCGATGGCGCAGATCCGGCGCGATCGCGCCCTCGGGCTGAACACCGCCGGCTTCATCAGCGGCTATCGCGGTTCACCGCTTGGCGGCTACGACCAGCAGCTTTTCGCCGCGCGAAAACATCTCGAACAATACAACATCAAATTCCAGCCCGGCGTGAATGAAGACCTCGCGGCGACCGCGATCTGGGGCTCGCAGCAGCTCAACCTGTCGCGCGGCGCGAACTACGACGGCATCGTCGGCATCTGGTACGGCAAGGGCCCCGGCGTCGACCGCTGCGGCGACGTGTTCCGCCATGGCAACGCCGCGGGCTCGGCGAAAAACGGCGGCGTACTGTGCCTTGCGGGCGATGATCACGGCGCGAAATCCTCGACCGTCCCGCATCAGTCGGACCACGCCTTCATCTCCGCGCTGATGCCTTATCTTTATCCCTCCAGCATCCATGAAATGATTGAGATGGGGCTGCTCGGGATCGCGATGTCGCGTTACTCCGGCTGCTGGGTCGGCATGAAGGTGATCACCGAGACCGTGGAGACCACGGCCGAGATCGATCTCACCGACGAGATGAAGCCTTTTATCATTCCCACCGATTTCGAGTTGCCGCCGGGCGGGCTCAATCTGCGCTGGCCCGACGACCGCTATGACCAGGATCGGCGTCTGCAGGACTACAAGGGATTTGCCGCGATTGCATTCGCTCGCGCCAACAAGGTCAACCGCATCACCATGGATTCGCCGAACGCCCGCTTCGGCATCATGGCCTCGGGCAAGAGCTACGAGGACATCCGCCAGGCATTGCGCGAGCTCGGCATCACGCCGGAAGTCGCCGCCAAGATCGGCCTTCGGCTTTACAAGATCGGGATGCCGTGGCCGCTCGAGCCGCAAGGCGTACGCGAATTCGCGGTGGGACTGGAGGAAATCTTCATCATCGAGGAACGGCGCGAGATCGTCGAGAACCAGATCAAGCAGGAACTGTTCAACTGGCGCGACGACGTGCGTCCGCGCATCGTCGGCAAGATGGACGAGCACGACAAGCGTTTCCTTCCCTTTGCCGAGGAGTTGAGCGTCGCTTCGCTCGCAAGCTCGCTGACCGAGCGCCTGCTGCGCCTCAACCTCAATCCGGAAATCGCAAGCATGCTGCGCGCCAAGGCCGACTGGTTCAACGGCCGTCTTGCAACACAGATGCTGCCGGTGGCGCCGGTCACCCGCACGCCTTATTTCTGCTCGGGCTGTCCGCACAACACCTCGACCAAGGTGCCGGAAGGAAGCCGCGCCTTTGCCGGCATCGGCTGCCACTTCATGGCGCTGTGGATGGACCGCAACACCGAAACCTTCACCCATATGGGAGGCGAGGGGGTGCCTTGGGTCGGCGTTGCGCCCTTCACCAACGAAGAGCACGTGTTCGCCAATCTCGGCGACGGCACCTACTTCCACTCGGGAAGCCTTGCGATACGGCAGGCGATCGCTTCGGGTGCCAACATTACCTACAAGATCCTCTATAACGATGCGACCGCCATGACCGGCGGGCAGCACGTCGATGGCGAGCTCTCGCCGCAACAGATCACCTTCCAGCTGCACTCCGAAGGCATCCGCGAAATCTACCTGGTGTCGGAAAACCCCGACGCCTATCCGCCGTCCGAGATCGCGCCGGGCACGAAAACCGCCCATCGCGACCAGCTCGATGACGTCATGAAGACGCTGCGCAAGGTGAAGGGCGCCTCTGCAATCGTCTTCGTGCAGACTTGCGCTGCGGAAAAGCGGCGTCGCCGCAAACGCGGGATCATGGAAGATCCGCCGCGCCGTGTCCTGATCAATCCAGCCGTTTGCGAAGGTTGCGGGGATTGCTCGGTGCAGTCGAACTGCATTTCGGTCGAGCCGCTCGAGACCGAACTCGGGCGCAAGCGCACCATCAACCAGTCGACCTGCAACAAGGATTTCTCCTGCCTGAAAGGCTTTTGCCCGTCCTTCGTCACCATCGACGGCGGGGCGTTGCGCCGCCGCGCGCCGGCCGATCTCGGCGAGATCGGCAATCTGGGCGAGCCTGCCTCGAAGCCCTCGCTGGAGCGGCCCTACAACGTCGCGGTGGGCGGCGTCGGCGGCACCGGCGTGCTGACCATCGGCGCGCTGCTCGGCATGGCCGCCCATATCGAGGGCAAGGCCAGCATGATCCTCGATATGTCGGGGCTGGCGCAAAAGGGCGGCGCGGTGCTCAGCCACGTCCGGCTTTCTGAACACACCGCCGATGTCACCTGTTCGCGCATCGTCACCGGCACTGCCGATCTCGTGCTCGCTGCCGACGAAGTCGTGGCGGCCGCCAAGGAAACCATCACGCTTTGCGATTCCAGCCGCACTGTCGGGGTGATCAACAGCCACGTCATTCCGACCGCGGACTTCATTCTCAACCGCGACTTCAATTTCCAGGCCCGCAAGGTCAACCAGGTGCTGGAAAACGCCCTGCGGCGGGATTCGTCCTTCCTCGACTTCACCAAGCCCGCGGAAACCCTGCTCGGTGACTCCATCGCCACCAACATGATGATGATGGGCTTTGCCTATCAGAAGGGATTGTTGCCGCTTGATGCGGCCGCGATCGAACAGGCGATCGAGGTCAATGGTGTTGCGATCAAGATGAATACGCAGGCCTTCCGGCTCGGCCGGCTGGCTGCAGCGGACCCCGCGCGGCTGGCCGCCATGATGAAGGACCAGGACCAGGCGGAGGTGTCGAAGACGCTCGATGCGATGTCGCTCGATGAGATCATCGCCCACCGCAGCGCGCTTCTTGCCGAATACCAGAACAAAAAACTTAGCCTGCGCTACCGCAAGCTCGTGACGCAGGTGCGCGACAAGGCCCGCGATGGTGGTTTTGGCGAGGCGTTGCCGCGCGCTGTGGCGATCAACTACGCAAAACTTCTCGCCTACAAGGACGAATACGAAGTGGCGCGGCTTTATACGGACGGCAAGTTCGAAAAGCAGCTCCGCGACCAGTTCGATGGCGACTACAGGATCAGCTTCAATCTGGCGCCGCCCTTGCTCGGCGGCGGAAAGGACGCGTTGGGGCGGCCGCTTAAGCGGGCGTTCGGCGCCCGGATGATGCCGGTCTTCCGCCTGCTCGCCGGAATGCGGGTCCTGCGCGGCACCCCGCTCGACATTTTCGGCTATAGCGCCGATAGGAGACTCGAGCGCGATTTGATCGCCGGCTACGAGAAGGACGTGGCGCACATTTTGTCAGTGGTCTCTCCGCTGACGCACGATACCGCGGTTGAAATCCTTTCGCTGCCGGATCGCATACGCGGTTACGGCCCGGTGAAGGAGAAGGCGGTGCGCGATGCGAAAGCGCGCTACGCGCAGCTTGCGGCCGATCTCGCCAACCCGCCACCGGCACCCCGTCAGATCGCGGCGGAGTAGGCGGCTGTCGAAATAGTCATATCTTCCAAAATGAGGCCCGCTCTCCCGCGGGCTTTCCGAAAGTGGGCACCACACGAGACGCTATCCGCGTCCAAACCACTCGTCTTCAATAAAGCACCAGACCAACCCGCAGATGAGGGCCAGGGCGGCCAGCAGCTTGCCCGAGTTGATGATCACGACGCCGGGCATTGGCACCCTCAGATAGGCCAGCGCGATGCGATCTCCATCTCTAAAGGCCGAGTTGCCCGGCGGGCAAATCAGTCCTCGCGCGTTAACCTTTCGCACGTTTGTCCAGCCCGGAAGAAAAAATTTTTCGCTTCGCTACTTGGTAGAAACAGCTTTACCGATACGCCTCGTCCCGCCTCAACAAGAGGGGCGTATCGCGATCGTCACGAGACGTGGAGCGCGGGATGCGATGGACGTAATTGCGCAGCAGACGAATGCGCAGATTGCGGACGGCGAAGTCGTGTGGTCTTGATGCCTCGACGCTGGCATCAAGTTCTTAGGAAGCTGACGCTTCCCAGGGATGACGGTGACAATCAAGCCCGATCACCGGAGAGAGCGCGAAGAAAACCGTTAAAACCATTCGCGCAGGGAATGCCGGACCGCTTCGGTGTACCTGTGGTGACTATGCTCGTGTGCTTTCTTGATTTGCGCACGAGGCTATGGGTGCAGCGCGCACCCGGCATTCCCTGCGCCCTCTGTTTCGGTGCGGGACATGGCGACGCAAAAACTCGGGCGAGAATGCGCCGCGGGAATGTGGAGGTGTGGCTCAACTCCATCCACGCCGTCCCGGACAGGCGAGCTTCTGGCAACGTAGAAGCGTTGTCCAGAGCGAGTGCGATCCGTAACCCATAACCACAGCTGGATAGTCTTGGGTATGCTGGGGCACCCAGGGTCCGCAACAACGTCCGCCGGTGGTTATGGGTGCCCGCGTGCGCGGGGACGACGGAAATAGTTGAGCTGAGGACGTATCGTCTCGCCCGCCCGAACATTTCGCCGCTTGCCAAGGCGGTCCCAACAGGCCAGAAAAACTCTGGGAATAGAGAACCAAGAAGACGCCAGCGGAGAACGACTTGAGCATCAAGGGCAAGGCCTATATCGCCGGGATTTTCGAGCATCCGACCCGGCACGCCCCGGATAAATCCACCGCCCAGCTTCACGCCGAAGTCGCCAAGGGCGCGCTGGAAGATGCAGGGCTCACCAAGGCCGACATTGACGGCTATTTCTGCGCCGGCGACGCCCCCGGCGGCGTCATGGCGATGACCGATTACCTCGGCCTGAAGGTCCGGCACTTCGATTCCACCGACACTGGAGGGTGCTCCTATATCGTCCATCTCGGCCATGCCGCGGAAGCAATCGCCGCCGGCAAATGTTCGATCGCGCTGATCACGCTGGCCGGCAAGCCACGTACCGGCCCGATGCCACCGCGCCCAAGCGGCGCGGAGGCCGATTTCGAAGCCGCTTATGGCGCCACCACCCACAACGTTTACGGCATGTGCGCCATGCGTCACATGCATGAGTTCGGCACCACCAGCGAACAACTGGCTTGGATCAAGGTCGCCGCGTCCCATCATGCGCAATACAATCCGCACGCGATGCTTCCCGAGGTCGTCACCGTCGAAGACGTGCTGAACTCTCCGATGATTGCCGATCCGCTGCACCGGATGGATTGCTGCGTCGTCACCGACGGTGGCGGCGCGCTGATCGTGACGACGGAGGCGATTGCACGCAGCCTGAAGAAGCCGTTGGTGCGCATGATCGGGCACGGCGAGGCGATGAAGGGGCCGCGCGGCGGCAAGGATCTCGACCTGACCTATTCAGCCGGCGTCTGGTCGGGACCTCGCGCGTTCGAGGAAGCCGGCGTGACGCCGAAGGACATCAAATACGCCTCGATCTACGACAGCTTCACCATCACGGTGTTGATGCAGCTCGAAGACCTCGGCTTTTGCAAAAAAGGCGAGGGCGGCAAATTCGTCGCCGACGGCAACCTGATTTCTGGAGTCGGCAGGTTGCCGTTCAACACCGACGGCGGGGGACTGTGCAGCAACCATCCCGTCAATCGTGGCGGCATGACGAAAATCATTGAAGCGGTGAGGCAGTTGCGGGGAGAAGCTCATCCGAAGGTGCAGGTCAAGAATTGCGACCTCGCCATCGCCCACGGCACCGGCGGCCTGCTCGGCATTCGCCATGCCGCCTCAACCTGCATTCTGGAGCGCGTTTGATGGACAGCCCCGTGAAATATCCGACGCCAAAAGGCAATCCGGAGACGAAAAAATTCTGGGAAGAGACCGTCGAAGGCAGGCTGATGATCAAGCGCTGCACGGCTTGCGGCGAAGCGCATTATTTTCCGCGCAGCATCTGTCCATTCTGTTTCTCCGACCAGACGGTGTGGGAACAAAGTTCGGGCGAGGGCGAGATCTATTCGTTCAGCCTGATGCGCAAATCGGCCAGCGGTCCTTACGCCATCGGTTACGTGACGCTGAAGGAGGGCCCCTCGCTTCTGACCAATTTCGTCGACTGCGACATGGCGAAACTGAAGATCGGCCAGAAGGTCAAAGTGGTGTTCAAGACGACGGATGGCGCGCCGCTGCCGTTCTTTACGCCGGTGTGATGGCCTCATCCCGAGGAGCGCGCACTTGCGCGCATCTCGAAGGATGAGACGGGAAAATGAGAGATCGTGCCTCATGGTTCTCCCGGCGATGCGAAGCATCGTCCGGATCGGCGCAAGCCTCACCATGAGGAGAACTTCGGGGGAGAAAAAACGGCGATGCCGATCAATTACGATGAGCTGATGGCGCTGAAAAATCTCGACCAGAAAATCGCCTATGGGGATCGTGAGGTGATGCTCTACGCATATGGCATCGGCATGGGCGCCAATCCGATGGACGAGCAGGAACTGGCGTTTGTCAACGAGGCTGCTGCCGTGCCGCGCCCGCTAAAGGTGGTCCCGACATTTGCGTCCGTGGCGGCGTGGGGCGCAACTCCCGGCGAAATGAATCTCAACCGCGTGATGGTGGTGGATGGCGAGCGCGACATCACCTTCCACCGTCCGCTGGCGGTCGCGGCTAATCTCCTCGTCGATTCACGCGTGCTCGCCGTGTTCGACAAGGGCAAGGACAAGGGCGCGGTGATCCGTCACCAGACCGTGCTCAAGAACGAAAAGAGCGAAGAACTCGCGACCCTGGTAGCTTCACGCTTTGCGCGCGGCGATGGCGGTTTCGGCGGACCGTCCGAAGGCCAGCCCGAGCCGCACCAGGTGCCGACGCGTGCGCCCGACAGATCGATCGATATCCCGACGCGAGCGGATCAGGCACTGATCTATCGGCTTTGTGGGGATCGCAATCCGCTGCATTCCGATCCTGAATTTGCGCGCCGCGCCGGTTTCCCGCGGCCGATTCTGCACGGCATGTGCACCTTTGGCATCACCTGCCGCGGCATCCTGCAGACTTATGCCGATTTCGATCCGGCCGCTTTCAGAAGGCACGGTGCGCGGTTTTCCGCGCCGGTCTATCCCGGCGAAACCGTGACCATTGATTTATGGAAAGACGGCGATGTGATTTCCTTCGAGGCGCGGGTGAAGGCGCGCAACGCGGTCGTGATCAGGAACGGCATGACGGTGCTGGGGTGAAAGGCGAGGGCGCGGACAAGAATCTCCGCGGTCATTGCGAGCGGAGCGAAGCAATCCAGACGGTAACGCGAAAGCGCTGGATTGCTTCGTCGCTTTGCTCCTCGCAATGACGTCGGACGAAGGCAGCCGACGCCGTAGTGGGAAACGATAGGATAAGGGAAGCGAACCATGGGACTACTCGACGGCAAGGTAGCGTTGATCACAGGCGCGGGCGGCGGCTTGGGGGAAGCCTATGCGAAGCTGTTCGCACGCGAGGGCGCCTCCGTCGTGGTCAATGACCTCGGCGGTCCCCGCGACGGCTCTGGTTCCGACGTCACGACGGCGCAAAAAGTGGTGGATGCGATCAAGGCCGAAGGTGGCCGCGCGGTCGCCAACGGCGCCGACATCTCGACCATGGCCGGCGGCCAATCGGTGTTCGATGATGCCATCAAGAACTTTGGCCGCGCCGACATTCTCGTCAACAATGCCGGCATCCTGCTCGACCAGACCTTTGCCAAGGCGACCGAAGCCGCCTTTGACAAGGTCCTGAAGGTGCACCTGAAGGGCACGTTCTGCTGCACCCAGCCGGTGTTTCGCTGGATGCGCGAAAACGGCGGCGGCGTCATCGTCAACACCTCCTCGACCTCGGGCCTGATCGGCAATTTCGGCCAATATAATTACGGCGCCGCCAAGGGCGGCATCTGGGGGCTGTCCAATGTGCTCGCCATCGAAGGGCGCAAATACAACATCCGCATCTGGACGCTGGCGCCGGGCGCGCTGACCCGCATGACCGCCGATTTGCCGCGCTATATCGAAAATCCTGGCATGGCGCTCGGGCCTGATGGCATTGCTCCGGCCGTGCTATACATGGTCAGTGATCTCTCCGGCGATCAGACTGGCAAGATTCTCGGCGTTTCCGGGCCGCGCGGCGTGCGTGAGATGCGGATGATGGAAAAGCCCGGCTGGAAGCCGCCGCATAGCGGTTGGAAAGCGGAAGATATCGTCGAGCATGCATCCGAGATTTTCTTCTCGGAGGAAGAGATCAAGATGGGCGCGCGACGGTTTTGAAGTTTGGATGTCGTTTCCGGGGCAATGAAGCGTGCACCGGAAACCAGAACCACGAGATTCCGGGTTCGATGCAACGCATCGCCCCGGAATGACGAAGAGGAAAAGGGCACAAATGACAAAGCTCACCCACAAGGCCGCAGGGACGTTTGCAATCGCGCCGACGCCGTTCCATGACGACGGCCGCATCGACGACAAGTCGATCGACCGGCTCACCGACTTTTACGCCGAGATCGGCTGCGATGGCGTCACCGTGCTCGGCATCATGGGCGAGGCGCCGAAACTCGATGGCTCGGAAGCCGAGGAAGTC
>Ga0306926_10006471_pt1 | contig 12574 bp, 9 predicted proteins | sample flu12Cox44000178_FD_203759 | JGI IMG/M metagenome (GOLD analysis project Ga0306926, IMG submission 203759) | Lab enrichment of tropical soil microbial communities from Luquillo Experimental Forest, Puerto Rico - flux8day.12C.oxic.44.000.178 (v2)... | ecosystem: Environmental > Terrestrial > Soil... | reverse complement strand
CGCTTGCGCCGTTGCTGCAGGCCACTCGCACTATTCCAATCGTGTTTATGAATGTTCCTGACCCGGTCGGCGCTGGGTTCGTTCAAAGCATGGCGCACCCGGGCGGCAACGCTACTGGTTTCTTGAATTTTGAGTACAGCATAAGCGGCAAATGGGCCGAGTTACTTCGGCAGATCGCTCCCAACGCCACACGCGCCTTGGTACTACGTGATTCATCTTCTGCGGCAGGTATCGGACAATTCGCCGCTGTTCGGTCGATAGCGCAAGGCTTGGGTATCGAACTCACGCCGACGGACGTGAACAACGCAGACGAAATCGAGCGCAACGTGGCGGCTTTCGCACGGACAGGCAATGGCGGCGTGATAGTAACAGCGGGCGGCACGGCGGCTCACCGCAAACTCATAATCAGTCTTGTCGCACGCTATAAACTTCCGACGGTTTACCCATATCGCTACTACCCGACGGATGGCGGCCTCATCAGTTACGGTCCTAATTCGAGCGAGCAGGTGCGGAGAGCAGCTGGATATGTTGACCGTATCCTAAAGGGTGAAAAGCCGGCCGATTTGCCGGTGCAGGGGCCGGCCAGGTATGAACTCGTTGTCAATCTCAAGACCGCGCGGGCGCTCGGCCTAACCATTCCCCAATCGTTGCTCGCGACAGCCGACGAGGTCATCGAGTAGGTCTGATGTCCGCTATTGGCCCAAAGCAGACATCCCTAGTTGCACCGCACATGTCCGCTTTCGGGGGCAAAGCGGACATGGCCGTTTGCGGGAGTCCGCTTTCGCGGTCGCTATTGGGGGTAAAGCGGACATGGCTTGTTGCAGCGCATATGTCTGCTTTTGACCCAAAGCGGACTCGAGCGATCGATTTGCTGTGATGCACAAGGCCAACTAATCGGCGGTGTGGTAGGCTGTGACCCTCCTGTGAGGGGTGCATGAGGCGACGGAAATTCATTACGCTTCTTGGCGGCGTGATTGCGTGGCCGATTGCGACGCGAGCGCAGCAGCCGGCAATGCCGGTGATCGGATTTCTCGACGGCCAGTCCTTTGATCTTCACCTGATGACGGCGTTCCGCCAGGCTCTGAAAGATGCCGGTTACATCGAAGGCAGGAACGTGGCAATTTATTTTCGCTCGGCAAATGGTCAGACTGATCGACTTGTAACGCTGGCCGGAGATATTGTTGGGCGACGCGTGACCGTAATCGTTACGGCGGGAGGCGGCGCCGCGGCACTTGCCGCGTACGCGGCAACCACAACAATTCCAATTGTCTTCGTAAGTGGCGTCGATCCGGTCACATCCGGCCTGGTCTTGAGCCTCAATCGGCCAGGCAGCAATGCAACCGGGGTGTATATATTTCAGCAGGTGCTGGAGGGAAAGCGGCTGGCGCTCCTCCACGGGCTGGTTCCGACTCCTACGTTGATCGCGGTGTTGCTCAACCCAACCAATGCGAATTTTCAAAGTCAGTTGAGAGGTGTTCAGGATTCCGCTCGCGCCCTCGGGCAACAAGTGAATATCCTGAGCGCGAGTGCCGCACGCGACATCGACACGGCGTTCGCAACTGTGCGTGCGTCAGGCGCCGGAGCGCTGCTGGTTGGCTCCGACCCATTCTTTAACAGCGAGCGCGAGCAAGTCGTCGCGCTGGCAGCGCGCCATGCTATTCCGGCGATTTTTGAAGGACGTGAGTTTGCCGCGGCCGGCGGCCTGGCGAGCTATGGCCCGAGCCTCGCCGATGCCTATCGTCAGGCCGGCATATACGCCAGCCGGATTCTCAAGGGCGAGAAACCTGCCGATCTGCCTATCGTGCAGCCAACCAAATTCGATTTCGTCATAAACTTGAAAACCGCGAAAGCGCTCGGCCTCGACGTCCTGCCCGGGTTGTCATCGAGTGCCGACGAGATCATCGAATGAACTTCGATCCGGCGCGATTCGGGCCGTTCGGTGTGAGTGATGATTTTTCAGGGGCTTGAAGCAAGCGCTTTCTCATAAGGATATATCAACGTGCCTGACTCGTATTCGACAGGCGCCACCACGACCTGGGTCGAGATGTCCTTGAACTGGGCGAGGTCATTGCTCTTGATGTTCTGGAATTGGACCTGCAGGAGGCGCGACCGCGTCAATTCGCCGTTGGCACCGAACCTTATGTCGCCGATCACGGTCTTGAAGGTGTTGGTGCGGATGTAGTCGCCGAGCTTGGCGTCATCGAGACTCTCGGTCGCTACGATTGCCTGCTGGAGCACCTGGAGCTGAGCATAGCTCCACGGTACCATGTAGTAGCCGAGCGCATCCACGCCTTCGATTGACGCGCGCGCTTGGTACTTCTTCATCAGTTCGTCCACGCCCCCGATCTGCATCTTTGGGACCGGCAGCCAGATGTCGTAATTGGTCCAGCCGTTGAGCAGCGGACCGAGTTGAGCCTTGATCGCCGTGCTCTGCAGGCCGACCATGGCGCCGCCGATCATTTTCGGCTTGAAGCCCACCTCGTTGACTGCGCGCACCATGCCGACCGAGTCGGGTGGATAGGAGCAGACGATGACGAGGTCCGGATTCGTCTCCGCAATCGCACGCACCACCGGCACGAGGTCGGTGGTTGCCGCTGGATACCTTCGGTCATAGACGATGGTGAGGCCGGTCGACTTGATATTTTCGCGCGCGCCCTCACAGGCATACAGGCCGTGGCCCACGTCAGCCGCCACGATCGCGACCGTCTGCGGCTTCGGATTCTGCCGCACCGCCAGGTCGAGGAAGCCCTTGGTGTATGATGTCGGCTCGGGGCCGGTCGGAATCATGCTGAAGTAGTTCGGATAATTGAATGTGCTGTTCACCGCGGTCCCGATCAGGCCAATGAACACCTTCTTTCGCTGTATGACGATCGGCATCGCCGCCGCCACCAGGTCGGTGCCGTAGCCGCCGATGATCAGGTCGACCTTGTCGACATCGAGCAGCTTGGCATAGATGCCGGGCACCGTCGCCGGATTGGTCTGATCATCATAATAGATGAGCTTCACCGGACGGCCGAGCAGCCCGCCTTTGGCATTGGTATCCTCCTCCCAGATTTTCTGGGCGAGCAGGGCGGACCTGCCGTTGGCGCCGAGCCCGCCCGTAAGCGCCATCCCGTAGCCGACCTTGATTGGCTCCCCAACCTGCGCTGCCGTCGGAGCGGGAACGAACGCAGGCAGAAGGGCCGAGATAACAAAGAGAGCACCGGATACCGCGCCAGAAAATCGCCGGATTTTCACCTCGAGTAGCATATTGCGATCGAACCAGCCCGACGGGACACATCGCAGCAAGATAAATCGATTTCGGGATCGTTTGACAATATTTCGCTCGTGCCGACGAGGTGACAAGATAGCTCTTTGCTGCGGTGCACGAGTCCGCTTCTGGCCCAAAGCGGACATCGGCTACTGCGCCGCACATGTCTGCTTTTGGGGGTAAAGCGCACATGCCTGTTTGCACCGCATATGTCTGCTTTTGACCCAAAGCGGACGTGGCCAGGCTCTTTCCCAGCGCTGGTTTGACTCGCTACGATACCTGTCCTGAGCCTCGGGGGCAGCAATGAAGCGGCGACAATTCATTACACTCATCGGCGGCGCGGTAGTCGGATGGTCACTTGTGGCACGCGCACAGCAGCCGAAAGCGCCAACCGTCGGTGTTCTGGTGGTTGGGTCTCCGGGTTCTGAACAATTCGGGCGGCTGCTTCGAGACGGGATGCGTGAGCTGGGTTACAGCGAGGGGCAAAACATTCGATTATGAGTTCCGATCGGACGAAGGAAAGATAAATCGCCTTCCCGATTTGGCGGCAGAGTTGGTGCGGCTCAAAGTCGATATCATCGTAACCTGGTTCACACCACCCGCACTCGCTGCGAAGCAAGCGACGCGCGAAATTCCAATCGTCATAGCGCTTGCAGGAAATCCAGTTGAAAACGGACTTGTCGAGACCCTCGACCGGCCCGGCGGAAATGTCACTGGTATGTCGGGTGTCGGCGCCGAGCTGGCTAGCAAAAGTGTAGAACTGATCCAAGAGCTGTTGCCGTCGGCTCGACGTGTGGCGGCGCTGGCCAACGCCCTCGATCCATTCTCGGGACCGTTTCTCGAGCAAATCCGCCTTGGCGGCCAAGCCACCGGAGTCACCATCGATGCAGTAATGATTCGTGGCGCTGAGGAACTCGAGGCGGCTTTTCAAGCAATGGAGCAAAAGCGGCCCGATGCTATCATCGTTCAAGCGAGTCTGCCGGCGAAACGTGTAGCTGAGCTGGCGCTGAGGTATCGACTGCCCAGTGTTGGGATCATTCGTGCGTTTGTCGAGCAAGGCGGACTAATGACCCATTCATTCGCGGAAGCCGACATGTACCGCCAGGCTGCTATCTATGTGGACAAGATCTTGAAAGGCGCCAAGCCCGCCGACCTGCCCGTACAGCAGCCGACCAAATTCGAGCTTTCTCTAAACCTAAAGACTGCTAAGGCGCTCGGAATTACAGTGCCACGCGAGCTTCTCGCACGCGCCGACCAGGTGATCGAATAGCCGATACGATGTCCGCTTCTGGCCCAAAGCGGACATCCCCCTGTGTCGCATTTTATGTCGCTGTCGGGAGTAAAGCGGACATGGTCTTTTGCACCGCATATGTCCGCTTTTGACCCAAAGCGGACATTGCCCGGTGCGGAGCGCGGCTACTTCCGAGCAACGGCGTGAATTGCTACCATTACGTGTCTGAGCCTCGGGGGTGACAATGAGGCGACGCGAGTTCATCCCGTTTCTCGTAGGCACGACGGTTGCCTGGCCGTTCGCCGCACAAACGCAGCCGTCGACAAAAGTCCGACGCATCGGGGTGCTCCTGGGTTACAACGAAGACGAACGGGAGATCCAGGGTTGGCTCGGCGCATTCCGTGAATCGATGGAAAAGCTTGGCTGGGCTGAGGGACAAAGTGTCACGTTCGACTATCGTTGGGTTGGAAACGATGCCGATCTTATGATTCGTGCCGCTAAGGAACTCATTGCCTTACAGCCCGATTTAATTCTTTCGACAGGTTCTCCAACAACTGCCGTTCTGCTCAAACAGACCCACACTATACCAGTGCTATTTGCGAACCTCGTGGATCCGGTTGGCCAAGGTTTTGTCGCAAGTTTGTCGCGTCCGGGCGGCAATGCAACTGGTCTCGTCAACCTCGACCCATCGATGGCCAGCAAATGGATTGAGCTACTCAAACAAGTAGCGCCGCAACTGACGCGGGTAGCGATTCCATTTAATCCAGTATCGGCTCCATACGCCGAAACGTATCTGAAAGTCTTTAGGCAAGCAGCGTCCGCCCTGGGCGTTGAAGTAATCGATGGATCAGTTTCTGACATGACCGCGCTAGAAGCTTTCATCGCGGCGCAGGCGCGTGAACCCAATACGGGGATCATTCCGATGCCCAGCACTTTCTCGAGCGGACATACCAGTGAACTAGCTGCAATGACGAAGCAGTATCATCTTCCTGGCATCTATGTGGTTCGGTCTTTTGCGAGCGCTGGCGGTTTGCTGTCCTACGGTAACGATGTCAAAGATAACTATGAAAGGGCGGGAACCTTCGCAGACAAAATTCTCAGGGGTGCGAAGCCAAGTGATATTCCCGTACAGTTCCCAACTAAGTTTAATCTGGTGATCAACCTCAAGACCGCCAAGACGCTTGGTCTTACCGTGCCACTCCCGCTGCAAGCTTCTGCCGACGAGTTGGTCGACTAAGCGACGTCCGCTATTGGCCCAAAGCAGACATCACTAGTTGCACCGCACATGTCCGCTTTCGGGGGCAAAGCGGATTGGTAGGCAAGGCCGGGCCCGACATCACTATTCCGGAGCCTCTTCTGGGGTCGGCAAAAATTTGCCGTTGCTTTGTGACTACTTCACATCTGGCATTCGCCGCTCCTCCTAGTCTGCAAACATGCAAATCGCGGCAATAGATTACTGGGCACTGGCATCGGCTCTCGGTGGCACGCTGATGATCGCAACCATGATCTGGATTGTTGTTCTGGATCGCCGAGCCAGCCAGTAGACCAGAGCCAGATCGGAACAAAGCGCCCGCGCCCGCGCATGTTCAATATCGCGGCGATAGCGTTTCTCGATGAACGGTCGTATCCGTCTTGACCGCTTTTGGCCCTTAGCGGACATTCCATTATGTCGCATTTGATGTCGCTTTCGGGGGTAAAGCGGATATGCCCCTTTGCGGGAGTCCCCTTTCGCGGTCGCTATTGGGTGTAAAGCAGACATGACGTTTTGCAGCGCACATGTCTGCTTTTGACCCAAAGCGGACATTCACCGACCGAACACCGCACATGTCCGCTTTCGGGTGTAAAGCGGACATGACTTTGTGCGCTGCATATGTCTGCTTCTGACCCAAAGCGGACATCAGCAGGCCCTTTCAGAACAGCGCTGCCAATTGTTACAATGCCCTCGTTAGCCTCGGGGGGACTAATGAAGCGGCGTGAATTCATCACGCTCATCGGCGCTGTGACCGCATGGCCACTCGCGGCGCGAGCGCAGCAGCCGGCTTTGCCGGTCGTCGGATATCTGGGCAGCGAAACGCCGGAGCGCTTCGCGACCCGCCTTACTGCATTTCGGCGAGGCCTTAGCGAAACAGGGTTTGATGAAGGCCGAAATGTAACAATCGAATATCACTGGGCCGAAGGGCAAATCGATCAACTCCCCACACTGGCGGCTGACCTTGTCCGCCGCAATGTTTCAGTCATTGCCACTCCCGGCAGTGGTGTTGCGGCGCTCGCGGCAAAGGCAGCGACGGCAACGATACCAATCGTCTTTGAGACCGGCCTCGACCCGATTGCGGCAGGCATCGTGCGAAGTTTGAACCGGCCGGAAGCCAACGTTACCGGCATAACTTCATTGAACGTAGCCGTTGCCCCAAAAGGATTGGAGTTGCTGCACGAACTGATGCCCAAAGCCAAAAGTCTTGCGGTTTTCGTTAACCCGACCAATCCAGTTAATACCGGTACGAATTTGAAAAGCTTGGAGGCGTCAGCCCGCGCTCGTGGGCTGCAACTCCACGTCCTGACCGTCAGCAACGAGCGCGATTTCGACGCCGCCTTCGCCAAGCTGTTCCAATTGCAGGTTGAAGGGCTCGTCGTCGCCCCCGATATAATATTCAATAGCCGTGCAGAGCAATTGGCCGTCTTGACAGCCAAGCACGCGGTGCCAGCGGTCCACACGGTGCGCGAGTTTGCCGTGGCGGGTGGATTGATGAGTTACGGTGGCGATATCAAGGAAACGCACAGGCAGGCCGGCATCTACACCGGTCGCGTTCTCAAAGGTGAAAAGCCCGCCGACTTACCAGTTCAGCAAGTTACAAAAGTTGAGCTCGTTATCAATTTAAAAACGGCGAAAGCGCTCGGCCTGACCGCTCCCAACACGCTGATCGGAAGAGCGGACGAGGTGATCGAATAGCGGATCCGAATGTCCGCTATTGGCCCAAAGCGGACATTGGCCTGATACCGGCCCCCTTTCCGAGCGCTGGCGCTGATTGCTACCATCACGTATCGAAGCCTCGGGGGCGACAAATGAGGCGGCGCGACCTTCTCAAGGTGTTTGCAGGTGGGATGGCAACTTGGCCGCTTGAGGTGCACGCACAAAAAACAGTCCCGGTGATTGGATATTTGAGCAGTCGCTCACCCGACGTCGAGGGCGCTTTGCGAACACCTTTTTTAAAGGCGCTGGAAGCTGCCGGCTTCGTGGTCGGACGCGATGTTCTCATCGAATATCGATTTTCGGATGGACGTCAGGACCTGCTTCGAGAGTTAGCGATCGATCTCGTTCGCCGATCCGTGTCCGTACTCGTCGCCACCGACCGGCCGTCGGCGGTCGCAGCGAAAACAGCGACTTCAACGATCCCGACCGTTTTCACCAGCGGCGATGATCCCGTGCATTTGGGGTTGGTCAAAAGTCTCAGCCATCCCGGTGGCAATGCTACCGGCTTCCATATTTTTACAACCCAGCTAGGCCCGAAGCGTTTGGGTCTGGTTCGTGACCTTCTTCCCGGCCCAGGCCTGATCGCCTTCGTGGTCGATTCCAACAACGCTTCGTCGTCGCAGCAGGTCGAGGAAATGCAGTCAGCAGCAAAAGCGCTGGGGCAGCCATTGCTGGTCTTTCGTGTTGGAAGCGAAAGCGAGCTAGACGACGTATTTTCCGCCATGGTGCAACAAAAGGTCAGTGCAGTTTTGTATGGGGCAGCAACTTTTTTTCAGGTCGTAAGTGCTCACCTGATCGCGCTCGCCGCGCAACACAAAATTCCGGCGTGTTACGAGTGGCGCGATCCTGTCGTTGAGGGCGGTCTGATGAGCTACAACGCTGATCGCGACGAGATTGGGAGACAACTGGGAGCCTATGCCGCTCGGATCCTAAAAGGCGCTAAGCCAAGCGATCTGCCGGTTGGAGTGTCGTCAAAGTTCATATTTGTGATCAACGTGAGCACTGCGAAAGCGCTCGGCCTGAGCCTATCGCCTGCGTTCCTGGCGCGTGCGGACGAGATAATCGAGTGAAGTGGCAATGTCCGCTTTTGGCCCAAAGCGGACATGAACTTGTTCGAGGAATGGGTGCTCGGTTGTGTGCAATTACCCACTCGTCTTCCGGTCGTAATCTGTTATGATCCGAAATTCGCAGCGTGGTCCTCACAAGGGCGCATGCAACGGCGGGATTTCATAAAAGTTGTTGGCGGCTCTGCAGTTGTCTGGCCGTTCGCGGCGCGCGCAGCAGGCTGATCAGGTGTGGCGAATCGGAGTGCTACGTGTTGCTGCAGGAATTGGGCTGGGCCGAAGGGCACAACCTGCGGATCGATACTGGAGTATGTTTTCTCAAACAAAAACAATAATGGCGGCGACCAGGGAGGACAAAATGAAATACTTACCCTTAACGCGTCGTACCGTTCTTAAGACCGCAGCGCTTGGCTCCGTCGCCGCAATCACTGCGCCTTACGTTAGGGGTAGTTACGCAGCCGGCAAATTGACACTCGGCTGCTGGGATCACTGGGTGCCCCACGCGAATGATACGCTCACCAAGCTCTGCAACGAATGGGGCGAGAAGAACAAAGTCGAAGTACGTATCGACTACATTACCTCGCAGGGGGAGAAGGACAAGCTGACCGCAGCCGCCGAAGCGCAGGCCGGCACCGGTCACGACATCATGTCGCATCGCGACTGGAACATTCAGGTGCATCAGCGGTTGCTCGAGCCGGTCGACGATGTCGTTAATCAGCTCATCAAACGATATGGCCCGATCAGTCCAACGGCCGAGTATCTCGCCAAGATAAATGGCGTCTGGCGGGGTGTTCCACACGCGATCGGCAGCCAGGTGAAACCCTGCTGCTCGCGTCTTGATCTTTACAAGGAACACGTCGGTATCGATTTGCGCGACATTTTCCCCGCCGACGAGTTGAAATACGACAAGTCCAAGACGGACCAGTGGACCTGGGATCTCTATTTGTCGAGCGCGGAGAAACTCTTCAAGGCCGGCTATCCGGTCGGTCTCCCAATGGGTCAAACCGCCGACGCGGTTGACTGGGTCGGCGCGTTATTTAATTCGTTCGGCGTCGTTATGGTCGATAAAAAGAACAACGTGAGAATCAACTCAAACGAAACGCGCCAGGCGCTTGAATTTCTCAAGAAGCTGATGGCGGTGAACCCGCCGGAGGTCTACGCCTGGGACAACGCCGGCAACAATCGCTGGCTCATTTCCGGGAAGGGCTCAAGCATTATGAATCCGCCGAGCGCATGGGCGGTCGCCAAGCGCGACAATCCGAAAGTGGCGGAGAATTGCTGGACCCACGGGATGCCGAAAGGCCCGAACGGCCGCTTCGTCGGGGAGGTGCCGCAGTTCTACGCGGTTTGGAGCTTCTCCCAGAACAAGTCGGCAGCGAAGGACCTGCTGCTCTACATCTCGCAAAAAGACGCGGTCAGGCAACTTGTCGCGACCTCGTCTGGCTACGACCTGCCGCCCTTCAAGAGTATGTATGATTTCGACACCTGGAAGACGGTCGAGCCACCGCTCGGCACCGTTTATTCCTACCCGCCGCGCGGCGACGAGCAGACCTCGCTAGCCGGGGCGCCGGCCCGATCGGAGGTCGGTGCTCAGATCTACAATCTGGCCATCAATACCGTCATGGTGTCGAAATTCACGCAAGGGGGCGAGAAGCTCGACGACGTGATAAAGTGGGCCGAAAAGGAGCTCGAAGGAACATTGCGCGCCTGATTCCCGAATGGGGTGTCGCGCTTTCAGATCCGCAGTTTCGATCCTGATTGTCGCGGGGGCGACAATGAGACGGCGCGAGTTCATCACGCTTCTTGGCGGTGTGGCGGCGACTTGGCCGCTGACGGCGCGCGCGCAGCAACCGGCGATGCCGGTGGTTGGGTTTATCAACGCTGCTTCTGCCCAGAGTTATGCGCGGCAATTGGCGGCTTTTCTCAAAGGGCTGGGCGAAATGGGCTACGTTGATGGCCGCAATGTCGTGGTCGAATACCGCTGGGCAGACGGCCAGAACGATCGGTTGCCGGCGATGGCGGCCGATCTGGTGCATCGTCAGGTGACGGTGATCGCTGCGACCACTACACCGGGGGCAATCGCAGCACAGGCGGCGACCACCACCATTCCTATCGTCTTTGAAGCGGGGACCGACCCAGTTCGGCTTGGCCTTGTGGCGAACCTGAACCAGCCGGGCGGTAATGTTACTGGCGTGACCAGTTTGGGCGTAGAGATTACGCCAAAGCGATTGGAATTGCTGCACGAACTTCTCCCAACCGCGAAAGTCATGGCCCTTTTGGTCAACCCAGCCGATCGCGCTCTAGCTCAAGCCCAAACGCGTGAGATCGTCTCGGCAGCCCGCAGCCGCGGGCTGAAACTCCACGTCCTCAATGCCAGCAACGTACGGGAGTTCGATGAAGTTTTCGCGGAATTAAAGCGCTTGCGGGTAGACGGGCTTGTGATGGGCGCGGGCTCGGTCTTCCTTGGAAATCTCAATAAACTAGCCGCCCTAACCGTTCGGCACGCCGTGCCCACGATCTCTATATATCGTGACTTTGCTGTTGCTGGCGGTCTAATGAGCTACGGAACGGACCCATCGGAGAGCTACCGATTGGCTGGCGTATATACAGGCAGAGTTCTCAAGGGGGAAAATCCCGCCGAGTTGCCTGTCATGCAAGCGACCAAGTTTGATTGGGTCATCAATCTCAAGACGGCCAAGGCGCTCGGCATCAACGTGTCTCCGTCGATGCAGGCACGTGCGGATGAGATGATCGAATAGATTATTGATGTCCGCTATTGGCCCAAAGCGGACATCTCAAGTTGCACTGCGTATGTCCGCTTTCGGGGATAAAGCGGACATTCCTGTAGGGAGATAGTCGTATCTAGTTTTGAGCGGAGCGGGCCAGCAGTTATCGTTGGCCCGCTTCCGAAAAGTTGCGCGACTAGTGCCCCGCCGGGTGATTCCATTGCGGCAACAGCACAATCGAGTTCGGGTTAAAGCCCTGATCCTTCAACGCGTTCACGCTGCCGATCACTTCACCCTTAACGAGATCGATTACGGTGATTGAGCCGTCGCTCAGTCCGGGCAAATTGAGCAACGCGTTCTGCACGAATGCGAAGCGTTCATCTTTAGTGACGGCAACGTGATGTGCGCCTTCAGCAGCCGGAATCGATTTGAGCAATTCTGGCTTCCCCGGATTTTTGCTGATGTCAAAAACATTCAAATGCCCAGGCTTTGCTGTGGTCACGTAAAGGCGGTCTGCTTTGCCATTGAAGTAGATTTCAAGCGGAACACCGGACTTCACCGTGGCGAAATCGAACACTTGCGCAACATCGAAATCCTTATTTTGCGGATTCCAAGTTGCCGTCCACAATGTCCCGCCGTACATGTTGGTGATGTAGGCAATGGGGGGATTCGCACCCGGAACGAACAGTACTTCAACTGGCGCCTCACCAGCTGGCGATGGCTTGTTCGATACCTTATGCGTTCCGAGCACATTGCCGGTGCTGGCCTCGACCACTGTGACCGTTTCGCCTGCGTCTTTTAGATCGGACGCCCGCACGGTTTCGGTGAGCAGTAGCCGATCGATGCCGTTATGAATGGCGACGCCGTGCGGATACGGTTTTGGCAGCGAGATGGTTTTGATAGGTTGATCATTTGCAGCATCACCGACAACCAATTTTGCCGACCCCATACAGGTCAGATACCAAGACCTGTTGTCTTCGGAAAAGACGACGTCCTCGCCGACCTGGCAGTCTGGCACAGCGACGGTCTTGACGGCGAATGGGCGCTTCGACATATCAATTACGCGTAGCTCACTCTTTCCAAGCGCCGTGACATAAGCCTTCGATGCGTCGCGATTGTAGAAAATATGATGGGCGACGAGGTCGGGTGGCAGCGGAATGGTCTCGACAATCTTGCCATTGGTCGCTGAAGAAGGATCGACATCGATGACAGCAATGCCTTCCGTTCGTGTTTGCCCCGGCACCGGCGACTTGAATGATTTGAGCGCGTCGGCGGTTTTGCTCTCGTAGTTGAGCATCGCGAGGATCTCCGCATTGCCAAGGCAAGGCCACGCCG
>Ga0306926_10006470_pt1 | contig 12574 bp, 14 predicted proteins | sample flu12Cox44000178_FD_203759 | JGI IMG/M metagenome (GOLD analysis project Ga0306926, IMG submission 203759) | Lab enrichment of tropical soil microbial communities from Luquillo Experimental Forest, Puerto Rico - flux8day.12C.oxic.44.000.178 (v2)... | ecosystem: Environmental > Terrestrial >... | reverse complement strand
GCCGGCGACTTTTACGATTTCATTCAAGTTGACGACAAGCACATCGGCATCCTCATCGCCGATGTTTCCGGCCATGGCCTTCCCTCTGCGCTCATCGCCTCCATGCTCCAAGTCGCCCTCAAGGGACAGGCCCACCATGCTTCTGAACCGGCCAAGGTCCTGACGGGTTTGAATCTTGCCCTGTGCGGCAAATTCAGTCAGAACTTCGTCACGGCTGCCTACATCTATATGGATCTCGAGAATCATCTTTTGCGCTACGCCGGCGCGGGACACCCACCGGTCCTTCACTGGCGCAACTCCGCGGGCAAAACCGGTCAAGTCCTCGAGAACGGTCTGGTTCTTGGAATGGTCGAAGAAGCTGGTTATGAAGCGCTCGAACTAACTCTCGAGCCTCGGGACCGCTATGTGCTCTACACCGATGGTGTCGTCGAGGCCGCCAATCCTGCGCGGGAACTGTATGGCACCGATCAATTCATGCAATTTATAGATTCGAACCGAGTCCTCGACACAGGCCCTTTCGCCGACGCCTTACTTGCTGAAATAGCCAAATGGACGGGTCAGTCCGCCGCGCAAAGCCAGCAGGACGACATCACGCTTCTTGTGATCGATTACAAAAATCATTAGATCGCTGGCCGGGATTTCGGAAGCCATCACCTATGAAACGGTCATCAAGACCGGATCGATGCTCTCGTAGTTGCCGAAGCCTAATGGGCTGTGGAAAAGTCGCGGGCACCTTAAAGGTTTTTAGATATCGGTTCACGTCCGCTTCGAGATCAACTTTCCCGAGCTCGACCAACCGCATAACCGCGATGGCCGTCAACGCTTTTGAAACCGACGCTGCTCTCCAAATCGACCGATCGAGATCACTGGAGCCGTAAGTCTTCGAGAGGATCACTCCGCCATTGTCGGCGAAGAGTACCGCCGCAGCGTGCACCCTTTTGTCAGCGATGAGCGGGCCAAAGTAGTCGTCCGCAAGTTTCCCGAGATCAGGGCAAGGCGTGGGCTTAGCTTGCCCCGATGTTGAGCCGGTGTTGGCAACGAATAAGGACACGATGACAGCGAGGAAGAAAGAAAAACTGCCAGCCGTCCTCTTGCGCGCCATGACTGCTTTAGACACGTCGAGGTTCTCTGTTGTTCCCGGTGGGCCAAGACCGCGCGAGTGGCAGCGAACAAGCTGCAGGACGAACCGGCATTGGAGGCGTTCTGACGGGATTGAATGGCCTGACGTTTAGCCTTAGGCACCTGCTGCTACGGAGTGAACGAAAGACTCGACGGCCGTGGCCTCGTTGTCGAAGCTCTCGAGGATGGTATGGAGTTTTGTGATTTGCAACAAGTCGCGGATCCGGTTGCTAAGATCGAGCAGTTTGATTTCTCCGTTGAGTTTCCGCACGCTCACGAGGGCACCGACCAGATGTGCCAGGCCGGTGCCGTCGATGTAATCGACATCGGCGAGATTGAGCAGAATCTTTCGATGTCCCTCGGCGAGAAGATCACATCCGTTCGCGGAATGCGGCGCTTTCTTCGCCTAGAATAATCCGGCCGGTGAAGCCCAAAATGATGACATCGCCATCTTGTCGCATATTTGATGTCAGGTTCACGGCGACTTCCTGGGGAAGGTCAACGATTTGACCTGCGTGGCTAACTTTCGAGCGAGAAGTCGAAGGCGGCAACGCCATCTTAGGTTGCGAGGTGGGCGAGTCAACGAACCGCCTAAATCTGGTTATCTTTAATCCGGCTTGCCAACGTAAGGAACGAAACCTATGCTAGACAGAACTCCAGGAAGCAAGTCTCTGTTCTCCGAACAGGCCTTGAAATGAGCCCGCGGAAAGTAACCGGTCGGCTCAATCCGTTCTCCGGAAGGGCACTTCAATGGCACAGCCAATCGTGAATCAAACTTCTTCCACACAGCGGCGTAGCCGGCGTTTTCCCTTCATGGCCCCGGTCGAAGCAACCTGGCAAGAAAAGGACGGCAAAGTTTTTCGCGAAACCGGGCAGGCCACGGAAGTGAACGCCCAGGGTGGCTTGCTCGAGATGAAGACCTATCCAACTGCCGGAACGCACATCGAGTTAACAAATCTCTTTTCGCATGAATCCCTACACGCCCGTGCCGTCGGCCTACGCCGTAACGCCGAAGGCCGCTTGCTAGGCGTCGCGGTCGAACTTCTCGTCCCGAGCGAGACCTTCTGGGGCCTGAATTTTCAGCTAAAGAAGACTTGTGCCGACCTCGTCAAGCTAGAGTACGACATGCGTTCGGGCCCCATCGATGAGCGCGTCCTCAGGGAATTCCGGGACGCCGTGGATAATGTGCGCAAGATGGCTTGGGCCGTTCAGGAGTGGCAAGAGCGCGAATCGCGGAACCAAGATCCACGATCCGTGCTCCCCTTGCTGACTGCGGAACGGATCCGGCGTGCCACCGAGCTTTGCCACGCCATAAGCACGTCCGCTGCTGCCCACGAGTTAGCTCCCGAAACCGTTGGGATTGAAGAATTCCTGCAGGCTGTCGAGCGGGTGCACCGAAACCTCCTGGAGCTCTTCAAGGATCGCCAACCCTAACGCCCACAAACCCCAAAGCGGCGCATGCCTGACGGCGCGCCGTGTCTCCAAAAGGGCTGCCGAAGGGGGTAACACGACCGGTTGATCGAAAGAGCGGCGTTCAGAATCGAGGCCCATGCGAGAGCTCCGAGCGATCGAACCGAAACTAGCTTATGGCATTCTGCGCTTAACAGATCTTTACCGTTTTTACTTGAACTTTACTTGTGTAATTCCCGCGTTGGCGTATAGTGCCACTCAAATAGGTTGTCCCTGGACTGTAAGATTGCAAGGAGGTCTTTCTATGCTCCCCAGAGAGACCGACGGGTACATCCTGACGTTTCGCTGTATCAATTGCGGAAGACACGAAGCATTCGCCCGCTATCCCACCGAGACCTTCGAGCCGGAAGAAGAACTTCGCGCCCGACTCTATCACGCGATTTGCAGTTCGTGTGGTTGGAAGGGCGATGCTTGCGGTATCTCGGCCACGAATATTTCGCATTCGATGGAGCTCGAAACGAGGGGTGCGCGATAGAGCGCCCAAAAGCCTGTTCGCTCGAGGAAGCACTCGATGCTGCGCGCCAGAGAAAATGCGCCAAACGGTCTGGTCCTGGTCCGTTCGACCTAGCGGTAAGGTGACGCCTTGCTTCCCCGTCCTGCTGGATCCTGAACACTGACCAGGGCGTTTGAAATAACATTGCGGTTAATGACATTGCCGGTGGACCCGGCGGCCTTCAAGACGCCAAACGCCGCCTCATTGATGCGATTTACCCGCACGAGATTGTTGTTCCCCTCGATGGAAACTCCAGCCTCAGCGCTGTGAGTAATCGAGTTGTAACTTGCGTTGTTGTCGTTTCCCGTCAGTGCGGCGCCGTCAAAAATGAGCGTGTTGAACACCTGGTTCTGGATCACAGTAGCGTGGTTTGCGACGATGGCGATACCCGTCTGCGATATGCCCGCAACATTCTGTTCGACGGAAACACTGTCCGACTGGAACACCAGGATATCGATCCCTATAGCCTCGCAGGATGTGACGGAAACACACGGTGACCAGATATGATTGGCTACGGTGTTCTTCGAGATACTTCCTCCCGCTCCAGAACTGATCTGAATGCCGTTCTGGGCCGCGCCGGTCGTCGCCCCGACACCCGTGACGACGTTGTTTTCAATCTGCACCTCTGTTCCACTCCCGTCCGCGGTGATGCCATTCTTCTGGTAATCATGGATACTGCTGTCTGCAACATCTACGACGGACATTCCGCCGCTCGCGCTCTGGATGAGAATCGCCAAGCCGCTCTGGCAGCCATTCAAACTCGTGCTCAATTTCACGTTGCGGACGGCCACGCTCTTAACGTCGCCGGACGCGTTTTTGTACAAAATGCCGATGAAAGTGGGCCCGCATGCCGTGGGGCCACTATTCGTTCCGTCGACGATCACATCGCTGATATGCACGTCGGTGGCGCCCGCGACCCGGATGATCGGGGCAAGCCCATCCATGGCATTGTCCTCCACGCTGCTCGGTTCGATCACCACCCCACTCTCCCCCTGAAGGCTCAGCGCTTTCGTGATGCTCACTTGCTCGGGATAAGTGCCCGGGCAGATGCGAATGACCGTCCCCGGCGAAGCGTGGTCTACTGCCTCCTGGATCGTGGAGAACTGGGCGTCGGGACATGCCGCAGACTTGGTACCAACCACGCTGACCGGAGTCTGCGCGTGCGCGACTTGTGGTGCAACCGTTATAGGCCCTAGAACGAGCACGAGGGCGGCAACCGAGGAGAAAATCTGACGCATCAAGGGACACCTCCTGCACAGGCTCGGGACAATGCGTACCTGGCAAACGAAACGAACGGACACTTGGCGCTGGGGGCTCTGGATATATCACAAAGCGCCGCAAATGGGAGTAGTACTCTCGCGTCCTACGCGGGAGTGATCGAAGCCTAATACCGAAGAGAGTGGGCTGGGCTCACTAAGTGGCTGCTCGGATTGACACCCGCCCCCGCCTAAAGGAGGAGAATCCCTACGCTTTCCTGCTGGTTTTGCAAGATGACTTCGGTGGGTTCCTGGCACGACGAGCCTGCTTCACCCGAAGAATACGCACAGGCTCAAAAGGCTGTCCCGCCTCGGAGTCCGAAGATATCACAATGAACGGGTCTATGTGTTCGCTCTAAAACGGCGAGGCTCTACGCCCGATCAGGTAAAATCCCATGCATCTGCGGTCCCGCATGCACCCTTGATACAAAACGGAAGGTCGCTATGTCCATAATCAAACTTCACAAGTCAAATGAAGCCGGAGAGGAGACAGGAATCCTCTTTGTCAACACGGACCAGATCGTGGTGATCACCGCAGGTTTGAGCACAACCGAGGTTCAGATGACCGACGGCCATACTCGGTGGGTCAAAGAAACGCCCGAGGCGGTTGTGGCGCTTGCGAAGGCTCCTGCTTAGTTGCCAACGAAAACCACGATCCAGGTTACCGCAATCGTACAATGCTTACGGACGGCAATCCCGATGCAGGACAGTTCGTCGGAGAGTCCAATTTAACCCGAGCCAGAAGTGACGGGCAGGTTGATGGCAACCGGTGAAGCGAGGGCGGTTCTCCGAAGGCTAGGGTTGTTTTTAGCCGGAGCCATATCTTTGTTTACGGTGGAAAACGTGTGGCTCGACCCGTGGATTCGGGCAAAGTCCCACCATCGATTGCCGTCGTTTGTGCCGGAATCATTGAGTGGAACCTGGGTCATCGCGTTTTCGGTTCTGGTTATGGCTTTGATTCTGGCGGTCGAGTGTCAAGTTCTGCTGAGCAGGGATAGAGGCCTTGCCAAATGGAAGAAGGTGCTGACGGGTTTGGCTGTGCTCGGGTCCGCGCTGCTGGTGGGGGAGTGGTTCGTCGCTACCGGTGGAAGGACATTAGTTGAACAGATACCGTGGCCTCAAAGGACCCATTCCGTGACCTTAACGTGGAAGGCGAGCGGCACCAAGAACGTACGCTATAACGTTTACCGGGGTCCGAGATCCGGATATCATCCCGACAAATTGAACGACACTCCGATCGATGGAATGACCTTCACCGACACAAAGGTCGAAAGCGGGAAGCAATATTTTTACGTGACCCGCGCCGTCGATGGACATAACCAGGAAAGCGGAGATTCCAGTGAGACCTCGGCAACGATTCCCTGACCGCCAGGCCCCGTTAGCGGTCGCAACGCCCGAGGGCCGCATCGAGTAGTGGCAGACCTCTCCCTCTCTCACCAATTCCGCGGGAGCGAAATCTCGTAGTGGTTCTCGCCATCGAAAAGCACGAAGCCGCGCACGTTCGGCATTTCTGAAGCGGCAAACTCCTCGAGCGCCTTGTGGTAATCCTGCGGCCCTTTGGATGAACTCGCCGGGGTCAGTGGGATGGGATATCGTTTTGGAATTTCCACTACGAGCAGGGCCGTCTGTCTGGCCTGCACGACAATAGGAAACTGGATCGCCTGTGCGACATTGTCGTGGCAGGGGCTCAGGTCTTTCGCGGTTCCCAGCCGGACCGCCAGGCACACCGCAACGTTGTTCTCGAGGACATAATCACGATCCGTGTTGTTGCGCAGGTTGTACTCAAAAGCGATGTGGTTATCCTCGCCCGCGGTGCGAATCTCGTCATACTTGGCAGTGATTGCCGTGGTGTTCCATGACTCTGGGCGTTTTCCCGCAGGCTTCGGCCGAAGGAAGCAAGCGCTCACCAGAGCGACAACCAAGGCGCAAGCGGCCACAGCGTGGCAGGCCACAATTGTCCTGCACTTCCAGCTTTTCCTAGTTTTCGGTTGAGGTTCCAATTTCTCTACCACGCACTCACTCGTCAATTCGAATCATACCGCACTGCGTTAGCTCGGCCAGGCTTCGCGAAGAAGGAATTTCCAGCCCGGCCCGGCGCGGGAGCCCTGATGGCTTTAAGCATCAGGGCTCGGATCGCGCCAAGCCGAACCGGATCAAGCGGCGCTAGTCTTTACCGACAATCACGCCGTTCACGTCGATGTTGTCCAGGACCGCGAGTCCGCCTCCTGGGTTGGGTGTGGCCTCCGGTCCTTCGTCCAGCACAATCGCGATGCTCTTGATCTGCTGGCCAGGAGCGATCGGCGGGCTGGCTTGTGCCGGATTCGCGGGATCGAAGCGGACGCGTATCCAGCCCTGCGCGGGCGCGGTCTGGATGGTTCCATTGGCGCATCCCGTGAGGACATGGGTTACGTCGTCGCTCGTTACCACCACGAAGTGGGGCGAGGTAGCCGTGCAGTGGCCGCCCTGGCGGACATCGAAGCCAAGTTCGGTCAGCTTGGTCAGGTTCTCAGCCCCTACGAGCTGTGCTCCAGCGGATGTTCCCGCCGGCGCATGTGCCGTCTTCGAAAGTGCAAGGGCCAGATTGCCCGAGCTGCTGGCGGTCTGCGAGGTGACGGGAACTCCCGCTGCATCGAGCAGTGCCGCGCCAACGGTACCCGAGTTGGTTGGATCGTTGACGACGGGTTGAATCGCGAGCTGCGATTCGACCTCGCCGCCACTGTCGTCTCCGCCGCCTCCTACTCCAGCAACGACGTAAACGGTCACGTAGACGGATCTTTTTCGCGTCCCGGCCGTTAAGGTGATCATCCCGGAGTAAGTGCCCGTAGAGAGTCCGCGGGCGTCGACAGAAACGTTGAGGGTTGCAGGGGTAGTGGCGTTCATCGGATTGACGGAGAGCCACGAGCCGCCCGAGGCAGCTGCCGTGAACTGAAGTGATCCGCTACCGCTCGTAACATGAACGGTCTTGGATTCGGGTTCATTTGTTCCGCTGAAGCTGAAGGTGAGGTGTCTCGGTGTTACGAATAGAGACGAGGTTGTCGGAGTGCCGACCGTCAGTGTGACCGGCACCGCCAACTGTGGTCCGGCGGTTGCGCCACTCGGCGTGATGGTGATGGTTGCGTGGTAGATTCCGGAAGCAAGGCCTTGCGGATTCACCGAAACTATCAGTGTTCCTGGGGTTATGCCTGTGAGCGAGCCGAGCATCAGCCAGCTTCCTCCGGTGGTTTCCTTATCTGTGTAGGAAACGGATGCGCCTGTCGGGCTTGTGATAGTGAGCCTCTGTCTTAGGCCGCCGCCCTCGCTCGCATCGTCACCACTGCCACCACCCGACGTGTTGAAGTTCAACACCATTGGGGTGACCGTCAGGGGCGATGTGCCGGCTTGAGTCACCGTCAACGTCACCTGGACGATTTGCGGGCTGCCCGTTGCGCCAGAAGCCGTGATCGTGACCGTGCCGTTGTAAGTTCCGGCCGAGAGTCCGGTCGGAGTTACAGAGACCGCCACAGTTCCCGAACTGCTGCCGCTTGTCGGCGTTGCCGATAGCCAGTTGCCTCCGGTGGTCGTTGTGCTTGCGACCGAGTAATTCACGGTTCCGGTGGTGGTCACAGTGATGGGTTTTGATGCGGGTGCCGTGCCGCCGATCTGATAGGCGAACGGCAACGTCAGTGGAGTCGCAGAGATGGTCGCTGCGCTGGCTTGAGTCACCGTCAACGTCACCTGGACGATTTGCGGGCTGCCTGTTGCGCCAGAAGCCGTGATCGTGACCGTGCCGTTGTAAGTTCCGGCCGAGAGTCCGGTCGGAGTTACAGAGACCGCCACAGTTCCCGAACTGCTGCCGCTTGTCGGCGTTGCCGATAGCCACGCGCCTCCGGAGGTTGTTGCGGTTGCGACCGAGTAGGTCACGGTTCCCGTGGTGGCGACACTGATGTTTTGTGTCGCGGGTGCTGTGCCGCCGATCTGATAGGCGAACGACAACGCCGACGGAGTCGCAGAGATAGACGCTGACACTGATGAAAGCACTGTCAGAGCCACCGTCGCCGTGTGACTTAGGGTGGTGCCCGAGGGTCCCGGAGAGGTTCCTGTAATGGTAACGTTCACGGGGGAAGTCGTCGCGGCTGCCGTACTGCTGGCCGTGAACGTGAGTGTACTTTTGCTCGTCGTCGGATTCGGGCTGAACGCGGCAGTAACGCCGCTAGGCAATCCGGAGAGGGTAGGAAAGGTTACGTTTCCGGTGAACCCGTTCACTGGATTGACCGTAATGGTGCTGGTTTGACTCGTTCCCTGAGTGATGGCCACCGTGCTCGGTGAGGCCGAAAGGGTGAAGTCCGGATTCGCGGCTGGCGCCGGAGTCAGGACAGACTGGGCAGTGAAGATACCGTTGCCTGGTCCGGTCGGAGCACTCGAACTTGCAGCTAGTCCGATCAGATAGAAGGTAACGTTGCCCACATTTGTGGCTGGAGGCGTCCAGGTGAAGTTCCAGACCTTTTGGTTACTTCCGGCGGCGGTATTCTCGATATCCTGAATCGCGCCGCTCGTCACCACTTGCGTGTTCGCGCCGGCGGTGAAGCTGCCTGCTTGACCGTTGGCTGGATTGCTTGACCGCGCCGTCATCTCGAACGCCCACACGGTGTGCGTCGTATCGCTCATCGTCACCGTCACATTTTGCGCCGCGCCGCCCGGCGTGTAGTTTGTGGACGGAAACGTGGCTAGCACGCTCCCACCCGAAGATACGCCGTTGTGGCATGAGGCACATGTGCCGTCGTTCGGTGCTCCCGTGTTGCCGGCTGGTGGCGGATTGAACCCCATCATCAGCAATGGTACGGCCAGCACGATGAAGGCGACGATTGGCCAAAAACCGAAACGTTTCATTCTTTCCCCCTTCGTGGATTGGTCCTATCCCCGCGCCTCGACCGACATCGTTCGGGCACACGAATATCGCAATCGCCGGCAGATTTGTGCGTTCCGCCGAGACGTGCCGCGCGTCGCCAGCGGAATTGCTCCGTCGGCGCATGCTTGCCGCCTGCCAGAGCCTGCTAAATGAACGATGTTGGGGGGTCCGGGTAGCCTGTTTAGGGTGTCATCGGTCGGGTTGAGTCGACCGTTTCCTGGCTCGCTTCAACCAGGTCAAGTCCAAATTGTGAATCCGCGGAGATCCGCGAGCGCCTTCGACGCCGCTCCTCGGAAATCCGGCTTGCTTCGCTACGAATGGATCAGGCTCTCCCACCCACGTCACACGTTTCGCGGATAGAATGTTTCCGATTCGTAGGGAAGTCTCCGTCTTTCTGTTCGCTGGGTGGGAGCCCCACTGTAGGTTGCACGAAACAAATTCACTACTGGTCGCGGGTCCAATTTCGGTACAGGTCGTACCACACAGTTGTTCCTGTCCTTCCGTGATATAAAACAGGTTATGACCGAAAAATGGGGAAAGCGATTGTTTAAGACAGGCGGCGTTTGGCTCCTGCTGGTTGGATTGGTGCACGGAATCTCGCTCTTAGGAAAAATGACGCCCGCGAATGATACCGAACGGCAACTTCTCGACCTCATGACCAACTACAAGTTCAATCTGCTCGGTTCACTCCGCAGCATGTACGAACTGATGCGGGGCTTTAGCATCGTTTTTATGCTGAGCGCGCTCCTGCTGGGAGTTCTCGCTCTCTTGCTGTCAGGCGAGCGCGCTGCTCTCTTGAAGCGCGTCGCGGCCGTGACCACAGTCTGGCTGGTTCTCGTGACCGCGATATCGCTTCATTATTTCTTTATCGTCCCCACTTCCTTCCTCGCGGTCGCACTACTGCTCTTCGCCTTGGCTTGGCTGAAGCTTCCGGGCTCTCGAAACGTCGGCTGATCGGCAAATCGTCGGGGCGGGCGCGTCGCGTAAGGTTCTTAAGGCACAGCCGCGCAATCGACCGGTTGCGCCTTTAACAAATCGACCAGCACTCTCGGATCGATCCCGACCAGGTAGCCGCGGCGTCCGCCGTTGATATAGATCAAGGGAAGTGAAAGGACGGAGCGCTCCACAAAAATTCCGAGAGCCTTGCGCGTCCCAAACGGCGACGTGCCGCCGACCCGATAGCCGGTGTGTCGCTCGGCCACCTCCGGCTTCGACGGTTCCACGCGCTTGGCCCCAATCTGGCGCGCCAGATTCTTGAGGCTCACCTCGCGGTCGCCATGCATCAGGATGATCAGCGGCTTCGTGTCCTCGTCCTGCATGACGAGCGTTTTGACCACGCTGTGCTCGTCGACGCCGAGCTGGCGCGAAGATTCCGCGGTGCCGCCGTGTTCCACATAGTCGTACACGTGTTCGCTGAACGGCACGCCATGCTCACGCAGACAGGCGGTGGCCGGCGTTTCCGAAACGTGTTCCTTTCTTCCCATGCGGAAAGAGTTCGAAAAGTGAGCTACTTCAAGGAAGCGCTGACGGGCGGCAAATAATCCTTCTGGTATTTCGCCAGATCTACCTTCTGCCAATCACCGCGAACGATGCCGTCGCGGATTTGCGCGGGAGTTTTGCCCTTGTGCGTCTGCTCGTAGGAATAGAAAGCTTCCTTGATGCAGGTGTCACACCCGGCTCCGTGGCGGCTCGCGAAGCAGTCGAGCAAGCTGGCATGCCCGTTGCTCCGGTCACAGTGGCAGTAGCAGGGCTCCTGATACAGCACTTTCTTGACACGCCCCGCAACCGCATAGGCATTGAAGATCAGTTTGTCGGTGTAGATGGAAGGCGGCATGGTCGGCGGCAACTCGCCCTCGGGCGGCTGCGCGTGGAACGCGGGCACCGGTTCGCTGGCGCTCTGAGCGCCGTGATCCATGCCTTGCATCTGCTGTTCGGCTTCTGTGCTCGCAAACTGCGGGAAGGCCAGCAGCGCGGCGCCGGCGAGGACCAGGATTACCATCGTCAGGATTTTCCCCGCGTGATTCATCGCAAACCTCTTTCTGGCTGGATTGTCCGTGCCCCTTCACTTTACGGCGAACATGCCGGAAATTCCACTCGCATGCCTCAACGAGCACGCCCGCCGGGCAAAAGAGGTTCACGCCGTCTTCGTCACGCCGCGCCTTAAAGATGTCCAGCTCTCGAGAGCTGCAGGTTCGACTTGCCCGACGGCCCTGTCCGTTCCTGCGGCCTCGGGTTTGGTCCATCGCCATACGGCAGCGCCCGAAAGACCCGCGTCGAGACACAAATCCAACGCATCGTGAAGCCGATAGCCGGGTACGGAAGGGTCGCGCGCCGGCAGCTCACCGAGCCAAAGAGGCCGGTCGAGCCGTTCGACCGCCGACAGACTCTCGGCCAAAGTCGATTCCCCCTCCGCTGCCGGATAGTAATGCGCCTCGTAAAAATCGAGTCCCAGCTCCATCCACGCGCGTACCCACATTAACCGCGCCGACCCGAGCGTGACCGGCACCTCAGCGTGTTCATGAACAGCACACGCAATTTCACGCGCAAAGGCGCGAAAATCAGCAAAGTGCATCCTCGCCGCCCGATGGAATTCCTTGATCGCCCATTCAGGCTCGTTCGAAATCTCCCAGGCGAAAAGCGCCGCATGCGCCCGGAATTCGCTGAACATGGGGATCAAAACGCGTTCGAGGAACGCCTCTCGGCCGGCGGCAAACTGCAGGACGCGCTCATTCGCGTGCCTCGCCCGTTGATCGCCACGGTCTTCTAGCCAGAGGTAATCGATTAACGAAAGGCAAACCTTCAGGCCGAATCGCTCCGCAAGGGTGAGGAGCGCGGCGGTGTCTTTGAGCAGAAGCGAATCCGGCCCGAGCGGTATGCCCTTTTCCGAGAGAAACCCGGAACGCCCGTCGCCGAAGAGAAACCACCGGACGACACTCGCCCCGCTCTCGTGAATCTCTGCGAACTCGCGCTCCACGGTCTCTCGGGATTGCGCGAGGCTCAAACCAAAGTGTCCCGCCGGCGAGACACTAAAATCTTCGGCATAGTTGAGCCAGGGATAGTTAACACGGAGAGTGAAACCGGCTGGTCGGTCCATCGCTCGACTTCGAACGGCAAATGGCTTATCTTGCAACCACCGGCCGAAGCACCTTTTCTTCGGCCATCTCCGCGCCACGTTCGGCCAAATGCTTTTCGCGGAGGTGCCGCACTACTCGCCGCCCCCAGCTCTTCACGAACGAGTAGTTCAGCGCGCCCCCGATTGCAGAACTCGCGAGCGGTACAATTCGCCCAATCCACTTTTCGGCGCTTTCTTCGCCAATGCGGATGGCCAGTCGGCTCGCCAGCCGAGGCGCC
>Ga0306926_10006466_pt1 | contig 12575 bp, 15 predicted proteins | sample flu12Cox44000178_FD_203759 | JGI IMG/M metagenome (GOLD analysis project Ga0306926, IMG submission 203759) | Lab enrichment of tropical soil microbial communities from Luquillo Experimental Forest, Puerto Rico - flux8day.12C.oxic.44.000.178 (v2)... | ecosystem: Environmental > Terrestrial >... | reverse complement strand
AGTTGAGCTAAAGACCGGTACTTGGTCATCCGTCCGATACCCAACTCGGACAACATGGCGTTGGACAGATCGATCGTCCTGCTGCGCTTGATCAGGCACTGCCGGTATATCACGAGCGCCACGGCAAGGCGCTCAGAGCGGAGGAGGATCGGCAGCACCCGCGCGAGGTAGGCGGCAGAACAAATGAAATAGTCCTTCGCCGGTCGCGGTGGCGCGTTGGCCATCATCTCGGCCTGTTGCCACAGCGGATCGTCGAATGGATCGCTGCTATCGAACAGCTCGTCGTCGCTCATCGGTCCCGCCTTCAAGCTTGGTCAGCAATTGGTTGACGGTCGACCACATTTCCACGCCGCGCTTGTCGAAAAAGCGCTCGCCCGGTCGCACGATCTGTTCGTTGCTGTCCAACTCATACCTGCGCAGCACGACGCGAGAGGCGTCGCGCATGGCGCGATCGAGTGCGTGACTAACTTCTTCCTCCTGACCGGCTTCGGCTTCAGCAATGAAGGCATCATGAATTGGCGCGACGACGCGGATCCCGCGGCGCTCCGCCAATACGCAGAAGACGTGCATGATCTCTGCCGAGGTAGCTTGAATCGGGAAGTTCCTTATCGTGCGCTTGTTCATTCCCGAAGGGCAGTGCATGTGCCAGCCGAAGCATGTGCTGATTTCGAGGTGCAGCCCAGCATGATCGATTACATTTTGCGTGTAGTCCTCGAAGACGCGAAAACGTGCGCGCAAGCGCGCAAGGATCTCGTAGGACTCGGATAGCGAGATACCGGTCCGTATCGCCAGCGAGCGGGCGCCGAGGCCGTATTGGATTCCCAACACCACCGTCTTGAACATTGCACGCACGGCCTCGATCTCCGCCGGTGACATGCTGTTGCGAACGAAGCCGAGTTGCTTGGCGATGCCTAGGTAAACATCGCCGGATTCGCACGCGGCAAGTAGTTCAGGATCGCCGGAAATGATCGCCGCCACCTTAGGCTCTTGTTGCTTGAAGTCGCGGTGAATGAGCGAATACCCGGGTTGTGGTTCGATCAGAAACCGGATCCATTTCGCGGGCCCGAAGATGTACTTAGAGTTGCTTGGTGCGCAGCGTCCGGTCTTGGTCCCATACACGCCGAGCAGCGTACGGTTGCGCCCGTCATTACCGACGGCGAGATCGTTGAGGCGCAGCTTAGACAGCGAGCAGCGCAGCTCCCGCAACGGTCCGATCTGTGGGTATTTGCCTTCCATTTCCCGAAAGGTCTGCTCACGCTCGTCGAGCGAGCCATCCGCGTACATGACCCACGACATACCCATGCGCTTTAGGTAGGCGGCGAAAAGGTGCGAACGCCAATGCGGCACTCCGTCGATGATCTCATAGCAGCCAAACGGTCGATCCATCTCGATAACGAGATCGGTCTGCATGGGTCCCCACTGAGCCCGGAGGCGCTCAAGTAGTTGTCCGTCACCAAGCGGAACACCACGCCGTTCCTGCTGCGCGATAGGCCACATGAATGCCGCCCGCGCGAGGGCGTGTGGAATTGATGCGATTGTTGGCATGATGAACGGCAAAAGGCGCGCTAGGTTGCGAACGTCGTCTTCGCAGTAGTCAAGTATATCGCTGCGCTCCTGAATCGAGAACGGCGAACCTTGCAGGATGCGGTCGCGCATGTCGGTCTTGTGTGCGGTGTCGATCCCGTCCGTGTGGAAATAGCGAAGCGCCCCGTCGAGACTGTAGAACCCTTTCTCCCGGTCGCCGCTCTTGATACGGCCGTCATTAGTGTGGTGTCGGAATTCGATATAGGGATCGAGGGCGCAGGCGGGCTGTGGCCAGCCGAGTGCAATATGGGTGCCCAGCTCGGCACTGATCATGTAGCCGATGATCAAAGCACCAGCGTCTAAGCGATACGGTGGACCGCGGTCGAACTCGTCTTGCCACATACGGATAATGCGACCTGACCGCAGTTCCAGCGCAACGAGGCAGAGCGGCGTCGATGCATCGCCGTCTCTGCCTCCATTGGCAAGCCCGCGTCCGGGATAGAACTCGGTGTCAACTACCCAGATTTCCTCGAAGGGTAGCCGACTGCACCAATCAGAGAGTATCGTCGTCATCGTTACTCTCTGAAGCCGCCGGCGGGATACCGTACAGCTCACGGTACATGAAGTGCGAGGTATCGCGGATCACCCCGTTCTCGCCGATCGAGAGCCGCACCAGGTCATTCCACGCCGGGATCCTGCTGATGTCGGGATCCGGAGCGTATCCGGGCTGCGCATCGCGTGTGATGTAGGCGCGGCCGGTCCACACCAGTTTTACCCAACGCGTTATGCCGGTCTTGGCCGCGTTGCGGGCTGTCACCCACGCCTCGTTGTCGCGCTCGCCATCCTTCGGAAATTTGATCGGCCACAGCCGCAGGCTGCCGTCCCGATAGATGATGCAGGTGAGCGTGCACGGCCGCGCCTCCGTGATTAGACCCCGCATCGAAGGAGCGACGATGAAGTGCTGCTCGTCGATCGCACCCTCGGGCTTGTGGGTATAGATTTCCGTTCGCCGCCGATAGAGCGGGTCGGGGTGGGTCCGGAAGAAGTCCTTCGGCTTGCCCACCGGGACGCTGTGGTAGCTTACATCGACGATGCCATCGCCGAGCTTCGGGTCTTGCCAGAGCGAATCGAAGTCACTCGCGTCGCTGGGGATATTGGTCGTAGTCTCAGGCGCCGGGGTGTTGTCCGTAACCGCGTGCAGCTTCTTCTCAGTCGTCATGATCATGGTCTCCTAAAAAGGGATGGTGTCGTCGAGGTCGTCGCGGCCGCTGTCGCGCTTCTTCTGCGGCTTCGCCAGCGCCTTCGGTGGGGCGTTGGTATCGTTGTTGTCGGTCACCTTGGCGGTGATGGCGGGTGGTGGCGCGCTGGGTGCCGGCACCAACTCGACCGGCGGCGCCGGTGTGCCGTCCCAGAACTCCCAATCCACGAGACGGAAAACCGGCACGTAAATCAGGCTGCCGCGCGAGCTCTCGAAGCTTCGTGAGTCCAACTCGATGACCGGGAACTTCCCACCGCGATCGGTCTCGCCATACATACCGACGAGTTCACCGATCTCCGAGATTGCGACCTGCCCGGATGCAACGAATGCGCAGATTTCGTCGTCGTCGCCTTTCATCGGCAGATACACTTGCCGCTGCCATGGATCCTTGGGTTTGCTCCCTTTGGTGGGCCACTCACTTTCGTCAAGGTCGCCGAGCTCCTCGCGAGTGGGCGCCATTTCACCGTTGATGGCGCGATAGGTCCGCCGCTCGACAGCCTTGCCGTTGATCCACTTGGTCCAGGTGTCGGTCAGTTCGTGCGGGTTGACCTTGAACCGTTCGCCGGGCTTGATCAGTGTCTTGGTCTCGCCACGAACGCGGAAGTGTTCGCCGGACGTGTGCTCGCATTTGATCAACGGACCCTTGAAGAATCCGCCGCTCTGATTGCGCTGTCGAAACAGAGCGAACGGATTCACGAGCGGTGCCGCTGGCACGGTGGCCGTTGCGGTGCCGTTGCCGTCGTCGGTCTTGATGGTAGTCCCAGAGCAGTCTTGGTCTGGCGTCATCATGATGTGTCTCCTACGGCGCGTGGAAATTTCCCGCCGTCGGCGCCGGACGACGGTGGAAGTTCGGAATCCATGATGGCGCTGGCGATCTCATCGGCGTTGTAATGCGCCAGGACTATGCTGTTTATTTCGAAGCGCGCGGCGATGATGCGCGACGGCGGCGTGTGCATCAGCGCAGTGAAAGCGCGTTGAGCAAGCCGGATGCCGCGTTGCAGACCAGGCTTGTCGGGCATGCCGAACACGGCCGTGCAGGTCTCGTGCCCGTTTTCAAACTTCGCAATGAACAGCAGCGAATTATTCGTCGGCGCCGGGGGCGTCACCAAATCCTGCGCTGACAGGCCGTTGCGATTCATGAGCTGCAGGATCTGTTGGCGACGACGTTCGCGCGGCCACGGACGGGTACGAGGCGCGGTCAGCAAAAAATTCTTGGCTTCGAAGCCTTCGCTGTCGATTAGATATCGAATCCAGTTGATGGCCTGTGCACGCGGGATCATGAGCGCTCCCGCAGTCGGTTGTTAACGTCGGAGTGCAACTGCACGAAAGCGTCGGCAATCTGGTCTCTCGCGTCGGGTGCGCGCTCCTCATATGCATCGACCGCGACAAGGCCGTACTGTCGATAAGCGCGTTTCAACAGCCAGCGCAGAGCGCGGATGCCATCGACGCCGGGCATGGACTTGGAGGTGACGACAAAGCGTGTGCTCATGCGGCAGTCCATTCTCCTGCGTACTTGCTGATGGTGTCGGCAGCCGCCTTCATGGTTGGGAAGATGCCGAGCGTGGTCTCGGCGGCGGTGTAGGCCTCGAATCCGGTCGCGCGCTTGAGCACGAAGCCGATGCACTCGCGACCGCTGTAGACGCTGACGAGAGACGGTTGGGGCAAGGGCTGCTGGTCGTGAGTCATGATGCGATCCCCAACACCGCCCTGACCTTGTCGCGCAGTGGCGCCCACTTGGGGCGCTCCTTCGGCTCGAACCTGAGCCCTTCACCATGAGCGAGCACGAAGCGTGCGAATTCGCGAAGTAGGGCGAGCTCCCCGTCATCGGCGATAATTTCCACTACCGCCTCTTGGGCGGTGGCCGGCTTGCCGTTGATTTCGATGGCGCTGGCGGGCTTGGACTTCGCCGCCTTCTTCGCGGCAATGTCCCGCTTGAAGTGTTCGACGGTGCGGCGCTTGCGGCTCGGCTGCTTGCGCGCCTTACCGTCGGCGCCGATAGTTTTCTCCAACTTCGGAATTTCCGAAGTTGCTTCCATCTCCGCCCGCACCGCCCCCACGGTCTTGTCGTCGACCTTGACGACCTTGGCGGTGGCATTGTTCGAGCGCTCTGGGTTCGCCTTGAGCAACTTCGCGATCAGGTCGCGCTTTTGCTTATTGCTGAGATGGCGGCGGTGAATGTTCTTGCTGATCACGAACGCATATGCAGCCGCATCGTCACCCTTGAACTCGACAAACGGTGGTTTGATCTTGAGACGCAGGCAGGAGCGATAGCGATTCCTGCCGTCGAGAACTTTGCCCTGATAGAGCATGATGGGCTCTAGCGGGCCTTTGGTCCTCTTGATGTCAGCGACAAACTTTTCGAACTCGTCGCCGTTCATCAGCGGGAAGGCGTTCGCGAACGGATGAAACGGGATCGTGTCACCCGCGAGTTCGGCGTCGGATTTGATAGTCATGGCGAAGTCCTCTCTCGATGGGGGACCTCGCGACGCTTGCAGAAGGGGAACTAAGTATGCTCTAACCTGTTTACCGAAGTTTTTGCACCTTAGCCCCGGCCTTCCGCAGGCCGCGAGAAGTCCGGGGTTCCTTCCTAGGCAGTATTCTTTCTCGTGTTGCGACGGCGCTGCGGCTGAGTTGCCTTGATGCGCGTTGCAAGCCACTCGCGACCAGCGTTCAGCGGACGGAATTTGCGACCGCGAAGCATGAGAACAGGCAGGCCTTCGTCCTCATAGCGTGACGCGGTTCGGCGCGTTGCACCGTTCAGGACGTGCTCGCAGAATTCCTCATCGAGGACGGCGACATCGTCGGGCAACGGGATGATGACAGAGAACTTCGCCAGCAATTTGCTGATGTCGATGCGCGGCGCTGAAATAGCCTGTTCGAGTGTTGACATGGGCTGCTCCTGTTACGAAACAGCCCAACTATCTAAAGCATGACAGCCGTCTACGTGAGCGACATTTTTCTCCCGGTTTGTGTCGCGGTTTTTAGCCGCGCGGTTTGCGACGAGGTCGAGGGTTCACGCGGCTCGCTTGCAGGTCTCTGCGCAGCGCAGCGCCGCTGCTGTGGCCAAAGGTCCTCGCCATCACCTCCCATGCTGTGCTGCGCGAGTGCTTCACGCCTTTCCGCCGAAGAATGGCTTCCATTATTTGCACCCACGCGCGCTTCGTTTTGGCCCTGATCGAACGGAGGCGGCGGTTCTCGGCCTTCTCGGCCTCTGGGGTCGGCCACCACAGCCGCTCAAGTTCGCCCGCCACCAAGTTGAGCGTGACCTTGTGGTGACGCTGACGGCTGCGCAGTAATTCCAGCATCGCGCGCCGGAAAGCGTCCCCCGCCTCTTCTGGTTCTTTGCACAGGCCGATGCGCTTCGCCAGAAACTGGAGGTCGGGGCCGACCAGACCGGTATCGCGTATCTCGTCGAGAAGACCCTCGGACGCAGGCGGCCATTCGACCTCGAGTTCGTCTCGCAGCTGCTCCAGGGCCTCTAGAACAGCTGCGACCTGGGCGTCGCTCAATGCACGGATCGGCTTCCCGCTCATGGCCGCCCCCCGCGCTTGAGCGGCGTCACGGTTTCGTCGCTGGGTTCCTTGCCCGCGTTCATGACGATCGCACCGACCTGCTCGGTCGCCTTGCGCAGCGGATCGTCGAATAGATGCGCGTAACGCGCCGTCGTTTGCGGCTGCGTGTGGCCGAGCAACGCACCGATCAGCGACAGCGAATGACCGGAAGATGCGAGGTGCGAGGCGTAGCTGTGGCGCAGATCGTGAAGGCGCAGCCCCTTGATGTCGGCGGCTTTGCAAAGTCGAATCCACGCGTGCCAGATATTCACAAGATGCTGCTTGTCGCCGCGACCAGGAAAAACGAACACCTCGCCGTCGGCCCGCTTGGCCAAGCGCTCGGCGAGCAATTGCCGCGCCGGGGCGGACAGCGGCACTTGGTGGGGTTGGTCCTGCTTGGTGCTGGCCGGCGGCTTCGACCACGTGCCCGCGGTAAGGTCGGCGTGCTCAAATTGCATCGAGCATACTTCATTTTTGCGCGCGCCAGTGAGCAGCAACATGCGGATGGCGTCGGCGATGTCCTGATCTGGAAATGTGCGCAAAGCCTCGACGAGGCGCGCCAACTCGTCGGGCTTGATATATCGGCGGCGGGCGTGCTCGGTGTGCCGCTCAATGCCTTTGCATGGGTTATCCGCCCGCATCTTCCAGCGAATGCTGAGCGCGAACATCTTGCTCAGCAACGCGATGCAGCGGTTGGCGCGATGCTTGTACCCGCGCCGCGTGATCGAGCGGTGCAGCGCGTCGATGTCGTCGTAGGTGATATCCGCGACCTTCGTGCGCTCGCTGAAATGCTTCAGCACGTAATTGCGAAGCATCCGCTCGTATTCGGTCGCACTCGACGCCCGCAGGCGCGGGAAGTGCTCTTCTCGGACGCGCTCGATCAAGGCGCTCATGTCGGGCGCCTCGCGCGTGGCCTCGATGTCACCGAGCGGATCGCCGCCGGCGTCGATCTCCGCCTTCAATTCCCTGGCCCGGCGGCGGGCGTCAGTGGCCGTCCAGCGGTCGCAGCCGCCGATCGTGTAGCGCCGCTGCCGCCCGCTGCCGCGCACGGTGTAGGTGAGCACGAAGCTCTTGGCGCCGTTGGCGGTGACGCGGGCGCCGAGGCCGGTGACAGTGTTGTCGTAAACGATGCGATTGCCCCGCTCGGGCGCCGGCAAGCGCCGGATCAGGGCGTCGGTCAAATGCTGCGTGCCCATAGTCTTGTTTCCCCTCGTGTCCAGCCGGTGTACGTCTCGCTAAGCGACGGACGTGTCCACCTATGTATGCGCGGTGTCCAGGCTTGTCGAGAGAAAAGCACGGCATCCCCGAGGCTTAGACCGCAAGCTGACGGGAAACCGTGTGCTCGCAGAGACTTGGCAGAGGTAGCCGGGTATAACCCGCCATCACGTCGTTGAGCGCGGGCGGCGCGCCGCGATAGGTGATGCCGTTCATCTTGGTGGCGGTCATGCTCTGGAACAGTTCGGCGGCGAGAAAGATTGCCGCGCCCGCGCCGCTGTGGCCAAACGTGATCTCGCCGGGCTTCTGCTTGAGCAATGCGATCAATTCCGAAACCGATTTGGCCGGCACACTGGGGTGGACCACCAGCGTGAGCGGCGTCCGGAACAGGAGCGCAATCGGCTGTAGGTCCTTGAGGGTGTCGAACGGCATGTGCTTGATCAGCGTGGGGTTGGCGGCGAGCGAGCTTGCTGGCGCCAGCAGCGTGTGACCGTCCGGCGGCGCGTTGGCAACGGCGGCGGCCGCAATGTTGCCGCCGGCGCCGACGCGGTTCTCGATGACGACCGGCTTGCCGAGCCGCTCCTGAAGTTTGGGAGCCATTGCGCGCATCACGAGGTCGATGCTGCCGCCGGGCGGGAAAGCGACGACGAAGGTGATTGGTCCGGTCGGGAACTCCTGTCCGAAGCCGCGGCCGCCGAGCGCAAAGAGGCCTGCCAGCGGGGCCGCAATCAGAACGGCACGACGTGCGACCATTGTTCGTTTCTTTCCCATGCCGGGAAGAGTATACGCACAATCCCTGCGCGCCTACGTCGCTGCGCCGAAGCGGTCATTCGGGTTGTCCATTTGTCCCGCTCCGCGAGCTCGCGGGCGACCGGTCAGGGGCGAGCGACGTACGCGCTGGCCTCAGCCCCGCCAGTTCGATTATTCTGGCACAGAGCCTTGGCGGGGGGTCCGGTCCGTCCAGATGAGTTTTTCCGTGGGAACGCGGGTCGCCCGCGGCGTTGCCTCGTCAACCCCCTTTTGCCTCTGAACTCTTGCAGATGGCTCTTGCGTGCTATGCGTCGTGGCAGCACCGGAAGGGATCGACTGATGCGCTACATTGCAATCGTTGCATTGGCTTTTGCATTTACGGGGTCTGCCCACGGCGCAAGCAACGACCCCAAAGCCACCCGGAAAGGCGGCGAAGAAAACACGGCGAGCAAGGCGGCCGAGGGGACCGCACAGCAGATCGCCAAGCCGGAAATCTATTGGCTTGACTCGGCCTATCGCCGCAGCGACGGCGCGCTGATTCAAGAGCAACGTGAGTTTCTGCGAAATAAAAGTGACCCTCGATTTCTTCCTCCGTTTTCCAGTTTGGCGGAGTGCGAGGCAGAAGCTAAGTACCGCATGAATTGGCGCGGCGGCAGGGACAGCCCCGTTTTCGAGAGAGCGGATTGTCGCCCGACCGCCATTACACGCAAAATGCTAAACGCCGTCCGCAAGGACTATTGCTGGGATCACCCCAAGAGACCAGCGTGGGAGCGCCCAGAATGCCGGACCGCTGTTGAAGGACTAACCAACATTTTAGAAAGAGAGTTGAAAGCAAAATGAACTCTCTGAGCGTCGAATAAGCTGAGCGGTCCACGGCGTGAGCTGCACTGCATGAGTCCGAGTAGAAACGGCGTCTTGCCGTCCTCGGTCGCAAGACCGATTGCAGACATGCGATAGCGGTTGCGATGGTGGAGCTGAGCAACGCGGGCGGCTTCTCGTCGCGTTGCCCAATAACGACAAGGGCCTTGGATTCGTGGCAAGGTACGGCCGCCGCCCTGGGCGGAGGCGATGCGACGGACCGCATCCTAAAGGACTCGGCCGGGAAGCCCTCAAAGAGGTACTAAGGGGCTAAACTCCGCCAACCGGCCACGATCAAAACTGACTACGACCCGGCCTTCATTCAATCACCTCGTCAACAGAGGAGGAGCGAGAGTGTCCAAAGCTTTAATCGCAGCCGTACTGCTCGCATTGGGGGTCGTCTCCCTCCTGGAGGGCACCAACGCAATGGTGGTTCCGCCGTCGGATTTGCAGCCAGCGTTGGCAACGCCGGCCGCCGTCGAAACGGTCGCGCTACGCAAAGATCGCACGGTAACCCGCCACGTCGTGGTTCGACACCGAGGCACCCACGTCAGAACCCGTCACGTCGCAAGCGGACATCGACGCGTCGCGGTCAGAACCCGTCACGTCGCGGTTCGACATCGCGCCGTCGCAACCCGAAAGACCCATGTCGCGGTGGCCAGGCGCACTGCTGTGGCCGCGAAATCCCCCGAGGTCGTGAGGCCCGTGAGGCCATGGGTCCGGCAACCCTACTATGGGAGCGTCTTTGACGGTGTCACGCTGGGCGCCATCGTTGCCGCCACCACCGTGCCAACGTCGCCGTCTTTCGACCTGTGCTGGTATTGGTCGAGTTCCTCGCAGACTCGGGGCTATTGGGACTTCTGCCAGTAGTTCGATCGGACCGTACGATTTGCCTCGAAGCTCGCGTGCCAGTCGGACCCCTCCACTGGCCCGGAGCTCGGCCGCAGTTGGGTCAGCACCCATAACCATAAGGCCGGCGCGGGGCTCGGGGTTCGACGCCATTGACCCCAAGCTGATATCGGGCGGAATCGAGGTCGCGCAGCGCAGCGGCCGATGGCAACACGTTTGTCGTAGAGCGGCCGGCCATTTTTTCGCCATCAGTAAACCATCTCCGACAGATTTTTCGGCAACGATTAGCACAGAATCGTCATGTAACTTTCACCCGCTCTTGGCTCGGGTTTGAGATGCTGACATCGCGATTGCTCGGCGTTTTTGTTGTCGTATCGGCTCTGGTGTCCGCCCGCGCCGAAGTTGCGGTCGCGCGTGATGCGCCGGCAAACGATTTTTCTTCGCTGCTCGAGTGGAAGAACCAAATCGCTTCGGACATTGAACACAATAAGCGCTATCTGCCTGGGGTTAGAACCCGGGGCAAAATCGGCGTCGTGTACTTCGACTTGAACATCAACCGCGCCGGGTGGGTGCTGCCGGGAACCCGCATCGTCACCGTTGACCGTGAACTCGGCAGTGCGGCGCTGCTCCTCCTGCAGCAATCACAGCCATTCCCGGCGCCGGACCATATCGGCCTTCGCGATGCAGCATTCCGCATCCTCGTGCCGATCCGGTTCTACGAAATCCCTCCTCAGCAAGCCGCGGGGCTTGCCGACCTGGAGCGACGCAAACTCCTGGAGTGTTACCAGGCGGATCGTGAGGAGCTCGAGTATCAGCGCCGGAAGGCGGCGTATCGGAAGGTGGAGCCGCCGACCGATGTGCATCGCATGCCGGAAGGATGTCTCGAGGCAAAGCGTCAGGGCGCAGAGCGTGAGCGTCGGGAGGCAGACGCGCTAGGTAGTCGATGAAACGGCGACGACTTAACGCGTCGCCTCCACGACAACGGCATTCTCCTTAGCGATATGATAGCATGTGATCCCGCGCACTAAGGGGAGCACAATGAGGCGCCGCGAGTTCATTACGCTCGTCGCCGGCGCGGCGGCGGCCGGGCCCATAATCGCGCACGCGCAAACCTATCCATCGCGCACGATCACCCTCGTGGTGCCGTTTGCGCCGGGCGGCGTCGCCGACTACGCGGCCCGCCCGCTCGCCGCCCATCTCGCCGACACGTTGGGACAGAAGGTCGTCGTCGAGAACAAGGGCGGAGCGGGAGGCGGGATCGGGCACGCTTACGTCGCGCGCGCCGAGCCCGACGGCTACACGATCATGACCGCGCTGCCTTCGCTTGCCGTCATCCCCGAAGGCAACCGGCTGGCGGGCAAGCCCGCCCCGTATGAGACGGACCAATTCGTGCCGCTCGCGCGCATGTTTGCCGATCCGCCCATCCTGGCGGTGAAGAACTCATCGCCGTGGAATTCGTTGGCAGACTTCATCGCGGCGGTCAAAGCGAACCCCGGCCAGATACCCTATGGCACGTCCGGGCACCTCGGCACGGTGCATCTGGCGATGGAAATGTTTCTCAATGCCGCGCAGCTCAAGATGGTGCACGTGCCGTATCAAGGCGGCGGTCCTTCGTTCAACGCGTTGTTGTCGGACCAGGTGCCGGTGGTGCCCACGCTCGAGTCGACCGCGAAGGGCCAGATCGATGCCGGAAACGTCCGCATCCTGGCGCAATGGGGCACCGAACGGCTGCCGAATTTTCCACACGCGCCGACGCTGCAGGAGGCCGGATATCCGGACGTCATCTATATCCTCTGGACCGGCGTGTTCGCGCCGGCGAAGACGCCCGCGCACGTGACGCGCATTCTGCGCGGCGCGATCCGCCCCTTCATGCAGGACAAGGCCGTGATCGAGCGCTTCGAAAAGGCCGGAAGCCAGGTCGCCTACCTCGATGGGCCGGAATTCGCGCGATTCCTGGAAGCCGACACGGATCGCCTGCTCAAGGTGGTGCGCCAGATCGGCCTGTCGTAGATGCGCTCGATTCGAAAACCGAGATGAACGGTTGGCGGACTTTCGACGATGTCAAAGATCGCCCTGTCGTGCGCAGTAAAAAAAGCGTGTCTCCCGGCCCCTGCCAGTAGCGGGTGCCGCTAGGAAGTGCTTATCTCTTCAAGCATGAGCGTACCGCTATCCAGAATGGTGACCCTCGCCTTGGCCGTTGTTGTCCTTGGGACGGCGACGACCGCGTCGGCGCGCCCCAAGAAACATATACAAAAACATATACCAAGCGCCGAGCGTACAGCGACGACCACCACGAACTGCTATGGAACGCCAATCATCATGCAGGGCATGGACTGCCCGAGACGCGCCGCTCGCGGGGAGGAGCAGGAGCAGACGCCCAAGCGCGCGGAGCGCACCCACATCACCCGACGGGGCAGCAGCGGTGCCTACAACCCGGCACTTCTAACCCCACCATCGCTGCCGCTGTCCCAGCCATCGGCCGGCGTTTACATTCCACCGCCGGTCGCCAACCCCAGCGCCCAGATCAATCAATTGAATCAGTCTTTTCCACTCAACGGGGGCTTGGGGCT
>Ga0306926_10006464_pt1 | contig 12577 bp, 11 predicted proteins | sample flu12Cox44000178_FD_203759 | JGI IMG/M metagenome (GOLD analysis project Ga0306926, IMG submission 203759) | Lab enrichment of tropical soil microbial communities from Luquillo Experimental Forest, Puerto Rico - flux8day.12C.oxic.44.000.178 (v2)... | ecosystem: Environmental > Terrestrial >... | reverse complement strand
GACATGCTTGGATGTATCCAACCCGATCCTGATAATCGTCACCGGACGGCTCCTCTTGGTTGTCGTTGCAAACAACCGCAGTCTGGCACAGCTGATGCCGTCGGGGGCCGTCCACCCCAACACGGCAATGTGCGAGGTGCGCCGAAATCCGACGGCGCAGCGACTCCCGATGCCGCACGCAATATCAAGGATCGCGGGCGAAGCCTCCGCGCTGCGCTGCCCCAGGCTGCGTGGCATAGAGATAACGTTGGGTTGCATAATCTGCGTGTGCACTGCTTCTCATTGTGGGGCCCGAAGGGCTATTCAGGTGCTCGCCACACCGCCCCGGCGGCGGCGGCGGAACCGAGAGCGATGACCAAATACCCGGCAACCCAACCTGACGGGCTGGCGGCGCCGCCGAACCAGTCGAGCACATTTCCGACCGCGACCGGCCCAAGGAAGCCGGTCGTGAACCCAGCAAGTGCATACAAGGCGAGTGCGGCACCCCGTTGTGCCGGATCGGCGGCGGCAACCGCGCCACCGGCCAGCGCACCCACGTCGGCAAAGCTCGTGATCTGAACGAGCACCAGGAGCGGCAGGACGATCCAAATTGAACCACCGGCCGTCGCCGACAGGGCCAAGCAGGTAGCGACCGAGATTAGGCAGATGCCGATCACAACCGAACGGCGACCGCGCCGTGCCGCGATCTCTGCCATGACCATGCTGACAGGGACACCCGCCAGCGACGCCACACCGGAAACAACACCGAGCGGCGGCAACGATATGTGGTTACCGGGTAGGCGCAGCACCCAAGCGAGATAGGCGACGAACCAGACGCGCACGGCGAAAACCTCCCAGGTGTTCCCGGCGAACGCGGCGACATAGCCGATCAGGGCACGATTTCGCAGAAGCGCACGGAACGGAGGAAGCTGCCTGCCGAAGACCCGACGGGTCGAAGGAACGGGGAGCAGGCCGAGAGCACAGATCGACAGCAACGGCCCGATCCCGGCGGCGACGAAGGTAGCGCGCCACCCGAACGCTGCATCGACCAGTCCGGCGATCAAAAATGACCCCGCGCTCCCCGCCGCGTAGCTCGACGTATAGATGCCTGCGGCGCGTCCCTGAACGGAGCGATCGATCCGATCCATCAAAAGATTCAGGCCTGGCATGTGGACGCCCGCGAGACCGATGCCGCCGAGAAACCGCAAGATCATCGCCAGCACGAAGCCATGCGCGAACACGGCGACCGCGAAGCTCGCCGCCGCTCCTAGCAGCGCACTGCCAATATATAACCAACGGGCGTCCATACGGTCTGTCGCGCCGGCTAAGAACGGGACAGAGGTCGCGTATCCGGCGAAGTAGATGCCGCCGATCCACCCCGACTGGCTCGCGTTGAGCGACCAGTCGACGGCGATTTCATTCAGAGTCGCCGCGAAGGTCATCAAAGCGGCTAGGTTGGCAATCAAACCGAACGATAACAAGATCGTGGCTCTCGTAGACCCGCTGCGTCCAGGGGCTTGCTGGAGTATCTGCGCGTCGGCCATTGCTCACCTACTGGTTCACAACCAATGTCATCTCAGGTAGCGTGTGGGTCCAATACACGCTCGCCGGAAACGGACTCCGTCGCCCAGACACTCGCTGGAATCGGACTCCGTCCTCCTTGACATCTCGCGAGCAAGGGAGGTTCGCGGTGCTCGACCATGCGGAATGCGAGAAGGCGCGGGTAGGCCGCGATCCGGCCTATGACGGACGGTTCTTTACCGGCGTCCGAACCACGGGGATCTACTGTCGGCCTGTGTGCCCGGTTCGACCGGCACATCCTCAGAATGTCCGCTTTTTTCCGAGCGCAGCTGCCGCCGAAGCGGCTGGATTCCGCCCATGCCTTCGATGCCGACCGGAAACAGCTCCATTCAGTCCGGCATGGCGCGGGAGCCGCGCCACCGTGGAACGCGCCGCTCGGTTGATTATCGAGGAAGGTGCGCTCGACGCCGACGGCACGGATGTCGAAACGCTTGCCGCGCGGGTCGGCGTCGGCGCACGACATCTCGCTCGACTGTTCGCCAAGCATCTCGGCGCAACGCCATCGCAAATCGCCAAGACTGCACGTGTCCAACGGGCAAAACGGCTTCTCGGCGAGACCGACCTATTGATGACGGAGATCGCACTGAGGGCAGGTTTCAGCAGCCTTCGGCGCTTCAACGCCGTATTCGCAGAGGTCTACCGGCGGGCGCCGAGTGAGATCAGGCGAACACGGAGGGTCGGTCGCCAGCCTTCGGAAACGCCGTCGGCGTGGCACGGCTGCAGCTCCCTCTAGGCAGCCGCTAAGGGGCATGGGCCGGCATCGCTGTCGATGGAAGCGAAAGACCGCTGTGGGGCATCTTCGCCATACGCCGCGTCGTCAGCTATCGGCCGGTCAGCGCCGAAAGCGGCCGGTCGTGCAATCGCCAGTCCAGCCCCACGACGGCGACTCCAATGAGTTGTTTGATGCCCTCTGTCGATGGATAGCACGGGCCTCGTCATCAATTTTGCGCCGCACGGCTCCGAGGCAGGGGACTAGGCCAGGTGGAGCCCGCCGGGCTTGAAGTCGGGTCTCGGGAGGTGGCTTATTGGCGTGAATGTGGCCAGCGCGGTGAGCCCCTGATGGATCTTCAGCCTTCCTCCCGGCAGCGCGAGCTGATCGCCCTCGCCCGCCGTCTCGCCTGCGAGCGCTTCGCCCCACGCGCCGACCGCCACGACCGCGCCGCATCCTTCCCGTTCGACGACTATACCGATCTCCGCGCCGAGGGACTCCTCGGCCTGTGCGTGCCCGAGCGCCATGGCGGGCTCGGGGCCGACTACGAAACCTACTGCCTCGTCGCGGAGCAGCTGGCGCAGGGCAATGCCTCGACCGCGCTCACCTTCAACATGCACTGCCTGACGATGCTGATGATGGGCCCGATCGCCGACGGCATGCCGATGTCCGCGGCGGCGCGCGACCGCCACGACAAGCTCCGGGCCGCCAAGTTCCGCGAGGTCGTGGAGGACGGCGCTTTTTATGGACAGCCGCATAGCGAGCCGGTGGAGAAGGGCGAGACCGATGCCAGTCTCGGTGTCGGCGGCCGGCGCTTTGGCACCACCGCGCGCAAGGTGGATGGCGGCTATGTCGTCAACGGGCGGAAGTTTTTTGTCTCTCTGGCGGGCTGCGCCCCGTATTACGCCACCCCTGCCATCCGGCTTGGGCCCGAGCCCTGGATCGAGCGCACGCTCTATCTGCAAATTCCCAAGGAGGCACCGGGTGTGTCCTTCCCCGGCGAGTGGGATCCGATGGGGATGCGCGCCACGGTCAGCCGCGACATGCTGCTCGAGGACGTGTTTGTCCCCGACGACGCGGAGGTGCTCCCGCCTGGCCTGTTCGGGGCGATGTACAACGCCTTCCCCCACCTCTTCCTGAGCTTCTCCGCGACCTTCCTCGGGCTGATGCAAGCGGCCTGGGACGGGGCGCTGGCCTATCTCGGCGGCCGGATGCCGGGGGCACCGATCCCGCACAGCGAGATCGCGGCCAAGGGTCCGGCGATAGCCGAGATGCTGTTTGCCATCGAATCTGCCCGCGCCCTCTACTACCGGGCCATCTCGGAGGCCCGGGTCGATCCTCCGCCGGAGGCGGTTCAGCGCGCCCGGGCGGCGCATGTCACCGTGCAGCGCGCGGTCGTCACGGTCACCCAGGAGGCGATCCGTGTCTGCGGCGGACGGGCCTTTCTCAGGCGCTATCCGCTCGAGCGTTACGCCCGCGACGCGCGGGCCGCGGCACTGATGCGCCCGTGGACCGAGGAGATAGCGACGCAGCAGACCTGGGAGGCCGCGCTTGGCCTGGACGGGCAGCGGGGTACCGCCGCGGGAGCGTGACCGCACTTCCGTCGGTTGCGAGAAGGACGGCGCAGCTTTGCCGCCGATGATTACGAATCCATGCGTAGATACCGTGGCTTCGCCACAGGAACAGCAGCCCCGCCCCCCGTGTGCTCACCCCCGCGGTCTCTCTGCCAGCGGCGCGTCGGCCTTGCCGCTTCGCCTTAGCGCCGATTCCGGCCGTTTGCCTGAGAAGCGTGCTTCGGGCGGGTTCGACCCTGATGCGCCATCCCTGGTCAGGCCAACGGATCGTCGGATCAACGAAGCCATCGCAGCCCGACGAACGCGTGCAAAGAAAGTTGAGCGGACTGTCATCGTCATTCTCGTAATCCCTGGACACTTGCAAAGACTGCGGGTATCCCGTACCTTATGGAAGACGAGAATTTCGCGTGGGATGATGACAAGGCCGCCCGAAACTGGCGCGACCATGCCGTCACCTTCGAAATGGCGCGCGAGGTGTTCCGCGACCCGTTCGCGATTGAATGGGAGGACCTGGAGCAGGACCCAAACGAGGGACGCTACGGCGTGATTGGTATGGTGGAGCGCCGCGTGCTGTTCGTGGGCTACACGATGCGCCGCGAGAAAATTCGGATCATCACCGCCCGCAAGGCCGAACCCTATGAGCGACGCAGATACCATGAAGAAAACCGGGAAGCATGATTGGAGCCGCTTCGACGCGCTGACGGACGAGGAAGTCCATGCGGCGGCGCTCGCCGATCCGGAGGCGCAGCCGCTCACCGAGGAGCGCCTGGCCCGCATGAAGCGGGTGCCGCGGGCGCGGACACTGCGCCGGGCGCTCGGCCTGACGCAGGAAGAATTTGCGGCTCGCTATCACATTCCGATCGGCACGCTGCGCGATTGGGAGCAAGGCCGCTCGGAGCCCGACCAGCCCGCGCGCGCCTATCTCAACGTCATCGCCCACGACCCGGACGGCGTGCGCCGCGCTCTGGAAGCCGGCCCGAAGCCTACGCCGAGGTAATCCACTCCGTCGGGTCACGATCGTGCTGCCCGGCGGCGGCGTGCTGCGGAAATGGATGTTTCGGACAATCCTCCGCCGCGCTCCGGTGTTCCGCGTTGAGTGGTGAGCGGCGGCGGCGCGCAAAGGGAGTTGAGTGGACTGTTACCGTAATCCCGGGGTGTGCCAATTAGCAGACAAAGTGTGCTGCAGCATTTTGCGACGCCGGATGCCAATCGCGCAGATTGCTCATTCAAACGATTTTAAGGTTTTGTTTGCCACGTCAATAAAGGCGCGCAACTTTGGCGCTAGGGAAGCACGCCGCGGATAGTAGAGAAACAACCCGTCGTGTTCGATCGCAGTTTGGGGCAGCAGCCAATTAAGGCTGCCTTCGCGAAGGTATCGGCGCGCCAGCGGTTCGAGAACATAAGCAATCCCTGCGCCTGCCAAGGCCAAACTGAGCGCCTCCGCAAAATTTGTCACCAAAGCCGTACCCGACGTTTTCACGGCCGTCGATTGCTCCCCATCGATCAGTTCCCAGTCGGCGATGGCGCCGGACACGATATCGCGCATTCCAATACAATTATGCCGACACAAGTCGGTGATCGACTGCGGCGCGCCCCTGGCGTCGAGATAATCTCGAGAGGCGACGAGACAAAGCTTTGATGGTCCAGTCAACCGCGTCGTGACCATATCTTGCTGGATCATCCTGCGAATTCTGATGCCGGCGTCGAAGCCCTGAGCAACGATGTCCACGGACACGTGGCCGGTCCTGACCTCGACGGTTAGGCGCGGGTGCTCCCGGGCAAGCTTCGCGAGGATTGGCGTCAGCGCCATGTCGAACGCGCCGCGCGGCGCATCAATTCGCAACAGCCCGGTCACTTCGCCGCGCTCCGCGGTCAATCCTTCGACGGTCTGACCGATATCCGTCAGTGCAGGTTCGACGCCGGCGACAAATCGCGCGCCCGCCTCTGTCAAGGAAACGCTCCGCGTCGTGCGCGCAAACAATGGGATTGCGAGTCGATCCTCTACGCTGCGCACAGCATGGCTGACCGCGGAAGGACTCATGCCGAGCTCGGCCGCCGCGGCCGCGAAGGAGCGGTGCCGAGCAACACAAATAATGATGGGCAGGTGGCTGAGGAGATCTCGGTCCATTCATGCACCGTATCGCATGGTGTATGCGATTTTAACCGCCTTATCGAACCCGATCTCCGCATCCATCTTTGCGCAAGGCCACGATTTCCCGTGCTGGAACGCGCCGCGCGGAGGTCCGCCGTTTTGGCAAGAGTTAGGAGGTCAAGCATGATCACCGTCATCAACAGTTTCGCCTGCGAGCCTGAGCAACAGGAAAATTTAGTGAGAGCGTTGCGTGATGCCGCGCCGGAACTTGGGGCACTGCCTGGTATCGTTGCCGCTACATTGCATAGGAGCCTCGATGGGACCCGCGTCGTGAACCACGTGCAAGTACGTTCGGTCGAGGATTATGAGAACCTTCGCAAGGTCGGCCAGACGAAGGGATACTTCGATCGCATCACCAAATTCGCAACCGGAAAGCCGGATGCTCACGTTTACGAAGTTGTAGACACGCGGGATCGGGCGGCGGCCTAAACTTTCTACTAATCGCTAGAGATCGCCGCACCTCCGTCCGTGAGGCACAGGTCATCCGGATGTCCGGAAGGGGTCACGATGAGCCCTCGCATCGCAAAAGTTAAACGACAGCTTTGGGGTTAGAACCCGACAGATTTGGTGCCTTGCGCCGAACGACTGCTTACGGCGCATCTTCCTCCTTGCCGCCCATCCCGAAGGTCTCCTTACCCAGCCGACAGCGGCCACTCAGGCTCTGCAACGGGAACTGGTCTTCCTGCCCACTGCAGGCCATCGCCTGGGGCGTCGCTATACCGGCCGATGCCCAGAGCAGACTTTAGCTTCCGCTTGGTCTGAGCCGGTGCTCTGTTCGACGAACCAGGTGATCAGCATGTCGATAAAGGCGCGCACCTTGGCGCTCAAGTGCCGGCGATGAGGATAGAACGCATTGATCTCAAATTCCTGCGTTCGATAACTGGGCAGCAGCAGCGGCACCAGCGCTCCTGAGGCGAGCAAGCCGGCAACGATGTATGGCGCCGTCAGCACCAGGCCGATGCCGGCTACCGCGGCGGCACGCATAGTATCTGGACTGCTGGTGATCAGGTTTCCCGATACGCGCGCCACCACCGGATTGCCACTGGGGTCTAGGAAGTGCCACCCCTCGGCGAACCCCGGCGCGTAGGGGCTGCGCAGGCAGTTATGATGGGCGAGGTCTGCCGGGGATTGCGGCGCCGGATGTCGTTCGAGATAAGCCGGGGCAGCAGATAGCACCAGCCTGAAAGTCGTCAGGCGCCGTCTGACAAGCGTCGCGTCGGGCGACGGAAACGGGCTGATCGCCAGGTCGAACCCCTCCTCTATTATATCGATCATCGTGTTACCGTGGCGCAGATCGACCGATGCTTCAGGATACCGGGTGAGAAAGTCGACCACGACGGGCGCGACGAACTGCACGATGCCCTGTTGGCAATGAACGCGAAGCTGGCTGCGGGGGGTTGCCTGTTGGGCGCCGGCGGTCTCGTCTGCCTCCTCCAGGTCGTGCAGGATTTGCACACAGCGCCCATAATAGCTGCGGCCGATCTCCGTCAGGCCGACCCGGCGCGTAGTACGGTTTAACAGCCGCACCCCGAGCGCGTTTTCCAAGGCCTGAACCTGGTCGCTGACCGTCGCCTTTTGACAGGTTGAGGCGGCGGCCCGCCGCCGAGAAGCCGCCGCTCTCCGCGACCCTCACAAAAGCTGTGATGCTGGCGAAACGGTCCATCCCGCGCTCCTATTGTCTGCTTTTACCGGACAGGCTGTTCGTCATTCGAGGGATTGTCTGCCACGGATCGCTACTCATTTCGGTCCGCGAAAGCAGAACGCAAGGGTGAGGACTATGCTGTATCTGGAAGATCGGAGAGCGGACGCTCGGAGCACGGCGGAAACCGCGCAATTTGAGCCGGGGGCGGACCGTGGCGCGTGGCCTGACGTTGCGGCGCCGAAGGTGGGGAAGCGGTGGCCCCGGCCGGATGCGGATATTGAAACCCACGAGTCCGGCGCTGATGAGCTGTCACGCAAAGGCCGGCTTCGTCGGTATCTGGTCGTCGTCGCATCGGCATGCCTGCTGCCGATAGCAGCGGCCGGCTATCTTTATTGGGACAGTTCCAGTCATTTCGAAGCCACAGATGACGCATATATCGCATCGCGCCAGTTCGCGATTGCCCCGGAGGTGTCGGGTTACATCACGGCGGTCCCAGTTATCGACAATGAGCATGTCAACGCTGGAGATTTGATCGCTCGCATCGACGATCGTACTTATCGCGCAGCACTTGCTCATGCTGTAGCGCAAGTGGCTGCCGCGCAGGCCAACATCGAAAACGTCGATGCGCAATTGAACGTGCAGCAGGCCCAGATCGACGCGGACCAGGCACAGCTGAACCAGCAACAGGCGGCGCTGGTGTTCGCGCAACAGCAGGCGGCGCGCTACCAATACCTGGCGCAGACACAACTCGCGGGCAGCGTTCAGAACGCCCAGCAATACACCTCGCAGCTGCTCCAGCAGCAAGCCGCGGTAGACAGCGCGCAAGCGACCCTCAAACTGGCGCAGCGGCAAGTCGAGGCGCTGAAGGCGCAACGCGCCAGCGCCGTCGCCAGCCTGGCGCAAGCCAAAGCCCAGCGCGAACAGGCGCGGCTTAACCTTTCTTATACGACAGTTACGGCAGACCAGGCGGGACGTGTCGTCCAGCTCGGCGCCGCGGTCGGCCAGTACGCGCAGCCGGGTGCAAACCTCACGATGTTCGTGCCTGACGACATCTGGATCTGGGCGAACTTCAAGGAAACGCAGCTCGACCACATGCGGCCGGGACAACCGGTGACTATCAGCATCGACGCCTATCCGGAACGCACGATCCGCGGCCATCTGGCCAGCGTGCAGCCCGGATCCGGCACCGCGTTTTCGCTGCTGCCTGCCCAGAATGCTACCGGCAACTGGGTCAAGATCGTGCAGCGCGTACCGGTCAAGATCGTCATGGACAACCCGCCGGCCGATGTCGCGCTCGGCCCGGGGATGTCGGTCGAGACAAGCGTGCGGGTCAATGCAAATCCCTCGCTCTATGAGCGCGTGAGGGGGTGGCTATGAGCGGCCGCGCGCAAGCCGCGCCTCCCGGTGCGCCGGGCGGCGCCGGCACCAACCCATGGCTGATTGCCATTCTCGTGGCTGTCGCATCGTTCATGGAGACGCTCGACACCACCATCGCCAACGTGTTGCTCAACTATATCGCCGGCGGCCTGGGGGTCAGCGAGGACGAGGCGTCCTGGGTGGTGACGACCTATCTCGTCGCCAACGCCGTCAGCCTGACGGCGAGCACCTTCCTCACCCAGCGCCTCGGCCGCAAGACCTTCTTTCTGGTCTGTCTAGCGTTGTTCACCGCCAGTTCGGTGTTGTGCGCAGAGGCCTCGAATCTCGATGCGCTGCTGCTGTTCCGCATTGTGCAGGGCGTCGGCGGCGGCGGCATGGTACCGGTGGCGCAATCGATCCTCGCGGATGCCTTCCCGCCGGAAAAGCGCGGCCAGGGCTTCGCGCTGTTTGGCGTGGCGGTCGTGGTAGCGCCGGTGGTCGGGCCGACGCTCGGCGGCTGGCTCGCCGACAATCTCTCGTGGCGTTGGGCCTTTATGATCAATGGCCCGGTAGGCCTGATCACGATGGGGCTGATTGCGCTGGTCTTGCGCGAGCCCGAGGCCGTAGCGGCGCGGCGCCAGCGGCTGCGGCGGCACGGGGAGAGGTTCGACGCCGTCGGCTTCGCGCTCGTCGCGACCTTCCTCGGTTCGCTCGAGCTTATGCTCGACCGCGGGCTCGAGGACGACTGGTTCGGGTCGACCTTTATTGTCGGAGTCGCGGTCGTCTGTGTGCTGGCGTTCGTGCTGATGATCCCGTGGGAAGTGAGCCGCCGCAACCCGGCGATCGACCTTCGGATGGTGGCGACCCGCCAGTTCGGCGCCTGTTTTCTGGTGATGCTGGCGACCGGCGCCATCCTCTTTGCGACAACGCAGTTTCTGCCGCAGCTGGTGCAGCAGGATTTCGGCTACACCGCGACCTGGGCCGGCCTTGTGCTGTCGCCGGGCGGCCTCGTCACGGCGGCGATGATGTTCGTCGTCGGCCGTCTGTCCGGCAAGGTCCAGCCCAAATACCTGATTGCTGTCGGAGCGGTGCTGATCGCGATTTCGATGTACGACATGACCAATGTGTACGGCGATCTCGACTTCTGGTTCATGGCGCGCTCGCGCATGCTGCTCGGCGTCGGACTGCCGCTGATCTTCATTCCGATCATCGCCGCGTCCTACGACGGCCTTCCGCCCAGCAAGACCGACCAGGCTTCGGCCCTACTCAACGCTGCGCGCAACACCGGCGGCTCGATCGGCATATCTCTTGTTGCCAATGTGCTATGGGACCGCGAGCAATTCCATCAGAACATGCTCGTCGGCCAGGCGATCCCGTCGAGCGTGCAATATCAGGATGCGCTGCAGCAGGTGACGAACTATTTCCTCGCACAGGGCAGTTCGCTATGGGAGGCCCAGCAGCAGGCGATCCAATGGGTTGGGCAGCAGGTACAGGCGCAAGCCTCGTACCTGGGCTATATGGACGCTTTTTTAGCGCTGATGCTGATCTCGCTCGCGGCCGTGCCGCTCGCACTGACCTTGCGCAAGGTCAAGCTCGGCGGCGCCGCTCCAATGGGCCACTAATGGACATGCATGAAGGCGGGGTACCAGGTGATCCGCACGCCGCCAGTCAGCCTTGTCGATGGCAGCAAAGGGCAGAGTCGCACCGAGGCTGCTGTACCACGCGGATAATCCTGCGTGTCACCATAAAATGGAGAGTCCACCATGAATGTTCAGGACCAACCGCATGTGAAAATGACTGAGCGTCGTTCGCCGGTTTCGATAAGACGGCCCACGCAGGATGGGCCTGTCACTGAGCGGCGAGCCGACGCGCCAGTGCCCTACCAAGGGATTGACGGACAACACATCAACGGCTCGTGGCCTCCCGGAAGGCACGGTAGTGTGCAAATCGACACGGTGAGTATGCGTTCGGCACCCGGCCCGCAAAAGCGACTTTATCCAAAAACGTTAACAGTCTTTCTCGATGCCAGTCCGTCAGGAAAGCATCGGGCTGTTCATGCTGCCGCATTGGCGCAGCGCTGGGACGCGCATGTGATCGGTGTGCACGTGGTCTTCGCCGGCGTGAGGTTGGATCCGCCGTCAGAGTCTTGGGCCATCGGCGAACGGGCGTTCCAAGCCGTGATCGCCCATGAAAAAAGGCTCCGTGCAGACGCGGAAGCTGTTGCGGCCCATGTGAGCGAACACTTTCAGGCTCTCTGCACCAGATGGAACGTCGCCGGGGAATTACGTCGAATCGACGGCCATCGGCCGGCGCAAGGGGCGATCCTCAACGCGCTTCATTCCGATCTGGTGATCGTGGGGCATCCTGAACCGAATGGCCTTCCAGATGACCTGACACTGGAGACGATCTTGCTTGCGAGCGGGGCGCCGCTGCTCGTCCTCCCCAATGCATGGCTAGGTGAAGCGATTGGCAACAATGTCCTGATCGGCTGGAACGCCGGTCGGAAGGCCCGGCGCGCGATATCAGACGCGATGCCGTTTCTTGTCGACGCACAGGCGGTCACCACGCTGGTTGTGGATCCGTCCAGAGGCCGCCGAGATGGGGAAGAGCCCGGTGCCGACATCGCCTTGCAATTGGCGCGGCACGGTGTGCATCTCAACGTGGAACGCGTGATGTCGAACGGCTGTCCGATCGCGGAGGTGATCCTCGCGCGCGCCGTGCGGATCGGATCGGACCTGCTCGTATTCGGAGCCTATGGTCACTCTCGGCTGCGGGAACTTTTGCTTGGAGGCACAACGCGAACCTTGCTCGCGCAAATGCCTGTTCCCTTGTTTGTTTCGACATAATAACGCCCCGAGCGCGGATCGTCGAGTTCTCGCCCAGGAAGAGCGTGCGGTGGCGCCGTTTGGTTGCCGCGCACACGGACCGCGCGCATCCGCGGCTGACACTCGAGGTATCTCGCCAGCCGGTTCAGGCCATAGCATTCTCGGCGAATATCTGTCGAGGAACTGATTGGATCAGCCGGCGCTGACCCCTATGAAGCAAGTAGAAGTTCCGTTGCTTCACACAATGCACATCAGGTGCCCCTCGCTCGGCGGCCGGCTTCGTACATAAGGTTCGGAGCGAGCCATGAAGAGCGAGCGGGTCAGTTATGGGTGTGCTTGGGAGCGGTGAACCTGCCTCCACGGCGGTTTTTTTGACTGTAGCAGTTCCTCGCGGAACCCGGCTGACGTTTGCCGCGCCGCTGTCGCTCGCGGCGGCTCGTATCGCTTTGGTGGCGGCAATGGCTCCCGTATCGGTTCCGGTCTGATCTTCGCACGGATCGCTTCGCTGGTGCTCCTACAATCCTGCGCCAAAGTCGATAGATCAACAAATGCTCGCGACCGAAGGGTTGATTGGCACACCGCCATCCTGAAGTTCAGTTCCTCGCGCTAAAGCGGCGCTGGCGTTGGTGAAGCCCCGACGGTCATCGATGGGATTTGCCCCCGAAAGTCAGGTTCGCAGCCGACTCTTCGCTGGAGGGAGCCGGATTCGAACCATCGGTCCCTCTCGTGCAACCAGTACCCGAAAAAGGCGCCAGAGCT
>Ga0306926_10006463_pt1 | contig 12578 bp, 12 predicted proteins | sample flu12Cox44000178_FD_203759 | JGI IMG/M metagenome (GOLD analysis project Ga0306926, IMG submission 203759) | Lab enrichment of tropical soil microbial communities from Luquillo Experimental Forest, Puerto Rico - flux8day.12C.oxic.44.000.178 (v2)... | ecosystem: Environmental > Terrestrial >... | reverse complement strand
ACTGCTGCTCATGAAGCTGCCGTACAGTCACTCGTTCACGCCCGCTACATTGGCGGGTGTTTCGCTGTTGTTCGCCGGCTGTGCCTATATCGCCATGGCATTGGCGTCGCGTAAGGCTGCGCGCGCGTCGACCTGACGTGCAGCAATGCGCTGCCAGTGACCAGTCGTACAACGCAGGATCATTGCTGAGGAGGAATCACAGGTACACAGGAGCTTAAGATGACTGTCTCTGATCAAGCTGGACGCACCGCCATGGAACCGTTGCGGGCCAAGAGCGGTTGGATCATTGCTTTGGGAGTCGTCTATCTGATTGCGGGTGCCGTCGCGCTCTCGAGTGTCGCCATGGCCACGGTGATCAGCGTCTTTCTCGTCGGCATCATGATGCTCGTCTCGGGTATTGCCGAGGTGATCAACGCCTTCCAAGTGAAATCCTGGGGCAAGTTCATCCTCTGGCTGCTGCTCGGCTGCCTGTACATCGTTGCCGGCTTCCTGGTATTCGAGAATCCGCTGCTCACGGCGAAGTTTCTCACGCTGCTGCTCGGCGCATCGTTGATTGCATCGGGCATCACCAAGATCGTGCTCGGTTTCAACATGAAAGCCGGAGCATCCTGGGGCGTCGTCGTCTTGGCGGGAGTCATAACGCTGCTGGTGGGCTTGGTGATCGTCTCACATTGGCCGTGGGGCAGCCTCTACATCCTGGGCATTTTCCTTGCAGTTGACCTCATCGTCACGGGAGCGGGCTGGATTTCCATTGGCTTGGGCTTGAAAACTCGTTCGTGACAGAAGGACGACGGCAGCTCGCGACCGCCGGCAGGGCGGGCAAGGCCAAGCCTATCCGCAGCAGGTCAGTCAAGGCGGATGACTGACCGTATCGGTGTCCTACTTGCCGTCCGTTTCGCGAACCGTCAGGACATCGCAGGAAGTAGCCGCGAGAATCTGCGATGCGCGGCTGCCTATCAGCGCATGCATGAACCCGCTGCGGCCATGCGTTCCAAGTGCAACGAGGTCGGTTCCCTTGTCGCGAATGTACCGATCGACGACGGAAAGCGCAGGACCTTCTTCTATTTGCGGGGCCAACCGCTCTCGAATCGGAGCAAGCTCATCCAATGCGAGAAAGTCATTCATCTCCTCCTGCGCTCTGTTCTGGGCAAACGGCAACATCTCGCTATGGTCAAGCCGAGTTTGGAAAGGGATGCTGAAGGCATGAAGGATCGCGAGATGGACGTGCGGCACCATCGTCGCCGCCGCCATCGCGGCGTGCGTCGAACATCTGGAAAAATCGGTGGCGATCATGACGTTCCTGAAATCGGATAGTGGGCGTCTCTTGACAACGAGCACCGGGATGGTGGTGCGCCTCACCAAATAGTCGACGGCAGTGCCCAAGAAATGGTCCGCCAAATCATTGAAGCGGGCTGCTCCGACGAGAACCAAGTCGGCATCAATATCGGCGGCCGTTTCCGCGATAATCGCCGGTGGGGAACCGGTTTTGACGATAACCTCCAGCGGCACCTCGGCTCGCGGTAGCTGTGCGATGATGTCTTCGCGTGCCTTGTCCAACGGCAAAGAAGGCATGCGGCGATCGGAAACGTCTACGACGTGCAACAAGATTACTGATCCCTGCCGCCCGCGCGCCAGCCGGGTTGCCCGGTCGAAAGGTCGATCACCACGCGCTGTCATATCGTTCGCGATCAGGATTCGTGGATGGTCCCGCATGCGCGTCCCTCCTCCTCCCAGTCGGCCGCCGAATGTCCCTTGGGCCATTGAGCGGCCTCTGGCCGATCGTTCGATCAACTCGTCGGTACGGGCGAGGCTTGCTGGCCTTCGTCCATGCGGATCATGTTACCACGCTCGCCTCGATGGCTGGCCCCGACCCAGATGACGCGAGCACAAATGGTCAAAACGCCTTCTTCGACTCGGGGCGATGCTTGTTGCGGACCTCGAAGCCTGATCGCTGTGCGCTTCGTGGCTCGCGAACCCAAATTTGCCGATTCGGATGCAGGCCTCCTCCCTGCGTGGCCGGCACGGCGCTGAGCCGGGCACGGCGGAGCAGGCGGGTGTCTGCCGTACCGCAGTTGGGATGGATGCCGCCGTTGCCGGCAACGGCCTTGTCCCAGGCGGCCTTGCGCTTGGCGAGAGTCGCGGCGTCGTTCAGCGCTGTGCAGGAGAGCTCGTTCGTGTTGAGGTCGGCCACGATCTCGTCGCCATCCTCGATGAAGGCGATCGGGCCACCCAGCGCCGCCTCGGGACCGACATGGCCGATCACCAGGCCGACCGAGCCGCCGGAGAAGCGCGCATCGGTCATCAGGGCGACGGTGATGTTGCGCTCGCGGCAAAGCGTCGTGATGCGCGAGGTCGGATCGAGCATCTCGGGCATGCCGGGCGCGCCGCTCGGGCCCTCGTAGCGCACGATCACCATGTCGTGGTTCTGGAAACGCTCGGGATGCTTGTCGAGCGCATCGAGCAGGGCCTGCTCGCCCTCGAATACGCGCGCCTTGCCGCGGAAGATGTTGTTCTCCAGCCCGCCCTCGACGCCGGCGAGCTTGAGGATCGCGGAGAAATCCGGCGACAAGTTGCCGCCCAGCACGCGCAGGCCGCCGGTCGGCTTGTAGGGTTTGTCGACGGTGTAGACGACCTTGCCGTCGGCCTTCTTCGCGCCCAGCCGCTCGACCTGCTTGGCAAGCGTCTCGCCGGTGCAGGTCAGCACGTCGCCGTTCAGCAGGCCGGCGTCGAGCAGCTCGCGCACGATCACCTGCACGCCGCCAACCTTGTCGATGTCGACCATCGAGTACTTGCCGTAGGGCCGAGCGTCGGTGAGGACGGGGACGACGTGCTGTGAGAGGTGGTTGAACTCCTCCGGCGTGATGACGTCCTTCCAGAAGTCGCCGTAGCCGGCGGCGCGCGCGATTTCCGGCGCGTGCAGGGTGACGTTGGTCGAGCCGCCGATCGACATGGCGACGATCACCGCGTTGCGGATCGAATCGCGCACGACGATGTCGCGTGGCTTGAGGTCCTTGTCGATCAGGTTCGACAGGAAGTCGACCAGCTCGCCGGCGAACTGGTCGGTGCGGCGAGGGTCGTCGGACGGCGGCGCCACCATGTGCAGCGGCTGCATGCCGACCACGCCGATGAAGGTCTGCATGGTGTTGTAGGTGAACATGCCGCCGCAGCTGCCGATGCCGGGGCAGGCATGCAGGGCGATGTGTTCGCGAAAGGCGGCGTCGGGATTACCCGCGACCTGGTAGGCACTGACGATGTCGAGCGCCTCGCCGGTCCTGGGATCGTGGCCGGGATGGATCGGCCCGTCCGACATGATGATGGCCGGTCGGTTGTGCTCAAGCAGCGCCGACAGCGTGCCGACCGGCGGCTTGTCGCAGGCAACGACCGCGATCGTGCCGGCGAGCCCGGTGGCGCTGAGATGCTCGCACAGCGCGTCGTTGGTGACCTCGCGGCCGATCAGCGAGTAGCGCATCTCGCGCGTGCCGTTGCGGATGCCGTCTGACGTGGCGATCGTGTACTCGGGCTGGACCAGGCGCAGCTTGAGCTGGCCCTGGCCGGCGCCGACCCGGCCCTTGAGCTTCTGGTGGATCGCCTCGACCTTGGCCATGACGCCGAGATAGCACTGGCTGTCGCCCTTGGTGCCGACGACGCCCACCGAGGGTTCATGGATCAAATCCGGATCCGTGCCGATCGCTCGGGCAAGCCCGATGGCTTGCGTGGAACGACCCGGGTGCCGGTCGATGATGACGGGGCTCGAATTCTTCACGTTCAATCCCTCGATTTACAACTTGCTGTCCCCGCGCAGCGCTCGGGGCACGACGTTTGACCATCCTGGCGGCAAGAAGGAAAGCCACGTCTTTTGCGGACATTTAGGCTCTACACGGCAGTCCTGCCGCCATCAACGGGCAGGATCGCCCCCTGGACGAAACTGGCGCGGTCGGTCGCCAGGAACACGATCGTCTCGGCAATCTCTTCGGGCGCGGCCGGACGCCCGGCCGGCGCTTGCGCCGCGAGCTCTTGCAGCGCATCGCCCATTGCCGCCGTGCCTTCGGTGCGGGTCGGTCCGGGGCTGACCGCATTCACGCGCACACCCCTGGGGCCATACTCGGCCGCCCAAGCCTTGGTCAGCAGATTGATGGCGGCCTTGCTCGATCCATAGAGGCCGAGACCCGGCGCGCCATAGTCGGAAACCATCGTCGAGAGGTTGACGATGGCGCCCTTGCCGCGTTGCGCCATGAGGGGAGCAAGCTCGGCGACGAGGAAATAGGGCGCCTTCACGTTGAGCGCGTAGACGTCCTCGAACGTCTGCTCGCTCGTTTCATGCGTCGGACCGAACGGAAAGATGCCGGCGTTATTGATCAGGATGTCGACGTGGCCGCCGCCCAACTCGACAGCCTTTTTCGCGACTGCACGGGCACTCGCGGCATCGCGAAGATCGGAGGAGATGAAATCGGCTTTCCCGCCCGCGGCTCGCAGCTCGCCGATCGTCTTCTCCCCGCGCTCCGCATTGCGGCCCACGACCACGACGTGGACGCCTGACCGTGCCAGTTTGTCGGCTGTCGCGCGGCCGATTCCGCTGGTCGCTCCGGTGATAAGGGCTGTTGTGGTCATTGGCGCTCCTTTCGCGTGTGATCGGCCGTGCTTGCTGTCGCGCCGCCGACCGTGAAGGCAAACTCACCGTCGTATCTGTCGTTCCCACCCTCGGGGCAGACTGTCCAACGCACGAGGTAGCTGCCCGCACTCGGAGTCGGAATCCTGACGAATAAAACGTTGGGGGCGGACTGGAGCCGGGGATGCAGGGTCGCCACAACCTTGCCGTCGCGGCTGAGGGATAGCGAGGACTGGTCATGGCTGATCGGGCGATCGAACCGGACGAGCAGTTCGGTGCCGAGCTCGCCGATCGTCACGCTTTCCATCCGAATAGGCGCCATCGACTTCGGCATCATTGTCTGCGCCTGTAATTGCGGGCCGAGCGTGCAGGCGACGACGAGAGAGATGAGCCGGAGTGTGCGTGTGACCATGACTGCCTCCACGAGTGCGAGGCCAAGTTAGTCGCGGGCCGTCGCGCTGGTAGCCCGCTCGGCGGCATAGAGTCTATTCCGGCAGCATCAGCTGCATTCCCGAAGGGAATAGTCGGTATTGATTTCGGCTGTCTGCCCCACCGAAACGAGCCGATGCATGTTGCGTCCGACACTCACCGCGGAGGGACGCATGCAGGACGCGAACGTCGCAGATCCAAATGGCGGCTTCCTTCGACTCCCCGTCGACCTAATCACGAAGATCGTGGCTGGACTCGGCCTTCTGGCCAAGGATCTCGACTACCATCTGATGCGCGGCTCGATGGTGCTGATCTTTCTCCTGTTCGGATACCAGAAGTGGTTCGAATACGAGGCGCAGGTGCTGATCCCCTTCATCAGCAATGGCCCGCTGATCTCCTGGATGTATCCCGTCTTAGGCGTGCGCGGCGCGAGCTGGTTCCTGGGTGCTTCAGAGTGGCTCATCTGCACCTTGCTGTTCCTCGGCTTCTGGGACAAGCGGATCGGTGTTCTCGGCGCGGCCGGTTCGTGCGTCACCTTCGTGACTACCGTTACCATCATTCCCTTCATGCCGGACGGCTGGGCGCCCTCGGCTGGCGGTTTCCCCGCGATGGTGGGCAACGTGCCGTTCCTGATGAAGGACGTCGTGCTGCTTGCCGTGTCCTTCTATCTGCTGAAGCAGGACATCATGCGTCTCGCGTCGCAACCGCGCCAGGGAGGATGCCATGGCTGAACCTGAACGTTTCCAAACGGTCATTCTGGGCAGCGGGCAGGGCGGCAAGTTGCTGGCGTGGCATTTGGCCAAAATGGGCCGGCGGACGGCCGTCGTCGAACGACAGTGGGTGGGAGGATCGTGCCCGGCCGTGGCATGCATGCCCAGCAAGAACGAGATCTGGAGCGCCCGGGTCGGCTATCTGTCGCGCCATGCGGCGGCGTTCGGCGCAGTGAATGGCGCGATTAAGACGGACATGGCGAAAGTGCTCGGGCGCAAGCGGGCGATGGTCGACCGCGAGGTGGCCTTCCATCTCGACGCTTACAAGAAAAGCGGAGCCGAGTTGATCATGGGAAGCGGCCACTTCGTGGCGCCCAATACGGTCGAAGTCCAATTGAACGACGGCGGCACCCGCCTTCTCGCCGGCGATCAGATCGTGCTGAACGTCGGCACGCACGCCGCGATACCGGAGATCGCCGGCCTCGCTGATGTCCGGCCGCTTACCCATGTCGAGGCGTTGGAACTCGACTACGTGCCCCCGCACCTGGTGGTGCTGGGGGGCGGCTATGTCGGGCTCGAAATGGCCCAGGCGTACCGCCGTTTCGGCAGCGAGGTCACGGTCATCGAGCCCGGACCGCAGATCCTTGGCCGCGAGGACGCCGACGCCTTCCTGTGCGCCACGCAAGTGCTGGGCGTCCAAGGTCAATCCGGAAGGAAGGTTACGTTGACGATGCGCTCCGCCGAAGGCGATCGCGCGATCGCGGCGAGCGATATCCTTGTCGCGGTGGGGCGCATCCCGAACACCGCCGGCATCGGCCTCGACAAGGCCGGCGTCGAGCTCGACAACCGCGGCTACGTCCGCGTGAACGAGTGGCTGCAAGCGACCGCGCCCGATGTCTGGGCCATCGGCGAATGTGCCGGAAGCCCGCAATTCACCCACGTTTCGGTCGATGACTTTCGTATCGTCCGCGACAACATGGCGGGCGGACAGCGCAGCAAGCTCGACCGGCTGATGCCGTATTGCCTGTTCACCGATCCGCCGCTGGCCCGCATCGGGCTGAGTGAGGGCGACGCCCAGCGCCAGGGCATTGCGGCGCGCGTCGCCAGGCTGCCGATGAAAGCCGTGCTGCGCACCGAGGCGACCGACGAAACGCAAGGCTTCATGAAGGTGCTGGTCGCTCAAGACGACGACCGCATTCTGGGCTTCACCATGCTCGGCGCGGAAGCCGGTGAAGTGATGGCGGCGGTGCAGATGGCGATGCTGGCCAAGGCACCGTACCCGATGGTGCGCGATGCGGTCATAGCGCATCTGACCTATGCCGAGGGCCTGGGGCCCCTGTTGTCGAATGTCGGGGAAAGGAGCCCGGCATGAGCGCCGGAGCTGAGGCACCGCATCAAGCGACCGGCAACGGGATACGCGACCTCCCGATCACGAGCAAAAAACCGCTTTGACCGGGTCTGCCCATGGCCGCGTCCGACGGAGTAGCATGGTTGTCCCTCAAGGGAGCGACCATGGACCGCCTGGCCGCGATGGAGACGTTCGTCCGCGTCGTCGACGCCGGCTCGTTTTCCGGCGCGGCCAAGTTGCTGCGCGTGGGTCAGCCGGCAGTCTCGAAAGCCGTCGCCCAGCTCGAAAAGCGGTTGGGCGTCCGCCTGCTGTTGCGGTCGTCCCACGGGCTCAAGCCGACGGGGGCGGGCAGAAACTTCTATCAGCGCGCCAAGCGATCGATTGAGGAAGCCGACGAGGCCGAGTTCGCCGCCCGAGGCGAAGGCGCGGCCTTGTCAGGCAACCTGCGCGTCTCGGGGCCGGTAGCCTTCACCTGCTTGCACGTGATCCCGCGCTTGCCGGCCTTCTTCGCCGAGCACCCTCAGCTCGATGTCGAGCTTGTCCTCGACGACCAGAACATCGACCTGGTTGAAGCAGGCATCGATGTTGCGTTCCGCATGGGCGGGCTTGGCGACTCCTCGCTGACTGCCCGCAAGATCGGCCAAAGCCCCCGGCGGGTCGTCGGCCTGCCCGCATACTTCGAGGGGATGGGGGTACCGCAGACGCCGGCGGATCTGATGAAGCACCAAGCGGTCATTTATGACCAACAAGCGGGCGGAATCGACTGGACGTTCCGACGCGGTGCGAGCGAAACCTCCATCAAGATCGACGGCCGCGTGCGTGTGACCGCCGCCGAGGCTGTGCGCCAAGCCGTTCTCGCAGGACTGGGGCTCGTCATTGCGTCCGAATGGCTGTTCCAGTCCGAGCTTCGGTCCGGCGTAGTCACATCGGTGCTCGACGACTGGACGTTGCCGGCGATCGAGCTGTGGGCGGTCTTTCCCGCCGGGCGACAGGCGAGCGCCAAAGCCCGGGCTTTCGTGCACTTTCTGGAAAAGCAGTTGGCAGGACCATTCAAGCAGCGGGAATCCGCGTCCGTGGTGCCTCGGCGAAAACGGCGCTGAGCCGCTGACCCCCAAGGCGAAAAATCGATGCGGCGGCTCGGCTGAACTTCTAATGACCAAAATAGGTGCCGGCGCCGAGTCCGGGTAAAATGCGCAGCATGATCGCTGTCCGCTCGTCTCGCGCCTCTGCCCCCATGAGGAATCCTGGGTCGCGCCCGGGGGGCCCCCTATATTTTCCCATTATTTTATTCCCTTCGCGGGTCCCATGAAGAGACGGATGGTCCTGGCAGCAGCCCTCGTGGCGCCCTTGGTGGCGCGGGCGGAGGGGACGTGGCCGACCAAGCCGGTGCGCGTCGTCGTGCCGTTCAATCCGGGCGGGGCGATCGACGCCATGGTGCGGGTGCTGGGCGATTCGCTGACGGTGCGGCTCGGCCAGCAGGTGCTGGTCGATCCCAAGCCGGGCGCCAACACCATCGTCGGCTCCGACCTGGTCGCCAAGGCAGCACCCGACGGCTACACCTTCCTGATCACCACCAACTCGACCCACACCAACAATCCGACGCTCTACGCCAAGCTGCCATTCGACCCGGCCAGGGATCTGGCGCCGGTGTCGCTGGTGTCGCTCGGCACCATCCTGATCTGCGCCAAGGCCGACGCGCCGTTCGTCGACCTCAAGGGCATGGGCGCATGGGCCAAGGCGCTCGGCCGTCCCGTGACCTACGGCAGCTGGGGCATCGGCTCGTCGGGCCATCTCTATGGGCTGATGCTCGAGAAGGCGCTGGGCGGCCTCTACAGCCATGTGCCCTACCGCGGTGACGTGCCGGCGCTGCAGGACGTCGCCAACGGCACGCTCGATCTCACCTGGGCGAGCCCGGTCAGCGCCAAGACCCAGATCGCCGCCGGCCGGGTGAAGGCGATCGCCGCGGCGGGCAGCAAGCGCTCGGCGGCGATGCCCGAGCTCAGCACCTTCGCCGAGCAGCTGGTCGCGGGCTTCGACCTCAGCCTGTTCGTCGCGGCCTATGCGCCGGCCGGCACGCCGAAGGAGATTATCGCGCGACTGCAGCGCGAGCTGCGCCTTGTGCTCGCCGAGCAGGCGGTGGCCGACAAGCTGATCGCGCAGGGCCAGACTCCGGTCGGCTCGACGCCCGAGGAGCTCGCCAAGGTGCTGGAGCGCGAGACACCGATCTGGGCCGAACTGATCAAGCAATCCGGCGCGAAGGTTGAATGATGACGACTGCCTATACGCTGAAAGAGCCGACCTACAACGCCAAGCTGACCGAAGTCGGCCGCGGCACGCCGATGGGCGAGCTGCTGCGCCGCTACTGGCATCCGGTGGGGCTGGCGGCCGACGCCGGAGCGACGCCGCGGCCGGTCAAGGTGCTGGGCGAGGAGCTGATCCTGTTCCGCGACGGGCAGGGACGGCCGGGCCTGGTCTATCCGCGCTGCTGTCATCGCGGCACGACGCTCTACTACGGCAAGATCGAGGAGCGCGGCATCCGCTGCTGCTATCACGGCTGGCTGTTCGACGTCGAAGGCCGCTGTCTCGAGATGCCGGCCGAGCCGGAGCCGGCCGGCGCGCAATGCCAGCGGGTGCGCCAGCCGTGGTATCCCGCCCAGGAACGCTACGGCCTGGTGTTCGCCTATCTCGGTCCGCCGGAGAAGAAGCCGGTGCTGCCGCGCTATGAATGCCTGGAGGTGATGGCTCCGGGCGAGTTCGTCGAGGCCGACGATTCCTCAATCGGCTCGGGCGGTATCGTGATCGCGCCGTGCAACTGGCTGCAGCATTTCGAGAACGTCGTCGACCCTTACCACGTGCCGATCCTGCACGGCAGCTTCAGCGGCCCGCAGTTCGTCGAACAAATGGCGGCGTTCCCGAAAGTGAAGTTCGAGTACGGCCAGCAGGGCGTGAAGGCGATCTCGGCCAGGCCCGGGCCCGACGGCAAGCGCTTCCGGCGCGTCACCGAGGCGATCGTGCCGACCCTGCGCGTGGTGCCCAACCCGCGCGTGGCGCAGTACGGCATGGTCGAGTCGATCGGCTGGACCTTGCCGATCGACGACACGCACTACCGCATCTACGTCGCCGGCCGGGTGAAGGAGAAGGGCGAGCTCGCCAAGTTCAAGTCACGCTACAACGGCAAGACCTGGGCCGAGCTCTCGGCCGAGGAACACCAGAAGTTTCCCGGCGACACCGAGGCCCAGGTCGGCCAGGGGCCGATCACTTTCCATTCCGAGGAGCACCTGATGACCACCGACCAGGGCGTCGGCATGCTGCGCTTCCTGCTGCAGAAGCAGGTCGACGCCGTGGCCGCCGGCGGCGACCCGGTCGGCGTCGCCTTCAGCGAGGCCGATGCCTACGTGAAGTTCGACGCCGGGCAGTACCTCGAAGACTAGCGCTCGGCCAAGGCGAGTTTGGCGCCGAGAGCGACGAAGGCCGCGGCAAAAGTGCGGCGCATCCAGGCGAGCACGCGCGGGCGGGAGATCACATGGTTGCGGATCGCGGCGGCGAACAGGCCGTAGCCGACGAAGATCACGAAGGTGACCAGCATGAACACGCTGCTCAGCAGCAGCATGAGCTGCAGTGGCGCGGCGTCGTCGGTGGGAACGAACTGCGGCAGGAAGGCGAAGAAGAAGATCGACAGCTTCGGATTAAGGACATTGATCAGGATGGCGTGGACGATCACGCCCAAGTCCGAGCGGGCGCCGACGTCCTTTTCGACCTTGAGCGCGCCATGTTCCTTCAGCGCCTGCCACGCCATGAAGAGCAGGTAGGCGACGCCCAGCCATTTCAGCGTCTGGAAGGCAAGCGCGCTGGTGTGCAGCAGGGCGGCGAGGCCCAGGATTGCCGCCGCCATGTGCGGCACGATGCCGAGGGTGCAGCCGAAGGCCGCGACCACGCTGGCGCGCGAGCCGCGCGACAATCCTGTCGCCAAAGTGTAGAGCACGCCGGTGCCGGGCGAGACGACGACGATCAGGGTGGTGATCAGGAACTCGATGGTCATAGATCCGCTCCGATGGCCTGCGAGACCGACGTGAGGCCATCCCGCTGAAGCAGAACGGCCAGCTCGTCCTTGATGCGCCGCACCAGCGGCGGGCCCTCGTAGACTAGCATCGAATAGAGCTGCACCAAGGTGGCGCCGGCACGGATCTTGGCATAGGCGTCGGCGCCCGAGCCGACGCCGCCGCAGCCGATCAGCGGGAACTGGCGTTCGACGCGGCGGGCGGTGCGGCGCAGCACCTCGGTCGCGAGCTGGGTGAGCGGCGCCCCCGACAGGCCACCCGCCTCGTGGCTCTTGGCTGAGCGCAACGACGCCGGCCGGGCGAGCGTGGTGTTGCCGACGATGATGCCGTCGATCCTGAGGTCGCGGCTGACGGCGACGATGTCGTCGAGGTCGTCGTTCGTGGCGTCAGGCGCGATCTTCACCACCAGCGGCACCGGTGTCGTGGCGATCGCGTCCTGCACGCGCTTCAGGAGGTCGGCGAGCTGGGTGCGGCCTTGCAGGTTGCGCAGGCCGGGCGTGTTGGGCGAGGAGACGTTGCACACCAGATAGTCGGCGTGGGCCGCGAGCGCTGCGGCACAGATCACGTAGTCGGCCGCGCGGTCGGTGCTGTCCTTGTTGGCCCCGACATTGACGCCGACGAAGCCGGTGCGTGCTCGCTGCTTCAGCCGCGCCAGGGCGACGTCGAGACCTTCGCCGGGAAAGCCCATACGGTTGATGACGCCGCGATCCTCGGCAAGGCGAAAAAGCCGCGGCAGCGGATTGCCAGGCTGCGGCTTGGGCGTGACGCTGCCGATCTCGACCAGGCCGAAGCCGAGGCGGAGCAGGGCGTCGGTCGCCTCGGCATTCTTGTCGAAGCCCGCAGCGAGCCCGATCGGGTTGGCGAGGCGGCGGCCCCACACCTCGACACCGAGCGATGGCGGATCGGCCCGGCGGTCGGACGGTGTCAGGCCGCTCTTCAGGGCTTTGAGCGCGAGGCCGTGCGCGGCTTCCGCGTCGAGGCGGGAGAGAAAGAAGTCGGCAAGCGCATACCAGACGGCCATGGCCGTCTGGTTAGCACTGGTTCGCTGTGGAGCGCAGCCGGTCTAGAACCTTCCGCTGCCCCTATTGCTGCCTCTCGGCGGCAGCGCCGGCGAGTTGTTGAAGATGACGGTGAACAGCTCGCGGAAGAGCTGCTGGACCGCCGGATCGTTGGGGTTGGATGCGTTCGTCCAGGCCGTGGTCTGCGACAGCGCGATCTCGTTGCGGCAGTAGATGGCATACAGGTACATGCGGCCGGGCGTGCCGGGCCGGAATCGGAGGTTGCCGGTCGCGCAGACGCCGTAGGCCTCGAGATCGTTGGCCGGGTCGGCGATCAGGTACAGCCGGTACCAGGGTCGCGGCATCTCGGGCGGCTGGGTGTAGGTGAAGGTGAGGTTGGGCTGCGGCTTGGCGACCTGCATCTGCGGC
>Ga0306926_10006462_pt1 | contig 12579 bp, 10 predicted proteins | sample flu12Cox44000178_FD_203759 | JGI IMG/M metagenome (GOLD analysis project Ga0306926, IMG submission 203759) | Lab enrichment of tropical soil microbial communities from Luquillo Experimental Forest, Puerto Rico - flux8day.12C.oxic.44.000.178 (v2)... | ecosystem: Environmental > Terrestrial >... | reverse complement strand
TGCCCCACAAGCAGCGCTCGAACCCCCAGGCGTCGAATATGCGGGCCAGCGGGTCCCAGATGTCCGCGAACGGATACGGCTCCTTCGACAGCGTGCAGGCGCCGGTGATCTTGATCACCGCATTCTTGCGCTTGGCGAGTTCCACCACTTTCGGAAGATCGGCCCAGGGCTGTGGCGGCGCCGGCGGTACGCTCGGCTGCTGGATGCCCATATGGTCGATGATGAACCGCGTGTTGGGGTGGCGGTCGATCAGCGTCGTGCCCGCGTCGACGTTGTCCCAGAACAGAACGTTGACCGGAAAATCGTTGTTGACGGCTGCGCGCAGGATGCGGTCGAGCCCCGGATCGTCCGGCGCGCGCTTTGACTCTTTTGTCAGGATGATGCGGATGCCGACCGTGCCCGGCGACTTCTTCCAGTCGGCGATGACATCGGCCACCGCCGGATCATCCGGGTTGACCGGTTTGACCAGGGCGAACTTGTCGGGGTGGGCACGTTGCACCGAGACCGCATAGCTGGCGTCGTACTGGTACATCGAGAACGGCGAGATGTATATGGCACCATCGACGCCGACCTTGTCCATCGCCGCCACCATCTCGTCGCCGGTAACGTGAGCGGGCCAGTTCGGAACGTTGTGCCACGGCCGCCCAGGCGTGTTCGCGGCATAGGCGTGGACCTGGGCATCGATGACCACTGGCGGCCGCGCGGCGGCATGCCCTTTGTGCATCAGCGCCGGTCCAGTCGCAGCGAGCGTCGCCGCGACCTGCAGCACGGTACGCCGGTCGATAAGCCTGCTTCCTGCCGCTGAATGGTCGGCCATTTCCTCCTCCATGACGTTTCGGGAACCACGCTCCTCGGTTCAATGAAGATTGCGGACTTCCTTTGGCCCCGGTCAAGGGAACCGGTCCAGCGCCGCGGCCTAACCCTCAGGCGGGGGCATCATCGCACCGATCGGCACCGGCTCGGATCGGGGTTGCCGGGCCGCCGCACCGGCGTCGGCCCGGACCCGCTTCTCAGGAATTGACGACGGCGACGGCCTCGATCTCGATCATGAAATCGGGTCCGGCGAGCCGGGTGACGCTGACTGTCGTGCTGGTCGGGGTCGCCACCCCGAGATAGCGCATGCGGATGTCGGCGCACTTCTGGAACTCGTCGAAGTCGGTGACAAAGGTGTTGGTCTTGACGACATCGGCCCAGGTGGCGCCCGCCGCCTTGAGACACCGGTCGAGGTTCTGGAACGTCTGTTCCATCTGCGCCCGCATGTCGCCTTTGCCGACACAGTTGCCGTCGATGTCGCGGGCCAATTGACCGGCGGTGTAGACGATCTTGCCGCTGCCGCTCACCGTCACGACGTGCGAGTAGGACGGCTTTCCGCTCGACATTCTGACATTCATGCCTTCCGGCTGAAACCGCTCGATCTTTAGAACCATTCTGCTCTCCTTGTCAGGTTCGCACCATGCGGCCGGCATTTGGCGCACAAGACGAGCCGGCCGGATAGCGGCTTGGTTCCGGCAATGCGCGACGATCGTTTGCAAGCCGCGTCAGCCGACCGCGGCGCGAAAAGTCCGCAAATCCCCCATAGCCGCCCCCGGCATCCCGCGGTTTAGCTCAATTGCCTTTTTAGAGAATCGGCTTGATGCGGGCCGGTTGAGGCAATCGGAGATGCGGTGGACTGAACAGGCCCTCACGAAACGAGCCGGCGCGTCCCGAAGGTTCTCGCTTAGAAGCGATCACAAATATTCGCCGCTACGACATAGGCGGCAGCATCGGAAGGCAATAGGAGGCGCTCGGCGACCAGCGCCTCTGCGGCCGCTTTGATTTTGGCGACGTAGGCCTCGCGCTTGCCGTATCGTTCTTCGAGTGAGGGGCGCGGGTCGCCGGTCTCCTCGCGCGCGGCCTTGGTCTGGGCGAACGGGATGAACGAGCCGTCCCGGTCGGCGAGTTCGCAGGGCTGCGCCCGGTAGACGTTCCACCCGGTATGGGTGCCGAGTGGCACCGCGATCGGCGGCAGCCGAATGCCGGCAACCTCGTTGCCGTCGGCATCGACCGCGCAAATTCGCGCACCGTAGACGTTGTCGCTGCGAGCCGGCGGGTCCACCCAATCGACCGGCGGGACCACCTGGTTGGCGCCGGGGCCGATCGCGAAACCGGGTACCGCCGGCATCCGGACATTCTCGGCCATGACAGCGGTGCCGTTGGCGACCCTCGGAACGCGGCTCGGTGGCGGCTCGACCTCCTTTGTTACCCATTCTTCGAGTGCGGCGAACAACGCCCGCAGGGCCGGCGTGGCGCTGTGCGGGTTGCGCGGGTTGACGCACGGTCCGGGGCTCGGATCGACCCCAGGACGGCCGCCGTGCTGGGTGCCGGCGATCATGTAGACCCGGACATTGGGCGGCAAATCGGCATCGTGCCGGCCGGTCGGATCGGTGTGGATGAGCGAGGCGCCCTTCTGCCAGTACTCGGTCGAGCTGTTGGTCTCGATGACCAGCGGGTCGGTCGCGTGGCCCTGGAGGATCGCGCCGGTTTTGCGCGAAAACGGGTCGGTCGTGACCGCGTTGCCGAACGGGAACCAGTTCTCCGGGTAGAGCCGGTCTTCGTGCTGGGTAGCGGTGCGTCCCGGCATGCCAAAGCGGTGATTGGCGAACACCTTCCCGGCGCCGGCGACATGGCTCATCACACCATCGAAGACGCGCCGGCCGTGCCCATCGTCGTTCATGCCGAGCTCGAGGAAATGGCGGAGAAAACGCCCGCTCTGCGAGACGCCGAAGGCGAGCGCGTGGCGGATGCCGGTGCCTTCGGTCCGTGCGTTCTTGGCGATCAGCGGGTTCGCTGCACCTTTGCGGTCGGTGGTCTCGTAGCGCAGAAACGAGACGAGGTCGCGCGCCGAGGCAAAGCCGATGCCCAGCACCTTGGACCCAGTCGCCTCATACCAGAGCTCATAGATCTTGAACGGCGCGAAGAGGCTGGCTTGCGGCAACAGCCGGATCGATTGTGCATCGGCGAATTCCCAGGATTCGGCCGGGATCTCGGTGCGGGCATCGCTTTCGCGGTCGCGCACGGTTAGCCGAGCCTGTCGTTTGTCGGTCGAGACGGCGGGGTAGGGGAGCCGCATGAGGTCGCCCTTGCCCGGTGTGCGAGTGCCGATGTGAAATTCGTGACGGATGCGGCCGGTAATCGGCCGCCCGTTTTGCATAGCGGTCGGGAAGCGCGCGCTGAGGCCGTTGTTGACGGTAGGGGCGCCCGGGTCCCAGCCCGACCAGACGAGGCTATAGCCGCGTCCCAGCGAAAAGCCGAGCCCGGCTTCGGGAACGGTCTTCGGATCGTTTGCCGCGTCGACCGGAGCGCTCGGGGCATCGTCGAGGAGCTGGAAGATCCGCTTCGAGCCGCGATTGGTCACGTCATAGACCAGCACGCCGTTCGTCCGGCTCGGGTCCGTCGGCCGCAATATGAAAAAATCAGTCTCGTATTCAACGAAGTCTCTGGCGTTCCGTGGCGCCTTGTCGAGGTCGACGATGACCCTGTTCTCGGGCATCGCCGGATCAAGTTCACCCTTGGCCACACCCCGGATGCGCAGATAGGAACCAGCCTCTCCGAAAGCCTGGCCCTCGGCAAAGGGCTCGACCGTATTCACTCGGATTTCGATATTGGTCATGGGCAGACCCTCCTTGGGTCGTCTAATCCCGCTGGCGGCGGATCTTCCGGGCGGCGTTATGGCCTTATTGTCCCGCCGGCTCCACCGATCAAAGAATTTGTCGGCAGAGACCTACGCTAGTTTCCGATATGACAGGCGCACAGCTCTTAGCATCGGCCACGCGGCGTTGGTCCGGTCGCACCAGCTGATATTGCTCGGCGGCGGCCTCGGGCTGCTCAGCATCGTGGCCGGGCTGATCTCGCGGCGCGTCGGGGCGCCCGTGCTGCTTATCTTCCTAGCCATCGGAATGCTAGCGGGCGATGACCACGTATTCGGCATTCCGTTCGACGATTTCGGCTCGGCCTATCTGATCGGCAGCGTGGCACTTGCAGTAATTTTGCTCGAGGGTGGGCTCAAGACCCCGGTTTCGATGCTGCGGCTGGCGTTCTGGCCCGCGGCGGCGCTGGCCACCATCGGCGTCGGAGTGACTGCGGGCATATTGGGCGCAGTGGTCTCGCTGATAGACGGCGTGCCACTGGTGCTTGCTCTGCTTGCCGGGGCGGCGGCCGCGCCCACCGATGCCGCCGCCGTCGCGGTGCTGTTGCGCCGTGCGGGTGCTGCGCTGCCGGAGCGGCTGTTTGCGCTGCTCGAGGTCGAGTCCGGGCTCAACGACCCGATGTCGGTGTTCTTGACCTTCCTGCTGATGCGCCTGATTGCCGAACCGGGCTCGATCGGCGTCGGCGGTGCGGTCCTGCTATTTTTTCGGGAAATGGTCGGCGGTGCCGCGCTCGGTGTGGCGGGCGGTTGGCTGCTCGCGCAGTCGCTAAAGCGGTTGCCGCTCGAAGCACCGCTCGCTCCGATCCTGGTGCTGACCGGTGGGCTCGCCGTGTTCGGTTTTGCTCAACTCATTGGCACTAGTGGCTTCCTCGCCACCTACGTAGCGGCGGTGATCACCGGCGCCACGCAACACCGTGCGCGGCGGGACGTCGAGCACTTCTTCGAGGGCATGGCCTGGCTCGCACAGATCGTGCTGTTCTTGATGCTCGGTCTGCTGGTGACCCCGGAAGAACTACCGCCCTATCTTCTGGGTGCCGTTATCGGGGCCGCCGTGCTGGTCCTGCTGGCTCGGCCGGTGGCTGTTTTCCTCTGTCTGCTGCCGTTTAGGTTCAACCTGCGTGAGACAGCCTTCGCCTCCTGGGTCGGGTTGCGCGGCGCGGTTCCGATCTACCTCAGCATCATCCCAGGACTGGCCGATCCGCATCGCGACCAGCGGCTGTTTGCCAGCATCTTCATCCTGGTGATCGCGTCTTTGGTCGTGCAAGGCTGGACCGTGGCACCAGCCGCCCGCCTGCTCGGGTTCGGGCGGGAGCCCAAACTGCACCGATAACCGTTATAGACGGCGGCGCCGAGCTGGCGCTCGCTTCTGACTGCATATCGACGGCGACACAGCCGGTCCCGCCGGGGAGGAAGTGATGAAATCTGATGCGCTGGTGCGCTTCATATTATCGGGTAACCCCTCCCTGGAAAAATTCGCGGTTCTCCTCGCCCGGATCTCGCTTGGAGTATTCTTCGCTATCTCCGGAGGAAACAAGCTTTTCGTCACCAGTCAGTACCGGCTGATGTACGAAACGATGGTCGGTGCGGGAATCCCTTTTCCGCACCTCATGACGTATTTCGTTTCATCGGTGGAGTTCGTTTGCGGTTTCCTGCTCATCATCGGGACTGTTTTCGACCTTGGGTTGCATCGCCTTCATCATCGATATGATTGTCGCGATCACCACTGTTCAGTTGGCAACCATCACCAAAACGCTCTCGTTTATCGATTGGCTTGACGATTTCCTGTATTTGCCGGAAGTCATGTACATCGTAATCTTTCTCTGGTTGATTTCCTCAGGACCAGGACGGTTCACCGTTGATCATTGGATCGCCGTCCGCTCCGGGTTGCTTGATCGTCGATAACAAGCATGAGCATTGCCGGCCTCGCGGTTCTAACTCGAAGCCGTCGCCCTGCGTTTCCTAAGATGTAGTAGGCTGGGCCGATCGCGCCTTCGGCGGTGGGGGCTCGGATAAAGTCGCACTCCAGATCAGACCGCCCACGCAGAACGGCGAGGATCGAGCGTCTAGTGCTGGTGGCAGCTTCGGCCCACGGTTTTGCAAATGATCGGAATCGCGGTAGACCCCGACCGAGGGCGCAGGAGTATCACCGCGATTTCTCCAGCTCTGCGAGGAGGGCCGACTCGGCCGGCGTCGGCTCCCGGCCGAGGATTTTATTGCGGTGCGGAAAGCGTCCGAAGCGCTCGATGACCTCGATGTACGGACACCCGTAGCGACGCAAAGCACCGCGGCTGTCGGGATTGCGCGGCAGGGTGTCGAAGAGGGCGACCGAGCGGCGTTGGTCGGTCAGATCCTCGCTGTGGTGAAACGGCATGTAGAAGAACAACCGCCAAGCCGGCGGAACGAGCTCATCGAAGCCTCTTTCGAGCGCTCGGTCGGCGACGGAGCAAGCCGCCGCGTCGGCTGCGTAGGCGCGTGGTGTATCGCGGAAGATGTTGCGCGGGATCTGGTCGAGCAACAGCACCAGGGCGAGCGCGCCCTCGGGCGAAGCTTCCCACTCCCGCAATTCGCCGGCCGCACCGGCTTCGTAATCGGCGAGAAAGGCATCGCGCAACCCAGCATCGAATTCCGCGGTGCCTTTGAACCACATCTCACGGTGCTGCTCGCGTCCGGGGTCGCCGGGCGGCCCAAACCAGGCATCGAGCAATGCCCGCGCCCGCTCGGGAAGGCTCACGGTGGGATCACCGTCTGACGACATTACTGCATCCATTTCCCTTGTTTTTCGCTCCCTCAGGGGCTGTGCAATATTCGTTGATCGCGTGTGCAGATTCCGTTGTTATTTCATGCCTCGCGTGAGGTCATAAATTGTTGAACAACACCAGTATTTTTTGCAAACGGGGCCTTCGCCGCGGGTTGCATGCGCGATTTTCGCTGTATTTCATTTTTGGCCGAGCAACTCGTCTAGGCGGACGCGCAACGCCAACAGGTCGCGCCAGGCCTCGCGTTTGCGCTCCGGAGTACGCAGCAGAAAGGACGGATGGAACATCGGGAGGGTCGGCACCGGCTCGGCGAGCCCGGGGATCGCAAGGTCGAACCAGCGTCCGCGCAACCGGGTGATGCCTTGGCCCCCCGGCAACAGTGCAGCGGCGGCGGTCCCCCCGGCGAGGACGAGGAGCTTTGGGTGTACCAGGGCGATGTGGCGCATCACAAAGGGCAGGCAGGAGGCGATCTCGGCAGTGGTCGGCGTACGGTTTCCGGGCGGCCGCCAGTAGACAACGTTGGTGATATGCACGCCTTGGCGATCCAAGCCGATCGCCGCCAGCATGCGGTCGAGCAACTGGCCGGCCCGGCCGACGAACGGGCGGCCGAGGCGGTCCTCATCCGCACCAGGGCCCTCGCCGATGATCATCACCGGGGCCGCCGGATTGCCGTCGGCGAAGACCGTGTTGGTCGCGGTGCGCTTCAAGCCGCAACCATCGAAGCCGGCGACCAGTGCGGCGAGCGCCGATACAGTCTCGGCGCCGGCAGCGAGCCGTCGCGCCGACTGGGCAGCCTCCGCCAGGGACTCGGTCAAGGCCTTCGGCGGGGCTGCGGCGATCGCCGAGGCGGCTGGTGGGGGCGGCGTGGAAGGGAGTACCGGGGCCGTGACTGCTGGCGCTGGTGCGAACCGGTTCGCCGGTTCAACCCCGATTGCTTCGTCCGCTCCCATCTCGACATACCAACGCAACAGCGCGATCGCGGCGTCGCGATCGTCTAATTTCGGCGGTGTGGCGGGGGAAGTCATTCGGGTCATGCTACCATCGCGACCGAGCGGCGGCGATCCGATATAGTCGTCCCGCGAATTCCGAGGAAATGAGAAGTGGGTGAGGAGCGGACCGAGCGCGAGCGGATGGAATACGACGTCGTCGTGGTCGGAGCCGGACCCTCCGGCCTCGCGGCGGCGATCCGACTGAAGCAGCTCGCGGCCGCCGCTGAGCGCGAGCTCGGCGTCTGCGTCGTCGAAAAAGGCTCGGAGGTTGGCGCCCACATCCTGTCGGGTGCGGTGTTCGAGCCGCGTGCGCTCGACGAATTGGTCCCGGACTGGCGGGAACAGGGCGCACCGCTCGTCACCCCCGCGACCGAGGACCGCTTCCTACTGTTGACCGCGAGCCGTGCGCTGCGCCTGCCGACGCCGCCGCAGATGCGCAATCACGGCAACTATATCATCAGCCTCGGCAATGTGTGCCGCTGGCTGGCTCAGGAGGCCGAGGCGCTGGGGGTCGAGATCTATCCCGGCTTCGCCGCGGCCGAGGTGCTGTACGATGCTGCCGGACGGGTGCAGGGTGTGGCGACCGGCGATATGGGCATCGGCAAGGACGGCCGGCCAACCGATCGCTTTCAACCCGGTGTCGAGCTTCGCGCCAAAGAAACGCTGTTTGCCGAAGGCTGTCGCGGCTCGCTGACCAAAACGCTCGTCGAGCGGTTCCGGCTGCGCGACGGCATCGATCCGCAAACCTACGCGATCGGCATCAAGGAGTTGTGGGAAGCGGCGCCCGACTGGCATCAGCCCGGGCTCGTCGTACACACAATCGGCTGGCCGCTCGACACCGCCACCTATGGCGGCTCTTTCCTCTATCATCTCGAGGACCGGCAGGTGGCGGTTGGTTTTGTGATCGGGCTCGATTACAAAAACCCGTTTCTCAACCCTTTCGAAGAATTTCAGCGGTTCAAGACGCATCCGGCGATCCGCTCCTTCTTTGAGGGCGGTCGGCGCATCGCCTATGGAGCGCGGGCGCTCAACGAGGGTGGCTTTCAATCGATCCCGCGGCTCGATTTTCCGGGAGGCGCGCTGATCGGCTGCGCTGCCGGTTTTGTCAACGTGCCCAAGATCAAGGGCAACCACACCGCCATGAAATCGGGCATGGTTGCGGCCGAGACCATATTTCGACGACTCGCCGGAGAAACCGGCGCGGAGGTCAGGCGCGCTCTCGAAGAGAGCTGGGTTTGGGAGGAGCTGCGCCGCGTCCGCAACATCCGGCCGAGTTTCCGCTGGGGCCTGTGGGCCGGTCTAGCTTATTCGGCGCTCGACACCTACGTCTTGCGTGGTGCTGCCCCCTGGACCTTCCATCATCACCCCGACCACTTGCAGCTGACCCCGGCGAGTATGGCGCGGCATATCGACTACCCGAGACCGGACGGCAAGGTCAGCTTCGACCGGCTGTCCTCGGTGTTCATTTCGAACACCAATCATGAGGAGGATCAGCCCCCGCATCTGCGCCTGCGCGATCCGGCGAAGGCGATCGCTGTCAACTATCGGCTCTACGATTCGCCGGAACAGCGTTATTGTCCCGCCGGTGTCTACGAGATCGTGCAGCAGGCGGTGACGGGCGACCCGTATCTACAAATCAACGCGCAGAATTGCGTTCACTGCAAGACCTGCGACATCAAGGACCCGGAGCAGAACATTGATTGGGTTGTGCCGGAGGGGGGTGGCGGACCCAATTATCCGAATATGTGACTGGGGCAAGTTGGATAGAGATAGATGAATGAAAAGGTGATAGAGATTTTCGGGATCAGGGCTCTGGCGGGCTTGCTGCTCGCGTTTGTCGTAGCCGCGCCGAGCGAAGCCGCGCCAAGTATCGAGACGCCAACCGGCGCCTATCTGGCCGGGCGTCATGCGCAGGAGACGCGCGACTATGCGGCCGCCGCGTCGTGGTACGAGGACGCGCTCCAGACCGATCCCGAATCGCCGGAGCTGATCAGCCGCACGTTTCTGATGGAGGCGAGCGAGGGCCGGTTCGATCGGGCGCGCTCGCTCGCCGAGAGGGAGCTCACGGTCGATTCGACAGATGCCGTTGCCGAGCTTGTCCTGCTGATCGACCGCGTCAAGGCCGATGACAAGGCCGGCGCGCTCGCGCGCGCCGAGGCACTGCCAGGGGATGGCGTGCATCGCTTCGTCGGCCCGCTCGCATTGGGCTGGACCCGGATGGCGGTGGGCGACGTTGCCGGCGCCGATGCCGCGCTGCGCCAGCTCAACAAATTCAACGGTTTTGCCCCACTCGAACTTTACCAACTCGGTCTGCTCTACGACTTTGCTGGGCAACCCGATAAGGCGGAAGAGAACTTTAACAGGACGCTCGAGGCGACTGGCCAACTCAACTGGCGGCTGACCGACGCGATGGCCAATTTTTACGAGCGGCACGGTCGCGCCGATAAAGCAGACGCACTCTATCAACGGTTCATCAAGGAGAATGCCGGAAGCGAGCTGGCGGAATCGGTGGTGGCGCACAAGCCGGCCGAACCGCCCCTACCCCTGATCGATACCGCCGAGGAAGGTCTTGCCGAGGCACTGTTTGATCTGGCGAGCGTCGTCAACCAACCCGAAACGATCGACCTGGCGCTGCTCTACGCTCGCTGCGCCCTCCAGTTGCGCCCGCATCTCTCGCTCGCTCGGCTGCTGCTCTCCGACGTGCTGAGCGCGCAAAACAAACCGGAGGAAAGCCTTGTTATCCTCGCCGAATTCCCGCCGAACTCGCCCTATTCATGGTCAGCGCGATTGCGCGTCGCCGCCAATCTCGAGATGCTCGACCGCACCGATGAAGCCGTCGCTCAGCTGAAAGAAATGTCGGCCGAGGCGCCGACGCGGGCCGGTGCCGATATGCAGCTAGGCGATTTGCTGCGCGCCAAGAAGCGCTTTAACGAGGCGGTTGATGCCTATGACGAGGCGATCCGGCGACTCCAAGCGAGCAGCATGCCGGAGCGCTGGTCGCTGTACTACAGCCGCGGTATCGCGCTCGAACGCTCGGGCCAGTGGAAGCCGTCCGAGGCGGACCTCCTACACGCGCTCGAGCTCAAGCCCGACCAGCCGCTGGTCCTCAACTATCTCGGCTATTCCTGGATCGACCGAGGCGAGAATCTGGAGCGCGGCCTCCAAATGATCAAAAAGGCGGTAGAGCTGCGGCCCGAGGACGGATACATCGTCGACAGCCTGGGCTGGGCGCATTACCGGCTCGGCGATTACTCGAGCGCCGTGGAATATCTCGAGAAAGCGATCGAGTTGGTGCCTGAGGATCCGACGATCAACGACCATCTCGGTGACGCTTATTGGCAAAGCGGACGTCCGAACGAGGCACGCTTTCAATGGCGGCGAGCCTTGCAATTCGGACCGGAGGCGGACGAGGTCAAGCCGATCGAAGCCAAGCTCGACCAGGGTCTCGTCTCCCCCAATCGGGCCGGCGGCGGCTGAGCCCCGATGGCCCTCACGGCCTTTGCTCCGGCAAAGGTCAACCTCTATCTGCATCTGATCGGACGGCGGCCGGACGGCTATCACCTGCTCGACAGCCTGATCACCTTCGCCGATATCGGCGATCGCATCACCGCCGAGCCTGCTACGACACTGTCGCTCGAGATCACCGGGCCGGAGGCGACCGGTCTTGCCAATTTGGGGCAGGACAATCTCGTGCTGCGCGCCGCTCGCCTCCTTGCCGACCACGCTGAGGCGGCTCGGGGTGCGACACTGCTTCTGGAGAAGAACCTGCCGGTTGCCGCCGGGATCGGCGGTGGGTCGAGCGATGCTGCTGCGGCGCTAAGGCTGCTCGCGGCGCTGTGGCAGCCGTCGATCGGCGAAGAGGCGCTCGGCCGCCTCGGCGAGCGGCTCGGCGCCGACCTCCCGGTCTGCCTCTATGGTCGTGCCGCCTGGGTCAGTGGCATCGGCGAGCGGATCGAGCCCGCGCCGGACCTGCCGGAAACCGGAATATTACTTGCCAATCCACGCAAGGAGCTGCCGAGTGCCGCGGTATTCGCTGCTCGGACCGGTTCGTTCTATGAGGCTGGGCGGTTCGCGCCGATGCCGAGCGACGCCGCCGGTCTAGCGCGCGCGCTGATGGCGCGTCGCAACGACCTGACCGATGCCGCGATTGGTCTCGTGCCCGAAATCACTGCGGTTCTCGGCCGGCTCGCCGGGCTCCCCGGCGCCTTGCTCGCGCGGATGAGCGGCAGCGGCGCCACCTGCTTCGCGCTGTTCCCCGGCCGCAGTGCGGCATATCAAGCGCGCGTCGCACTCGCCGCGGCCGAGCCGCAATGGTGGTGCGCCGCCGGCGCTCTGGTCACGGGAGAGGCCGTCGCCCGGACGGGCTCTCGAATTCCCGGTTAAACCGGGAAAATTCCCGCAAAAAAACGCGGGCGGGCGCGAAAATCTCCTGGCCTTTCTGCGAGTAACCTTGCTGGATCAATTGCTTAGAATAGCCCCAACCGCGCATCGCCGGCGCCCGAAACCGCGAATATCCTGCTGCCAAATCCGGGAAAATCGCTTGTAATAGGGAAATAACCGCGAAATGGCAGCTCGACCGACCGGACCGGACGGCCTCCGTCGATCCCATTCTCGCGTCCATGATAGGTTTCGATCTTGACGCCAACATGGCGAGAGTTCGCCAGCGGTCTTGTTGCCGAGAGAGGGGCTTGCGGTTAACCTGCCAAGGCGGTTGGGGCGTAGCCAAGTGGCAAGGCAGCGGATTTTGATTCCGCCATACGGAGGTTCGAATCCTCCCGCCCCAGCCAACTGTTCTGCAAGGTTTTGATTAGCGTCGAAGCGGTTGGTGAAACAGCCCGACAGCGAACGCCAATGGAATCAGAGCCAGCAGGAGCCCTGCATAAAAAAGACTTAGCCCCAACAGCGCGCCACGCCGCAGGTACCGAACCCACCGGGACCGCGCGGCCGGCGTGAACGAGGGGATTTCGGAAATCGGGTCCGGGGAGCCTTCGGCCACCGCGGCCGGCTCGGCGGCGAGCCCGGTGAAATCGACCAGTCCTGCGGCATTGCGCGCGAAGCGGTGGCCGTTGCCGCACACGAGCATCGATCCTTGCTCGTCGAGGCCGGCACGGCACACCGGGCAGCATGGCATGACTTCCCCGGATGTGCC
>Ga0306926_10006461_pt1 | contig 12579 bp, 11 predicted proteins | sample flu12Cox44000178_FD_203759 | JGI IMG/M metagenome (GOLD analysis project Ga0306926, IMG submission 203759) | Lab enrichment of tropical soil microbial communities from Luquillo Experimental Forest, Puerto Rico - flux8day.12C.oxic.44.000.178 (v2)... | ecosystem: Environmental > Terrestrial >... | reverse complement strand
AGGTTAGATCGGTCGAAGACCATCAACGTGATGCATCATTCGACGCGCGTCGGCAACGTCTTCTTCGAGGACGTTGAAATGAAGGATGTGCTGGTGGCGTTGGCCGCGCGGCTGCCGAAGCGCGCCGACGTCAAGGTGCCGAAGCCGTCCGACCTGGGCGTCCCGTCGGGCACGGGTGGAGACAAGATCACCGCCGAGGCTCTCTACCCGCGTTGGAACCGCTTCCTGAAACCGAACGATATCCTCGTCGCCGAGACAGGCCCCAGCTCGATGGGACTCGGCATGGCGAAAATGCCCAAAGGCGCGACCTTCAACAATCAGACGCTCTGGGGGGCGATCGGCTGGGCCACACCCGCCGCCTTCGGCGCCGCGATTGCAGCTCCTGATCGTCGTACGGTGCTGGTCACGGGCGAAGGTTCCCACCAGCTCACCGCGCAGGAGGTGGGCCAGTTTCACCGTTTCGGCCTGAAGCCGATCATCTTCCTTTTGAACAATAATGGCTATCTGATCGAGCGCCTGCTCTGCAAGGACCCGGAGACCTACTGCAACGATGTCGCGCAGTGGCATTACCACCAGCTGCCCCAGGCTCTTGGTTGCGACGGCTGGTTCACGGCGCGCGTTACCACCTGCGGAGAACTCGACGCTGCGATGAGCAAGGCAGAGTCATGCGGTTCCGGCGCGTATATCGAGGTAGTCACGGACAAATACGTCGCACCGCCTATGGCGATGAAACTGCACGAGTCCACCAAGGCGCTCTACAAGAGCTGAGCCAAGCTGCTTCCTTTACAGCGCTGAAACTCGGGCGAGACTCCAACCGAAGTTACCCAGCAACCGAGTCGGATGGGCAGGAGAGGCAGAAGATGGCAACGAAATTGTGGTATTCCCGGTCTGGGCTGATTCTTGTTTCGCTATTAGCCCTCACTTCGTGTCAAAAACCCACTGCGCCGGAACGGGCGGCACAGCCAGCCGGAGCGCCTAGCGCCGAGCAGCGGGCTGAGCGGAATCCGGACCGCAACGCGTATTTCGGCGAGGAGCACGTCCACACCAGTTGGTCGGTGGATGCCTGGGTCATGGGCAATCGCCTCACCGGGCCCGACGACGCTCTTAAGTACGCTCAGGGCCAGACCATTAAGCACCCCATGGGCTACGACATCAAGATCGACACCCCCATGGATTTTATGGGCGTGACCGACCACTCCGAATACGTCGGGGTTACCAAGCAAGCGAATACTTCGGGTTCCTACGTGAGCAAGCTGCCCGAGGCGCAGCCGTTAATCATGCAGGATCCAAACAATTCGCAGGAGCAGCAGAAAGTTTTCTTGTACCTTCTGTCACTCACCAGCAAGCCCCCCATCAAAGCCTTCATGAGCCCGGAGGTGGCGGGCACCATCTGGAAGGAAAACGTCAAGATCGCCGACGAAAATAATCACCCTGGCGAATTCACCGCTTTCTGTTCGTACGAGTACACCTCCCAGTTCAACAATCGAAACCTGCACCGCAATGTCTTCTTCCGCGATTGCACTAAAGTGCCCGAGATGCCCTTTAGCTCGATGGACTCGTGGCATCCGGAGGACCTTTGGAAATGGATGGACGCGCAACGCAAGGCGGGAAACGAACTTCTGGCTATTTCGCACAATGCCAACCTGAGCGACGGCTGGATGTATCCCGTCGATCTTGACAGCTTTGGGCGGCCCATCGATGCGGCCTGGGCAGCCTCCCGCGACCGTAACGAGCGTCTGGTCGAGATTAAACAGATCAAGGGTCAGTCTGAGACTCATCCACTGTTGTCGCCGACCGACGAATTCGCGAACTATGAGATTTTCAGTGCTCTCCTCGGGCTTCCAGCGGACACTGGCCGTATTGATCACATCCACGGCAGCTATGCGCGGCAGGCCCTCAAAGATGGCATTACCATGCAAGATGTCCGCGGCTACAACCCTTACAAATTCGGCATGGCGGGCGGCTCCGACTCACACAACACTGCCAGTCCTTACCGCCAGGATAATTTCTACGGCGGGCATGCCGATGCGGACGGGACAGTGGAAAGGCGTCTGGCTGGCGTCCTGCTAGGGAACACCATTGATGTGCGCCTCGAGAACCCTGGCGGATTGACGGGCGTTTGGGCCGAGGAGAACACTCGCGCATCGCTCTTCGATGCCATGTACCGCAAGGAGACTTTCGGCGTAAGCGGCCCGCACATCAAAGTTCGCTTTTTCGGCGGTTGGGGCTACAACAAGGACCTTCTGAACGCCAAGGACTGGGTGCACCAGTCCTATGCCAACGGCGTTCCCATGGGCGCCGACCTGCCTACGATGCCCGCCACAAAAGGCGCAGCCCCGACCTTTGTTGTCTGGGCCGTGAAAGACCCGACCTCTGGTAATCTCGACCGCATCCAAATCATCAAAGGTTGGACCCAGAACGGCCAGAGTTTCGAAAAGATTTTCGATGTGGTCTGGTCCGGCGATCGCAAGCCCGACCCGTGGACCGGCAGGGTGCCTGCTATCCAGAGCACCGTGGACCTCGAGAAAGCCACTTACACCAACACCGTCGGTTCGACGGAACTCAAAACGCTATGGACCGATCCGGAGTTTGACTCGGGCCTGCATGCGTTCTACTACGCGCGTGTGCTGGAAATTGCTACGCCGCGCTGGACCCTGATTCAGGCAGTGAAAGCCGGACTTCCCCCGCCCGACGTCGTCCCGCTTACCGGGCAGGAGCGCGCCTGGACGTCGCCGATCTGGTACACGCCCAGCGCGGAAGCGCGCAAGAATGCGCCGACCGGCGTGACCGTCGCCGGCCTTAAGAAGGAGGGTGCAACCCAATTGGGCGATGCTCAGCTAAAGGCACTCGTCGTGGGCAAGGCTTTCTGGCTGCAAAATAACGTGACCGGCGAGCAGTTCAGCGTCAGCTATACGGCGGAAGGTCAGAGCAACGTCTGGCACATTGGCAGAAGTGCCACACCACCGAGCAGCGTCGGAAATCCGGTGCGCGACGGCTATCAGGGAACCACCACGCCTTACAAGATCGAAAACGGCAAACTGGTGACCACCATTTCCCAGGATCCCTTTTCGGTCACCGTGTACAAACTGGGCGACACCTATTACGGCGCGCGCAGCAACGAATTCGGCTATGCCAACTATCAGATGATTCCAACGCCGCAGATTGCGGTCAACCCGCTTACGACGTTGATCGGCCAGATCGCGCTTGAGCTGGGGTTAACGGCACAGCAGAAACAGCAGATTGCCCCCATCCTGAACGAGGAGGCAACGAAACTCCAGGCGATCAAGAACAACACGTCTCTCAGTGGATTGGATAAGGCCAAGCAGTTGTGGCAAATCAGCAGCTCAATAGATGCCCAGGTCACGCCTCTCCTCAATCCGGAGCAACAGCAGAAGTTTCAGGCCTTTCGCGAACGGATGCGACGCAGGATGGTCATAAAGATGGGAAGCCAGGTATGGCAGACGCTGACGAGCGAGCTAAAAGCGAAGCTGTCGAGCCAGTGAGGATTCGAGCAGGCGAATTTGCCTCGGGGCGGCAGGATGGCTTTCCTGGCCCATCACACTAGGCAGTTCTGGAAGGAGGTGGATATGACAACCCAAACCGTAGATATAAAGGCGAAATCAAAGGTATAAGCTGCCACCGGTCGAAAAGGTGCAATAACTCCACTGCGGCTTGACGAGGTCGTTTGTGAACACCAAAAACCTGCTTCTCCTGACTGCACTGGCCGAGGGCGGAATGGCTTTAGCGTTTTTGCTATTGCCATCGCTGCCATCGGAACTGTTGTTCGGCCAGACGCCGCAGACTGCTCTTACGGTGATCCTGGGGCGCTATGTGGGAGCCGTGCTTCTTTCGCTTTCAGCAGTGTGCTGGTTCGCTGGGAATGACGCTCGAACTCCAATTGCTCGCAGCGTCGTCAAGGCAATGTTATTTTACGACGTCGTTGCGGGCGTGCTGCTCCTCTATGCGCGCTTCGCCCTTGGGCTAGGTGGAGTTCTGCTGTGGGTAGGCGTAACAGTTCACGTGGCCTTAGGGATTTGGTGTGTCGTGATGTTACGAACCAAGTAATCGGGGGGATAAGTTGCAGCTCACGTGTCGCACAAATAACGACGGTGAGCCGCTACTGCAAGAGTTGGGCCAAAGCGGCATGCAATGGGAGCGTCCCGAGTTCGATCTATCCAGCCAGAAACATCCATGAGTACGCCTTCTTCAATAATCGATAGCGCGCAGCCCAAGTCGCAATCACTCGGGTTGCTTGCTCGTTTCCGGCCCGCGGTTCTGGGTTTCTTCCACGAGCCTCTGGTACAGTTTCTCCTCATCGGTCTCGCGCTCTTTCTCGTTTATTCCTGGTTGCATCGTGGCCCCGGTGGTGTCGAGCCCTCTCGCCAAATTCCGCTTACCCTTGAGGATCTTCGCTCTATGGAGATTTACTTCGAGTCCCAATGGCATCGTCAGCCCACTCCTGAAGAATTCAATGCCATGGTCGAAAACAAGGTTCAGGAGGAGATCCTCTATCGCGAAGGATTAGCCTTGGGCCTCGACAAAGACGACACCATCGTGAAGCGCCGCATGGCCCAGAAAATGCAATTTCTCGCCGAAGACGTAGCCACCGCGCATGAGCCTTCCACGGCGGAACTCCAGGCATGGTTCGCCAAAAACGGTGATAAGTTCGCTCTGCCTAGCCGCGCTGCTTTTCGGCACATCTTCTTCGGCTTCGACAAGCGTGGCCGGAACGCGCAAACCGACGCTGCCGCTGCCCTAACGAAACTGAATGGTAAGCCGGGAAATTCCCCCCTGGCCGCCTCTTTAGCTGATCCATTTATGTTTCAGGATTACTATGCCGACCGCACGGCAGAACAACTCGCCAAAGAATTTGGTCCCACCTTCGCAACCGGCATTTTCAAACTCAAACCCGGCTCGTGGCAGGGCCCCGTCGAATCCGGCTACGGCTGGCACCTCGTCTATATCGATTCCATCATCCCCGGGCGGATCCCCAACTTCGAAGAAGTTGAGCCCGACGTGAAAACCGCCTGGCTCGGCTATCAGAAAGAAAAGGCCTGGAGGGAGGCCTACGCCAAGATGCGCGTCAAGTATACGGTCTTGCTCCCCGCACCCCCGGATTCGCAATCTCCGCAGCCTCCTCCAGCCCCGAAAAAGAACCAGGTTCCCACTCCGTCAGGCGAGGCGCTTCCGCTGTGATTCCTTTTCCAAAACGCTTTGCCTTGGCAATCGGACTCTTTTCGCTCGTTCTGTTGTTTGCAATTTCTGTCGCTGTCGCCCACGAGGCCCGCCCTTGTTACCTCGAAATCAAGGAAACTTCTCCCGGCCAGTACGCGATACTCTGGCGCACTCCGGTTCTCGCTGGGATGCACCTGCCCGTTTCTTTGAGGCTTCCCGACGACGTCAAAAATCTCAAGGATCCGGAAAGTCAGGAACTTACCGATTCCCTTGTCGAGCATTACTGGATTGATGCAGGCCCCAATGGTCTTGCTCGCAAGCGCATCGAGTTTTCCGGTCTGCAAGCCACCATCACCGACGTTCTGGTTCGCGTGGAACTCCTGGATGGCCGTTCCTGGTCCACCATCGTTCACGCTTCTCAGTCGTATGTCGAAATTGCGGCGCCGCAAAGCCATCTCGCCATCATAGGTGCATACACCCTCCACGGCATTCGCCACATCGCTCTCGGCGCGGACCATCTACTTTTTCTCCTCGGCCTCCTCCTCATCGTGAAAGACCGCTGGATGCTCATCAAAACGGTGAGTGCTTTCACCGTTGCCCACAGCATTACCCTCGCTCTCGCCACGCTCGGCTACGCCATTGCTCCCGTGGTGCCACTTAATGCCGCCATTGCTCTGAGTATCCTTTTTCTCGGTCCAGAAATTGTCCGCGTCTGGCGGGGCGAAACCAGCTTCACCATCCGGCACCCTTGGGTTGTCGCTTTTGCTTTCGGTCTGCTGCATGGATTTGGTTTCGCCAGCGCGCTCACCAATGCGGGATTGCCGCGCGCCGAATTACCAATGGTGTTGCTTAGTTTCAATGTGGGCGTGGAGATCAGCCAACTCGGCTTTGTCATTCTCATCCTTCTGCTGGAACGCGCTTTCCGTATCCTGGAAGTTCGCTGGCCAAGACTCGTGGAAGCCCTGCCGGGTTACGCGGTCGGCTCACTGGGCGCTTTCTGGACCATTCAACGCGTCTTCATCCTCCTCGGAGGCGCACAATGAAGTCGTGGCGCGACACCGGCACGGTTCGCCTGACGATGTTGCTTATAACCGTGCTCTTGTGCGCACAGTCCGTTCAGGCTCACGTGAACAAACGCGAGGGCGTTAGTTTCCTCAGCGGTCTAGAACATCCCCTCACCGGACTCGATCATGTGGTTGCCATGATTGCCGTCGGTTTGTGGGGTGCTCAACTCGGTGCTCCGGCCATTTGGGTGCTTCCCGTGGCCTTCCCGATGGTCATGGCGCTCGGCGGCATGCTCGGCCTTCTCGGCGTGCCCCTTCCGGGGATGGAAATTGGCATTGCGGCTTCCGCCATGCTGTTGGGTGCGGCGGTTATGACTGAGCTTCGTCCACCTCTGGCGCTCGCGGCCGCGCTCGTTGCATTCTTCGCCATCTTCCACGGCTATGCGCACGGCAGCGAGCTGCCTGCCGGCGAAAGCGGATTGCTTTACAGTCTGGGATTCGTAATGGCCACGGGTTGCCTTCACGGTGTCGGCATCACCATCGGCGTCGTACATCGCTGGAAATGGGGACAGCGCGCGCTGCGGGTCGCGGGAGCGGTCATCGCCCTTGCCGGAATCTTTTTCTTGTGGAAGGCGGTCGCATGACTCGCGTCTGTCTACGTGCGAGCCGGATGCTCTTCCTGATCGCGGCCGTTTTCCTGGTCCTGCCCCTTCGCGTTGAAGCCCATCTGCCCACCATTGGCGTTGGCCCTGTCTATGACGGCATCTTCCACTTTCTGCTGAGTCCCGAAGACCTGATTCCCGTCATTGCTCTCGCCCTTCTCAGCGGGCAACGCGGCGCCCGCTTTGGCCGGCGTGTCCTCTGGATCGTACCGCTTGGTTGGTTTGGCGGAGGATTGCTGGGGATGTTTGCGGAAGCGGCGCGCAGCTCGGCGTTGACCTGCGTATCGTTTCTGCTGTTCGGCGGACTGGTCGCCGCCAACGCGAGAATCTCTCTGCGAGCCATCAGCGTTCTAGCGGCCGCCCTGGGATTTTTCCACGGATACCTGAACGGCACGAGCATCAGCCGCTTCAATGATGGCACCTACGCCGTTCTGGGCCTGGCGCTAGCTGTATTTGTGGTTGTCGCGATTTTCGCTTCGTTGGTCGTTCCGTTACGGCGGCAGTGGGTGCTCATCGTTGTCCGCGTGGCGGGGAGTTGGATTACGGCAAGTGGCTTGCTCATGCTTGGCTGGGCCCTCCGCTAGCATGTTGATTGTGACCCGTGCGCGAGGCGCCGATTGAGGAATACAAAATGCCAGGAAACGATCAATCGCCCATGCGCCTGTTGCAGGCAGCCGCCTACGTCGTCCTCGTGGCTTGGGGAATCAAGGCTGCCTCCCACGTTCTGTCAATCATACTGATCGCGCTTCTGCTGACCTACGCCATCCTCCCATTTCCCCAATGGCTCATGCACCGGTTCCATTTCCGCAAGAGCCTGGTGGTCGTGCTGACAGTGGTTTTTGTGGCTGCAATTTATCTTGTCGTGTCTGCCGCCCTGGTCGAGGCCGCTTTTCACATGCGCGAGAAGCTGCCGCTTTATGAGGAGCACATCAGAGCCCTTCACGAACGGCTCGCTGGCTTCTTGACCGTTCATGGCATCTTGTCTGCTCACGTCTCCCCTGGGAGTCTGTATAGCTCGGGCCGGATTATCGAACTCCTGCGCCTGGCACTGCCCACGGCCATCAGCCTTGTCTCCGACCGGTTTCTAATCTGGCTGCTCTCGCTCATCTTCCTTGTCGAAATGGTGGACTCGGAGCCAGCAGAGAGTGGCCCTCTCGCACGGCGCTTAGCCTACTACGGCGGCGACGTTCAGGCTTTCATCGCCATCTCCGCCAAGACGGGAGCCATCAATGCGCTGGCCAACTTGGTGCTCCTCATTGCGCTGGGTGTGGATTTCCCGGTCGTGTGGTGCTTTTTGTACTTCTTCCTGCACTTCATCCCCAACGTAGGATTCCTGATCTCGCTGATTCCGCCGACGCTGGTGGCACTGCTGATGTTGGGTTGGAAAAGAGCTCTGTTGGTGCTGGGAGCACTGATTCTCACGGAAATACTGGGCGACTATGTCGTGAAACCGATGCTGATGATAAAGGGGCTGCACATCTCGCTCCTCCAGATCATGCTCTCCCTCATGGTGTGGGGCTTTCTTCTCGGCCCGGCGGGTGCTGTCCTGGCCATCCCGCTCACTCTGGCGCTCCGCAGATACATCGAGAAACCTCTGGTGGAATCGCAGCCTCATTTGGCCCAGGCGCCCGGATGACCAGGCTGCTGTCGTTTCCCCGTAAGGAATGCACTGTGCATTCGGTTTTCCGGAGTTAGCGAGAATCTAGGTGATCTCAAGTCAAATAATTTCTCGGGAGGATAACATGCTGCAAAGGATCGTCCAGGTTGTTGTAGTGCTGATTGCATTGCTTACGGCAGGAATTTTTCCTGCTCTCTCTCAAACCAGTTCAGACTTGCAGCATTATCTGAACCAAACTCTGAACCTCAGCCAGGACCAGATTTCAGCCATTCGGAATGGCCAGCCCTACGCCACGAATTTAACGAGCCGCACACCTGCCGAAATTTTCGTATTCGGGGCAATTTACATCAATGCTTATCCTGAGAGCTACGTAAAGTTTGCCAGCGACTTCAATCGTCTGCGCCAAGTTCCAGGATATTTGGCCCTCAACAGCATCAGCAATCCTCCGCAGCTCTCGGAGTTCCAAGGCTTCGGTTTCGACAGCGACGATGTTCAGGCCCTGCAAAAATGCAAACCCGGCAACTGCGCGGTTCAACTGCCGGGTAGTACGATCGAACAGCTTCGCCAGTCCATCAATTGGTCTGCCTCCAACGTCAGTGACCAGGTAAACCAGTTCGTTCAGAAATTGGCTGTGTCACGGCTGGAGCTGTACCAGAAACAGGGCAGCGGGGCGATGGGCGCGGTCTATAACGACAAAAAGCAGCAGGTTAACGTGGCCGACCAATTCCAGTACATCCTCAGCAGCGCCTACACCTTGCCAAAGTACCTCCCCGACTTCTACAACTATCTCGTCAATTATCCGAATGCGAAGCCGGCCAACGTGGAAACCAGCTTCTACTGGGATAAGGTCAAATTCGGGCTGAAACCCACACTGCGAATTGTCCAGGTCTTTACAATGAAGGGGAAGAGCCCCAAAGAAGCGGCGTTCGCGATCGCCGAAAAGCAACTTTATTCCAGCCATTACTTTGAAACGGCCTTGGATCTGACGTTTTGTATCTCCGGTACGGACAACCCAAGTCAGAAGGGATTTTACCTTGTGCAGGTGATGGGCTCCGAGCAAGCCGGTTTGACCGGATTTGAAGGCTCCATGATTCGGCGCGTCGCGGTGAGCCATTCCGTGTCCGATTTGCAGAAATCGCTGGCCTCCATCAAGAGTGCTTTGGAGCAGCAGCAATAGACTGCCGGAAGGTCATGCTGCGACCTCGATTTGGAACGGAATCAACAGGCTTGGGCAGCATGGTGCGAGCCGGGCCCCCGGCACCACCCGTTCGCACCATCGCTTCACCTCCAAAGAAATCTACTTTGCCACGTGCAACATACGTGGTTTTGCCGTTGCTCGGCCACCATTGCAGAAAACAGTAACGCCGAGTAGCGACATCCGCCGCAACGGCCCTGACTCGATCCCCGGAATCTAGTCGTTTCGGGCGCGGGACTTGGGTTTGCCCTATTTGCACATTTGCTGCGTTTCTGGATACTCTTTTCGCTGATTTTTTCCGGGAGAACCACGAATGCCTTTTCGATTGTTGCCCCTCTACCTGTTTCCGCTTGTAATCGCCGCCCTTGGAACTTCTCTAAACGCTCAAGCCACGGCCGACCTGCTGCTCATCAGCGGCAAAGTTATTACCGTCGATCCCCATGACTCGGTCGCCGAAGCCATTGCTATCCAAAACGGTAAAATCCTGGCCACCGGAACGACCACAGAGATGCGCAAGCTGGCCGCACCCGACGCGCGCATCATCGATCTCCACGGCCGCGCTGTCACGCCCGGCCTCATTGATACGCACTGCCACTTCGACGAAACCCACCAGCTCTACTCCATCGAACTTAGTGATGCGCGCAGCATTCCTCAAGTGGTGGATCTCGTGCGTGCAAAAGTCCTCACGCTGAAGCCCGGTGAATGGGTGCAGGGATACGGCTGGGACGAAGGAAAGCTCGCCGAGCACCGCTACATCACCGCGGCCGATCTGGACAAAGTTGCACCCAATAATCCCGTTTGGCTTGGCCACACCACCGGCCATTACGCGGCGGTGAATTCGTATGCCCTCCGCCTGGGCAAGATCACGGCAGAAACCAAAACTCCGTCTGCCGGCACTATCGATCGGGACGTCAATGGAGTGCCGACTGGCGTCCTGAAGGAAGCTGCGATGGGTCTCGTCGAAAAACTGATCCCGCCTTTCACGCATGAACAGGAACACAACGGCATTCTCAAAATGATGGCTGACTTCAACCGCGAAGGCATGACCGCCGCGAAAGACCCGGGCATAGTGCCGGAGAAGTGGGCGCTCTATCAAGAAATCCTTAGGGAGAAGAAGGCAACCGTGCGAGTGTTCGCGCTCTTCCTCGGCGGCACATCAGTCGACTCCACGAAGCAGGTCCTGGCAATATTGCAGCCACTAAGGCGACCACCGCAATCCTACGGCGAAGGCATGCTTCTTGCCGGAGGTGTCAAGTTCTTCATGGATGGCAGCGGCGGTGGCCGCACGGCCTGGGTCTACTCGCCTTGGTTTCAGCATGGCGACCAGTTCGACACAGGAAACACGGGCTTTCCCGCCATAGACCCGGAGACCTACCGCAAGATGGTGCGCTTGCTGCATGAAAATGGTATTCACGTCAGCACTCATGCGGTCGGCGATCGGGCTATCGATTGGGTGGTGGATACCTACGCGGAGGTCTTGAAGGAGAAGCCCACGCAGGACTTGCGCCACGGGCTGATTCACGGAGTACTGCCTACGGACCACGCCATCGATACCCTGGTGCAACTACAGAAGCAATACAATTCAGGCTATCCTGAAGTCCAGCCGCCCTTCCTATGGTGGATCGGCGATCTCTACGCTTCCACGTTCGGCCCGCAGCGTCTGCCAAGAACACTCCCTCTGAAAACATTTCAGGAAAAGGGCATCCTATGGACCGGCGGCTCGGACTTCTTCGTAACTCCCTACCCTGCCCGCTTCGGACTCTGGTCGGCTGTTACGCGTCGAACGCTCAATGGCACTTACGGCAAGCAGCCCTTCGGCACCAAGGAAGCGATCGACATACACGCGGCCCTGAAGGCCTACACCATTTCGGCCGCACACCAGCTCTTTCTGGAGAATCAGATCGGTTCGCTGGAACCTGGCAAGGACGCCGACATTGCTGTTTGGGACCGCGATCCCTACACTGCCCCAACCGATGAGCTCAAGGACATGAAGTGCGAGCTCACCTTGCTCCGCGGCGAAATCGTCTACGACTCCGGCAACACGAAATGAAGGGAATCGCCTGGCTCCGATTGACGTTATCGCCGACACTGATTGGGGCTAGGGAACCTTGGCGGGTTTTCTTACCAGAGTTACGCCCCAAAAATCTAGAGTCATTCAGGGAAATTCATGCGCCGCACGAGATCATCGAATCTCGGATCGGGGCGCAGGTTATCCAGTCGGAGGTCGGCTCGCAAGAAGTAGGTGAGGTCAGGGGATCTTTCCTTATATGCCTTCTCGAGGAGTTCAAAGGCTTCGTCGTTGCGATGCAGCCCTGCGTAAACCGCTGCAATCATGTACGGCGAGACATATTTGTTCTCAGATTGACATAGCCGTTCTCGAAGAATTTCCAGCGCTTTTCCTCTTTGACCCGCCCTCGCGTAAGCGTGCGCCAAGGCGGCGGTGGGATCCGAGTCGCCTTCAGACATTTCGACAGCTTTTTGGTATTCCATAATTCAACGGCACGCCTATAGCTTGTTTCCGCGACCTCCCAGTTCCAGTCATATTGCCAACTCAACCGCGCCAGATTCACGTGGGCTTCGCAGTTCGTATCATCGAGCTCAAGGGCCTTATTGACGGCTCGGCGTGCCGCCGGGAAGGCCGGCACTATCAATCGGGACGTCAATACACCACCTTTGAACCCTAGATGGTGTTGCATCGATCCATCGAATGCACCCCCCTTACCGGGACTAGCCGGGAGTTGCGAGAGTCCGACAGGACCGATTTCACTCCTCCCGCAGCAGGGCCGCCGGATCAATCGAGAGCGCGCGTTGGGCCGGAATCCACGTCGCAACCAGCCCGAGCAGGCCCATAGCCAGCACAGCGCCAGCTAACACCAGAGGATCGCGCGGCGTCGCCTGAAACACAATGTGGGCAAGAACGCGGCT
>Ga0306926_10006460_pt1 | contig 12581 bp, 10 predicted proteins | sample flu12Cox44000178_FD_203759 | JGI IMG/M metagenome (GOLD analysis project Ga0306926, IMG submission 203759) | Lab enrichment of tropical soil microbial communities from Luquillo Experimental Forest, Puerto Rico - flux8day.12C.oxic.44.000.178 (v2)... | ecosystem: Environmental > Terrestrial >... | reverse complement strand
AATCCCCGCGCGGCTTTGCTTGTCCGTAGCACCGAATTACCCGTAACGATGTTTACGGACCCGGATCCATTCCAGGAATTCGCCTACCCTAATGTATTGGCTGCCAAGCGGGCGATAGCCGATTACCTGGCCATTCCGCTTGCTAAGCTGCCTCCAGGACAACTCGAGTGGATTAACACTCTTGTCGACACCACGCTCAACAAAAAGGAACTCATGGATCAAGTGCGAGAATACTTTAGTCGTCCCACAGAAAGGGAATCGCCATGTTGAGTGAGGTCAGAAATTACTACGGTCTCGTCAGGGACTTCGGGCAAGCAGGGTATTTTGAGACAGAAGATTCCGAGCAGATCGTCAGTGAACTCAAATTCGAAATCAAAGCGGGGAAACTCGTCGCCTTGTCTGGCATCGTCGGCTGTGGGAAGACCACTATCCTACGACGCATTCAAGAGGCGCTATCCCAAGACAAGGAGATCCTGGCATCCAAGTCGCTCTCGTTGGAAAAGAGCCAAATCAGTCTCGCCACTTTGATCATGGCGCTATTCTACGATCTGGCGCTTGAGAAGGATTTCAAGATCCCCACTCAGCCAGAACGCCGGGAACGCGCACTGCGGGACCTTATCAGAAAGCGGCAGAAGCCGATCGCCCTGTTTATCGACGACGCGCACGATCTGCATAGCAAGACGCTTATTGGCCTCAAGCGGCTAATTGAGGTGGTCCGCGACAGCGGCACCATTTCGGTAGTGCTTGCAGGGCACCCTAAGCTGAAGAACGATCTTCGCCGACCCTCGATGGAAGAGATCGGTTCCCGCGCGACGATATTCGAATTGGAGGGCTTGGGTAGAGAGAAGAGCAAAACGGGCTGGAACCAAGGCTGACCAGACAGGGTTACAACGTGAAGGTCTTGGCAGAGCTTCTTAACGCGAAACCGCGCGAAATCAGGTCGTTCCTGAGCGGCCACCTTGCCCCAGGCCGAACCCAGGAATTGCAGAGTGAACTGCTGGCTGCGGGATCCCTCTTTAGGCGTCCGCAAAATCAGACGGCCAACCTTCTCGATCGCCGGATCGTGAAAATGGATCTGCAGGTGGTTGAGGCCGGCGACTCGCGCCAGGCGAAGCTGGAAGCTCTCTCGTCCCTGCGTCTTAACAGTGCTGCCGAACATGTTTGTGGCGTGATGCAGCATGGCGATCCCGTTCCCGTTCAATTCGAAGGCTGTTCTGAGGAACGATTGCACGCTGGGGCAAAAAGTGTCACACTTCGGGGAACAAAACGGATGCTGGTATGATACGAATCCTGATGCTCGATTTGGGCGACACGTTAATTCGAGATAACGTCGTATTACCTCATGTCACCGATGCTCTGGAAGCAATGGGAAAGTTCGAGACCGCATCGGGGGATACGCTCTCTTTGTGTTTGGTTTCGGACTTCGAGATGCCGACGCCGCCCCCGACTGAACAAAAAATCAAGGCAATCTTCAAAGAGTATCGATCCTTGCTTGATCAACTCGGATTGACAAAATTCTTCGAACCTCTCGATCGACACGTTACCCTTTCTACTAACGCTGGCGTGCGAAAGCCAGACCGCCGCATCTTTGAATTAGCAGTCGAGCGCTTGGGTTTAATGGCTGGTCTTCAAGAATGTTTGTTCATCACCGAAAATCCGGATCATATTACTGCCTGCCGCGCTCTGGGGATGAGCACGCTGCAGTTCTGGGAGCCGGGGGCGGCTGGCGCTGATTTCAGCGAATGGTCGGAAGCACCTCTACTAGTGGCTCATCTCGTGGCCCCGAACAGCGGCAAGAATATGAACATTGCGTTGAGTGTTCGGCTCGCTGCGGCGCATGGGCTAGAGTTGGTATCGGTGGAAAGCGCAGTTCCGAGTACCCACATTCATGGTCGAGCAAAGAAATGGCAGCCGGTAACGAATCCAGACCGGAGTGAAGGGGAGTCAATTTGCGTCCCGCTTCCGGTGGATGTCGACATCGAGCTGGACCAAAGTGCGCACATTCGATCCGTTAGAGTTGGTGAACCGGATCGCGAGCTACTTAATGAAGCGGCCGCTTTTATTGAGACCCTGGAGGCAAATCGACAACTAGCACACGGAAGCAGTCCGGTGCCGCCGGGAGCAACGCATCAATTAGTGACCGACAAGAAAGGTCAAACACGGCTGGTTCGCAGACGTTTTACTGCTATTTAGCCGAATACGCCCTGACCGAGTGGCAGCATAAGAACCTTATACGGGTCAAAACCTTTTTGGTTCCGCGCTTTGTCACAATATGCGTCGGCAACTCTCCGAGCTTGCGGCTGGCGTCGATGGCCCGAACGACGCTTTTCCTCCCTTCGAATGCGATTCTGTTGTGCTCCAAGAGTGTTTCAACGAACGCATGTACTTCGTCTGTCGTAACAGCCGCATCTGGCAGTGCGCTGACTACAGCAGCCATAGCGCCGGCGGCTCCAATTAAAACGGGTTCAGCAGCCATGGCAACCACCCCTTTGAGCTGGCCGCTCAAACGGTCAAGAGGAACGGCTCTTTGATGTACCGCGCTGGCCACCTTTTCTCCACCGATTTCAAGAAGGTTCACAAGCAATTTTGCACCCGGTGCAGCGCCGATTCGCCGCTTAATATCCCGCGCTGTTGCTGTTGACAATATCGGACCTTTGTCTCTCGCCTTAAGTTTCGGTTCCGTGCCCGCTAGACTTGCTCTAGGGGCAAGCATTGCCATGCTACCCAACGCTATATTGTGTCGGGCAAAAGCGTTCGTGATAGCTTGACGATTAGCGCCGCCATTCGTTGTCTGATCAGTTAATGCCATCGTGCGTCCCACCGCTTGGAAGAATCGCGGTACCTCCGGTGCTTGCTTGGCACCCCCAATTAGGAGTGCCCCTGCAGTCTGCGCAGCAGCCAGCAGCGCCGCTTCTGTCTTACTTGCCGATGCCGCAAAGATATTGCGAACCGTGTCGTAGAAACAACCACTGAAAACTCGGCCGAAGCTGTGAATTTCCCGAGTCAACACTGAAGGTTGGCCGGAGGTTGGTAAGGTCGTCGGCAATTGAAACTGAAAATTGTTGAGCGCGTGACGAGGTTCCGCTGCGGGATGGTTCGGCCCCAACGCACGTTTTACGCCATTCGAGAGATCCTCCGCCGTCGTTTCAACAAAGTTAGACGTCCCTAAGTCTGGCGATGCTGTCAAAAGCGCCCGCCGGGTTGGCTCATCAGATAGCGCGGTTAGAATAGCAATGCAGTCAGCGAATCCTTCATGGAACGCGCCAAGTTCCGTTATCGGACTCGCAAAGATTTCCGGGCGGAGAGTATCTAAGAAGCCGTGTCCTGCTTCATGAGCGACGACGTCAGTACTGGCAGCTGCAAAGGTTGTCTCATTGCCGGTGGCATGGTGGAAAAATTCCAAACTGTCGCCATTATAGCCAGCGTTTAGGTCATCGCCGGCATCTTGCAGAAGGTTTAGTTTTCTTCGATTTGGCGTTGATCGCGCCCATTCTGCTAACGGTCCGTTGAGAGACTCCCAGACTTCAACTGCAAGCAAGGCAGCTTCACGACACTGCCAAAAAAGAAACTCTGGTGTTCCGGTGTCGAAAACTCCATCGGCTACCGAATCAGAAAATGTAAAGCCAGCACGGGCCGCTGGTCGATTAGGTCGCGGAGCTTTCTTTCGTATTGGCACTGAGGTTAGCGCCAACGGGTCGTTTGGTATGAAGTTGATAGGCATAACTTCGTTTTCTTCGTTTGTTGTTGCGTTGAATAAAAAAGAACCAACCTGAGAGAGGCCACCAAAAGTGAATGTGGCTAAGCGGATATTTATAGTCAAGCTGAGGATTGCGATGATATTCCATATTGTTTTCGAATACGCCAGTCCTGTTGCAACCTTTGGCTGAGCTTCTAGCGACGTCGAGAAGGCTCTGGTGCAATTCCGCGTAAATGTATGTTTTACCAACGAATGGTTTTCTGAGCTTTATGCCGCCAAGACTGCGGACGGTAAAGCGGATGTTTGCGGTCTTTAACCGCGCGATCATTCGCCGCTCGAGCTGCACGCTCTGGCGCAATTCCTCTATGATGGTGTGGCCCCGGTCCGATTTTACACGCGAGGAGTCAGATCTGTCCACAAAACTGAACGCCTTAGCGCCATTCTCGGTTCCGTTGCTCCCCGGACCCCGACTAGTGATGTTGTTTGACAGACTTGTAATTGAATCGGAGCGGCCGCGGATTGCGACCTGCCCGGCAATACTACTTTCGGGTTAGTGGAAACTGAAGTCGATGGGATCTCATACCACATTTAAAAGAGCCCGTTTGGAGTGGGAACCGCTTTTACGCAAACCTTCGTGATGTGTGCGTTACTTGATCCCTAAGGAGCAACGGCTGGGGTGCCTTTCCCATCCACGCGAAAATCGAGCTCAAGAACAGCGACACCATCACACTCGTCCACGATCTCGAGCTCTTCTATCCCGATGGAACTCCGAACATCAAGTGAGGTCCACGGCGCGCAGAAACATGAGTAAACCACCAGCGTAAAGCCACCCGCCTTCCCGGCACTTGCTGAAGGCCCATTCGTTGCGTTACTCTCCTCTCCTGAAGAGAGCCACCAAAAATAACCCGCCGCGGAGCGGCTTAGTTCAACAGCCGTTGCCGCGGACGCGGCAAACAGCCGACACCACCGCTGAGTGTTTCCGTTTAAGCGCGGCAATGGAACCGACCAATTACTGAAAGGTCTAACATGAACGACGAGATATCGAAGGACCGTATGCAGCGTCAGGGGGAATACATGCAAGTGTGGTTGCAACATGCCCCGAAACCGCCCGAGCGCGGGGTTAACTCCTATGACGTATTTATCGGTTATCGCTCCTCGGACCGGGCATGGGCCATGGCGTTGTACGATGCCTTGAAGTTGGCGGGGTGGGAGCCATTTCTGGATCAGTATGACCTCGTTCCAGGTACCAACTTGGAGACGTCCTTGACAGAGAGCCTGCAGGCAAGCGCGTCGGGTGTGATCTTATGGTCCAGTCGTACTAAGGACTCCGAATGGTGCAAACGGGAACGCCAAGCCATGACCCCCTTGAAGGATAGTCGTCGGAATAGTCGGTACCCATTCAACTACGTTTTTGCGAAACTCGACGCCGAACCCTTGCCGCTTTTTGCCCAAGCGGACCTGTACCTCGACTTCAAGGAGAGCCCCGAGGGGCCGCGGGGCGTGAACCTGCTCAAATTAATGTGTGGAATGAGGGGCGTTTCCTTGGTCCCGGAAGCCGTCGTAATGGCGGAGAAAGTTGATCAGGATGCACAACGGATCCTAGTCGCCATCAATGGCACGGTAGAAGCGGGGAATCCAACCCGGCTCCTGGAGATCGGAACTTCAGCGGAGCCCGGTATACTCGCCTCACCGGGGCTTGTGCTTGCGGCCGCGCAGGGGCTGATCAGCATGGGGAGATACGAGGACGCTTTGAAGGTGCTGAAACACGCCTACGCCTATTTCCCAAAGTCCGTCAGCGCAAAGCAGTTGGAAGGGCTAGCACTGCGACGCCTCAAGCGATATCAGGACGCTATCGATGTGCTCTCGGAGCTTAAAGCCGCAGGTCACCAGGACCCCGAAACGATGGGGATTCTTGGAGCAGCGTGGGATGGCCTCTACCAGAAATCCGGGAAGATGCTGCATCTTCGAAGATCGCGTGAATTATACCGTACCGCTTTCCAAGGCGACCCAAAAAATTATTACACGGGTATCAACGCCGCAGCGAAATCACTTTTTCTCGGAGAGTTGCAAGAGGCCGAAGGTTAGCCGGCGAAGTAATACCGCTGGTCAAGGGCGCTAGCGACGGCAATGATTTCTGGGCCGGCTGCACTTTGGGCGAGGTTTACCTACTGCAACGCGACCTCAACTCCGCCGCCGCGCAATATCAGAAGGTTATCGACAAACATTTTAGCAATACCGGCGACGTTGCCTCGACGCGGCAGCAGGCGTCGAGGATTTGTAGCGCACTCCGATTGTCGGTGGAAGAGACTAAGAAGGTGCTCGCTCCATTTGAACTGCTGGAGTCGTAGTGTTGGGCACGCCGTGCTGTCGCCGCATGGAGTCAGATTTTTGAAAACGTGACCCCGCTGCATGTCGCCTGCATGCCCCAAAAGGCGGTGGTGCCGTCGAGTCTACCGTTGGGCAGGCAGGAAAGGATGAAGATCAGACGCCGGCCTTCGGTAACGATAGGCGGCGTTTGCCTTCTTGGCTTCGGAAATCTCAGGGGTTCGGAGTTGCGTGCTCCGGTGTTGGTCGAACTCGATGCGCCATTTCGGAAGCAAAAGCCGCGCAACGCGTCGCTCGAACTCGACTCGGAGCTCGCCTGGTTGTCCGGCAGGAAAGATGGAACGACGCCTGGTCATGATTGGAGTTCACTTCCCGAAGAGGGTGGCCTGTCGGCACAATATTTCCGCCGGCGTCCCTCGGCAATCTGCTGCCCGAACTGGCCGGGTTTAATTCCCCGCGCAGAATTGGGAGATACGTTTCCAAAGGCCGCAAGGTAGAGGAGGGCGGGGCGACCGCCACATTAAGGTGCCGTCAGGTAGTCGTCATATCCGCCTGTGAAACCCTGCGGTTGGTACTCGGTCGCACAGCCACTGATCGCGAGCACGAGAAGTGCGAGTTGTTTTCTCAAATTTCACCAGCGGTCCTCCATCCACCGTGGATGCGCCAAGGATATCCCGCAACGTAGCCAATTCCCAGCTCAAAAAACCCGCTCCCACGCGGGGTCTCGAAGGGCCTTGCCCTTAAAGCACTTAATACCCCCTGATTCGCCTGTCCCTACTATCCTCGACTGGCAATGCGCTGGCCGCCAAAGCCATATCAGGCCGATTGTCTGTTGGCATACTCCGTGGTCTGCTGGATCAGTTTGGCAACTAGCCCTGTCCAACCGGTCTGATGCGAGGCTCCGAGGCCTGCGCCATTATCGCCATGGAAATATTCGAAGAACAGGATGTAATCTCTCCAGTTAGGGTCCTGCTGGAACATTTGAGAGCCTCCATACACCGGACGCGTGCCGTCGGGTTGGCGGGTGAATAGCGACACGAGCCTGCGGCTTAACTCCTGCGAAACCTCCCATAGCGTCATCAAATTCCCCGAACCGGTCGGGCACTCCACTTTGAAATCGTTGCCATAGTACTGATGGTATTTCTGGAGTGATTCGATCAGAATGAAGTTGATCGGGAACCACACCGGTCCGCGCCAGTTTGAATTGCCGCCGAAACTTTGAGTGATCGATTCGGCCGGCGCGTAGGTTAACGTGTAGGTTGTTCCGTCTAGCTGAAGATGGACGGGATGATCCCGGTGATATTGCGAAACGGAACGAATCCCATGCGGACTAAGAAATTCCTTCTCATCCAACAGATACTGCAACAGGCGGCCGAGTTTTTCCTTGTCAACCAGCGAAAAGAGTAGAAGCCCGCCGGGCGACTCCTGCAGCACGGCGTTAACCGGAGTCTCTTCATCGGCCGCAATTTCTCCCACTCCCACCTTTACTGGAGACACTTCAATCATTAGTTCCGGGTGCTTGTTGATGAACCATTTGAGCCGCTCACCGATTTCCTCCCCCTCCTTGCGCTGGACATCGCTAATCGAGATGGTTTCGACCGCGAAGATCGGCATGACACCTTGAAGCGATCTCACTTTCAATGGCACGAAGGAACGGGACGGCAAGCGGAGAACGTCGTAGTAAAAACCGTCAATATCGTCCCAGAGATCGGCGAATGCCCTGGGCAACGAATGAACGTGGTTGAGGGCATCCGCGATGTAAACGAAGTGCTGGAAAAACTTGGCAGCGATGTCGTCGTACTTGTCATCCGCCTTGGCCAGCTCCATGGCAATCTTGATCATGACCAGGCTGAATAGCCCCATCCAACTGGAGGCATCCGCTTGATAGATGGTCGCGCCCGCAGGCACCTGATTGCGGTCGAAAAGGCCGATATTGTCCAGCCCCAGAAAACCGCCCTGGAACAGATTATTGCCATCCGCATCCTTGCGGTTGACCCACCAGGTGAAATAGAGCAGGCAACGATTAAAAATCTTGGCGAGGAAATCCAGATCTGCGCGCCCGTACATCTTCTTTTCGATCTTGTAGATGCGCCAGGCCGCCCACGCATGAACCGGCGGATTGACATCTTCAAAGGACCACTCGTACGCCGGAACTTGTCCTTCGGGGTGCATATACCATTCCCGCGCCAGCAAGAGGAGCTGCTTCTTGGAATAGTCCGGATCAATCATCGCCCAGACGACACAATGAAAGCACAGGTCCCAACTGGCGAACCATGGATATTCCCATTTGTCCGGCATGGATAGAGTATCCTTGTTGTAGAGATGATCCCAACGGAAATTGCGGCCTTGCTTGCGGCTGGCCGGGGGAGGCGGAAAAGCAGGATCCCCTTTAAGCCAGTCGTCCACGACGTAGTAATAAAACTCTTTACACCAAAGCATGCCGGCAAAGGCTTGACGCTGGATAGATTTCAGTTCGCTCGACATCCCAGGCGCGGCAACCCGGTTATAGAACTCGTCCGCGATCTGGATTTCACGGGTGAATACGCCATCAAAATCGTCCCCCAATGCTGGTTTGAGGTTCAGTTCAGTAGTAAGTCGCAACTTGATAACCCTGGTCTCCCCGGAATCGAGTGTAATCTGGTAATGGGCAGCCGCTTTCGTGCCTGTCTGTGACGCATTGATGGTGCGATCCCCGCGCGTGATGTAATCGTTGATGCCGTCTTTGGGAAAAGGCTTTGCATTCTGCCCGCCGTACAGTCGCTGAAAGTTCGTTTCGTTCTCCACGAAGAGCAGTTCCTTTGGTGACTGGCAGTAGAGCGCCATTTTGCCCAGACTCTCATGGTCTGCCTCAATGAACGCGGCCTGCGGATCGGGCGAATCCTTCTTCACGAGGGAAGGTTTGGGTAATCCATTTGCCCAAGACCAGGTGTTGCGGAACCACAAGGTTGGCAGCACATGGATTTCCTTTCGATTCGTGCTCCGGTTAGTAATGCTGAGACGAATCAGGATATCTGTTGGAGTGTTCTTAGCATACTCTACTAGTACGTCCGTATATTCGTTGTCAGAAAAGACCCCGGTATCCAGCAACTCGTACTCAAAAGAGTAAGGGTTTGCTTTACGTCGGCCGTTTTCCTGCACCAGATCCAAATAAGGAAATGCCCGATGCGGATACTTGTAGAGGGCCTTCATGTAGCCGTGGGTGGGAGTATTATCCAAATAGAAGTAATACTCCTTCACGTCTTCCCCGTGATTTCCTTCGCTGTTAGTAAGCCCGAAAAGGCGTTCCTTCAGAATCGGGTCGTTGCTATTCCAGAGCGCCAGCGCAAAGCAAAGCCTGGCTTCCTCATCGCAGATGCCAAGCAGACCATCTTCACCCCACCGATAAGCACGCGAACGGGCGTGATCATGCGGAAAGTAATCCCAAGCGGTGCCGCCCTCGCTGTAATCCTCGCGAACCGTACCCCACTGCCTGTCACTCAGGTAGGGTCCCCACAACCGCCACGGGGTTTTTCCCTGGCGAACGCCATCCAGTCTTTGTTCCTCTTGAGTCATATGTTTTCCCAGATTTATTTTTGGCCCGATTTGTAATTCTCGATCACTGTCCAACCACGTAATAACTCAGCCACACTCCAGGCTTGAGCGATACAGCCGCGCGGTTGCATCGGCACATCCACGCGGGCAGCATCGATCCGTCCGCTCGCCAACCAGAACGACGTGACGTGGCCCGAGGAGCGCCGATCATCAGAGATGAAGTGAAAATGGTACCCCGGGACGCCCACGTCAGTTGTAAACACGGGGGAATAGTAGCCGACAATACAGCCCGTGATATTCGAAGCAGGAAATGACTTCCTCAGAGCACCTACCGCATCGAACGTAGGATACGGCTTCGCCAAAGCTGGAGGTGAGGTCGGTACTACCTTGGCAAAGGTGCCCACAATACGGAAGCCGGAAAACGAATTCGGGAAGGGCCAGACCTGACGGAAAAAGCTCCCAAACGATTGGTCGTCGATGTTGGCCGGGGCATCCCAGTTCCGTTCGGGCTTATAAAAGCACAACTGCGCGAAGCAAAGCTCGTCGGTATCCTCGGCGAGACGTACGCTTCCGTCCGATCGGGCGCGATAGAAACTCCCGTCCCGCACAGTCAGTTCGCCATCCAGCGAGGCAAACTGACCGACGCCGAAATCTCCGCGGCCTTTCGCTTCGCGTATTGTTGATATTCCGTCATAGAGGCCCTTTTTGAAGGCCATCGACGGGATATTCTGCCAGATCCGATTCAAAGAGATTCCTCCGTAGCGACGCCACAGTTACAATACTTCGTCCCACCGTTATGCGACCAGCTCCTTAAGCAAATGCTGGCTCGAAACTTCGTTGTCACACTTCCAATCATCGCGTCTTGGTTGGCAAAGCGATCGAGCAGGAAAATGAAACAGGTTGAGTTTGTTTTGACCTTGCCCTCAACAGCGGCTTACGAAAACTGCGTTCTCCCATAAAGGGAGGCATTGGCTTATTTAGAGAATTATACCGCATCAAAAGGAAATTAACCAGACAATGGCGCTCCTAACGCGACAAAATCCGGCTTTCGGATGGCCAAGCGCATCGCCGCAATGGCCCCGAGGAGACAAGAGTGGTGTTGGAACCGCGAGCTCGCCGTCGAGCGAAGTCTGGTTTACCGCTGCTGGCGGCGTCATTACGGAAGTTTATTATCCTGACGTCGACAAGCCCGCAAATTCTGCTAAAAGCACCGAAGCCGACTCAAGCGCTGAATCTATCGCCCTTGTGTAGTCCGAAGCGTCGAGTTCTTCGAGTGTGAAAGTGCTCAGAAAAACACGCAAACCCTTACCTGTCAAAAAATCATAAACCTTCGCTGCAATCTCGGCGTCACGCGTTTCAACGCCGTCCGCGGTGAGATTCTTACATGAAATAAAACGTCGTTAACCGCACCAACTTTCTGTAACTCTTCGTGAATGTTCTTCCGCTTTGCGGTAAGCCCAGTCAAACTTGGCGCCGGTCTGCGAACCGTCGGCGATTCGACATCCTTCAGCTCGAGTCGCTGGGTAGCCCAGGCGACAAGTTGGTCGAGTTCGCCTGTCGACGCGAAAGGCTTGTAGCTTTGCCAAACGCGCAGGCGTGGCGGAATCTGCTCGTTTGGGAAATCGTCGACAATAGCAAGGCGGATCCGGAGGTTCTTCCCTTTCTCGTCGTAGAGGTATTGCTGAAAGAGCGCCGCTTCCACTGCCGCACCGCAACCAACGCCAGGCGCTTCTTTCCTTTCATAAACGGCGAACCATCCACGGGATGCGACGATGAGCACGGCCTCGCATTTGTTAGCACGATGTTCGCACCACTGGGGCCAGCCTTCGTCGGGTCCACCGGGGTGGTCATTGAGGTACAACTGGTCGAGTTCGACAGGGATCTTTAATTGGGCGCGTAGTAGGGCGAGCCGCAGCACAGACCGGGTGTGCTCCGGACTTTCGAAACGATAGCTGATGAAGAGCGTTTTCATCGAATTAGCATCTTGGCCGTGGGCTCCATAGTATGTGCAGTTTCTCAAACCGAAATCTTTTCAATCTCATCAAGAGTAAGCTGGTCATCGGTTCTATCATAGAGCTTCGTAGTCCGCGGCGATTCATGGGCAGCAATCTTCTGGGCGGTCTCAAGTGTTCCCTTGTTTTCCAGGTAAACCGTAATTCCTGTCGCCCTGAACGAATGGCAGCAGACCGGAGCAAAGACGCCGGCATCAATCGCCCGGCGCCGAATCATTCGGTAAGCCTCAGAGCGCGACATTGCCCGGCCGGTGGGCTTTTTCTTTTTGAAGGTTTGAAACAGGGGCGCATTAGGCAAAAAATCCGCTTTCTCCAAGTACTCGACCACGTAACCCTGGGCCTTATGATGGACCGGCACCTCGTGATGTTTGCCGCCCTTTTCTAAGAGCCGGAACCAGCGCCGGCGACCGTTTTCATAAAAATCACTGACCCGCATCCCCAGCACGGCCGAAACCCTCGCAAACGAAAACAGCATCACGCCGATCAAGGCCCGGTCCCGCAAACCCTGCAGGGAATCAGTGGGAATGGAAGCCAGTAGCGTCCTGGCATTCTCAACGCTCAAGACCGGCGTCTTACCGCGTTTGACGACATGGGTCGGACCTTTGACCGGCGCCGCCGGGTTAGTTAGTAGGAACGATCTGGCTGATCACCAGGTAGTCAAAGAGCATTTTGATGGCTGCCAGGTGTTGCTTGGTCGTTTGCGGCGAACCCGGGTGTTGTTCGATATAGGCCGCAACGTGCATCGGCGTGATGAGCCGAAGATCGTCAACATGATTCTCGCACCAGGTCAAAAACTGGCTGCAGGCGCGAGCGTACGCTTCGCGAGTGTTCAGGTTCCGGATCCTGGCCGCGAAAAATTCCAGGAACTTGGTCGCCGCGTTTTCGCCGGCGTTGGCGAGAATCGACGGGACGGCATGAGCGTGACGAAGGGTTAAGGCATTCATTTCTGGCGTCAAAAACTGGCTCCTTTTCCGAGTCCCCTCTCCATTTGATGGCGGCCACGGCTGCTGACGCCG
>Ga0306926_10006457_pt1 | contig 12582 bp, 11 predicted proteins | sample flu12Cox44000178_FD_203759 | JGI IMG/M metagenome (GOLD analysis project Ga0306926, IMG submission 203759) | Lab enrichment of tropical soil microbial communities from Luquillo Experimental Forest, Puerto Rico - flux8day.12C.oxic.44.000.178 (v2)... | ecosystem: Environmental > Terrestrial >... | reverse complement strand
TCGAATACGATTTTACTTATATAAGGAAAAGCAAGAACAAATGATGAGAGCGGTTTTTCTGGCCGTGCTAAGCCGTGCGGATTATTGTGTGATTTTCAAGAGTCTACACGGCTCCTCAAACGTCGAAGTGGGTCAAGTCCTGATTTTTCGTGCCGGTTCAAACGGTCGATGCAACACCATCCAATGCTTTGATTCGAGAAGGCTTCCCCGGCAGAAAGGGTCTGTTTGGCAGTGCTCAATGAAAACCTGTGCAGGGCAGTCAATCGAGTCCGAGGCCGTTGTGTGTGCAAAGCGACGCAGTTGCCGACGGAGAGCCAAGTTTTCGAGGACGAGGTCCTCGCGGGAGCGAAAAGAGCTGAGGATCCACCCGAGCAGATGCCGGAGCGCCACAATCATGGCAAGAATATCATCGGAACTTTCCGAATTCAGTTTTGCGCTAAATCATTCATTTTGCAGATGTACGGTCTTTTGGCGAACCACAGGTCTATACGGTTTGCAACGCCGTCATCCTACGTCACTTAGGTCATAGGATTGTTATTTCGATCCCCACCGCCCGTGAAGAAATTAGCGAGAAGAAGGATTGAGGATAAGGAAGGGAACAACGATTTACCTGATTTATCGGTACGTTCGAAAATCACACAGGTGGACGAAATCTTTGCCCGTATTCAAAAACGCTCGGAGAATGCGTTCCAACTCCTCGCATGGCACCAGGTGTTGCCCGGCCTTAGGGCATCTTATCGTCGCCAAATCACTACGAATCGCAGTGCGAATCGAACTGCATTCATTGACTTAGTCGAAGCACGCAACCTAATATGGCGGCACTGGGGCGGCCCCCGACCTCGAAAAACTCGGGAAGTGAGCCCATGTCGAGCGAGTGATTGGATCCATTCGTCTGCCTTGGTGTTCGTTGGCTCCGGCTCGTGGCGAGGGCATTAGGGAAGCAGCAGGTCCAAGGAATAAATCTCCTCGGTGCCGATGTTGCGGACGAGCAGGGGCGAGCCATCCGGCGCCATACCGCTCCAGGGGCCGAACGGGCCGAAATAGCGAGGCACGTCCGTGAGGCTGACGACCTTCTCCAGGTGCATATCGGAAAGCAGCAGACGGTAAAACGCCGGCTCGGCGGCGTCGAAGGTATCGAACAGGATCTGCTTGCCGTTGTTGGACCATTCCATGTAGCCGATATAGCCAAGGTCTTTCGCAACGACAGTGGTCTTGTGGGTCGCAAATTCGTAGAGGAGAAGGTCTTGGTACTGTGTGTGGGAAACAAGCAAATACTGGCCATCCGGCGACCACCGAGGGCAGCAGATGCCGTCGGTGTCCGCGAGATGAACCGTGCGACGCGTCTTCAGATCCAAGAGTTGAAGCGAGACGATCTCTTTGCCCGCCTCCGTGCGCGCCTGGCTGAAGACAATCGTCGAACCATCCGGAGACCAGGTGGGATCGAGATCGGAGACGGCTCCGTTGCTGATTTGCTCCGCGGGACCACCGGCAGCAGAAACCAAAAGGATATTCCAGGGGCCGCCCTCGCGCGAGCCAGAAAACGCGATTTGTTTGCCATCGGGAGAGAAGTGGGGCAGTGCGGCGCGGAGCGACGCTCCGGTGAGCTGTATGGCTTCCTTTCCATCGGCGTTCGAGCGCCACAGAGCCTGCTCTGGATAGCGGACATAAACGAAGGCGCGAGCATCCGGTGAAGCTTCGACATCACCTGCGGAGATTCCAGAAAGAAATGGCACAAATTGACGCGAGGCGGAGTCGTAGCGGACAAGTTCGGCCCGCGGCTGTGCCGCGGAGACAATCAATTTCTTCCCATCCTGGCTGATGCCGCCCATATAGGAGTTGAGAGGCCCAGCGGTGAGCGCGACGGGAAGCGGGCTCTTTTCCCAGAGCCGGTGATGCTCGGGTACCACCCAAATGCGCATCGCGCCATTGAGAATGGTCTGGAAGAAGTAGTATCGGCCGTCGGGCGACCATTCCCCGCAACATCGTTCATAAGATCCGGGCATCTTGGTCAGCACTTCATGTAATCCCGAGCCATCGGCGCGCGCTTCCCATATGCTGTGCGGCCAATTGGTTTTGCTGCCGACCGAGAAGCGCAAGCGAGCGCCGTCTGGAGAGAAGCGCATATGAAAGATGGGCGCCACTGCGGAAAGGATCTTGTGCTGATTGGAGCCGTCGGCGTTGGCCAGGAAGAGATCTTGATCTTGTGAGAAGAGTATTTTCCCACCAGGAGCCCAGGAAATGTCGCTACAATCCACGCCAACGTCTTGCAACGAACCGGCGGCGAGATCCATAATCTTCAAGCGAAGAAAGCCTTTTTCGTTCGCTGCGGCGTTCGCGACCAAGAACTTCTTGCCATCGCTGGAAACATCGCCAAGATACAGGCCCGGGCGGGACGAGTCGAGTAACGTGGGTGGACCACCGACCGCTGGGACTCTTAGCAGCGTGATGTTGCTGGCCTCTTGCTCATTGAAATGAATCTGCCCATTGCGCACATGTAAATCGCCCTTTCCTTTTTGGTCGAAGGTAATTTGCGTCCAATCAAGAACTCGCGGCGAGGGCGCAGAGGAGCGAAGGGACACGACGAATGCGCCAATAGCCGCGGCCAGAAGCAATGCACCGCTGAAGAGTACGCGGCGAACCCACCGGGAGCGAACGGCGGAGACCTCAGCGGGAGCCGGAAGTGGCGACACGCCGTTGCCTAAAACCTCAACCGGCGCCAGGAAGCGGTAGCCTCGGCGCGGCACGGTTTCAATGAATACTGGGATGCCGGCGGAGTCGCCAAGCACCTCGCGGAGGCGCTTCACGGCGGTATTCAGGCCGGTGTCGAAATCCACAAAGGTGTCCGCCGGCCAAAGTGCGGCTCGAAGTTCTTCCCGGGTGACGGGTGTTCCCGCCCGTTCCAGCAAACTGCGCAGGACGAGAAACGGTTGGTCTGGTAGGCGCACTTTTGCGCCATTACGACGAAGCTCCCCGGAGCAGGCGTCCAACTCGAAAGTGCTGAAGCGATAGCGCACCGGCTTAGCCACTTCTAGGGACCTAGGTGAGGTGTCTGGCATATTGGCCACTCTGGACTTATAGACGACGAAAAAGCCTGAAATGTTTCTTCGAAGGCATGTCAGAACTTTTTCCAAGCACTAGTAAAGACGTCGCTTGTCGTGTCAGAGAGGTTCCAGACCAGGGTCAGGTGGGGACTATGGAGGTGCGCTTGTGGTCAAGTCATTGTCCATGCTACCGCAACTGCGGTTAGGGGTAGCGTTATGGGCAGAGCAAGCAGCTTCCTGTTTTTGGTGATAGCTTGGCTGACGTTGGCCGCGACCTCGGCCAGTGGCAACTCAGACGCCGACGCCGAATACCGAGAATTTCCCATCAAAATTTATCAGGGCTATCTCATTGTTGTGGAAGGGAGTGTCGGGGACGTCCAAGGCTTGTCCTTCCTTTTGGACACCGGTGCCAGTAACAGCGCGATCGACCGCAGGGTAGCGGAAAAATTCGCCTTACCGCGGAAGCGAACCCGGGTGATTAATTTCGATAAAGCCGTCCCTTTGGAATCCTGCGAGGTGCCTCAACTCACCTACGGGCCGGAGCATGGGTCGCACGTACGATTAGTGGTCGAAGACCTCAGTTACCTGCGCGCGAGCGGCGTGCAGGTCGATGGGGTGATCGGCCTGGACCTGTTGCGGCGAAAGAATTTCCTCGTGGACTACGCGAGAAAATTCGTGAGGTTTGGCGCGACGGAGAACCCAAGCATGTCCGCCGTCCCGATGCTCGCGGACGCGATCTTGCTGCGAGTAGGAGTTGAGTTAGGCGGAAAATCCATATGGATGATTGTGGACACAGGAACGCGAGAAACGATCATGTATCGGGACCGAATCGAAAACATGGTTGCGGATTACAGAGTCGAAGGACGAACGATGGGGCGGAGTTTGGGTGGGGCGGTAGAGAGTCAGCTTGCAGTCGTGCCGCGCCTGCGGCTGGGTGGAAAGGATCTCGAAAGGGAGGTGGTGCTAGTTCGCGCGCCGGAAGGGCCGGTGCTACACGACGTTGCTGGCTACTTGGGTCCGGTTTCGCTGAAAGCCAAGCAAGTCGCATTTGATTTTGAGAAGAATCAACTTCTTTGGACACGGTAAGCGACGCAGGGTCTCAGCATCGATTTGGTCGAGAGCCGCTCAGTTAGGAAACAAAAGACCTACGGCGACATCCCAATTCCCGGTAACGTCAGTTGTTACATTCGTCCAGACCTTATAATCGGTGAGCCAGCCTTCCTTCCTGACCGCGTCATAAACCGGCTTAAGGTTTTCACGGAAATCTTTCCAGAACGCTTCGCCCTGACCCGCTTTAATGTGATAGTAGGTGACTCGCCAGACCGGTCCAACATCATAATTGGGATTCTGCGCATATGCTGGAATGGCAGTCGATAAAGTAAGAACGAACAGAGCCGCGGAGAGCAGTCTCTTCATCTTTTTCTCCTGATTTTACTGATTGTGGAGAAACGTTCCTGGCTCACAAACAAGAGAGTGACGGGAGTGTATATTCCGTCGTTAGATTTAGTCAAATCCGGTTCGCATCTCCGAAATTTGGAAAGTTGAGTAGGCTCGTCAATGGAATTAGAAGGACCATGGCGAAGAAAATGATCCTAGTGATCAATCATGTCGAAATTCTCCGACATCCCTCGAACGCAGGAAATGGCTCGGCGAGGTGTGCTCTTCTATCGACTCACCCGTTGACCGGACTTTTCTTATTGAAGTATTCTTCATCTCCGCTTCCCGGAACTTCCCCGAAGCGGTGCATCATGAACAACTTCAACCAAAATTCAGCACGAATACTCGCATCACGAAAGGAGTGTTATGCCCAGAAAAATTGATCCCCTCAATCGAAAGCTCTACGGTTCGGTAACGGCAATTCTGACGACGACCGACGTGAAAACGGCGGCCGCCTTTTATCAAAAGGCCTTCGGTTTTGCCAAACGTGGAATCATGAATGGCCCAGACGGCAAGGCGATCCATGCCGAGCTGACACTGCGCGGCACAACCTTAATGTTGGGGCCAGAAATGCCGCAGATGGGTTCCCGCAGCGCGAAATCAATCGGCGCCTCACCGACGACCTTGTATCTGCTCACGGAGAATACGGACAAGGTGGTTGCCAAAGCCGTAAAGCTCGGCGCCACGCCGAAGGGACCTGTGATGGATATGTTTTGGGGCGACCGTTGTGGAACCGTTGTCGATCCCGAGGGTTACACTTGGATGGTCGCTACCCACATGGCACAACCCACACCTAAGGAGATGCAAAAGAAGATGAAGGAACAAATGGCCAGCCAACAGGCAGCCCACGCTGCGGCGAGTGGCTCCTGAGTAGCGTCTTGTCGAGCTCCGCTATCTTTCTGATTCCAAACCGTTCCACTCAGGCTGGCACGGCGATCGGAGATAGACTCAATCGACATCTCGGCGGTCCGCAAAGAATGTAACGCCCCAATTCAGGCTGCCCCTCCACTGACGGTAGCCTTTCCAGTGTGCTGGGGGCAATTAGGGGGCGCTAAGGATTCCGTTGTGTTCCTTTAAATGACTTAGAAGGCCGAGGTGCGCCGCAAAACTCCTTTATTTCCATATAGTTCGTGGATTCGATCCCCACCGCCCCTGCCATCTGTATCTTATTGATATCGCTTGTTTTAGAGGAAGTTCGTGGGAAAGACGCCCACCGCCCGCGAAAAAATTAGCCTGCCTGAAGGAAGGGCACTCGCGTTGTAGCTCGCCAAAAAGCTCAATATTCACTGGGCAAGGCAAGGTCGTCACAGAGCGGTCCGACTACGCCGCCTTGACCGCACGTTATTCTGGACCATCACCGACCTGGAGGCTAAGCTATTCGATTTCCAGCATCATTATAATGAGTATCGAAGGCACGTCGGATGCTAAGGGCGCCCGCCGGTAACGGGCGTCAACGCCATCACTCTCTCGCAAATCTCAGTTGTTATCGATGGCAGAAGCATCGTCGAGGCCTATACCAAACGCCGATTGCCGCCTGACCTTAGTAATTCGCCACCGACAGGTCGCGATGAGGAGGGAATCTTGTTACCGGTGGAACCATTGAAAGGCCGATCGGCCGACCCGCATGTCCGGCTGAGTGAACGTCCCCGGCTTCCAGAATCACCCGGAAGTCGATTTGGGCGACTTTTCCCGGACCTTCCGCGTCAGAACGTCAGCGGCGACGCACTATTGAAGTATGGACGCGCTGACGGTCCACTGGAGTCCCGTACGAAAATTCACCAAGGCCTTTCAGATGAGAACCCAAGGATACCCGCCGGCTGGCCGTTCTTCGGCCAGTTTATTGCCCATGACATCACTAACGATCGCGCCCCTCTACAAGAGACCGAGGATCTCAACACCCTGCAGAACTTCCGAAAGCCCCGCCTCGACCTGGAGTGCATCTACGGGGCTGGGCCGGTTGGGCAGCCTTATTTATACGACCTTCACGATCCCGACAAGCTCTTGATCGGCCGCAGCGAAGCGCCGACTGGGGACTTGCCACGAAATGAGCAAGGGCTGGCGTTGGTCGGCGACGCTCGCAATGACACGCATGTTTTCATATCCCAGCTGCACCTGGCATTCCTGCATTTCCATAATCGAATCGTCGACCGGATTCGGACCCAAAACTCGAAATCGCAAGAAGTCTTTGACCGGTCTGCACAAACTGTTCGCCGACATTATCAATGGATCGTCGTTCACGAATTCTTGCCACTCATCGTTGGATCGGATGTTCTGGATGAATTGACGCAATCCGGACCGAAACTGTGCCGATTTGAGGGAAGCCCCTTTATTCCGGTTGAATTCTCGGACGGAGCATACCGATTTGGCCATGCGCAGATTCGTGAAACCTACGACGTCAATTCCAAAGCCCGCGCCGTTCCGATTTTTCCGGACCTCGTCGGCATTCGCCCCGTGACGCCAGAGCGACGCGTGGAGTGGAAATTATTCTTCAAATTCAAAGAAGAGGAGCCACCGCAGGCAAGCCGGAGAATGAGCCCGCAACTTGTTCCAGCGCTCATGAGACTGCCGGACGACTTGGTAGGACAAACGACGAGGGCGGAGTTTCACTCGTTAGCGTCCAGGGATCTCTACCGCGGACACTCGGTAGCGTTGCCCTCGGGAGAATCCATAGCCCGGGCGATGGGCCTTGATCCGTGCACCGCGGCAGAGTTGAAAACAGCGGACGCCAACTGGCCGGAAACACCGTTGTGGTTGTATGTGCTGGCGGAAGCGGAAGTCCAGCACAAAGGAGAATACCTTGGCGAGCTTGGGGGCAGAATCGTCGCGGAAGTCATTTTTGAACTGCTACGACATGACGCGACATCATTGTTGAATGACCCTGACTGGAAACCTGATCTCCCCGGCGCGATTGGCGAATTTGGCATCGCCGACCTCCTGAAATATGCCGGCGTCGCGTAACTACACTTCTCCTAATTCCGCAAACGCTACAAAAGGCTCTTTGATTCTGAACGATGCGAATTTCGTGCGCGAATACCAACGCATCGAAGGCTTTCGGCTCCCCTTCCCGCTACGAAACGGTTGTCGAAGGCAGGGTCAACGAGAAAAGAGTCCTGCGTGTCGAGCCCCAGCATTACGTCATCAACGCGGCAGATCGGAACTCGGCGGAACAGGTGAAGTTACTCGTCTTCGGTAAGAAGTAGCTCCGGGCAAAGCACCCACTAGCGAGGCAATTGTGACCTCGGCGCGCCCACCACATCGATTCTCACCCCCCGAACAGCCACAGCCTGATCAGTGCCCAAATGAAGAACCCCAATGATCCCACGGCCGACGCAAATCCAACCAAGACTTGCGAGATGGAAAGTTCAATCTCATACGGTTCGAGTGCCCGCTCGGTAACCGCAACGCGCTGCCCACGGACGGCCGTCGCCTGCAACCGGCTACCTTCCAGCGCCGCCAATGATAGATCTCGGTTTCCTCGCATGTCCTCCGGGTGCAACATCGTATGCTCCTCTCGCCTTCCGCTCGTTGGATTGGATGATTGCACCGAACGAAAGATTCAAATTTGTTATTCGTCAAGGTTCCAAAGAATTGGTGGTTCGAGCGCAACCCTTTTTGGTTATCCGGCTTTAGGGCCCCCGGGGTAAACCAAATACACTCGATTACGGGATGCGTGTACCCGTCAGCATTTCCTATCGTTGGCCTCAGCAGTGGGGCAACCCCTTCGCTGCACCGTTCGAAAAAAGGAAGTGCTTTATGAAGACGCCCCAAATCTTGCACTGGTACAACGTTCTCCGGGTGAACTATCACTTTACTGCCTTCCAGGCGATTCGCTTCGCCCTGTGGCTCGCTCGATGACCCGACTAAAGGCAAGTATCGAACCGGCCAGTACCGCTATACCGCGGATAACTCGGGAACGTCCTGCTATCCGTCGTTCCTCCCCGGCGGGGTACCTTTCGAAAGGCGCGCTATACTTGGTGATCTGTCGCCGACTGTCGTGGACACGTCACCATGGCCCAAGCGAGTCTCCAAACCCGGTTCGCCGATTCGCCGTTGCTACGTTACGGCCTTCCCGTCGTTTCCTGTTTGCTTGCCACCGCCCTCTCCGTTTTAGCCGAACATTATGGCTTTCGCGACATCGGTATGCCCCTGTACCTCTTCGCTATTTCTGTCAGCGCCTGGTACGCGGGCTCTGGCTCCGCGGCCCTTGCTGTGCTTCTTTCCATCGTTTTCTTCGATTATCTCTTCACCGAGCCCCGATATAGCTTCTACGTTTCGACTGCCGAGCTTCCTTATTTCGTCGCTTTTGTCGCATTTGCCTTCTTGGTTGCTTGGTTCAGTGCCGTTCGGCGCCGCGTTGAAAGGGACCTGCGCCAGGCACGCGATCATCTCCACATCGAAGTGGCCGAGCGCACCCGCATCGCCCAGGAACTTCACGACACATTGTTGCAGGGCGTCATCAGCGCCTCGATGCAACTGCACGTCGTGGCGGATCAGGTTCCCCCCGGCTCCTCCACTAAATCGGCTCTTGACCGTGTCCTCACGTTGATGGGACGCGTTACGGAGGAAGGCCGAAACGCGGTCGGAGGATTGCGCGCTCGTCAGAAGCATGCTGATCTTGGCCAGGCGTTTTCGGAAATCCAGAAGGAACTGGCCCCGCAAGATAATCTTGGATTTCAAGTTACCGTGGAAGGCCAACCCAAGCCGGTGCATCCCGTCCTTCAGGACGAAATTTACAGCATCGGTCGCGAGGCTTTGACCAACGCTTTCCGCCATGCCCTGGCCAAGAAAATCGAAGTCGAACTCGAATACGCTCACTTCGGCTTGCGCGTCCTCATTCGCGACAACGGCGTGGGTTTTGACTCCGACATCTTGCGTTTCGGCCGTCACGGCCACTGGGGCCTTTCCGGCATGCGCGAGCGCTCCAAACGCATCGGCGCAAACCTTAAAGTGTTCAGCCGTCCTGCCGCCGGTACCGAAGTCGAACTTATTGTTCCAGCACCAATTGCTTTTGGACCTTTACCGGGAGGTCATTCCAAATGGTTCAACAAAATTCTTCCCGCGTGTAAGCAGATTCTCCACCGGACTCCCAAGGAGTACCCTCAATGATCCAAGAAAATCCGATCCGTGTTTTATCCGTGGATGATCATCCTTTAATACGCGACGGGCTCGCCGCTTTGATCAACAATCGCTCAGGAATGGTTTTGGTTGGCCAAGCCTCCAATGCCCAGGAAGGCCTCGCTCAATTTCGCAAATGCCTTCCGGATGTCACGCTCATGGATTTGCGCCTCCCCGACAAGAGTGGCATCGATGCCATGAAAGACATTCGCGCCGAATTCCCCGAGGCTCGCGTTATCGTCCTCACTACCTTCGAAGGCGATGTCGAAATACAACGCGCTCTCGAGGCCGGCGCTCGTGCCTACATCTTGAAAAATATGCCCCCAAAAGAACTTCTCGACGTCATCGAACAGGTTCACGCTGGAAAAAAGCGCATTCCTTCCCAAATCGCCGCCCATTTGGCCGAGCACCTTAGCGACGAGTCCCTCACCACCCGAGAGATCGAGGTTCTGACTCAACTTGCGAGCGGCAACCGCAACCGCGATATTGCCCAGAACCTTTCTATCACCGAGGAAACGGTCAAGGTCCATATCAAGCACATCATGGAGAAATTGGGAGCCGCCGACCGCACTCAGGCTGTCGCCATCGGCCTTCGCCGGGGGGTGATCCAACTGTAATTCCGGGTACCCCGAAAGAGGTACTTACAACTCCCGTTATGGAGGGTTGCGCGTGTCTGCCTGGAGGGGATAATTCCCGTGGCGCGCGGTTGTTGTTTGCGCGCGCGGGAGGGTCCCACTGCAAAGACTATTTTCCACGTTTCCCAGTGGCCGGCCCGGTATTGGCCTGCTGCTGTTGCGCGCCGCCCTGGGTGGTATTGCCGTCCTCCTTGGTGGCTTGTACCTCTCGGGCTTAAGCCACCACTCCGTCCTGGTGTGGAGTGTCTCGGCTATACTGCTCCTCAGCGGACTCGGCTTGATTGTCGGATTCATGACCCCGCTCGCGAGCTTTGTCGTGGCTTTGTGCGTCTTCGCCATCACTCTTTCCTGGATTCCCGCCCCGCCCCTCGCATCGTTCGGCGTCCTCTTTGTTGCCGCGTTAATGTTCGTCACCGCCATTGGCATTGCCTTGCTCGGCCCGGGCGCATTCTCGGTCGACGGCCGTTTGTTCGGACGCCGCGAAATCGTTATTCCTCCCCGCTCGCCCGAGCAGTAGCGCTTCTTCAGAGTCTCCGGCACCTCTACTCCGGTTTTCCCCTGAGACTGCAGGCACCAAAAGTGGTATGACGCTTTCCCCTTGCCGGGGGACCCAAAGACGCTTCCATTTCGGGATGCGCGCCGGTTTCGAATTTGCGATCGTTTCCTTGCAAAGTTCACAGATCGAAGTGTTCCAGCAGAATCTATTTGAGGGGGGAAGTATTCCATGTCATCGTCTACACATTCTCTCGTTTCAGAGAACGGCACAAATCTCGCAACTCGGAATGTTTCTGAGGCACAGTTACTCCGTGAAGCAAGGCGCGGCAGGCCCGAAGCGTTTGAGACTCTCTGCCAGAGTCTCACTCCGCGTCTGATGAAGATCGCTCTGCGCATCACTCGCAACAAGGAAGACGCCGAAGACGCCGTGCAGGATTCGCTCATGCGCGCCTTGATGCATATCAACACCTTCCAGGGCAAATCCTCGTTTTCCACCTGGGTCACCCGCATCGTCATGAATTCCGCGCTCATGATCCGCCGCAAAAACCGCAGTGGCCGCCACATCTCTTCCGATGACATCGCCCGGCCCGGCGAGCCCGCTCTCCATCTGCAGATTCCCGATGATTCGCCAAATCCCGAACAATGCTATGTCGAACGCGAACGCACCACTATCTTGCACGCGGCTATTCGCAAGCTTCGCCCCAGAATCCGTGCGGTCGTCGAAGTTGCTCAGTTCCGCGAGCTTCCTCTCAAAGAAACCGCCAAGGTCCTCGATATTTCCGTCGCCGCGGCGAAGGGACGCTTCTTCCATGCTCGCGCCGCCTTGCGCAAATCGGCAGCCTTGCGTGCCGTCGTTCAGGCCCGTACCGAGCCCGCCGCCTGAACTGAACCCAGCCCGCCTCGCGTTTTGATCTGGCAGCTGTCGGAGGCAAACGTGAATACTCTCTGGAACTACAAATACTGGATCGCTGGCGCCTTCGGCTTGTTGGTTCTTGGCCTCATCATCGGGGCCGTTCGCCCTAAGCATGTTTCCGGCGCACCGGCTTCCGCCCCGGCCAATGTCCAAGTCGTGCTAGTCGAGCAACGCGATGTGCCGGTCTACGGTGAGTGGATCGGGACACTCGACGGCTTAGTGAATGCCGACGTCCGCGCCCAGGTGACCGGATACCTGTTGCACCAGGATTATCAGGAAGGCGCGTTTGTCCGCAAAGGTCAGCTTCTATTTCAAATCGACCCGCGCCCGTTCCAGGCGGCTCTCGACCAGGCTGAGGGCCAGCTGGCGCAGGCCAAAGCTATGCTTGCTAATGCCCAGGCCGTTCAAGGCCGTACCCAGTTAGACGTCAACCGGTATACGCCTCTCGCCCGCGAACAGGCTGCCAGCCAACAGGACCTCGATAACGCCGTGCAAAACAATCTCGCTGCCATCGCCTCCATAGAAACCGCGAAAGTACAAATCCGCACTTACGAAGCCGCAGTCGAAACCGCCAGAATCAATCTCCTCGACGGCCAGCGCTCCCTCTACTCCGCCGAATTGACCCTCGCCGAGGCCCGCGGCGATGAGTACCAGAGTCTCGTGCGTCTTTACCGCGCCCTGGGCGGCGGCTGGCAGCAGCAATAAATTCCCGTATGCCGGTCCGATCGCGCTAGAAAAGTTGTCCCTCCGCCCCCACAATTCATCCAATACTCGCGAAGCAAGGAGCGCCTATGTCGAAAAATCTTGCCGAACTACTGATCGAAACTCTCGCGCAGGCCGGTGTCCAGCGGCTCTACGGTCTCTCCGGAGATTCTCTCAACGGCATCACCGACGCCCTTCGAAAACAGAAGCAAATCGAATGGATCCACGTGCGCCACGAAGAAAC
>Ga0306926_10006456_pt1 | contig 12582 bp, 12 predicted proteins | sample flu12Cox44000178_FD_203759 | JGI IMG/M metagenome (GOLD analysis project Ga0306926, IMG submission 203759) | Lab enrichment of tropical soil microbial communities from Luquillo Experimental Forest, Puerto Rico - flux8day.12C.oxic.44.000.178 (v2)... | ecosystem: Environmental > Terrestrial >... | reverse complement strand
AATCCTGGAACGATTCTTCCTATCGCCGTCATAGCGATTTTGAATTGGCGCTGCCGGCCCTATTGCCGCTAGGCTCTTTACCAGTGAATGCTCCACGTCGCGCATTCGCTTCCAATCCAGGTTGATCCCGAGCCGCAGGCCGGAACGCCAACTGCGAGCACCCCGGCTTCCACGGTACCGCCGATCTTTGCGAACTCCCCCGCCGTCTCCCCGATGAGCCATGACGCGGTGGCAAAGGTCCCGGGCCTTCATGATATCGAGCGTCGATGGCCGTCTGCGCAGCGCTATCCCCGGCCCCGCCGCCCGCTGTCCCAACTCTCGATTGGAGACGAACATGACTTACGCGAAGAAGACTCTCTTTGTGCTGCTGTTGGCTGCCAGCCTCGCTGCCGCGGCGCAGGATGCGCACACGAAATTCACCCTGCCTTACAACGCCAATTGGGGCAAAACCTCGCTGCCTGCGGGCACTTACTCGGTTTCGCTGGAATTCGGCGGAATCAGCAAAGCGTACGTGACATCGGCTGACAACCCGAAGCTGGCGTTCGTCGTAGTTCCGGCAACGGCGGGAATCAGCGACGCCTGCAGGAAATCGTCGGTGACGTTGCATCGCGATGGCAGTGAGTGGAGCGTGCGTTCGGTGTGCTTCGGCGAGCTGCAAATGGCCCTTTACTTCCTGCCGGAACCGGCCCGGACTTCGATGGCTGCTTTGCCCGCAAATAGCCAAGCCGTCATCCCTGGACGTTAACGGCAACTCCGCCGGGGACGGCGACCGTGAGATGCCGTCCCCTCTTTCTTGCTAGGTTGCGATATTGCACCGATAAACGATCGCGATGGGCGCCGTAGGAACGGTCAATTCTGGGCGCCTTCATCCGCCGATAGAATGAGGAGTTATGGATCCCCTGGCGTCCAGTCCGGCACTGGATTTTCTGCATGATGTAGGCACGCGCATCGCGGCGGCCGATCCGGTGCATGAAGTTCTCGATCGCATTGTCGAGTTCGTATCCCATCTGGTGAGCTGTGATTCCTGCTTCATCTATGTGCTCGAAGGTAGCGATCTAGTTTTGCGTGCCTCAAAAAACCCTCACCCCGCGGAGATTGACCGGCTCAGCATGCACATCGGTCAGGGAATCGCGGGATGGGTGGCCGAGCATCGCCAGCTCGTCGTCCTAGAACGCAATGCTTCGCAGGACAGACGCTTCCGCTCGTTTGCCGAGTTACCGGAGGACCACTACGAGGCCCTGTTGTCGATCCCCGTCGTCTCCCGCGGGCGAGTGGTCAGCGTTATTAATGTGCAACACAAGGAGCCGCACACCTTCCCGCCGCGCGACATCAAATTAATCTCCATGATCGGCCATCTCGTCGGCGCCGCCATCGAGATGGCACGGTTGGAGAACGAAGTCATCGAACTCTCCGACAAGCTCGCCGTGCGCAAGATCATCGAACGCGCCAAGGGAATTGTGCAAAGCGAATTCGGCATCAGTGAAGAAGAAGCCTACAGCCTTATCAAGAAGCAGGCGCGTAGTCGACGCAAGTCCATGAAGGAAATTGCTGAGGCCATCCTGGTCACCAATGACATCAAACTCAATCAACGGCGTCCGTCACCGGTCGACGAACTCGCGTCCTGATACCCCGCACACGGATGAGTGCAATCTGTGTAAGTTCCCGAAAAGAAACTCTTCGCCGCAACATTTCCCGGGTCTTTCACAGACTTTTCCACGAACCTGTTAATAAAAGACTGCCACCGTCCTTTTCAACATTGGTTGCGTGCCGAGAGATCCCGCGCCCGAAAGAGGGAATGGCTGAGGAAGCGGGGATTAAAAAGATAAAGGCTGTGACTTTGGTTATGCTCTAGCCGGCAACTCCTGCGAGAGAGTCCCCAGCGTGGATGCATGTACCGTCACAGCCCTCGATGTGACCACCGCTTTCGCGGTTCCCAACCCCGGCTGACACCTCGCAGCACAGTCGGTTTTTTCGGGTCTGGACGCTCGCCGAGTCGCCTCACCGAGCCGGATCACTCAGTCTACTTCGCCTGGCTACTATTTGTTGCCAGCCTTTTCAACCGTCGACGCATCGCATCGTAATATAGAATGTGTCTCTGTCAACGCCCGAAGTTAGTGCAATTGCCAAATATTTTGAAACTATAAAAATCTCTCGCAACCTATTGGTTTGACAGGGCTTCATAATTTGGTTGCAACTGGCCACGGAAATTCTTCACATGTTTTTCACAGAAGCGGGTGGGGGATTTTGCACAGCGGCGAACCCATTTAGATTCTTGACTCCCGCCGTAGCCTGCGGCATCGTGGGAATTAAGGAGCCGGATGCCCCATCTCGTAGCCTACGTTGACGGCGGTTCCCACGGAAGTCCGGGGCCTTCCGGTATCGGGGTCATCGTCGAGCACCCCGGCGGCGAGAAAGTCCGCATCGCCAAGTCCATTGGCTTGCAGGACAACAATGTCGCCGAATATGTGGCTCTGCTCGAGGCCCTGCAGCACGCCGTCTCGGTCAATGCCCGCACCCTGCACGTCTATTGCGACTCGGAAATCGTGGTGAAGCAGATGACAGGTCAGTACGCCTGCCGCAGCCCGCGGTTGTACTCGCTCAACTGGACCTGCCGCAAGCTGGCCCGGTCGCTGAACTTTTCCATCGCCCACATCCCTCGCCACCAGAACCTGGAAGCCAATGAACTGGCCAATAACGCTGCCCGGTTAGTCAGCACAGTCTGATTCGAGCTCCCTTGGCTAATCGCCGCACCCGTGTGGGTAGAACTCAGGACCCCGCTATGAGCAGAAAAAACGGCTTAGGCCATGCCTCCCCTCGGCTTGCAATCAAGAATGTTAATTAAACGTTGCACCGTTCATAATCGGCAATCAGCAATGTTTTTTGGCAGGTCAAAGGGGTTGCGCCTGGACCCACTTGCGGGGCGGCGGTGCCTGCGGGAAATAAAGCGGACGGATGCCCAGCAGGTGCCCCGATCGTTGTTGTCAAGAAGCTAGTAGCTAGTACTTACTTGCATAAATCAGAGTAACGTTTCTTCGGTGCCGAGGCGTACACCACCACCTCCTTGGTCCACTCAAAGGGTGCCGCTGTTTCCCGGTAGGCTTTCACGAACCGATCAATCGCCTCCCGCAATTGGCGCGCCCGGCTGCAACGGAGATCTCGCAGGGCCTGTCGGCTGAGGATGCTGAACCAGGATTCCACCATGTTCAGCCATGACGAGTAGGTGGGAGTGTAGTGAAAATACACCTGCCGGTGTTGTGTCAGCCAACGATCGTGCTTCGGCTTGTACGGGTTCAGATTGTCTAAGATCACATGCAAGGCTTTGCCCGGATGAGAGGCTACTACCCCATTCATGAAATCCAGAAATTGCCGCCGTCGGCGTCGCGGATAATGCCCCACTTGCACCTGGCCGGTGGCCACCTCCAGGGCGGCAAACAGGGTGGTAGTCCCATGCCGCTTATAGCAGTGGCTGAATCCGTTCAGGGCCTTCCCGTTGGGCAACCGCAGCCAACCCTGAGCCCGTTCCAGCACTTGGATGTGCGGTTTCTCATCCACACACACCACCACGGCATTTTCCGGGGGATGCAAATACAGACCCACGATATCGGCGGCTTGGCGGGCAAACTCGGCATCCGTGGAAATGCACCAACTGCGCCGTCGCTGCAGTTGAATCTTATGTTTGCGTAGAACCCGCCACACTTGGTCATCGCTGACGTCCTTCAGGGCCTTGGCCAACAATCGGCCATTCCATTGGCTGTAGCCGGAGGGCGGGTCCGTGTCCAATAAGTTCAGAATTCGTTTCTCGGTGCTCGGATCGTAGGCTCGGGGCTTGCCCGGCCGAGAGGCATCACTCAGACCCTCCAGCCGCTGGCGGGCAAAACGCTGGCGCCATTTCGATACCCGCGCCGGACGGGTATGCAAGCGGCGCGCGATTTCTCGCGTCGGGACGCCTTCGTTGGCCAGCAAAATCACGCGCGCACGCTCGACCAAGCGGTGCTCTCCTGCACCCGATCGCGCCCACTGCAATAGCACGTCTCGTTCTTGATCGGTGAGCAGGATCGGAGCCGCAGGCCGGAACATGACCCATTATGGCATGTGACGCAAATTACTGCAAGTAAATACTGGGCGGACCTCTGCACTTAACGGCCCTTACTGCCCCTGATCGTGGGGCACGGTTACGATCGCCGCCGCCGAGCCGAGGTTACCTGCATAGTCCTTGGCGCTAAGTAATGGTTTACGGGTGTCCGTGCGGGTTGTTTCCCGTTCGCGACGCCTGGAGCAAAACGGTGAACGAGTAGCTTCCTCCCGATCCCACGCTCACCGGTCCGCTCGGCTGCACGGTTCCGTACCATGCTCAGCGCAAGCAGACAAGCTCTCCTGAGCACTGGGAAACGACGCATAGCTATCCTCGCGAATTCCCTGGCCCAAGGGCCGGGAAGTGACCTAGCCACCACCTCGCACCGGCAACATGGTTAGCACTTAAGCTGAGTAGTGAGCTTCTGCTGGTAGGCACAAAATGCGCCCGTCGAATTTACAACAAATTGGCGGGTTGCGGCGTGCACTTTCTTTAAAAAGCGGCGCGCCGGGGCAGGATCGCGTCGAGTGGCATTTGGTCCTTGCCATCTGCTCCCCAGTTTCTCTGTTTGCCCAGGTCGCGTTCAAGAATGGTCCAGGCTCACGTTCCCCTTCCGGATTGGGGAACGACAGCAAAATAATCCTCCTGTTGGCCCTCGCGCGGAACATTCCGCTCCCCTTTGCCGTAAGCAAATGATGGAGGCCCAAGGCCTTTCCTCGGAACTCAGCGGGCTGTCGGGATCCAAGTATGAACCTGCGCGACATATGCAAGCAGACAATCGCCACGCTTCGCGCTCACAAGATGCGCAGCTTCCTGACCATGTTCGGAATCGTCTGGGGTATAGCGTCCGTCATCCTGCTGGTGGGCCTCGGCGTTGGCTTCAGTAAAGACCAGAAGAAACGGATGGAAACCCTGGGCAAAGACCTCGTCATCATCTGGGGAGGCCGCACCAGCTCCCAAGTGGGGGGCATGGCGGCTGGGCGCCAGATCACCCTCAACATCGAGGACGCCCGTCTCATCCGCAAGGAGTGCTATCTCATCAAGGCGGTCAGTCCTGAGCTCCAGCGCAGCGTGACGGAGACCAGCCAATTCAATTCCGCTGCCCGACAAGTCTCTGGAATCTGGCCGGCTTATCAGGACTTCCGTTCTCTCATCGTCTCTGCGGGCCGCCTGATGACGGAGGAAGACGAGCTTGAGGCGCGGCGCGTGGTGATCCTCGGCTCCAATGCCGCTCGCCAGCTTTTTCCCGGACAACCTGCCGTCGGTGCCAATGTCGAAATTGCGCACCTGCCCTACACCGTGATCGCGGTGCTGGCTGAGAAAAAACAGAATTCCAATTACAGCGGCCCCGACAATGACAAAATTTATGTTCCCTACTCCGCCATGGCCCGCGACTTTCCTCCCCCACCGGCCAAAGGCGAGATCATTAACAAGGGCTATCTCACAGATATTGTTCTCGAAGTTGCCGATCCCGAAGACCACGATCAAGCGGTGCTGCAAATCCGTCGCACTCTCGGCCGCATGCATCACTTCGAGGAAACCGACAAGGACGCTCTGTTCATCTGGGACACTATGGAATTCGCCAAGGTGCTGGCGCGCATTTTCTCGGTGATCACCATCTTCTTCGGCTGCGTGGCGGTCACTACGCTCGGTCTGGGCGGCATTGGGGTGATGAACATCATGCTGGTGGCAGTTACCGAGCGAACCCGTGAGATCGGCATTCTCAAGGCCATGGGTGCCACCAAGACCGACATCCTAAAGCAGTTCTTCAGCGAGTCGGTGGCGCTCACCGCCTTCAGCGGTGCGCTCGGTTATGGACTGGGGGTTGGCCTCTGCCTGTTGCTGGCGGCTACACCGCTACCCGACTTCGTTCCCAAGCCAAGCATTTCCGCGATTGCGATCGTTGGCTCGCTGCTAACGCTGTCTCTCATCACCATCAGCGCCGGGATGTATCCGGCACAGCGCGCCGCCGACATGGACCCCATCGAATGTCTGCGTTACGAATGAACCGGGGCAGACCATGTTCATAGCTGAACTGGTGCAGCAGAGTTGGACGGCATTGCGGCGCAATCGCATGCGCTCCGCGCTCACCATGCTGGGAATCAGTTGGGGCGTAGTCTCCCTTGTGCTCTTGCTCGCTTTCGGACAGGGGCTCGGCGGCGGCATCATGGAAGCCGTTGGCTCGCTGGGCAACAACGTCATTGTCATCTGGCCGGGGCAAACCAGTATGCAGGCCGGGGGTCAGCGTGCCGGCCGCAAAATCCATTACGAGTACGAAGACATCCAGGCGATTCGCACCGAGGTTCCGATTATTCGCGCCGTCAGCGCCGAGTCGGTTACCGACTTCGGATTCAAGACCGGCACCCGCGTGGTCTCCATCCAGACCAGGGGAGTCGAATTCCCCTACGCCGCCATGCGCAAAATCGTGGCTGCCGATGGTCGCAACCTTGAGGAAGGTGAATTCGCGGCACGCAAGCCGGTGGTTGTGCTCGGCCACCACGCGGCCGAGCGGATCTTTCAGGGCGCCCCGGCGGTCGGCCAGACCGTCCTGGTGCAGGGGCGCAGCTTCGAAGTCGTGGGCGTCATGGACATTAAAATCCAGGACTCCATGTACGAAGGTCCCGACAACGAGCAGGCCTTCATCCCCTACGAGGTGTTCAACGAGCTGACAAACGCCAAAGATCCGCAGATGATTGTCTTCCAGCCGATTGCGGCGGAATTGCATCGCGAGGCCCTGATGGCGGCGCGCAATGTCATCGGCCGCCGCCACCACTTCGAGCCTCACGACACCAAGGCCACTCCGGAGTGGGACACGGTGGAAACCGGCGCCATGCTCCGCGCCTTTACCTTCGGTCTGGACGCACTGCTGGGCATCATCGGCGCTCTCACGCTCGCCGTCGGTGGAGTTGGCGTCATGAATATCATGCTGGTCAGCGTTACCGAGCGCACCAGGGAAATCGGTCTGCTGAAGGCCATCGGCGCCCGTCGCCGTCACATCTTGGTGCAATTCCTCATCGAGGCCCTCGTCCTCACCTTCATCGGCGGAGCGCTCGGCGTCGTAGCCTCGTGGCTGCTGACCGCGGTCATCCCGCCCCTGCCGCTGTACAGCGAGTTCTACAAGACGGCAAACCACCAGGGCGACATTTTCCTGAAAGCCTCGCTCAACGTGATGGTGGTTTCCTTTCTGATCCTTTCGACGGTGGGAATCAGCAGCGGTTTCTGGCCGGCGCTGAAGGCTTCGCGACTGCAACCCATTGAAGCCCTGCGTTACGAGTAGTGAACATGCCTCGCTGCCAGCTCCACCTGCGCCCGCCGAACCGCGGCCGCGGTTGAGGCGTCACCTACGACCGGAAGAGCACCAGGCCGGGACTACTACCAGGGGTTATTTCCGAGCCTGGCCGGCGGATCTTCACTTCTTCGGCCGCGACTCGGGAGGCACCATCCCGTTGGCGCGGTAGTATGCCACCAGCAGTCCGTAGTGTTCGCCCCCGTGTTCCAGCACATCGAGCCAGGGCTCTACGGTTTTGCTGAACTGCTCGTCCGGCCAGCTCTTCAACACCGCTTCCGAGTCGGCAAACGATTTTTCGAGCAGCGCCACCACCGCCGCCTTGTCGGGATAATTCTTCGGATCGAGTTCATCCCACTTCACTTTTTCGCCCCTGCCAGCCTTGGCGGCATAGACGTTGCCTGATGCTATATGCACCAGCACTGCCCCGAAAGTTCGCATCTCGGGGCGCATCTTGTAATCGTATTTATCCGCCGGCCAGTCTTTCGCCATATCCATGATCCGTCGATCAACGTCCATAAAATCATCACGCACCTGCTTAGCCGGAGACGAGGCGGAAGACTCGCCTGCAGCCGCTGCCGTCGCCAACGTCATTGCTCCCAGCAACCCCACTGCAACCAAGAGCTTCATGGTGAAACCTCCAATCTTCCGACGTGGTATACCACACCCGGTCACCCCGGAAAAGCCGCCCCGGCAAAACCAGGGTTGTCTGCTTCTCAATCCCTCTTTAGAACCAGCCATATAGGCCCCTACTCTGCGCCTCGGATCTCTCAGCACGCTTTAGCAATGCTCCCAACCTTCCGCGTCAGCTCAGCCGTTGCAGCCGATGAGCGGGCAACACACACCCCTTCTTCGGCTGCCTGGAGCGGGCTCGCCCCTGGCCCGAGCGGGGCGTGAAGCGTTGGTGATGCGTCCTGTCGCCGTGCCGGCCAACTACCCGTAGTAGCGGAAGTCCTTCCAGAACGCGGGCCAGCCTTGCTTGGGTGGGCCGCACACCCAGATGTCGGGGTGGTCTTCTGTCTCTTCGTTCTTGATCCCGTACCGGTTCCAGGTGTGGCCCGCAAGCCGGCAGGACTCGAAGCTTTCGTAGGTGTAGCGCTGGCCGAGGCCGATGATGATCACGGTTTGCGGCGGTGGATCGCCGTAGCCGCGATACCAGAAGGAATTGATCCCGCTGATGGCGCGAGGCAGCCCGTAACGGGGACCGTAGAGGTCGATGGCACCCGCTTCGCCGTAGTTCGTGCCGATGATGCCGAGGTGCGCTTTTTCTTCCGGCGTGAGCGAGTCGCGGATCCTGGCAACCTCTTGTACCAGTTCCTCCCAGCCCAGTTGTTCGCGGAAGTCCCCCTGGACCTTGTTCGTCATAGCCCACCAGCGGGAGTTCAGCGGCGCTAACGGCAACCAGAAAGCAGCCGTCGATGCCAGTTCAAAGGCCAGCACCGACCACACAAGCCAGCGAATGGTCATGGCCCTGCCGCGTTGCATGGTGGCCAGCCATCCTTCGCCCCAGACCGCGCCGGCCGCGTACAACATGTGATAGGCGGGTCCCATGTAATACCAGCGCCCTCTTGCCATAGTGAACAAGATCAGCGTCACTACGAACATCCAGCCGATCATGCGGAAGCGTTTGCCCGCGGGCACAAAAAAGCAGAAGTACAAGCCCGCCAGAGCAAGCGGAAAACGAAGGCCGGTCAACTCCAGTTGCTGGGGAAGGAAGTAGGTGGTGCGTCCCTGGCGGATGTCGCGGGCGTGAATGTGCCGCAGAAAATCCAGCGAAACCAGATTGTGCTGTAGTTGCCAGAGCAGGTTGGGCAGCCATAGCAAGAGCGAAACCACGACTCCGGTCCAAAGCCATTTGCTCTTCAAGTAGTGACGGGCATCGGTAAGCACTACCGCGGCGGCGATCGATAGGGCAAAGAACCCGATGGTGTACTTCGACAGCATGCCGAAGCCGATGCTGGCGCCGATGGGAACCCACCAACGCGGGTCTCCGGAGCGAAGCAGCCGAACCACGAAGTACGCCCCCAGTACCCAGGCAAGGCAATCGAATGCCACGTACTGCATCTCGTATCCGCCGCCCAGGCAAAAGGGAACGGCGGCGACGGCCGCGATCAGCTGGGCTCCGCGGCGGCCACCCATTTCCCGCGCCATGAGTCCGGCCAACACAACTGCCATCGCTTGTGCCAGTCCGGCGAAAAAGCGGAAGCCGCGTATCGAGGTTCCGAACAGCTCAAGCGAAAGGCGCCCGAAAAACGAGGTCACCGGGGGATAGGCCGGATAGCCCCATGCCAGGTGGCGGGCGTCGTCCAGCGTGGCCAGCTCATCGCGTTGAAGCCCATAGCGGCTGCCGACAATCAGGTGCAGGATGACCGTGGCCAGCGCGAGGTATAGCAGCAGGGCCGTATCGCCCACCCACATCGAGCGCCCGGGGGCGGATGCGGAGGCCGGGTAGGCATGCGGAATGGCGGCGGCTTGACGCTCCATATTGCAGCTAGTTTGCGGGAGCCGAGGTGACGAATGCAATCATGTCAGGGCAAATTTCGACGCTACCTCAGCCGAACCGGCGCGAGCCGGACATCCCGCTCGACCTGCTAGGATTAGGCTGTGGCCGGGCTGCTTCAAGTCCAAAACCTGTCGGTGAATTTTCCCGCTGCGCAGGGCAGCGTCCGCGCCGTACGCGACGTAAGCTTCAGCATCGCGCCAGGCGAGGTGCTGGGACTCGTTGGAGAGACAGGATCGGGGAAGTCGGTTTCCTCACTGGCTGTTCTGCGGCTTCTGCCGCCGCAAGCGCGCGTCGCCGGCAAAATCGAATTCGGCGGCGAAGACCTGCTGTCGATTTCCGAAGCCGAGATGCGCGAGATTCGCGGCCGCGGCATTAGCATGATCTTCCAGGAGCCGATGACGGCCCTTAATCCGGTGATGCGCGTCGGTGATCAGGTGGCAGAGACCGTGCTGGCGCATTCCGGGACCGCAGGACGCTGGCGAGGGATCCGGAGTTCAGACCGTGCCTCGAGTGCGCGCGTTGGCAAATCAGAAGCCTGGCGGCGGGCGGTAGAAGCGCTGCGCACGGTGGCGATTCCCCAGCCGGAACGGCGTGCCCGCGACTATCCCCACCAGCTCTCCGGAGGGCAGCGGCAGCGGGTGATGATCGCAATGGCCATCGTGAACCGTCCGCGCTTGCTGATTGCCGACGAGCCCACGACCGCGCTCGACGTGACCATTCAGGCGCAGGTGCTCGACCTGCTGCAGCAGCTTCGCGAACAGTTTTCCCTGGGCATGCTGTTTGTTTCCCATGATCTGGCGGTGGTGTCACAGGTTGCGCATCGCATCGCAGTGATGTATGCCGGGAGTCTGATTGAGGTGGGACACTCGACGCAGGTTTTTCGCCAACCGGTGCACCCTTATACCCGGGGATTGCTGCGATCGGTGCCCACGTTGCAAAGCGACCGGACGCAGCCGCTGCGAGCCATTGAGGGCATGGTTCCCAGTATCGGCGCCCTGCCGCCGGGATGCGCGTTCGCCCCGCGCTGCGAATGGAGTTTACCTGCCTGCTCGCAAGCGTTACCATCGCTGGTCGAAGTTGCGCCGGGACACTTTGCGCGGTGCCCGGTGGTCGCGGCCGGCCTAGAACAAGAACATGCGTCTCCTGCTGCTGAGCGACATCCACGCTAATCTCGAGGCCCTCGAAGCCTGTCTCGCCATCGCGCCGGCTTGCGACCGGGTGGTGAATCTAGGTGATGTGGTTGGCTACAATGCCAGTCCGAACGAAGTTTGTGAGCGTGTCATAGCGATGAAGGCGCCAATCGTGCGCGGCAACCATGATCGCGCCTGTGCCGGACTCACCGATCTCAAGGAGTTCAATCCCGCAGCAGCGATCTCTGCGTACTGGACGAGGAATACACTGAAGCCCGATTACCTCGAGTGGCTACGCGAGCTGCCCAAGGGACCTCTGCGCCCGCACGATTTACCGGGAATGGAATTTGTGCACGGAGCGCCGGTGGACGAGGATGAGTACCTGCTGAACACCGCCACCGCCGATGACAATCTTGAATTGCCCGGACATGCCCCGCTCATCTTTTTCGGGCATACGCACATTCAGGGAGGATTTATCGACGAAGATGGCGAGTCCCGGCCTTTTCGGCCTCCTTACGAGAGTATGAAAGGACAGGTGCAATCCACGATGTGGCTGACTCCCGGGGAGCGTTACCTGATTAATCCCGGCTCGGTGGGACAGCCGCGGGACAGCGATTGGCGGGCGGCGTTTGCGGTGTTTGAGCACGATGGGGGTCCGCTGGCGAGCGTGACGTTTTATCGCGTGCCCTACGACGTCAGGAAAGCACAGGAGCGGATCCTGTCAGCTCAACTGCCGGAGCGGCTGGCGGCGCGGTTACAGCTCGGGCGCTAGTGGCAGTTCTTTCCGGGTGTCGCGCGCACGCGCGAGTCGAAGCCATATTTGAATTCATCCAACGAGTGTTGTTAACTTAGTGCCATGTCTATCCGCCCGTTTCCCGAGAAGACCAAGTTCCGCAGCAAAGAATTCTTTGGAGGCCCCAATCTGAGCACGCCCATCGGCTATCTGGTGGCCTACATCGATGGCGGGGCACGGGGAAACCCCGGTCCTGCGGGTTATGGTGTCGTATTTGAAGATGAAACGGGGCGCCCGGTGGTTCAGCTGAGCAAATTCTTAGGCAAGCAAACCAATAACTATGCGGAATACTCGGGACTGCTGGCGGCGCTAACGTATGCGACGCGATACGGCTTTACGGCGTTAAAAGTCTATAGCGACTCAGAGCTGATGGTGAAACAGATCACCGGTCAATATAAAGTCAGCAATGCCACGCTAAAAGATTTGCACGCGCGAGCGATGAAGATGATCGACGATCTGGATGCCTTCGAGATCAATCATGTGCCGCGCGAGAAGAACCGTGAAGCCGATTGCCTGGCTAATCGCGCCATGGACCTGGGCATGCAGGCCAAGGCAGAGACGGCTGCGCAGCCGACTGCGACCGGGCCGGCCGTCCCAGGGAACGAAGTTCGCGGGGTGGTGCGGAACGGAGTGGTTGAGTTTCTCGGCCCCCGGCTTCCGGAAGGAACGCCCGTAACCATTCGAGCGGCAAAGTTGTAGGCGGCTACACCATCTCTTCGGGCGCAGCCCTGCGTATAGGTTCATTTCGCCTCTCCCATCCTGCCTAATTGTTCTGCCGGTTTTAGCCGTGCAGCCGAA
>Ga0306926_10006455_pt1 | contig 12582 bp, 17 predicted proteins | sample flu12Cox44000178_FD_203759 | JGI IMG/M metagenome (GOLD analysis project Ga0306926, IMG submission 203759) | Lab enrichment of tropical soil microbial communities from Luquillo Experimental Forest, Puerto Rico - flux8day.12C.oxic.44.000.178 (v2)... | ecosystem: Environmental > Terrestrial >... | reverse complement strand
TATCCGAGACCATCTAGAGCGTGACCGCAATATTGCCCGACCAAAGAGTGAGAGGAACTCAATAGGAGGCACGTACAGCAGCCTAACGCTGGAGCGGCGCCTGAAATGCCGGAAATAGCGCACCAGCGGGGCGGCGCGCTGCAAGGGCGCTGGGCATTTCAGGTCTGCCGACTTCCGGCATCAGCTTGCGCCTAGTTGTCCGGTGGCTGCGTTCTCGCTCCTCGGAACCCATAGCGAGAACACCAGGCCGACGAGCCATCATTTGCGTCAGGGCCTTAAGTTGTTCAGCAACCGACGCATTGTCTTGAGCCATTTGTGTCTGTGTCGCCCTGAGCCGCTCGGCGAGGTCCGCATTGTCGCGCAGGATCCGCGTCATAGCGTCTTGCAGGGTACTCAGGCGCGCCGAAAGCGCTATAAATTGGTCCTCGGCTGCAAGGCTACCGTTGATTGCCTTTGTCCCGCGCGTTTGCGCCAAAAATTTTTCGGCGGCAGGCCGATCATTGATCGCTATCCCGGTCGTCGTCTGCTGCTGGCCCGCACGAATATATGGCAACGTGGCACTAACTTGAGGGTCAACGTTGTCGGAGCGGAAAAATAGAGCCACCGGGGCGATGACTGCGAGAGTAGCGACCACCGAAAGAACCAGCGCCGGCAATGTGCCCCGGCCTGGATATGCTCGCTGATCAGGAATTGTTGGAATAGGCATGATACGCGACGCCATTTTGGCGAAGGTTAAAACATTTTTTGACGAAAAGGGTTAACGCCCGCGTTTATAGCTTGCAAACAGAACCCATCTCGCGCGGGCTTGCTTAATTCAGAAAATCGAATCTAGGCGGGTTTATTTTTATTCTGGGCACGTGGGTGGCAGGCAATAAGCATCCCCTTTCTGCCATGATGTGCCCCCGTGGTGAATTTCCACCAGTGTCGTCTAAATCATTCCTGACATCATTACTGTTTTAGATTTGAGGTGATGAATTTTCACAAGGTCATTTCTGGCCTATTCGGTGTCAAGCGTAGGTACAGTGCCTCCCGCAGCGCCTTCTTTGACATATCGCCGCATTACCGTTTCCTCCTTTAGCGGCGCCTGCGAGATACGGATTCGCCGACCAGTCTCAAAAACTGTTCAAACAGCGCCTTTAAGAAATATATTGGCACCGATTCTGAACCGCAGCTTTCTCTCAAATGACTTATCTGTGCTGACCCATCTGTGCTCTCAATAAAAACCATATCGTTCGCGTTCAAGAATGCCAGTGCGGTGAACAATTCTCCGATGACTGGGCAGTCCATCGTCTAGGTGAAGAGTTCGCCATGGATGAAACGTTAGTCGTAGTGACGCTCCTGTCCATCTATCTCATCGGATTCATTTCGGGCTTTGGCACGCGTGCGATCATCTCTCAGGTCCGAAGGTACAAAGCGCTCAAAGCACGCGAAGCACGGCATACCGCTCAAGTCGATTACTCTGCCCATCGCGGCGTATCCGCCCAGTCTTCGGAAAAAATCATTCCAGTTAGCCGTTTGCCGCGATCAGCAGACTCACCGATGTGGGGGCATCTCCCTGATTTCCGTGATGGCATCCGGCGCGATACGGCTCAGGTAGACGTACCAGAGGCGGACATGGCCGAGCTGGTAGACGGCGCGAAGCTGGCGCCTCTTGGGTCGATTCCCCCAAGTGACGTACCGGTGCAGGTTCGCGTCGTCGTCCCTAATGTCGATGGCCAGACGCACTAGGTCATCCGCATCGCCGACAAAGGTTACGGTTCTTCCCTGTCCGTTGATCACAATGCTCAGCCGCTCTGCCATGGTGCCGTACCACCATTGCCTGCATGGTGCGGCCTCGAGCTTCTTGATCTCGCCAGCGCGAATCCGCCGCAAATTCTCGAGTGGGGCCTCATAGAGATGGAGCCAAAGAGCCATGGCTTTCGCGTCCTGCGCGGTAACGCTTACGTCTGGCTGCGAGGTAAGCCACACGACGGGCATGGTCGGCGACATAGTCGGCTCTGGGGCCGGCAACAGGCCATGCTCCTTGATCGCTAGCACCTTGTCGGCGGGTGTGAAGTGATACAGGTTCATGCGGCGGCGATCCGTTTGGCGATCTTCGCGGCCGTCGCGCGGCTGCAGCCGTCGCATCTTGGAACGTTGACCAGCTCTGGCCGGACCTCAGCATGGCCGCGATGCCTCGTTCCGCTTGGTATCTTCCGGCCTCCCTTGTAGACCCCCTCTAGCTTAGCCTTGACCTGGCCTTCCTTCTGGCGGCGATCCTCGTAACCCTTGCGCGCAACAGCGGCAAGCCTGTCGAGCAGCATCCCGTTGATCGCGTCGAACATCCGGGCGGTGTCGCAGCGCTTAAACGATGTACAACGCAGCAGCTAGTCGCTGGATCAGCGGCAGAGCTCGTGGCTTTCGGGCCAATCGAGATTGGGGTCCCAATCTCGCTCTTTGATATTGCCCTTGAACTCCATCCAAGCATAGTCGAGCAATTCTCGCGAGACCTTCAGTCGCCGCCCGGCTTCCGTATTCGCGCAGGTCACCGCCTCGTTGACGGCATCAAAAGTGAAATTGTCGAATTGTTCGATCCGGATCAAAGTCCATCGCAATTTATCCTCAAGCCCCTCGGCCTTTATTACCGATGAAAAGGCGTCCTGAAAGTGACACTCCACAATACGGAAGTCCCTGTCTAAGATCGCATTGCTTTGCTTTTCCGTTCGCGGTTTCCACCCGACGATTTGGGCACTTTGTGTGTAGATTTTCTCCGCGTCACGTAGCAACGCCTCAACCACTTCACTAGCAGGCTTGCCAGCTTTGGCCTCTGCCTCAAGTGCTTGCAGTAATGGCATCTCAGCACATCGCGGTTCTGCGGCAGCTGGTATGACCGCAATCAGCAGCTGTGCGGACACAAGGCCCATCATTCTATGCATTGTACAACGCACGCTCTCACCGTCCACGATCAAACTTCAACTGCTATTTCGCCTTTCAACTCGTCTATCTGTCGCCGCAAATCATGGTCACGTGTACGCGGCCTCGACATGGTCACACCTCACACAAGCCGGCGTCCGACCGGCAAGATAGGCCCTTTTACGTCGGGCTGATCATGGGGAAAACGGAGTAGTCCTTAGCCACCCCGCCGCAAAGGGTTGGCTCACAAAACCCGGCACCAACACTATCTTGGTTACACGCTTAGATCTTTTGACTAGCCGGTGGCCGGGCGTTGATGGAATTGGCCCCGTCGCGGGACCAGAGCGATCCGACCCGATCCCCAGTTGCTGTCGGTCACGACATAGCGCGGATGCTTGCGGGCGAAGGAATGAATGGCGCGGCGAACGACGACCTCTTTTGGTCAATTTCTTTTCCGGGTAAGCCGCTTCCGCAATATCAAACACATCGAAATAGAGCAGCTGATGCGAGGCATATGCACGCTCGGTCAGCGTCACAAGGTTCTTTCGACGTAGCCCGAACCTCGGCTCATGGCCGGGGCAGTGTACCGCAGGCGAGATCCAGCGCACGCGGGCTGCAGTTTCTGCGACACCGCGACGAGATCATGCAGCTTCAACGCGCCGGTATACGCAGCACCTCAGCCGAGGCGCTGCTCGACCGGATGCTAAACAAGATCCATGACCTCCGCGATGAGCGTGACAAACTGAGGGGAGAGCAGCACCCCATAGGAAAAGGGGACGGCGCTGGTGAAGTGGTTCGAAGACGAGGAAGTTCGTCGGATGGCCACGCGAGTAATCGCGAATACTTCCTGAACAAGCACTTGGCTGGCGGTGCGAGGGGCGGCGATGTGCTGTGAAGCGGCCATGCCGGCTGTCCCGCATCGAGCCCGGAGGGGCGCGGCGCCTTGGTGCACCCCGCCGCAAAACGCGCACCAGCGGACTCCCTAGCGCTGTTGCGGGGCCGTTTGGCACGTCCCCAAAATGGCACTTACGGGTAAGAAATTGCCTTATTGGTCCGCCTTCGCAATAAGGCTCTGCCAAAATACGGATGTAATTACAAGTGCTTATAGCCAGCGCCGACATGCTGCTCCGTTAAGGTTAAGTTAACCATCGCCTTGGCGCGTAGCGGTAGTGTCGTGCGCATTCGATTGCCTCGCCGATATCCGGCGGGGATCTGACACGGGCGTCGAACAGATTGGTGGTTGCGCGGGGAGGGGTGGGGATTTTTCTCTCTGAGATCCGCGCGGCAAAAGACCAACGGTGAAAAAGGGGGAGGGCCTTCTCAGGGCCCTCCCTTTCTTGGTTTTTATCGAGATTTTCCCGTTTTTTTTGGTCTGACCCCCGGCTTGGCGGCGGCGCGGTGGACTGGCCGTGGTGTTGTTTCGCCTCGACGGGCCTTTCCTCGGGGTCGAAGAGCTGGCCGGCAGCCGCATGATCTGCTTGGTTCAGTAGTTACCGGCGGTGGTGGTCATCTGCAACCGTTCGGTCTCTAGGTCGCGGATGAGCTTTTCATCCTCGGCGATGATCTCATCAAGGATGTCTTTGCTGGAAAGCACTCCGATCACCTTCTCGCCGTCCAAGACCGGCAGGTGGCGGATGCGCCTTTCGCCCATGATCCTTCGGCACTGTTCGACCGTTTGGTCCGGCGTCACCGAGGCGATGTCGGAGGTCATAACCTCGCGGATAGCCGTGCTGCCCGCACCCCTGCCTTGAAGTTCGCCCTTACGAGCGTAGTCGCGCTCCGAAAAGATTCCCACAAGCTTGGTGCCCTCCATGACAAGCACCGCACCGATGTTCTTTTCCGACAGAACCTCAAGCGCAGCCTTGACCGTGCTGTTCGCCGAGACCGAAAAGAAACCGGCCTGTTTCTTGATATCGAGCAACTGCTTCGCCGTTTTCCTAGGTTTGTCCATCGCGATTCCTCCTTCCACGATTCCTGTTCAGGCGGACCAACCCGCTCGCCGTCAATGCGGTAGCAATATACGCCGCTCCCCGGCCGGCGCATTTTGATCTGCCGCAAGCTTCCCCCTGGCGGCAGACGTAGATTGTCGTTTCTCCTCAGAACTCTGCGGCTCTTGATGAGGGTAGGAGGAACTATGAGATGGCTTCTCGGAATTGCATTTCTACTAATTTCGCCGGCCTGCTTCGCAGCTGATATCCCTCCACCCGTCGATATGGGTGGAACGCCGCCCATGTATGGCGAGCCCATGTATGGTGGACCCGTGTACGGTGGACCGGTGTATGCTGCGCCCATGTATCGTGGGCCGGCGTATGGTAGACCCGTATATGGTGGACCCATGTATGGTGAGCCCATTTATGGTGGACCCGCGTATGGCGGGCCCGTGTATCGTGGACCCGTCTATGGTGCGCCTCCATATCGTGGACCCGTGTATGGTGGCCACGTTTATGGCGAACCGATGTATGGTGAGCCCAGGTATGATGAGCCCATGTATGATGGGTCCTTGTATGGTGGGCCCGTGTATCGTGGGCCCGTCCATATCTATGGTGGGCCCGTCCATGGTGGAATGCCGCCCGAGTAGCAGGATGGCCCCGCTTGGCCCCCCAAAAGAAACGGCGCCGTTTCCAGCGCCGTTCCCAGTGCGCACTATACGCGAGGAGACCGGCCCACTTGGCTCTATCTGCGGTGGGGAAGTCCGCTCGCGATCCAGTGATTTTGAAAGATACGCCATATAACAAAGGTTCGTTGATCTACCGCAACGCACGACCGAACTATTGCGACGAAATGCCAGCCTCGGCTCTCAAGTTCGTCGAGACGGTCAACCGTCACTGAGGGAGATTGGCGCAATGAATTACCGGACCTACTTCCTTGACCAGGACGGGCACATTTCAAACGCAATCGATATGGAATGCACCGACGACGAACAAGCAAAAGAATGCGCCAAGAAATTCTTATCTGACCGAAGTGCCGAGCTTTGGAAGCAGGACCGGCTCATAGCGATATATGCGGCGGGAAAGGGGCCGTTACCGCCGCCTCAAACGTCTCGCAGATGATTGGGAATGGACTTTATTGCAGTTTGTGTTCTCTGCCAAAAATCGCCTCGGTACCTGCAGCAGCATCTCGTCTTCTTGCAACCTCAGCATCCTCGGCAGATGCTTGTGACGCCGTGACTGAGCAGTCGGTCGTTCTCCCTGATGGCCATGCGGCGTGCGTGCGACGACGAGGATCGCGTTCGCAAAGTGGGAACACGGTTTGATCCCTGACCCAGCAGCGGCGTCGTCGGATTGAGCGGAGAGACGGTGGTCGGTGGTGTTACGGGCCTGATTGTGGGCGGCGGGATCGGCGGCACCTGCGGAGCATTGAAGGAAGGGTTTCTGGAGTTCCACCCATTCGCCGGCCCCCGGCGGAATGCCGCTTACGCCCGCGTCCTGGGCGAGGGAGGCGGATGTAAGCGCGACAGCAAGCAATACACTGACGCTGATCCGGCTGGCGACGAAAAGCGATTTGTCTCTCGCTGGTGGGCTACGTGGTTTTCGATGTGAAGGTAGCCGTTCCGGCTGGAGGTAACGCCGCTCGCCTCGATCGCCAATTACGAAAACTTTGTCCAGGACGAGGCAGCAGGCTTAAAGCTTCTTGGCGACCAAGAATACAGCGAGATGATCGAGAAGGCGGAAAGCCTCTTCGTGCCTAATACGGTCCACGGCGAAATATGACGAACACTCTGAATACCAAAACCTCGCCGCTGGTGACGCAGCTAATATCGTTATGGGATGTCACCGCATGAGGAGCCGGCGAGGCCATGCGACCCCTCGAAGCGCATTTAGACTACTTCCTTTGGGCGGGAAAAATGGCGCAATAGGAACAACATTGCCCCACCAAACTGGGTCTTCCATGGGTCCCTCCTTTGCCCATGGGGGATGGCAGAAGCGGATGGCCCCGGCTATGCGACGCGTCGGGGCCATCTTTTTAATTCGACGCAGGTGGGGAGGTCATGCGAGAAGCCGTGCAGATCGACTTCGCCCTGTGGGGAATGACCATCTGCCTGGCAGTAAAAGCGGCACAGAGGATCGGGTAGGCCTTTCAGGACCAAGTGCAGCCAGAGCAGAGAAGGGGATCTAAAATGGATTCCTTTACTGTTGCACCCGAGTTGAAGGATACGAAAGGCGATATCGTCGCAGCCAGGATCGAAGTGCCCATACTTCTTGCGATGATTTACGGTATTGTCGAATTCATCCGCCTCGGTTGGTCCCTGGACCACTACTTTTACACTTACGCACCCGTTCTGGGCGGCGTAGCCGCTTCCGTTGGTCTTTTTACTTACTTCTTTCTTGTATCGGTGGATCGCAAACGAAGCTGGAAGGTTCTTCTGCTTCTGCTTGGACTTCTTCCGTACATCTATTCACTGTAAATCATCGGAGTTCTTGGCCTCTACATGATAATCGAGGGCGTGATCGGCGCGTTTTCATTTTGGTCGATGATTGGCGGGCTCTTTTGGGTTTTTGTCGGATTTCATCTGATCTATCGGTTTTACCTGCTGACAGAAATCGTCCGGCAACACGATGAAAAAACCACCTTGGCCAATTTCATTCATCCTCAAAGTGACCTGAGCTGATTTCGCGGTCACGCCGCAATGGTTAATGCGGCCGTTGGTTCGCCACCTCACTTACGCAGGCCAGATGATCTTCCAGGTTTTGTCATACGCTGGGCAGCAGCGATTGACCCCGCCCGCTCAATTGTTATCCTGATTTTCGGTGACTGCATGCCGCTGGACACGACCGCCATGGGCCCGTTTCGAAGAAAAGTGCCATCTCACCTGGTCCGGGTTCATCCCGACAACATCAGAAGCAAGGACTGGCTTATCCTGCTCGAAGCCGGCACCATCATCGGTCCGTCGCCAGAGAGACTTCGCGTCGCCCGATCGACGCTGGATCGAAAGGTCATCAAGAAATACAACATCCTGCTCCATGCAGAGCATTTCCTCGATGTCGAAGGATATGACCCGCGAATTCACGCGGTGTTCTTTTGCCCTCAGCTCTACAAGTATGATTCCGACAAAAAGCTCGTGCCGCTGCAAGGCGACGAGATCGGCAAATTGATTGCGCACGCTGTTGAGAGCGGAATCGCTGAGCGGCAACCGTGGTACGAGCCATCGGAAAAATTACCGGATCGGCCGATCATCGATGCCCAGATGGAAACGGAGTTCGATGCTCTCGTGGTCGACATGCCAGTCGCCCGCGGCCACGCCACCAAGGGATCAAAAGAGGGCGGCGACGGGCCCGCCAATCCGAAACGATAGGACCCGCTTTTGCAAGATATCTCGCCCGCGCGGGGGTTGACTCTCTGAGCCGAACCGCCAGTTGACTATCTTCGTTCGGCTTCAGCCTCTTCCTCGAGCTGCAGGATATGCGCTCTTAGCGTGTCGAACCTCGCCTCCACGATATCGCTGAACAGCGGGTCCTTGCGAGCGGTCTGGGTTGAAGCAATCTCCATCCAGTCGTCCGGCTCCAGCGCCTTGAGGGCAGCGGGAAAGAAATGCCGGTCTTCCATCGTTAAATGACGTCGCTCGGATTCGATAAAATTCCGGATGGTTGCATGCACCGTTTCCCGCAGAATTTCTCCATCCATGAGAACGAGGTCGACCGCGCGCGCGACCTGGCGTAAACGATCCGCCCCCTTCTGATGCTCGCGCGCCAGATCGCCGATCCTTGCCGCGGCGGGAGGATCGCGGGTTCTCAGCTTGGCAAAGACCAGGTCTTCCTGAGGATGATGGTACACCTCGGGGTAGACTTCAAAATAGCTGACGATCGCACGAATGACCTCGTAGTCGGGACGTCCTCCGCGATCGAAAATCTCCAGTTCGCGCTCGAGAACGGCAAGCAATTTCTCGATATTGCGATGCTCTCGTGACAACAGCTCGATGATCATCGGAAGGTCCGCGGAATGAGCGATGACTGACAGCAAACACCGCGAAAACGTCCGGGTCGTTGCGCTGGATCAAATCTCAGGCGCGAAATCGACTTGCGGCAAAAACGGTTGTCGTCGTGCCGGGCGCCATCGGACAAGCACGGACGGCTGGACGTCGGCGCCCAAACGCGAACCGCAGCGACCACAAGCCGCTCCGCCAGTTTGGAACCTAAACCTGCAATCGTTTGTTTCCCTGCCAGCTTCCGCCTTGCGGCGGAGCGCTTTCAGCCAAGCTGAGCCACCAAACCGTCACTTTAAAGGCGAAATGCGGACCAAGCATTGAGAGGAGTTTCGAATCGCGGGATGGGGGGCACCCTCTCGTGCGCAGCTTGCGGGTCGGCGTGAGGCCGCACGAACATGAGCAGATCGAGCATCGCCCTGGTCAATCTTCGGGCCTTTGTCATCCTGATCGTGCTGGCATTCCATTCGGTCCTTCCTTACCTCGCTTCGCTGCCGCCCAACCCCTATCCGTTCGACGCTGCGCCTTATCTTTGGCTGGCCTTTCCTGTTATTGACAGCGAGCGATGGTTCGGCTTCGACCTGTTCTGCGCCTGGCAGGACGTCAGTCTGATGACCCTGATGTTCTTCCTTTCCGGCCTGTTCGTGCCGACGAGCCTGGCACGCAAGGGAAGCCGGAAATTTTTGTCGGATCGCATGCTTCGGATCGGCCTGCCATATGTTTTGGCCGTCATCTTCCTTGCCCCGCTCGCCTATTATGCGGCCTATCGCACCACTGCGGACGATCCCGGCATCGAAGCCTATTTGCAGCACCTGCTCGCGCTGCCGTTCTGGCCTTGCGGACCGCAGTGGTTTCTCGGCGAGCTGTTGGTATTCAATATTGTCGCGGTGGCGGCGTATCAGTTTTTCCCGGGATGGGATCAGCGTCTGATCCGCATGGCGGACTTTGCCGGCGGCAATCCGGTGCGGTTCTTCATTGTGCTCGCGGCGAGTTCGGCACTGGCCTACCTGCCGCTGGTGCTGGCCTATTCTCCCTTCGCCTGGGTGAATATCGGGCCAATCGGATTTCAACCCAGCCGGCCGTTACACTATCTCGTCTATTTCCTCGCCGGCGCAACGGCAGGAGCTTACGGCCTCGACCGCGGCTTGCTCGACTGCGATGGCATTCTGGCGCGGCGCTGGAGGGCGTGGCTTGCGGCCGCCCTTTCCGGGTTCATTCTGTGGGCCGCGGCGACCTCGGTGACGATGGCCGATTGGAGCAGCGCGCCCGTGATCTTGAAAATTTTGGCTGGTCTCGGCTTTGTCATTGCCAGCGCGGCCGCCTGCCTGTGCTCGCTTGCGATCTGCCTGCGCTTTGCTCATTGGCGCCAGCGTGCTTTTGAGAGCCTGTCGGCCAACGCATATCGGATGTATCTGATCCACTATGTCTTTGCCGTCTGGCTGCAATATGCGCTGCTCGGCATCGGCCTGTTTGCGATAGCCAAGGCGGGAATCGTGTTCGGCGCGACCTTGATCATGAGCTGGATCGTTGCCGCCGCCCTGGGACGCACGCAGCCGGTCTTGCGGCTGAATGCGACGATAGGTGGCGTGCCTCGCGCTTGAAGACTGACTTGACGTTTGGACGGAAAGGAATCGAATCCGAAAAAGCATGCCACTGGTCTTCACCGTCGCATTTCGAAACCTTTTTCATGACCGGCTGCGTTTCATCGCAACCGTGATCGGGGTCGTTTTTTCCATCGTTTTGGTCATGATTCAGATGGGACTTTATTTCGGCTTCGGGCGCATGGTGACGACGATGATCGATCATGCTTCCGCCGATCTCTGGGTGATGCCCAAGGGGACCAAGTGTTTCGAGGATCCATCGCTGTTGAACCTGCGCGATCGCTATCGCGCGCTGTCGATCAACGGCGTGGCGGAAGCCATTCCCGTGGTGATCGGATTTGCGGATTGGCGAATGCCGGGCGGGGAGATGACTCCGGTTTTCGTGGTCGGTTCGGATCTGCGATCCGGTGGCCTTGAGCCGTGGGATCTGATCGACGGTCAGCTTGAGTCGCTTTCCGCTCCGAAGGCCGTTGCCGTCGACAAGACCTATTTCGGGCGCCTTGGCGTCTCGGGGATGGGCTCGACGGCCGAAATCCGCGAACAACCGGTTCGCGTGGCGGCCGTCACCAACGGCATCCGCTCGTTCACCACGACGCCGTTTGTGTTCCTGGACGTCGACCGGGCGCGCGCCTATACCGGGGTCCCCACCGGCAAGGCCTCTTATCTTCTCGTCCGGCTGGGCCGCGAAGCCGACCCCGATCGGGTCCGGGCGCAGCTCGCCTCCTATATCGCCGATGTTGAGGTTCTGACGCCTGGCGAATTTCGCGAGCGCAGCCGCAAGTTCTGGCTGTTCGGCACCGGCGCCGGGGCCGCACTTTTCGCCGGCGCGTTGCTCGGCGTGATCGTTGGCACCGTGATTGTCGCCCAGACGCTCTATTCGAGCACCAAAGAACACCTGAACGAGTTCGCCACCCTGCGGGCGCTGGGCTCTTCGCGACGCTATATCTATAACGTGATTATTTTCCAGGCGCTGCTCAGTGCCGTGATCGGCTTTTCGATCGCCGCCCTCGTGGGCCATGGCATCGTGCAGCTTACCGAGGGGACGGCGTTGCCGATCCTCATCACGCCTGCGCTTCTCGTCGGCCTGTTTCTGCTTACCGTGGTGATGTGCGTCGGCTCATCGATCGCGGCAATCGTTCAGGTTACCCGCATCGACCCTGCGATGGTGTTCACGCGATGACCGAACCATTGATCGAAGCGGTGAACGTGGCAAAGGACCTTGGCAGCGGCGCGGCCAAGGTGGCGGCGCTCAAGGGCGTGAGCCTGGCGCTGACAGGCGGCGAACTCACGCTGCTCATGGGTCCTTCGGGAAGCGGCAAGACGACGCTGTTGTCCATTCTCGGATGCATGTTGACGCCCAACGAGGGTTCGGTTCGTGTCCGCGGAAATCCGACCGACGGAGCGGGGCCTGAGGAACTGGCTCTTCTGCGGCGGGAGCATGTGGGCTTTGTTTTTCAGTCGTTTCATCTGTTTCCGACATTGTCGGCCGTCGACAACGTCCGTCTGGCGCTTGATGTGCGGGGCGAGTCTTCGAAAGCCGCAAAGCTCAGATCGCGCGAGGCCTTGAGGAAGGTCGGTCTCTCCGACAAGGCAAGAGCCTTACCCCGCGAACTCAGCGGCGGCGAGCAGCAGCGCGTGGCGATTGCCCGCGCGATCGTCGGAAATCCCTCCGTCATCCTGGCCGACGAGCCCACGGCCGCGCTTGATGGCGAGAACGGCCGGGCGATCATGAAGATACTCGCCGAAATCGCCAGGGAGCAGGGGCACGCGGTGCTCATTGTGACGCATGATCCGCGGCTCTTGCCATTTGCGGATCGGATCGTTCACATCGAGGACGGACGGATCACGGGCGAGGAAAGGGGCGAGGCGAAAGTGCAATGAATCCCGAAAAGCAGGGGAAGCGACCGATTGGATTGAAGCGCCGTACGGCGATGGCCGCTGTTCTGGTGCTGAGCGCCTTCGCCGGCATCTTCCTGATGCGTTCGGGAACGCCGGCCATTACGCCGGCATTCTGGAGCACGCCGGCCGATCAGGTTAAGGAAAAGAGCTGGCAGGCAGTGGCACCAGGGCGCGTCGAACCCTGCTCCGGCCAGATCAAGGTCGCGGCGGGCGCGATCGGGATCGTCGACAAGGTGCTGGTGAAGGCCAACGACAGGGTATTTGCCGGTG
>Ga0306926_10006453_pt1 | contig 12585 bp, 11 predicted proteins | sample flu12Cox44000178_FD_203759 | JGI IMG/M metagenome (GOLD analysis project Ga0306926, IMG submission 203759) | Lab enrichment of tropical soil microbial communities from Luquillo Experimental Forest, Puerto Rico - flux8day.12C.oxic.44.000.178 (v2)... | ecosystem: Environmental > Terrestrial >... | reverse complement strand
AGGGCCTCAATTCGAAGATCCTGCTGTCCGGACATGGCCGGCTGTCCGACGCGCCGCAGGACGATGTACGGATCGCGATCCAGCGCTCCCACACGCTGTTGTCGGATACCGCGCAATTGTTCGACGCGCTGGACGCGCGCCAGAACTTCGAGCCGATCATGCAGTCGGTGCGCGACCTCAACAAGCTCGACGATTGACGAGTTTCGATCGATCCCGCTGCCTCCCCTGATTCCGCGGAGCGGCGTTGGCAGCGGGGGCTCATGGTTTAAGTTGCCGCGCTTCGCACATCCAGGCGTGACGGCGCAGCCGAGCGCGATGCTTTAGCTCGCTGATCCCTGATTCAGATTTCAAACAGCCGAGTTCCCGTCATTGCGAAGAACGTGAGCCCCCTCAGCGCCTCGCGCGGACCCGGCTCGCAATGACGACGTGAAAACATGGTCCCACGTTCTCGCGGTCGAATTCGCCCGAGTCTTGCAGAAGCCACGTCCCCCCTCGAAAAGAGGGCGCAGGGAATGCCGGGTGTTTTGTGCACCCGCGGCCTCGCGTGCGATGAAAACAAGCACACGAGTTAGTCACCACAGGTACGCCGAAACATTCCGGCATTCCCTGCACGATGGTGTTAACGCTTGCTGCGTGCTCTCCCCGGTGTCCATGACCTTTTAGTCACCGTCGCCTGCAAATGCCGGCGTGTCGGGCCCGTAGGGCCGACGTCGCCGTTCTGTGGCTTGGCACCAGCCCGGGGGTGCCAGGACCACACGCCTTCGCCGTCCGCATCGACATTGTTCGTCCGCGCAAAGGATTGCGCGCTCAATGCTTTGCGTCCATCGCATCCCGCCCCACGTTTCGTGACGATCGGCCGAAGCGTCCCTCGTGTCGGAGCGGGACGGGACGAAACATGCCGCTGATTTGCACTTCTGATAAAGCGAAATATTTTTCGAGATGGGGCTTGACGAGAATTCCGTGTGATTGCCCGTCGGGCAAATCAGTACAGGGGCGCAACCGGGTTCGCTATAGTGCTGTGATCAAGGACGGAGGCAAGGCAAGTGAAAAAAATCAGGGTTGGGCTCGCGGGCTGCGGCTTCGTGGCGGAGCTGCACATGTATGCCTACAAACGCGTCTATGGGGTTGAGGTGGAAGTCAAGGCGGTCGCCGCCCGCGGCGACCACGTCGTCGACTTTGCCCGGCGTCACGGAATCGCCGAAGCGCACCGCAACTTTGCCGATCTGATCGGCGACCGCGAGATCGACGTGATCGACATCTGCACCCCGCCCAATCTGCACGCATCGATGATCGTGGATGCCATGCGCGCCGGCAAGCATGTGATCTGCGAAAAGCCGTTCGCAGGCTATTTCGGACGCGATGGCGACGAGGCGCCGATCGGCAAGCGTGTTGCGAAAGCCATGATGCATGAGCGCGTGCTGGAGGAGATGGACAAGACCGCTGCCGCGATCAAGGCAAGCGGACAACTCTTCATGTATGCCGAAGACTGGATCTATGCGCCGGCGGTGACCAAGACCGCGGAGATCCTGAAGGCAACCAAAGACAAGATACTCTTCATGAAGGGCGAAGAGAGCCATTCAGGCTCGCATGCGCCGCATGCCGCGGAGTGGGCGATGACCGGCGGCGGATCGCTGATCCGGATGGGATGCCATCCGCTCTCCGCCGTGCTCTATCTGAAGCAGGTCGAGGCGAAGGCCCGCGGCGAAACAATCAAGGTCGCCAGCGTCACCTGCGACGTCGGCAATGTCGCGGCCTGCCTGAAGCCGGACGAGCGCGCTTTCATCAAGGCCAATCCGGTCGATGTCGAGGACTGGGGCACGCTCAACCTGACGTTTTCCGACGGCACCAAAGCGACGGTCTTTTCAGGCGACATGATCATGGGCGGCGTGCGCAACCTGATCGAGACCTATACTTCGGGCGGCTCGCTGTTCGCCAACATCACGCCGAACACGCACATGATGACGTATCAGACGAGCGAGGAGAAACTCGCAGGCGTCTACATCACCGAGAAGGTCGACCGCAAAACCGGCTGGCAATATGTCTGCCTCGAGGAGGAATGGACGCGCGGATACCTCCAGGAAATCCAGGACTTCATGGAATGCGCGGCGACCGGCCGGCAGCCGCTGTCCGATCTCCGGCTCGCTTTCGAGACCATCAAAGTCAACTACGCCGGCTATTGGGCGGCTGAAGAAGGCCGGCGCGTCGTGCTGTAAGGTGGGTTCAAGACTCGGCTCGCTTTCGCCACAGCGAAGAACACCACCCTCCCTGGAGGGGGAAGGTCGGCACGCACGAGCGAAGCGAAATGCGTGACGCGTGAGGTGATGCTTTGACCTCAACACCACCTGAGCGGATGTACTGTCACCCCACCCCGATGCTCGCCACGCTCGCATCGACCCTCCCCCTCCAGGGGAGGGTGAACCGAATGCGTAGACAGTAATAAGCCTACACCGCGTAGACCGACGATTTCGGCAACGGGAAGACCGGCTCCTGGGTGCGGATGTTGGTCGGCCAGACCACCGAAATATGCTCGCCGGCATTTTGCATGACGACCGGCGTCGAGCGTTCGTTCTGGCCCGACATCGGGGTATCCGGCGGGTAGAATTTCACGCCGTAGCCCTGAATGGTGCCGCCCGGGGGAATGTCCACATCGAGCGCGGCCTTGCGAATGGCCTCGGGGTCGAAGCCACCATATTTCTCCTTGGCCACCGGCAGCACGTTGTTGAGCAGCACCCAGGTCTGGTTGAAACCCATCGAGCAGTGCGGCGGCACTTCGGTCGCGCCGGTCTTGGCCTTGAAGCGCTCGACCATGGTCTTGATGAGATCGCCGATGCCGGGCGCGAGCTTTGCCGGATCGAGCAATTGCGCCGGCACCGGATCGATATTGCAGAAATTGTCGATATCCGGGCCGAAGGTCGCGCGCAATTTGTCGAGCTGGCTGTAGCCTGCGCCGGCGCCGAACAGCATCTTGAAGCGCAGGCCGCCCTCGCGCGCCTGGCGAAGAAAGAGCGTGATGTCGGGGTTGTATCCAGCATGCGAGATCACATCGACGCGGGCGCGCTTGATCTTGGTCACCAGCACCGAAAGGTCGGGCGCGGAGGCCGAATAACCCTCCTTCAGCACGACGTTGAGGCCTGCCTCCTTTGCGTAGGCCTCGTCCGCAGCGGCCACGCCGACGCCGTAGGGGCCGTCCTCGTGAATGAGGGCGACCTTTACGTCCTTTGGTTCGATGCCGAGCTTGGCCTTGGCGTGTTCGGAAAGGAAGCCGGCAAAGGCCTGCCCGTACTGATCGGAGTGGATCTGCCCGCGGAAGACATAGCGCAGGTTCTTGTCCTTGAACACGGCGGTCGAAACCGCGGTCGTGATCCAGAGGATTTTCTTGTGCTGCTCGACCCTGGCTGCGAGCGGCACCGCCTGGGCACTGGCAAAAACGCCGTTGATGATATCGACCTTCTCCTGGCTGATCAGGCGCTCGCCCTCGTTGATGGCGACGTCTGGCTTGCTCTGGGAATCGACGTTGACGGGGTCGACCTTGTATTTGCCCGCGACCCCGCCCTTCTCGTTGACGAGGTCGATGGCGATCTGCGTGCCGACCGAGGAGGCGACCGATCCGCCCGCCGCAAACGGGCCGGTCAGATCGTACATCACGCCCATGCGCACCGTTTCGGCTTCGGCTCGTGCACGCGACCAATCGAGCGACAACACGGCAGCGGCTGCCGCGGAATTCTTCAGAAGCGTTCTGCGTGACGTACCCGGCTTGATGCCTGTCTTCGGCATGACGTTCCTCTCCAATTGAAAATCGTCGTTTCGCGATTTCCTGAATGTTTGCAGCAAGTATTTTGAGGATGGGGCCGAAAGTCAACACGGAGCACATGGCCGCGATGGCCGACATTCGTCGCACTCCGCAAACGGCCTGACGCGCGCCAAACCGCCGCCGCGTCAAATCACCACGGGCTTGTCCGGCAGCTCATTGGGATGCGGACCCCGTGCGGGAAAGTATCTTGCGAGCTCGTGGGAGACCTCGGAAATCCCCTTGAGCACGCCGGCCTCGAAACGGCCGGCCCGAAATTCCATATCCATGTCGTGGCAAATCCTGGCCCAACCCTCGGCACCGACGGACGCGTCGATGCCGCGATCGGCGATGATCTCGACCTTGCGGTCGGCGAGCAACACATAGATCAGGACGCCGTTGTTGTGTGCGGTGTCCCAGATCCGCAAATGCGAGAAGATATCGAGAGCGCGCTCGCGCGCCGGCTGGTCGTGGAGCAGCGGCGCGCCGTCGAGCGCGCCTTCGACGACAAATCGGAGCTGGCCGGAATGGGTCGTCTCGCCGGCCTTGATCGCGGCTTCGATCCGCGCGAGCACGGGCGGCGGGAACAGGCGCCGCGCGCGCCAGCGGTGTTCGAGCAGATGCTTGCCGACGCGTTTGATGCCCATGGTCACCAGCTCCCCGATGCGCCGCCGCCGCCGAAGCCGCCGCCGCCTCCGGAAAATCCGCCACCGCTGCCGCCGCTCCAGCCGCCACCGCCGCCCGACCAGCCACCGCCCGACCAGCCGCCGCCAGTATAGCCGCCACGGCCGGCGGTGCGGCTCGCATTCTGGCTCGCCGCAAACATGCTGTCACCGAACAGCGTGAGGAAGAAGGCGGCAAAACCAAGAATTGCCGCGACGGCGATCGAGCCCCCGACGAACCAGGCGAGTACGCCGATCACGCCGGCAGTTGCGCCCGACCCCAGCAATCGGCCGAGCAGACCGCGCAGGAGCGCGGCAATGGCGGCGAACATCAGCAGCCCGAACGGACTGAAGATGAAGCTGACCCAGTCTTCATCGATGCCATGGGAGGCCTCGGGCTGCGGCACCGGCAGCGGCTCACCTTCGATCACGCTGACCAGGCGCGTGATCCCTGCGGTAATACCGCCATCGAAATCGCCGCTCTTGAAGCGCGGCACGATCACCTCGTCGATGATGCGCCGCGCGGTGACGTCGGTGAGCGCACCTTCGAGGCCATAGCCGACTTCGATCCGCAGCTTGTGGTCGTTCTTGGCGACGACGAGCAGCGCGCCGTCGTCGATCCCTTTGCGCCCGACCTTCCAGGTGTCCGCGACGCGAATGGAATATTGCTCGATGCTCTCGGGCTGCGTGGTCGGCACGATCAGCACGGCGACCTGGCTGCCCTTGCGCGTCTGAAGGTCCTTCAGGCGTTGAGACTCCCGGGCGATCGTGTCGGCCGACAGGGTGCCGGTGAGGTCGACGATCCGCCCGGTGAGCGGCGGCACCGCGACATCAGCCGCGGCGATCGACACCCAGCACAGGAGAAGCGCAACGAAGAAGATTCCGGCTCGCGACATCGCGCGCACAGTAACGACTCCGGACTACTTGGTGCCGAAGTCGACCTTCGGCGCACTCGATATTTCCTTCTCGTTCTCGACGGTGAAGTTCGGCTTTTCCTTGTAGCCAAACAGCATCGCCGTCAGATTGGTCGGGAAGGTACGGATCGTGACGTTATAGTCCTGCACCGACTTGATATAGCGGTTGCGCGCGACCGTGATGCGGTTCTCGGTGCCTTCGAGCTGCGACATCAGATCGCGAAACAGCGCATCGGATTTGAGCTGCGGATAATTCTCGGTCACGACCAGAAGCCGCGACAGTGCGCTGCTCAATTCGCCCTGCGCCTGCTGGAATTTCTGAAAAGCCGCGGGGTCGTTCAAGACTTCGGGCGTCGCCTGGACGCTGCCGACCTTGGCGCGCGCGTTGGTAACGCCGAGCAGCACGTCCTTCTCCTGCTGCGCAAATCCCTTCACCGAATTGACGAGGTTCGGCACCAGATCGGAGCGGCGCTGGTACTGGTTGACGACTTCGGACCAGTTCGCCTTGATCTGCTCGTCATTGCTCTGGATGGTGTTGTAGCCGCAATTGCTGAGGCTCAGGCACGAAAGCGTGGCCAGCAGGATCAAAAATCTGCGCATCGAAATCTCCCGTTTTCGATTGTTCGCTAGGTTATCAGAACGGTCTCGTCAGGTAAGCGACGATTGATGCCGGGCGTAGCTATATTTTTGCGGACCGTCGCCGGTTTGTCGTTTGAAAACAACGCACGGTTCAAATCATGCCCGTGATTCCGGTTGTGTCGAAGCTTCGAAGGCGGAACCTCGGGATGGCATCAAGCCCGGCCGCGACGACCGCCGAAATGTTATGCGCGTTCACCCCAAATCCCCGAGCACCGCCTCTATGGCCTTACGTTCCTCGGCGTTGAGCGCGGCCTGCGGCGGCACGGGATCGCCGACATCATAGCCCTGGATGGCGAGCCCGGCCTTGATGCAGGCGGCCAGGTTGAAACGGGCAAACGCCTCGTTGACGCGCCACAGCCTGCGCTGGAGCGCCATCGCATCCTCCCAGCGTTGCCGCTTGCAGAGATTGTAGAGTTCGACGCTTTGCCTGGGGATGATGCAGGCAGGTCCCGCCATCCAGCCGACGCCGCCGATCAGCATCACGGCGGCCGGAATATGGGCGGACGCGGAGAACACGCGGATGTCGTCGCCGCAACGATTGATGATCGAGAGCAGCCGCCCGGTATTGGTGGAGGCATCCTTGATGTAGCCGATGCGCGGATGAGACGAGAGCCGCGCGATCACGTCGAGCGTGAGATCCGAGCGCTGGAATTGCGGATTGGTGTAGATCACGACGGGGATATCGACGGCATCCGCAATGGCGCGGAAATAGGATTCGACGCCGCCGTCGGGCAGCGGAAAATAAGCCTCGAGAATCGCCAAAATCCCGTCGGCGCCGAGCTTTTGATAGGCCTTTGCCTGCGCCACGGCATCCGCAGTCGAGGTCGAGACCACGCCGGCCACGACCGGTACGCGCCGACGTGCGGCTTCGATCGTGGTGCGCACCACGGCCATGCGCTGCTCGCTGTCGAGATATGCAAACTCGCCGGTCGAGCCGAGCGGGGTCAGGCCATGCACGCCGGACTTGATCAGGTCGTCGCAAAGCCGTGCCAGCACGGCCTCACGGATCTTGCCGGACGCGTCGATCGGGGAAACGAGATAAGGGAAGACGCCGTGGAAATCGCCCATGATGTGCGCTGATATAGCGGGCGCAACACGCGACGCGCAAGCACGTCAGGGATAGGGATTGCCGAACGCGTTCGAAGCAAAGCATGGCCCGCGGCACCGGTGGTGCGATTCTGACGTTCGGTAGCGAACGTCGGATCCGCTCCACCAGCCGTGCGAGCCATCCGCCCTGTCATCAAAAGCGGTAGCCATACCCGGGATAGACCGGCGCAGCGTAGCCGTAATACACAGGCGCCGCCGGACCGACGTAATAGCCATAGGGTCCGTAGAGATAGGCGTCGGCTGCGATCGCGGCCGCGGTCGCAGCGGCGGCTGCCGTCGAAGCGCCGCCGGCCATGGCAATGCCGGTCGGCCTGACGCGCATGATGCGCGCTTCCGCGGGCGCGCTCGCAGCAGCCGCCAGCGCGGCGACGGCAGCGACAGTCAGAACAAGCTTTTTCATCCGAATATCCTTTCCTTCAATCATCTGGGGACGAGTCGAGGTGGAGTGACGGATCGAATCCGTCACCCGTCCGGCCAGAGTATGAAGGGCGGGCTTGCGGTTATGTGCGCGGCGTCACATTCGCAGAACGCATGGGACGGCGGAACGGCGCTGTGAAAGAGCGCTAATACGGCCCGCCGAGCTTGTAGGACGCCTGCAGGAAGGCGCCGTAACGCTCGGTCTTGACCGGCAAGGTCAGACAGGGACATGGCGCCCCGAAGTCGTGAGTATAGGCGGCCGGCGCCCACATCGCCCAGTAGCGGCCGCCAGCGCCGATGCTGAAACCGTTGTCGAAGGCATAGGACAGGATGGTTTCGAGCTGCACGCCCTGCCCGCTGCCGGATTCGGTCGAGACGGTGTTGACGACATCGGTGCGGAGCAGGTGGTTGTCGGTGCCGCTAAACGAGGCGAACGGCAGCCAGGCGACATCCGCCGCCAGCTTGAGCCGATCGAACAGCTTGACCACGCCGTTCACGCCGATCCGGAACGAATACCATCTGTCGTCTTCGGTGATGCCGAGAATGGAATTGGGAAGGGCGGGCACGCAGTCCGAAAACGGATTGGCGATCTGGTTGCAGCCATACGCCTTCTTGTTCTCGCGGTAATAGTTGAAGCCGATGAAGCCGCCGACATTGGTGCTCGGTCCGCGAAACACCGAATAGCCCGCGTCGATCGTGCCGTAGGCAAGGTCGCCGTTCACGGTCGACACCGTGTTCGAATAGGGGACGATTTGCCCGGGAACGATGGGTGCGGCCCAGTCCTCGTCATGCAGATTGCCCGATGTGATCGCCCCGCCGCCGAGAAAACCCTTCAGGAAGATGTTCGAAGGGCTGTCGACACGGCCGAACACTTCGCCCGTCGCCGCGGTCGTATTGTAGGTGAGCCGGGAAATCAGATTGCTGGATTGCGTCGGATCGACGGTTGCGCCGAGATCCTTCTGGAAGCGGCCGGACGAGTACCAGACCCGCGCGCCGATCTCGACGTCCGCATCCGGAACATAGCCGGCATCGGTGGTGCCGCGCAGATGATAGTCCGATGCGGACGGCTCCCAATGCGCGTGGAGATCCTCGCCGATCTTGTAGTTCAAACCGAGTTTGACGGTTTGCAGATTTTGGCTGATCGAAGCCGTGCCGCCGTTGGTCTGAACGAAGCCGAAGAGCGATGGCGGAACGACCTGAAAGAGGCTCGCGGGCGTCGCCATGCTGAGGTCGCCGAACCGCATATAGTCGTATTCGAGCCGGAGCGACCAGGCCGGAGTGAGCGCCCGCTCGATGCCGGCGCCTGCGGTCCAGCCAAATCGCGCACCATCGAAGCTCGTCACCTGGGGCGGCGCAAGCGCGTTGGAGGTAATGTCGATCCGGTCGTCGAGCCAGGCGAGGCCGCCCTTCACATAGAGCAGCGTGCGTCCAAACGGTCCTGCCGCGAAGCCGACGCGGCCGGTGGCGGTACCGACGGCGTCCGGGCGCACACGGCAATTGGCGGAGATGAAGAAGCCGGAGGAGGCAAGGCAGGTGGCTGAGCCAAAGCTGCCGAGCGCGGCGACGTCAGCCTCTGCGCCGAGCACAAAAAGACTGTTGGGTACCTGCCAGTTGTAACCGATCTGCACGCCGCCCAGCACGCCCGTGCTTCTGACGTTGTTGCCGTAGATCGCGGGACCGGCGGGATCGGTGATCGTCGCGTTGCCGACGGCGGCGCCGACATGGCCGCCGATATAAAGCCCGGTCCACGACCACAGCACGACCGGGGGCGGATACGCGACCGGCATGTCCGCCGCCTCCGCGAAACCAGAACTCAAACCAACGACAAAGGCCGCCGCCAATATCTTCTTCACGACACAACCCGAACTTGTTTCCGGCATTTCATTAACCAAGATCGGTCGAAATGCTTAAGAAAGGCTGAGCGGTGAGGATTGGCTAACCATGAATTTTAAGTCGGCCTTCAGCATGAAGGCGCGGCCGCACGCGAAGGTTCGTCTGTTCAGAGGCCGTTAAGCTTAATTGTTAAATTTCGATTCACGCTTTGCTTCCATGATCGCCCCGCTTGGACGGCGGCCCAGGCGTCATTGCGCAAGACGCAAATTGCGATGTGCGCGACGCGAGGAAGGGCCGACCAGGCGATGCGCGAGACATGCCCCGAAGCTTTGGCGCGGATCGCGCGCCGCGGTTCCGCGCCGTTGCCAATCCATGCCGCGATCGTCGCCCTCCTCGCGCTTGCGGGATGCGCGCAGAGTTCGGCTCCGGAGCCGATCCAGAACGCTTCCACGGAGGATGCGTTCGCCTGCAAGCCGGAACCCGCCTTGCTTGTGCCGCAATCGGCGCCGGATTGCGTGTTCCGCCGGGCGGAGCTGAAAACCATCGATCCCGATCAATGGGCCCGGCTGAAAATTGAATATGAGCGGCAATGCTACCAAAACGCCGAGAAGACCGTCCGCGAACGGTTGCGCCGGCTGCAGGCGGCCAACCGATGTGAGAGCAAGCAGGCGTTCCGCTGACCCCCGGTGCAAGTGCGCTGCTGCGCGGTCGCGCGTGTAAGTTGCACTTTTCAGGTCATCTTTTTGCCGTGCTGCAACAGCATCCTTCACCCCATCAGCGCATGTTTCTCCACGCGAATTCGCGGCGGGAATTTGAATGGAGAAGATAGAGTTGTGTAGCCGCGAGTGCGACGATGGAGACACTGTACGATTTGCTCGGTGCGCTTCCTCGTGATGATGCCGAAGGATTGAGAGTCGCATTTCGGCGCGCCGTCAAAGGCGCGCATCCCGACCTCAATCCCGGTGATCCCGACGCCGGCCTCAAATTCAGACAGATTGTTCGCGCCAACGAGATCCTCGGCGACACGGATCAGCGTGCCGCCTACGATCATCTGCTCGACCTCGCTCATATCGAGCAGCGGCAGTCGGCGAAGCGCGCGGTCGCCCACACGATCTACCAGATCACGTCAGGCGTGATCTCGTTCTGCGTCGCGCTCACAGTCATCGCGGGCGGCTATCTTGCCGTCATGCAGTTTCCGGATGAGTGGACTGTGCCGCTTGCCCAGGTTGCCGCCGCCGTGCGGCAATCGACGGAAGCGGCGGCCGCCGCGGTCGCCACGGTGCGCCAGTCGTCGGAAGCGGCAGCAACTATCGTGCGCCAAGTGACGGAGCCCGTGACCGCGGCCGTGAGCCAACCGCCGGTTGCCGCTCCCGAAGTAACCGCAAGCACGGATTTGCAGGCCGGCGCGGCCCCGGATAAGCCCGACCGCATCGACCTGCCGCCGGAGCCGGTCCTGCCGACGGCCGTCACGCTGCAAACCGACATCGGCGGACCGCCGACGGTGCCAATCGGACCGCCGCTCGACCTCACGTTGCTGGACGCGAAATCCTATCGCGAGCAAGGCATCGTCGCCTATCGCAAGGGCGATCTGAACGGCGCGATTGCCGATTTCGATCAGGCGATCCAGCTCGATCCGAAATTCGCCGCCGCCTATATCGATCGCGGCATCGTCTTCTATCGCCTGCGCAAATTCGACCGCGCCTTTGCCGACATCGCCCACGCCAAGCGCATTGAAAGGTCGGGTCGGACCAGGCCTTCGCCCGCGCAATCCGTCGTCAAGAAGCCCCGTCCCCCGGTCGAACTGAGCCCGGCCCCGCCGCCAAGGCGGCAAACCGCCAATCTCGACCCCTCGCGCGAGGAGGGGTTTGCTTCCACCAGGCGGCCGTAAAGCCCCCAAAAGCGCCCGAAAGGTCGACTTTTGGCCTGCTCAAGAGGCGTAACCCCTTCGAAGTACCTCCTCCGGACCACCCAACGGCTGAACCGACCTGAGTCCCGTGTTTGCCGGGGACTCAAGGGGTGAAAGCAGTCATTTTTGTCATTTCGGGTTGCTGGAACTCTTGCGAGTTCCCCTTACTTTTCCCGGGTTCCCCTACAGCACTATTTCCGGGTTCCAGCCAAAAATGTCCTAGGTTAATTGCCAAATACGCCATTGGTTGTATGTTCCAAAGGGTATGGAGGAAAGGGGCAGGCTACGAAGATGCGGTGACCGTTGTAATTGGAGCGGCTACTAAAGCATGTCGAGTGAGCCCGTTGTGCCCACATATATCCTCCAGAGTGATGGCCTGTTCCGCGAAGGCCTGCGACTCATACTTTCGGCCACCCGCTTTCGGCCTCACGGTTGCGCGATCGAATTGGACGATCTCACCGAGGTCCCCAGCGACAAGCCGGTTCTGTTCATCGTCGGACTAGGTGCGAACCAGGCTGTCACTTGCAGCAAGATTCGCAACCAATATCCGTTGGCCTCTATCGTGGCCGTCGCCGATGAAAGCAACCCGCGCTTCCTCGCAAGCGCGCTGGATGACGGAGCGAACGCAGCTCTCTTCAGTTCGGTCAGCCCGACCGCTCTCGTTAACACGCTTCAAACGGTGATAAACGGAAAGCTCATTCTCATCGATGCCCGTCTTTGGTCGCTCGAGATCCAGCCGAAGACCGAAGAGCAGCGGATGTCGCCTCCGCTTCAGAACGTGATCCCTTGGGAAGTGACGGACGAGCCCATCACCACCAAACAATTGTCCGCGCGCGAGATCGCAATACTTGAACGTATCGTTCGAGGAGATTCCAACAAGCATGTTGCGCGATTCTTCAAGATCGCGGAGCCGACCGTGAAGGCTCATGTGAAGGCCATCTTCAGGAAGATCGGCGCGAGCAACCGCACCCAGGCTGCGATCTGGGCGCTGAACCACAGGCTGTTCGATGATGCCGGACCGAACGATCTGCCCTTGTTGCTCCAAAACGACTCAGGTCGCTGAGGAGCGCCAGATCGACTCCGCCTCACGGCGAGCCAGCGAAAATCTAGAATAATCCAGGCTCTGCAAGCTGAGTGCGTCCGCTCGCCCCGCGGCGGCCGGCGGGACCGAGCGCGGCCTTCTTGCTGCCGGTTGCGACCTCCACCACGGACACGGTTGCCAGCACGAGCGAGACGAACAGCGCGAAGTGGCGCATGGTCACGAGCGGCTTTGCCGGAGGCACAGGCTCCGGGTTGAGCTCTGACTCCGGCTCGAGCTCG
>Ga0306926_10006452_pt1 | contig 12588 bp, 10 predicted proteins | sample flu12Cox44000178_FD_203759 | JGI IMG/M metagenome (GOLD analysis project Ga0306926, IMG submission 203759) | Lab enrichment of tropical soil microbial communities from Luquillo Experimental Forest, Puerto Rico - flux8day.12C.oxic.44.000.178 (v2)... | ecosystem: Environmental > Terrestrial >... | reverse complement strand
CGCGGAGGGCAAACTGATAACCGCGGATCCGAATCCACATAATCACCTTATCTGGCGTGGTATGACTGCCGTGAAACCAAATCGGAGCGAAGCTTTTGCAGCCGCAAATCAAACCTGGCGAGAACCTGGACCCAACCCTTTGCGCGATGGTCCACTTTTGGAGGTGGGAACCGAGTTACTTCGGTTATGGAGCCCGGAACTCCTCCTTATCACGCTCGGGGAGCAGGGGATGATTTTATTCAGCCAACGTCATCCCCCCTTCTACGTACCGTCTCGCGCCCGTGAGGTCTATGACCTGTCCGGCGCCGGCGACACCGCGATCGCGCTCTTTACTCTGGCTCTCGCCTCAGGCGCCTCGCCCGACGAAGCCGCTGAAATATCGAATCATGCAAGCAGCGTGGTCGTGGGAAAATTAGGAACGGCGACGCTTTCACCGCAGGAGCTCCTCGAGAGCTTTCGCTACAGCAGTCAATGACCAAGATAGTGGGTATACTTCCCGCGCGGTGGGGATCAAGTCGGTTTCCGGGAAAACCTTTGTATGGGATCGCCGGGAAGCCACTAATTCAACATGTTTGGGAGCGTTGCACCGAAGCCGCGTGTTTCGATCAAATTATCATAGCGACAGATGATATGCGCATAGCCGAGGCGGGCTTCGCGTTTGGCGCCGAAATCGCTTTGACCTCTCCCGATCACAAGAGTGGGACGGACCGAATCGCCGAGGTCGCAAAGAAACTCAGAAAGGCTTCGTTCATTTTCAATATCCAGGGAGATGAACCTCTCATCGATCCATCGCTCCTTCGACGACTGGTGGACGAGATCGGAAAAAGAAAGAAAATCGAAATCATCACGGCAGCCACGCCCCTTGGCCTGGATGCGTCACTGAGCGAGCACAACGTAAAAGTAGTCTTTGATTCCAAAGGGGACGCTCTCTATTTCTCGCGGAGCCTCATTCCGTTTCATCGTACAACCGGCAAAATCACCTTCTACAAGCATCTCGGGATTTACGGCTATAGCCGAAAGGCCCTGCTGAATTTCGTCGCCCTGGGACCGAGTATTCTGGAACAAGCGGAAGAGCTCGAACAGTTGCGCGCATTGGAAAATGGCATGAAGATTCGCGTCATTGTTTCTGAGGTGGACTCGATCGGTGTAGACACACCCGAAGACGCAACGGAGGTCGAGCGACTGATTTTGAGCAGGAGAACCGAATGAAATATATTTTTGTAACCGGCGGCGTGGTCAGTTCCCTTGGTAAAGGACTGGCTGCAGCTGCACTCGGAACGCTGCTCGAGCATCGTAAGCTGCGCGTTATTATGCAGAAGTTTGACCCTTATCTTAACGTCGATCCGGGAACTATGAGTCCGTTTCAGCACGGGGAAGTCTACGTATTGAGCGACGGCGCGGAAACCGATCTCGATCTTGGCCATTACGAGCGTTTTACGAATTGCGTGCTCTCACGTGCGAACAACGTTACGAGCGGCCAGGTTTATGAAACGGTGCTGGCAAAGGAGAGACGCGGAGACTATCTCGGAAAAACGGTCCAGGTGATTCCGCATGTGACCGACGAAATCAAGGGGCGGATCCAGAGGCTCGCAAAGGAACAGACCGGCGACGTCATCATTACAGAGATTGGCGGCACCACAGGAGATATCGAAGGGTTGCCTTTTTTGGAAGCGATCCGTCAGTTCCAGTTGGAGGTGGGGACCGAGAACGTCGTGATCATGCACGTCACCCTTGTTCCTTACATTAAGGCCGCAGGTGAACTGAAAACAAAACCTTCTCAGCAAAGCATCGCGAAGCTGCGCGAGATTGGGCTTCAGCCTCAGGTATTGCTCTGTCGGACCGAGAAACCGCTCGATCTGGAAGTGCGTCAGAAGCTTGCGTTGTTCTGCAATGTACCCCTACATGCCGTCGTCGAAGTAAGAGATGTCGATCATACGGTGTACGAACTCCCTCTCACGCTGCAGGGCGAAAGATTGGATGAGACAATATGCCGCTTGCTCCGTCTTGATACGCCATCGGCGGAAATGACGGAATGGCGCAGATTCGTCCAGCGCGTCATTTCTCCCAAAAAGCATCTCAGGGTTGCCGTCGTCGGAAAATATATCGACCTTCAGGATGCATACAAAAGCATTTACGAATCGCTAACCCATGCCGGCGCGGCCAACGATTGCGGAATCGAAATTCTGCGGGTAGACGCCGAGGATTTGGAAGGGGTCGAACCGGCAAAATCGCTTGGCACTGTCGCCGGGATCCTCGTTCCTGGCGGATTCGGCGATCGCGGTGTGGAGGGTAAAATCGCGGCTTGCAAATATGCGCGTGAAAATCGTGTACCCTACCTTGGTCTTTGTCTCGGGATGCAGGTCGCAACCATTGAATTTGCCCGTAACGTGTGCGGGTTTAAGGGTGCAAACAGCACGGAGTTTGAAGAACAGACTCCGCATCCGGTAATTGGCCTTTTGGAAGAACAAAAAGAGGTAAGAAAGAAGGGTGCTTCAATGCGCTTGGGAAGTTGGCCGACGCATCTCGTGCCAGGCACGCTTGCGGAGAGAGTCTATGGCGCAAAGCAGATCACTGAGCGCCATCGCCACAGATACGAATTCAATCTGAAATATAAGGAAGCAATGGAAGAAAAAGGGTTCGTGATCTGCGGAACGTCACCCGACGCCAAGCTAGTCGAAATCGTCGAATTGCGGGATCATCCCTGGTTTATCGCATGCCAGTTTCATCCTGAGTTCTCATCGAAACCCAATGCCCCTCACCCCTTGTTCCGCGGCTTTATAGCAGCTTGCCTGGCGAATTCCGAGTAGGCGGCGGAGATCATGGAGGGGACGGATTTACCACAAAGGTCGGAATAGATTTGGGTTTGGCGTCAGGGTTATGGTGAGAGCCGTGTAGCGCCACCCGCAGCGCAAAAGTGCGGGTTAAGGGTGAGACGCGCATCCTTTCGTCGTGCTTGCTAGCCTAGAGGCTGTTGCGAAAGGATTTTCCCCAAGGGAACGAAGCCGTAAAAGAAGTTAGCCCAACCGGCCGTTGTATTTCACCGCGAAGCGGTTAGAGATCAATAGCCCAGGCCTTCAGGCGCCTTCAGGCCTGGGTCGGAAAAGAAATGAAAATTGCCCTGTAGGGGCAACCGAATCTGTTTCTATCACCGCTTCCTGAAATAATCCTATTTGGGCTACGTAGGTGTGGCGCCCTTTCAGGTCGCATTTCCGCGGGCGCTGATTCCCAGGCCTGAAGGCCTGGGCTATCGGTCTGTGACCGCTTCGCGGTCTGAGGGGCGTCGCTTGCGACGCCCCTGCCCGCAGGGCTAGGAACCGTAGGACAGGACAATCAGCGCTGAAAGCGCGCCTCAAGGTGGATTATATTTTCCACATGAAGCCACGGGATAGAGGGTCTTTTGCACACTGGTTATCCTTCTGTCGCGCTTTCAGCGCTAGCCCTTCTTTTTGCGTTTACCTAGGGCTGCGCTACGGGCCGAAACCGGCCTTCGCTTGCCCTAGGCTATTTTGATATCGCGCCTTCGGCGCTTGAATCCCGAAAGACGAAGCTATGATTGTCCAGACACCAGTGACCGCTTCGCGGTCTAGACCCCGCATTTGGCGCGATGTCCCTTGGCGAGCAGGCATTAGTAACCACTTTCGCAACAGGCTCTAGCCTAGTCTCAACCTAAATTCCGAAATTGAAACCACAGATTCCGCCGATTTCGCTGATTTTGAAGAGGTTTTTGGAGTGAGCATACGAATCTTTTGGTGGCAAAACTTCAGGGCCTTGATAATCGGAACGTATTGTATCCGTGTAATCTGCGGTTCAACCTGTTGCGGTTTTTGGGCTCAAAGTAACGGGCGAGGAGGCTTGCTTTAAATTTTCGGGCATTTCAGCGGAGGTATCGACGATTGCCTCGAATCGCCAGCGGCCAAGTCTCATGGGGAAAGCCGCTCAATCCGCGTTATTGCGTAGGCCTTTCCTTACCCCAACCCTTTTTTTCCTGCATCCCTTCGTGAGCTCTGTGCCTCTGTGGCGAACCCGTCCCCCCGTGACCTCAATTTTCCGATCGCGATTCTCTTCCCTGCGACTGCTGCGCCTTGCTTCCGGAAAAACTCACCCAACTCCGGCGTATAATAACCCCAGGGTTCAGGATTAAGCTCGAAATAGATTTTGGCCGCCGGCGACAGAATATTCCTTCGCAAGTCGTTGAGGAAAAATTCCCACTCTTTGACTCCCCAAACACTGTTCGAGCCATGCGAATTGAAACAGACGGCAAAACCTGTCACTAAATCGAAGCGCCTTCCCAAATCCGGTAACGGTTCGAACGGGTTGATCTGCCAGATTTTGCGCGGCATTTCGAGCAACTCAAACATCTCGGCATACATCGGTGGCCAATCCAGGTCCAGCCCCATCACGGAATGACCCAGCCGCTTGCACACAAATAAAAAATATCCGGCGCCGCTGCCGATATCGAGGATCCGGAGCGTTTTTTGCCGATCCACTTGGAGAAATCGCACCTGTTTAATCGCCAACTTCAGACGGTGCGGTGCGTCTACGTATTTCGGCCAGCCTTTTTGATCCTCTGGATCGGCATATTTTGCGCGAATCCGCTCGAATCCCTTGAATTCCAGCTCACGAACCATTTCACCGGAATTCAGGGGTTTGCGCCACCGATAGTAGGCATCGAGCAGACTATCAAACGCCTCACCCGTGCGAAGCTTTTCGAGCTTGCGTGAAAATTCCACTACCTATTCAACAATCTGAAGCACAACCGATTGACCCGATCTCGAAGCTGCGGCGTTCAAAACGTTCCTCATGGCAGTGATCGTGTGTCCGTTACGTCCAATCACTTTTCCAACATCCGCTTTGCGCATCTCGACTTTAAAGATCACTTTTCGCCCCTGCTCCACCTTGCGCACCAGCACTTCTTCAGGAGCTTCGACTAGCTGGCGGATCACATACTCGAGAAAGCTTTCCACTTGATTTACGCAGCCGGAACGGTGGTTGAATTCTTCTTTCGAGCTCTAAGAATCATGCTCGCAATTGTGGCACTTGGCTGAGCACCGCTCCGCAGCCAATGGTCCACACGATCTAGATCTATGCTGAAATTCTCACCCGGGGCCTGGGGATCGTATTTTCCGATCGCCTCAATAAATTTCCCATCACGCGGACTTCTCTTATCCGCCACTATCACACGATAAAAAGGTCGGTTCTTGGTTCCTTCGCGCCTTAGTCTAATCGAAACAGCCATATTCTATGTTGAGGACAAGGTCCCTCGTTTATCCTCTATCTACCACTCATTCCAGCTCCCGGGACTCGGGCCAGCATTTTCTTCAGTTGTCCAGCGTTCTTCATCATCTTTTTCATCTGAGCGAATTTCTGAAGAAGCGTATTCACTTCGGTCACAGAAGTTCCGCTGCCACGAGCGATGCGCTGTCTTCTTCGCGCATTCAAAATATCCGGGCTTTTGCGTTCGCCAGGAGTCATGGAAAGCACGATAGCCTCAACTCGTTTCAGCTGTTTTTCGTCGACCGAAAAGTTTTTCATATTACTCATCCCAGGCAGCATGCCAAGGATATTTTCGAGGGGCCCGAGGCGTCGAAGCATCTTGAACTGAGCCAGGAAATCGTTGAAATCGAAATTGGCCGCCCGGATTTTCTTTTCAAGTTGTGCGGCTTCTTCTTCGTCAATTGCCTCTGCCGCCCTCTCCACCAGGCTCACCACATCACCCATCCCCAGAATTCTCCCAGCAAGCCGTTCGGGGAAAAATGGTTCGAATTGGTCGACCTTTTCACCAACTCCGGCAAACTTGATGGGACGCCGCGTCACTTCGCGCAGCGAGAGCGCCGCGCCACCACGCGCGTCTCCATCGAGTTTCGTAAGAACAAGGCCAGTCAGCTCGAGCGCACCCTGAAAATGTGTCGCTACGCTCACCGCCTGCTGGCCAGTCGCCGCGTCGCAGACAAGAAGAATTTCCTGCGGGTGCAGAAAATCAGAGAAGCGCTTCAATTCACCGATCAAAACCTCATCTATCTCCAGGCGACCGGCGGTATCAAAAATCTGGACGTTTCCGTTCTGCGTTTCTGCCCAAGCCAGAGCATCCTTGCCAACCTTCTCCAAGTTGGTTTCACCACTTTCAGGCTGGAAGACGGGTACACCTACCTGTGCTCCTAGAGTAACCAACTGATCGATAGCCGCTGGTCTTCGAAGGTCGCATGCGAACAAGAGCGGCGATTTTCCCTGCTTCTTCAGAAAGAGAGCCAGCTTCGCCGCGGAAGTTGTCTTCCCGGCGCCGTGAAGACCTACCATCATGATTCGTCCGGGTTTGCTTAGGTTGAGGGCCTCGTTGGCGCCTCCAAGCAATTGTGTCAGTTCGTCGTGAAAAATCTTTACAATTTGCTGGCCCGGCGTGACGGAACGCAAAACATCTTGTCCAAGCGCTCTATCCTTGACCTTTGCGACAAAATCTTTCGCGACCCGATAGTGAACATCGGCCTCCAAAAGCGCCAAACGAACCTCTCGAAGCGCGTCGGCAATATTTGCCTCTGAAATCGTCCCGTGACCCCGAAGATCCTTGAAAACGCCCTGGAGCTTGTCAGAAAGCTGCGAGAACACGACTATGCCCCCCGGGCAGCTTGCTTTGCTGCCCCTGGTGTCGACAGGTCAACCGTAAAGTTCCAACGTGTCTCGACCCGTTTCCCTTTGACCTTCGCGGACAAAATGACGGTATACGTTCTTGGCACCAGATTTTGAGTGAACGCGTAGGACACCAACTTGGTTTGCGGATCGTACTTCGCGGGAACAACGCCATAGCCGCTGATCCGCATTTCAACCGAGTCCGGCTCTACCTCTCCCATTGAGGCCAGGTTCGCTTTAATAACCGGCCTGCTATTAGATATCTTCTCCTCATTCATCGGCTGCGTAAACATAGAAGCAGCCGCGAGTTGCATCGCCTCAACCCCAGGCGCCACCCCGTCGTTCGCACCGAAGTTGACGGCCATCTTGAAAACGTCGGGATGCATCGATTCCACCGCATAGCGCCCAAGCTGGTCCGCCGGAGCATCGATACCCATATGCTGGCCATAGACAGTAAAGAGCGCCTGATAACCCGCCTCAAGAGCCATTTTTCGCACAACTTCATTGTGCGTTCCATATGGGAAAGCGAATGCGACAATCTTGATACCAAGTTTCTGTTCAAGAATGTCCTTGGACGTGTAGAGCTCATTATGCAGCCACGTGGTGTAGTCCTGACCCTTCGGTGCGTGCCGCAGGTCATGATGCGATACCGTATGACTCTCTATATCCACCCCGGCATCTCGCATCTCTTCAAGCATTGCCCAGGTGATCGATTTACCTCCAACGTTGATATAGTTGGTGTAGATGAACATTGTGAACGGGTAGCCGAACTCTTTTAACATCGGCCATGCCACGGAATATCCCGACACATAACCATCATCGATGGTGATAACGGCACTCTTTGAAGGTATCGATCGTTCTCCCCGCCGCCAAGCCAGGAAATCCTTCATGGTGACGACCTGAATACCCGCATCCTTCAGCTGTTGCATTTGCGCACGGAACTCGGCCGGAGCGATAGCGAGCGCATCGTGCGGGTTGTCTTCAAAGCGGTGATAGCACAACACCATCACCTTTGCAGAACGATCAATCGCCGGCAGAGCAGGCGTTGCCACAGGCGAAGCCGCAACAGATGGTGCGCTTACGGCGACACCTGGACTCGGCGTCGACGGCTTTTCTTCCAGTTTCGCAAGAGTTGAACTTTTCTTACAACCTGCAAACAAAAGCGGCAGGACAAACAAGAACGCAAAAAATCCACGATACATACCGATCACTAAGGGCGGAGATTATCACGTTCTAAAAAATTATAAAGCACAGTCACGGCTTTTTTGTGCCAGGTTTCCTAATGTCCGGTCCCCGAAAACGAACATACCTTTCGCCCCGCAGTCGCGGGGTCTGGAGTTTGGCCATTCTTTAGCGCCGAAGGCGTGACGTCAGGATAGCCTAGCCCGCAGGAACCGTAGGATAGGACAATCAGCGCTGAAAGCGCGTCTCAAGGCGGATTATATTCGCATCAAGCCACGGATCGAGGGTCTTTTGCAAATTGGTTATCCTTGTGTCGCGCTTTCAGCGCTAGCCCTTCTTTTTTGCGTTTACCTAGGGCTGCGCTACGGGCCGAAACCGGCCTTCGCTTGCCCTAGGCTATTTTGAAAGGGCGCCTTCGGCGCTGAATCCCGAAAGACGAAGCTATAAACGGCCAAACTCGATGCCCCGCGGTCGCGGGGGTCAGTTGACTGTTTTTTATTGGTGTTACCATAAATATCCATCGCCAAAGCAGGCACAACGCACGGATGATTATAATCCCACGTTCTTGAACTTCTGATCGACATGCCGAAAGTGCTGCTCGAGCCCGCAAAGGCCATCCAGCTCTGCGGGCGGTATTACGGACGTAATTTCTGGGACCTTTTTGAGTTCAGCAAGAAAATCCTCTTTTCCGGTCCACGTGGCCATCGCCGCACGCTGCACAGCTTCGTAGGCAATTTTTCTCTCAACACCGCGCCGAGTCAGTTCCAGCAAAATGGTTTGGCTGAAAAAAAGGCCTTTCGTTATTTCGAGATTCCTTTGCATGTTCTGGGGATAGATCTGCAGCCCCGACACCAATTTTGTCAGCGTTGCCAACATGTAGTCCAACAGGATACACGAATCCGGCAATATGATTCGTTCCACGCTGCTGTGGCTGATATCTCGCTCATGCCACAACGCAACGTTCTCGAACCCGGCGACCGCGTTGCCTCGGATCACCCGTGCAAGTCCGCTCAATCGTTCCCCGGTTATCGGATTTCGCTTGTGCGGCATAGCGGAACTCCCTTTCTGGCCCGGACTGAAATATTCCTCCAGCTCCAAAACCTCGGTTCGCTGCAGGTGGCGAAATTCTGTTGCCCAGCGGTCAATGCTCGATGCGATTATCGCTAACTGCGCATTGAATGCAGCATGGCGATCACGCTGAATAACTTGCGTCGAAAGACCGTCCGGCTCCAGCCCAAGTCTAGCACAAACCTTTTTCTCAATTTCGGGATCAAGATGGGCATGAGTCCCGACGGCTCCGCTGAGTTTTCCGACCGCGATTTCCGATCTTGCCGCTCGCATTCTCCTTTCGGCGCGCCCGAATTCGTCATACATCAGAGCCATCTTCAAGCCAAACGTGATTGGCTCAGCGTGGATCCCGTGGCTTCTGCCGATCATGGGAATGTACTTGTATTCCCTGGCTTTGAGCGCCACCTCTATCCTGAGGTCGCGAATATCGTCAAGCAGGATATCCGCTGCAAGACAGAGCTGCACCCCCAGGGAAGTATCAAGAATATCTGACGAAGTCAGACCTTGATGCATCCACCGCGCTTCCGGACCTACTGAAGCCGAGACATTCTCGAGGAAGGCTATGACGTCGTGGTGCGTTCGCTTTTCGATCTCAAGAATTTCCGAAGTCGAGAATCTAGCACGCTCTCGAACCACTCGCGCATCACTTTCCGGGATCAGCCCAACCTCGGCCATCCCCTCACAGACTAATGTCTCAATCTCTAACCAGATGGAGAATTTCTTCTCATCGGTCCAAATCTCTCTCATCGGAGACCGGGAATACCTCGAAATCACCCGGGGACCTTAAGGCTGCTAACGGAGATGGAAAGGACTAATTCTAGCGGACTCTGGCCCGTATTTTTCGGCCATTGTTCATCAGTCTGACTTGTCCTGAAGCGAGAAGATCAGCGACCGTGGCAACGGTCTCTTCCTGAGAATCTGCATAGGAACTGACCGCTAAGATCAGGTCTCCCAAGCACAAAGGGGCCTTCGAAATCTTGCGTCTCTTAATCATATACTCCTCCAAAATTTTCATTTCGTGCCACGGACGACAGCTGGGCCCTTGCCCCACCCCTCTCCAAAGACACTCACTTGGTGTACGTTTCCAAATTTAGACGCGGTTACCTCCCTGAACGTTTAATTTTATTCTTCGATCGGCTTTTTGATTTCGGTTGCGAAAAGCGGAGGAATGGTTAACTCATTCCGCTCAGGTTCTATGGAATGGCTTGCGAAACCGATAGATATTATTCTGCATCTCAACTTGTATCTTGGGCAGTTGGCCGATTCGTACGGACCCTGGATTTACGCTCTGCTCTTTCTGATCATTTTCTCTGAAACAGGGCTTGTGGTAACGCCGTTTCTTCCAGGAGACGCACTGCTGTTCACGGTAGGAACACTTACCGCCCAAAGTGGGCCCTTAAATCTGGCACTCACCCTGGTTTTGCTGACCACTGCCGGTATCCTGGGGCACACTGTGAACTATTGGATCGGTTCGGCGATCGGTCATAAGCTCTTCAGCAATCCAGCCAGTCGAATCTTCAATCGCAAGCATTTGGATCAAACCCACGCGTTCTACGAACGCCATGGCGCGAAGACCATTCTGCTTTCACGGTTCCTGCCCCTGATCCGCACTTTTGCACCATTCGTTGCCGGAATGGGCTCGATGAGTTACAAAAAGTTCGTCGCGTACAATGTAGTCGGGGCATTTGTATGGGTGTTCAGTATCGTGCTTCTTGGGCACTTCTTCGGGAACATTCCGTACGTTCAGAGAAATTATTCACTGGTGATTCTGGGCATCGTCGTCATTTCAATGATTCCACCGGGCATCGAGATCTTGCGTGGTTTGCTCGGGCGAAGCAAAGCCTAGCCCGCATTCTCACGAAAATCTCCTTTGGACCGATCCCTCAGCTCCTTCAGAGCACCTTCACTTGGCTGGTGCTCGTCAGTTCCTGGGAAGCAGCTCTTTTGATTGTTGACCACTTTGCGGTTAATTGATCCTTGGCCGCCGTTATGAGCAACGTCACAAATATTCAAGCGGATATAGAACAATTGGGTCGGCAAATATTCGACTTGATCGACAAAGACAGCGCATCTCGAAGCCTATTTGGAAAAAGGGATTTCTATGGGCGGCTAATGGAGTGGTCGATGCGTGACCCGCTCTTCAAAACGCAAATGTTTCGATTTGTCGACGTACTCCCGACCCTTCGCTCTCCCGATGAGGTTGTAGAGCATCTCTCAGAGTATCTCAACGACACGCATACGCCGGTTTCCACTTTTCTTCAGGGCGCCTTGCGCGTCGGGCGTTTTATTCCCCCTGTATCTGCAGCCATCATCCGGAAAAATATACTTGCAATGGCAAATATTTTTATCGCCGGATCTGACGGAGATTCCGCGCTGCGAAATCTCCACAAAATCTGGAAAGAAGGGGCTAGATTCACTGTCGATATCCTTGGCGAAGCCGTTGTGGGCGAGCGTGAGGCGGACGAATACTCGGCACGTTATCGATCGCTTCTCGATTTTCTGTCGAACCGTACGCAGACGTGGCAAGCCACCACTTCCCATGCCTGCAACGAACCCCCTTTCATCAATCTTTCGATAAAAATCTCAGCGCTTTGCGCGCGTATTCACAGCGCCGACCCGGAAACAAGTATCGCTGCGATCCTGTCACGGTTAAAGCCTATCGCTATCCGTGCGAAGGAACTTGGAGCCTTTATCAATCTCGATATGGAGCATTACGGATTGAAGGAGCTGACCCTGGAGGTGTTCAAGCACCTGGCAACCGAAGCGGGTCTGGCCGACTATCCGCATTTGGGCTTTGTCATCCAGGCTTACCTGCGCGATTCCTACGAGGATACCGAGAAAATGTTGCGGTGGGCGCGACAATGCGACAGGCAATTCGCTATCCGCCTGGTCAAAGGTGCCTATTGGGATTTCGAGAAAGTCATGGCTGCTCAAAGGACCTGGGAAGTCCCGGTGTACACGTCTAAGGCGGAGACGGACACCAACTACGAGCGAATTGCGCGGCTGATACTGGAAAACAGGAAATACGTTTATCCTGCATTCGCGACGCACAACGTGCGAACCATCAGCTTCGCAGCGACTTACGCCAGAACGGTCGGACTCGGGCCTGGCAACTATGAATTCCAGATGCTCTTCGGCATGGCCACATCGATCAGGCGCGCTCTCATCAATCTCGGATACCGCGTTCGCGAATATTGTCCCATTGGCGAACTTGTCCCTGGGATGGCATACCTTGTTCGGAGGTTGCTTGAAAATACGTCGAACGAGGGATTTCTGCGGGCAAAGTTTGGTACAAACACTTCAGTACAAGAGTTGCTGCGCGATCCGGCTTCACAACGGGCGCAGGAAGACGAACACTCGATCCGTCACCCTGAACGTTCTGCGGCCGACAAATCCCGTTCAGGTGGAGCCGTTTCTTCTGACCCTGCTCCCTTATTCGTCAATCAACCGCCCGCCGATTTCACCGTTTCATCCGTTCGGGAAAAGATGGCTCAGGCCATCCAATCTGTAAGCGCCAAATTGGGTCTAAAATATGTAAACGTCATCGCCGGCAGGTCTCGAATTTCTGACGAGCAGATGCTCTCCATCAATCCTGCGAGACCCGATCAGGTTGTCGGCTCGGTCTCAAAGGCAACGACCAAAGATGTGGTCGATGCAGTGGCGGCTGCAAGGCGCAGTTTTATCGACTGGAGCAAGACATCCGGAGAAGATCGTTGC
>Ga0306926_10006447_pt1 | contig 12592 bp, 9 predicted proteins | sample flu12Cox44000178_FD_203759 | JGI IMG/M metagenome (GOLD analysis project Ga0306926, IMG submission 203759) | Lab enrichment of tropical soil microbial communities from Luquillo Experimental Forest, Puerto Rico - flux8day.12C.oxic.44.000.178 (v2)... | ecosystem: Environmental > Terrestrial > Soil... | reverse complement strand
CGCCCGAAGCCCTTTACCTCAGTAACGGTCATGCCGGTGACGCCGACTTCGTGGAGCGCGTTTTTCACCTCGTCGAGCTTAAAGGGCTTTATGATTGCTTCGATCTTTTTCATGGCCTCACCATCTCGGATCGAGTTCGGTGCGGGCTCGGGTTATGCACTTTTGCCCAATGCGATTGAATGGCATACCCGGTCAATCCTCTCAAGCAGCGACATGGAGAAGCCTCCGGTCATTGCACGACCTCCCCGTGAATCGCGAGGTCGAGTCCCTCGCGCTCTATCTCGCTGTCAACGCGAAGTCCGATCGTCAGATCCACCAACTTGAGCAGAATCAGCGAGGCGATCGCGTCGTAGACAGCGACAACCGCGATGGCATATAGCTGCGTGATTACCTGACCCGGATTGCCGTCGATCAGGCCGCTCTTGCCTTCACCCCCCACCCAGGCCACAGCCAACACGCCGGTTAGGAACGCACCGATGGCGCCGCCGACACCGTGGACGCCGAAGACGTCAAGGCTGTCGTCATAACCAAGCGCGTTCTTGAGCCCTGTGGTCCCCCAATAGCATACGACGCCGGCGGCGATGCCGATAATCAGTGCACCGCGCGGATCGACAAAACCCGATGCCGGAGTGATTGCGACGAGCCCAGCGACCGCCCCCGAAATGATGCCAAGGACACTCGGCCTACCCTTGACGATCCACTCGGTGAACATCCAGGCAAGAGCGCCGGTCGCGGTCGCGATCTGGGTTACGGCCATCGCCATGCAAGCGTTGCCGTTGGCCGCTGTCGCCGAACCTGCATTGAAGCCAAACCAGCCGACCCACAATAGCGAGGCGCCGATCACGCTGAGCACCAGATTGTGTGGGGCCATCGGCTCTGTCCCAAAGCCTCGCCGCTTGCCCATCACCAACGCGGCCATCAGCCCAGCGACCCCCGAATTGACGTGCACCACGGTGCCACCAGCAAAATCCAGCACCCCGGCATCATTGAGGAACCCGTCGGGGCCCCACACCCAGTGGGCAACTGGCGCGTACACGAGAACAGCCCACAGTCCGATGAACCACAGCAATGCCGAGAACTTCATGCGGTCGGCGAAGGAGCCGCATATCAGCGCCGGTGTGATGATCCCGAAGGTCATCTGGAAGCACATATACACTGACTCGGGAATCGTCTTGGCGAGATCGTTTACCGAGTCCACTGTCATACCGAGCAGCAGAAAACGGCTCAACCCCCCGACGAACGGTGACCCGTAGGTGAAGGCCAGGCTATAGCTGACTACCGCCCACAAGACCGTGACAAGGCAGGTCACGGCGAAGCTCTGCATCACGGTCGCCAGTACGTTCATCTTGCGGACCATGCCCCCATAGAACAGGGCAAGGCCGGGAATTGTCATCATCAACACGAGCGCGGTCGAGGTGAGCATCCACGCCGTGTCGCCAGTGTTGAGCCCACCGCGGACCGTGGCCGCCGCCACAGATGCGGCGGCTTCCGGCATCTGCTGGGCCAGCGCCACCGCAGGCCAGAAGAACGGGACCGGCACAGCAATTAGGGCTCGTTGGAGCAACAAACCCATCGATCCAACACCTCCAAAAACAGCAGGCGAAGCGGCCATCCGACGCACCTGCCGTTCGGGCAAAACCACACGCACCAAAACGAACACACCAAGAATCGTGCCAAGACGTTTAGATCCGCGTCGATCGAGACCGCCCTTTGGTCAGCCTCGATGTTGCCTAATCTTTAGTCACACTGCAACAACCAGCAGCCCTTTTGAGCGGCGCTTCAAATTCCGCACAGAATTATCCTGTGTCGTAATCCGCTAAGGCGCCAATTTCCTCCCAGGAATGGTCCCGCCAGCAAGGCGATGCCAGTTGACACGCTCCCACGTAGCGAGCAGAAGGAGAACTTGTAAATTGACACGCAACTCCTCCGTTCGTAGCGATGCATCGTCTTTCTAACTGGGTGGTACGCCGCTTGCTTCGTAGCGTCGACTGGAACCGGTCTTGCGAAGATTCATCCGACTGCCTCATTGGGGGTGTCGACGCCTTTCCATCTGTAACGGTGACTCGAAGGACCTTGGCAATGAACAACCTTAAGAAAAGCATCATCATCGGCGCTGCCTACGCTTGGGCGTCGCTCGGGTACTGCGCGGATGTCGCGCACGCCGACGATCAGCCAGCGCCCCCCAGCGAGCAGGCCGCACCCGCCGGTGAACAGCCGGCACCCCCGGCATCGACAGCCATGACGACACCTGCGCTGACGGGCCCGCTAGTCGCTAACCCCAATCCGATGAGTCTCGACCTCGGACCGCTCGGCAGCGCTTATTTCACAGGCATCGTCAGCGGTCTCGGGATGTGGCAGAATAACGTCTTCCCCGGAGACCAGCATGTGCTGGCGAGTCTGAGCAACGGTCAGTTTTCTTTTCAGAAAAACGACGGCCTTTTTCAATATTACGTTCAGGTCGGTGCCTATACGATACCGGACCTCGGCCTCCCTTACTTCAACGTGCTGACGACGACCGGTGACTTCTTCGGGCCAGTGCCAATTGCATGGGCAAAGATAGCGCCCACTGATAATTTCAATATCCAGGGCGGTCAGATCCCGACCTTGCTCGGCCTCGAGAACACCTTTTCGTTCCAAAACATGAATATCGAGCGCGGTCTTCTTTGGAATCAAGAGCCAGCGATCAGTCGGGGCGGCCAATTGAACTATACCCAGGGCCCTCTCGCCTTCGCGCTGTCATGGAATGACGGCTTTTATTCTGATAATTTTACATGGCTAACCGGTTCAGCCACCTATACGCTCGACCCTGCGAACAGCTTTGTTCTCGCTGCCGGCGGCAACTACTCGCATACTAACAAAGTAACGACTACGACTCCTTTTTTTCAAACAACTGCGACACCTTTGCTTCAGAACAATGAGACGCTCTTCACTTTAGGGTATACGTATAACTCAGCGCCCTGGACGGTCACGCCTTATTTCCAATTCACGCACGTACCGGCCTCCTCGTCGCCCCCGATCAGCACATTCTCCTCAGGATCGACGATTGGCGGCGCGATTTTGGCAAATTACAGCTTCGGCGACGATTCGCCTTTGCCAGGCTTTAGCCTGCCGGTTCGCTTCGAGTACATCGGCTCGACCGGCAGCTTGGCCAATGGTGCGCCTAATCTTCTCTACGGTCCCGGCAGCAACGCCTGGTCGATAACTTTTACGCCAACTTATCAATACAAAATCTTCTTTGCTCGAGCAGAAATTTCTCACGTCGGAACAAGCAGCACCACCCCCGGCCTGGTGTTCGGCCCGAACGGCACGAACACGACGCAGACCCGCGGCTTGCTTGAGCTAGGCATTCTGTTTTGAGCCGGGATGCTGGAACCGAGGCTCAACGCATCAGCAACGACGCGAGAAGCGCAAAGGCCAACAGAGCGGCGATGCCTTGCCAGACTTGTAGCGGGGCACGCTCGTAAAGCGTGCGCGGCCGGCGAATCTCGGTCTGGGCGCGTGCCGGTCCGGCTTCCATCACGACCGCGAACTCGGTCATGTCGTCAAAGCGCCTTGCCGGATCGGCGGCGATCGCGCGCGTGAGAGCCGCCTCGATCCAGGCAGGAAGATCGGGCCGCAGCGTGGAAAAGTCTCTCGGCTGGTTTCGCCGCGGCGGACTAGTGGCATCGAGATTGCCGTACGGGTATTCACCCGTGAACGCGCGGAACATGGTGACGCCCAGAGCGTAAATGTCGGTGATTTCGTTGCCGGGTTCGCCTGCCAGCATTTCGGGCGCCATGTAGCCCGCGGTACCCGGAATGTTCTCGGGCGGAAATTCCTCCAGCCCGGGCACGCGAACAACCCCGAGATCGATGAGTTTTAGCGATCCGCCGCTTTCGAGGATGACGTTGTCCGGCTTGATGTCGCGATGGATGATGCCCACGCGATGCAGCGCCGCCACCGCGCGGGCCAGTTTGACGGCGATGTTCCGCCCTTCTTCCAGTCCTAGCGCGGGACTGCGCGACACTCGCGCTTCCAGCAGCTCGCCTTGATAGAGCGGCATGACCGTATACAAGGCGGTCTGCCGTCCGGGAGGTAGCTCGATGACGCGCCCGACCCAGGGATTGTGGACCCGAGCGCCGACCCAAGCCTCGCGCACGAACGCCAAGCGGTACGCGTCGACACTCGCCATTTGAGGCTTGGGGAACTTCAAGGCAACGGTACCACCTTCGACCTCGTCCTCCGCGCCGAATAGCTGGGTGTATCGGCCGTCGGAGATCAGCGCGCTCAGGACAAACCCGTCGATCGTCTCGCCAACGATAGGTACCGGAATTACTGGCAGGTGGAGGATGGCGGCGCTAATGTCGGCCGATCCGGCTGTCGGTAACGCGACCACGTCAAGAACCAAAGCGGTACAGTTGTCTGTGCTGCCGGACTGGAGCGCGGCGCCAACTAAGGCACCTGCGGTGTCCTCGGGAGCGGAGCGTTCGCGCAAAATATCGGCAATGCTCTGTTCCGTCAAAAACCCGTGCACCCCGTCGCTACACAGCAGAAAGCGATCGTGCAATGCCACTGGCTGCGTAGCGTAATCAAGGCGCACTTCCGTCTCCACTCCCAGTGCACGGTTAAGCGTATGCGAGAGCTCTCTGCCATTCTGGCGCACATGGTCGGTGGTGAGGCAAGTCAAGCGATTGCCGCTCAACCGATAGGCGCGCGTGTCCCCGACATGCAGCAGGTGGGCGACGCGACCGCGCAGCACCAGCGCCGTTAGCGTGCACCCCATTCCAGCGAGCTTGAGGTCCTGCCGGCCCATTGTGTTAATCCAGCCATTAAGCGCACTGACGATTCTGGCACCTGCCCGTTGCACCTCCATGGTCTCGGGCAGATCGCAAAATCCGTCCAGGAAGCCGCGCACCGCAGTCTCGGCCGCCACACGACCACCTTTCGCTCCGCCAATGCCATCAGCGATCGCGGCAATTATCTCCTGGCGAGGCTCGGGCAGCTCACTGCCTGACACAGCGCCGGCGAAATCTTCGTTGGCCTTTCGCGGTCCGGTCTTCGATGCGAATCCGACACTTGCCCGTACGCCGGTCTCAGCTGTCGCCATCGCACCAATTCCGCCGCCTTGCCGGTCTCCGCAGGCGACTCTTCACGCTGTCACCGTGATTTCTCCAGACTGCACCGGAGATGGCGAAAATAACCCCCGGTGCTCGACGCTACACTTGCCGTAAGATCGCCGGATTTGCGATCGAGTGTATAGTTGCCGCCGTCCTTGGGATCGAACCAGGAAATCCCAGCTTCGGTAATCTTGGCCCGATTGGAATCGACGGTGGCTTTATCGAGGTCGATTGCTATCTGCCAGACCGTGCCGCTCATCGGATTAGTACAGGTGATCGCGGTCTCTCCGCCCTGCACGCCGCCGTTGATCGTGGGAACGATCAAACTCGCTATCGCCACCGCTAGCACCCGGTTCCGGAACATGGTTGCGTCCACACCGCCATGCGCCGATCCATACCCAAAGCCCGGCTTGCTGAAAAGCCAGCCGCGTGTTCTACCTCACGTAAAGCCACGATCGTTTGCACAGTTTTTAAGCAGGTCGGCGTCCAATTCGGCAGGATTAGGGCTTGATCTCTCGGAAAAACTGGTTGTGCCAAGGATTTCCCCCGACCCATATCGCTGGCATATCTTTTGCCTCCGTGACTTACTCAGCGCGCTCATTTGGCCCACGTTCAGGTACCGGGGGTTGTGAGCTTCACAACAGAAAAGGTTAGGGGGCAAGTCATGCTCGTACCATCTCCCAAGTGGCTCGATTCCGGCAACAATGCGTGGCAATTGGCGGCTGCGACGTTTGTGGGTCTGCAAAGCATTCCCGGCCTGGCGGTTCTCTACGCCGGTTATGTCAAACAGAAATGGGCAATCAATTCCGCCTTCATGTGCTTCTACGCCTTCGCCGCAGTCCTAGTAGTGTGGGTGTTGTGGGCCTATAATATGGCGTTCGGAGAACAGTGGCTTCCATTTCTCGGCAAACCGGCGCTGGCGACCTCCGCGACATTCATCACGGGCCAGGCGGTCATACCGGCAGCGGCCTCCGGCATGCCGGACCTGACCTTCCCGATGGCCACTCTGATATTCTTCCAGTTCGTGTTCGCAGCGATCACAGTGATCATCCTCGGGGGCTCGGTGCTGGGCCGCATGAATTTCGCGGCGTGGGTGGTCTTCTGCCCGGTGTGGATGACCCTGGTCTACACGGTCGGGGCATTTAGCCTTTGGGGTGGTGGCTGGCTTTCACAGCTGGGGGTACAGGACTTTTCCGGCGGCTACGTCATCCATCTCGCCGCCGGCACCTCCGGCTTTGTCGCTGCAGCCGTGGTCGGACCACGCCTGCAGCTGGATCGCGAGCAATTCCCGCCGAACAGCCTGCTAGTCACCCTGATCGGCGCCGGCATCCTGTGGCTGGGTTGGAACGGCTTCAACGGCGGCGATCCCTATTTTGCCAACCATGATGCGGGTGCTGCTGTACTCAACACCAACACCGCCACGGCAGTAGCCCTTCTCGTCTGGACCCTGATGGATAAGATGGCCTACGGCAGGCCGTCGATCATCGGCGCGGTCAATGGCATGATCGCGGGGCTTGTCGGCATCACTCCCGCCGCCGGTTTTGTCAATGGCTGGGGCGCCATCATCATCGGTATCGCTGCCGGCATCATACCTTGGTGGTCGATGAATAAGCTCCAGCGGACCAGGTTCATGATGAGGGTCGACGATACGTTGGGCGTCTTTTCCACGCACGGGATCGCCGGCCTGACCGGTGGTCTGCTGGTCGGCATCCTCGCCAACCCGGACATGCTCGAGTACATCGGCACTGAGAAGGACGCGCCCGGCGTCAGCGTTACCGGCTTGCTTTATGGCGACCCGGGAACCCAGCTCCTACTGCAGCTCGCAGGCGCAGCATTCATCATCGTCTACAACGCCATCGCGACATATATCATCCTGAAGGTGATCTCGATCTTTGTGCCGCTGCGCATGGCCGAGGCGCAGCTGGCGGTCGGCGATGACGCAGTCCACGGCGAGACCGCCTATGCGATCACCGTGGGGGAGCCAGCCGAGTAGCGATTACGGCACCGGGTCCGCCGTCGCAACCTCGGCCGCGCCAGGCAGCGGCGGCGGCGCCACGCTGACGATCTGCCGCTTCATCTGGCCGATCTCCGGCTCGTTGAGCGTCTCGGTCTCGAGCAGAGCCGCGGCGGTGCGGTCGAGCAGGGCGCGGTTACGCCGCAATATCGCGGTAGCCTGCTCGAAGGCTTGGTCGACAAACCGCCGCACCGCGCCGTCCACCGCGTGGGCCGTGTCTTCGCCATAGTTCCGCTCCTGCGGCACCGGGAAATTCGGTTGGAGGAATGGCGAACGGTCGCGATCGTAGGCGACATTGCCGAGCGCCTCGCTCATGCCGTAGCGCAGCACCATGGCGCGGGCGATGTCGGTAGCTTTGGCGAGATCGTCCGCCGCTCCGGTCGAGATCTCGCCGAATACCAGCTGCTCCGCGGCGCGGCCGCCGAGCAGCCCCGCCATCTTGTGCTCGAGTTCGGCACGGGTCATCAGGTAGCGGTCCTCCGTCGGCCGCTGTATCGTGTAGCCGAGCGCGCCCACGCCGTGCGGGATGATCGACACCTTGTGAACGGTGTCGGTCCCCGGCAAGGCCAGGCCCACCATGGCATGCCCGAGCTCGTGGTAAGCGACGACGCGGCGCTCGAGCGGATTGAGCAGCCGGTTGCGTTTTTCGAGCCCGGCGACAATGCGCTCGATTGCGTTGTTGAAGTCGCCCATCGTGACCGCCTCGGCGTTGCGCCGGGTGGCGAGCAAGGTCGCCTCGTTGACAAGGTTCGCCAGATCGGCCCCGGTGAAGCCCGGTGTCAGCGCCGCGATCTGCTCGGGGTTCACGTCGCCGGCTAGCCTCGCCTTTTTCAGATGCACCGCCAGGATCTGCTCGCGCCCTCCCTTATCCGGCCGATCAACCAGGATCTGGCGGTCGAAGCGCCCGGCGCGCAGCAGTGCGGGATCGAGGATCTCCGGGCGGTTGGTCGCGGCGAGCAAGACCAGACCGCTCGACGGATCGAAGCCGTCGAGCTCGGCGAGCAGCTGGTTCAATGTCTGGTCCTTCTCGTCCTGACCGCCGGTGCTGAAGGGGCCGCGCGCGCGGCCGAGCGCGTCGAGCTCGTCGATAAAGATGATCGCCGGCGCGTGCTGGCGAGCCTGCTCGAAAAGGTCGCGCACCCGCGCGGCACCGACCCCGACGAACATTTCGACGAACTCCGACCCGGAGATCGAAAAGAACGGCACTCCCGCCTCGCCGGCGACGGCCCGGGCGAGCAATGTCTTGCCGGTCCCCGGCGGTCCGACCAGCAACACGCCCTTGGGCGGCCGCCCGCCAAGCCGCCCGTAGGTCTTGGGGTCCTTCAAGAAGTTGACGATCTCGACCAGCTCGTCTTTGGCCTCGTCGACGCCGGCGACGTCGCCAAAGGTGACCTTGGTCTCTTTCTCGACATAGACCTTGGCGCGGCTCTTGCCGATCGTCATCAGCCCGCCGAGCCCGCCCTGCCCCATCCTGCGGATCGCGAACATCCAGATGCCGACAAAAAAGATCGCCGGCAGGATCCAGGAGAGCAGATCGGCGATCCAGTGGCTCTCGACGACCCCGGTATAGGTGACGCCGTGCTTGTTCAGACTCTCGGCCAGTTCGGGGGGCTGAACCCGCGTCGTGACGAAGTCCTTCAGACCGTCGGTATCGGCCTCCTTGAGAGTGCCTTGGATCCGATTCTGGGTTATCGCCACCTCCTTGATCTTGTTTTCGTCGAGGAGGGTCTCGAAGCGGCTGTACGGGATCGCGGTGAGCTTGGTGCTTTGCAGATAAAGACTTTGGATGAACAGCATCAAGAGCACCGCACCGATCACGTACCAGAAGTGGATCTGCTGCTTCTTCTCCATGACGGGCCTCCTCGATGCCCTGGTCGCACGCATCCGACCAGTATGTGGCAGCGTGGCCGGTCCGGTCCAATCTCGGCCGCGAGCAGGGTAAAAAAACAGGGTAGACCGCATTGCAACGCGATAACTCCGCCGAAAGCGGTCGAGAACGCAACCCAAATCAAATACTTATCGAAAAAATTCCCTAGCAAATCGAACAGGGAATTAATTCGACCTGATCATGGATTTAAATAAGCGTAACAGGGAAATTTAAGCGGTGAAGTGCCCTCGAGAATTCGCTGATGGGAATTTTCAATTCCCGATGGTTTATCAGAGATACATTGCCCCCATTAGATGTCCACGTAAGATTGATCTCTCCGGTGGCGGCATGGCCGTATTGCCGAATGTCAAGATCGCCGCTTGCGGCATCACGATGAGTTGATCGCAGTTCAGCTATGCGCTTGAAAGAAGCGGGGATGTGAACACCTAGGCTAGGCATATCAACGATGTCGAAAGACATCTCGGTGATACTCGCCTCCGCCGGTCCTCACGGCAATCGGGGGCATCAGGGACGGGGAGATCAATTGGTGAGCGAGTCACCTCTTCCGACAAGGCAAGCGCGCAAGGCCGCAGGTCTTGCGATGGTGATGGCATTGGCCGTCCTTTCGCCGCCGGCCTACGCCGCCCCGGCGAGCGGCAGCGACGCCGTCCAAGGGCTTTACGACACGCTCCTCAGCACGATGAAGAATGGCCACACGCTCGGACAAAGCGGGCGCTTTGTGCAATTGGAACCGGTGGTTCGCCGGACCTTCGACATTGCCTCGATGGCGCGCCTGTCGGTCGGGCCGTCGTCTTGGGCCACGATGAACGAGAGCCAGCGGCAGCAAATCATCGACGGCTTTGGGCGCTATATCTCGGCGATCTATGCCGACCGTTTTGACAGCTATTCGGGGCAGAAGCTGCAGGTGACCGACGAGCAGCCCAATGCCGCCGGTGTCATCGTCCACAGCCAGATCGTCAAAGCGAACGGCGAGCCCGTCAAGGTCGACTATCTGATGCGCAAGAACGGCGATTCCTGGCTGATCTCCGACGTCTACCTCGACGGTGCGATCAGCGAGGTGGCGACCCGCCGCTCCGAGTTCGCCGCCATTCTCAGGAACGAGGGCACCGACGGCCTGATCGCGGCCTTGAACCGCAAGGCCGATATGCTCACCCGGACCACCGCAAAGGCGTTTTAAGCCGCCTCCCGCGCCGTAACCCGAGCTGCGCGAGCGACCCGCCACGGGGTCAGCAGCATCGCAGAGGGTTTTAGTCCGTCGCGTCGCGGCAATTCACGGACCCCAAATACGATCTTCTCGTGCTCCTCCCGCGTCATCCGGGTTAGGGTCCCAAAGAGCCGATCCCAGATCGACAGGACGGCACCGTAATTCCAGTTTTCTCGAGAAAATTCGATTGAATGGTGGATGCGGTGCATGTCGACTGTGACCAGCACCGGCTGCAACCATAGCTCCAACCGCTCAGGCAAGCGAATATTGCCGTGCTGGATGGCGGCTGTGGCGAATACCGACAGCCCGTGGGTCAGCACAACGATCGCCGGGATACCGAGCACGATCACCGCGAGCCAATAGACGGCAGAGGCGACGACATACTCGACCGGATGATGGCGCACCGAGGTCGTGACGTCGACATCGGGATCGGAGTGGTGCAGTGCGTGAAAGCGCCAGAAGAGCGGTACCGCGTGCTCACAGCGGTGCACGGCGTAACGCATCAGGTCGAGCAATAGAAACCCCGCGACCAGGCTCAGGCCGAGATCGGCAATCGGCCAAGACGGAAAATGGACACCCAACAGCGCTTCGAACCGCGGTCGGGCGCGCGTCGACGGTTCTAAGAAGAAGGCGGCGAGTAGCAGGTTAACGACCCAAAAGCCGATATTGCCGAGCCGCCGCCGCAATGCCGGGAACTCCCGCCGCCGCCGCGGCCGGCAGAATTCCCAGGCCGCGACGAGAATTAGGCTACTTAACAGTACGACGAGGGTCAGTAGTCTCTCCTATCCGAGCCGCCGCCGGCGACCAAGCCGCGGGCAATGCCGCAGCTCGGTCCTGCCGACAACCGGCCTCAGATCATCGGTCCGCGAAACATGGCGCACATCTCACGGACACTGAGGCAGCGGGGCACTAACCGGCGAGGAGGCGTAAGCCGTCGCAGCCGTGCTGATCGAAACATAAGTACCAACAGCCGGTGTGCCGCCGATCGTGGCGCAGAACCCGAAGTGGATGGGGGTGTTGGGGGGTGGGCAGTTGTTCGGATCACTGCACTGCGGTGCCGGGGTCGGGGAGACTCCAATGGGCAGTCCCAAGGATTTGGGGGTAAATCCAAGATCGTTCTTGGAAAACGCAGTGGGCTGCCCGGAGAACTGGTTGATAGAGGTCGGCGTGCCACTGCTGTTGACTCCGAAATGTACCGGGTCGGTTGCCAGGGTCGCGATTACCGGGAGTTCGAATCTGAATATCCCGTGCGGGGTCGGCGAATTTGGAGACGCGGCGAGTTGGAGCCCGAATTGTATCCCGAGTTGGGCCGCGCTGGGCGGCGGGTTCGTCCCTGTGCCGGGAATGCCGGTGACTGTACCCGCCAAGCAGTTCGAAGCAATAGCGCCGTTGCAAGTGGCAGTCAAATTCAAGGTGGCCGTAACGGGCGTCTCGCTATTGTCGGCCTTCAAAATCACCACCGGAAATGTGAAACTGGCCACCGGCTGGTTTATAACGAAGAACTTGCTGGTCCACGGGGTATAGTCGACCACCACGTCGAGCGTGTGCTGCCCGTCCGGCCCGGTCAGCACCGGGTAGACGAAGCTGTTAGCGAGCGGGGAGCCCAGTGCCACTGGCGTGGCAGGCTGTCCGGAGACGGCCTGGAACGCAAGCGGGGTCAGGTTCGGCAGGTCGGGCAGCCCGATCGAGGATGGCGCGAGTGGATTGACCGTGCTGACAGCGTTGAACTCGCTACAAATCGGGAGCCCGGTATTCCCCGTTGACGACACACTGCAAATGCCCGCGAAGTTGCCCAGGGGGCCGCGGACGAAGTCGGGCGGGGTGTCCTGGTACTCGGAAATTGCCAGAACGATCTCTGTCAGGGTCGGCATCGGGGGGCAGGAGGAGGGGGCCAAGCCCACAAGCCCGCAGACCTGCTGAAGAAACGGTTGAAAGGGTCCGGCGTCGAGACCGCCGCCGCCCGCCCAAGCCGATCCGACGCCGCACAACCACACGGTGGTGACTGTCCCGGCGAAACGGGAAATTGCTGAAGACCTGACCACTGTGCGCATGGCATGCTTCCCCTGTGTTAGCCAACCGGTATCCCGAACGCTTACCTCACTTTTGATCAGTTTGTATCCGAAATCAACAAATTGTAATGGTTAACGGGGAAAACACCGAATTTTGTCGAATTCTGTTGCGATCCGTAGCATTTTAGAATAATTCGTTACACGATGCCCCGGCGAGAGGCAACTTAATCGCCCGGCAGAGCCATCAAGTGTGAGCTAGTTCACACTTGATCGAAAAAATTTGAGGCAATCTTTCGCATCTCACGAAGGGAGGCACACCATGGGGAATTTCAAGTCGCGTTGGCGCTCGATCGCGCAGGTCATGGTGTTTTCAGCTGCCGC
>Ga0306926_10006444_pt1 | contig 12596 bp, 8 predicted proteins | sample flu12Cox44000178_FD_203759 | JGI IMG/M metagenome (GOLD analysis project Ga0306926, IMG submission 203759) | Lab enrichment of tropical soil microbial communities from Luquillo Experimental Forest, Puerto Rico - flux8day.12C.oxic.44.000.178 (v2)... | ecosystem: Environmental > Terrestrial > Soil... | reverse complement strand
TGGGCGTTCGACTATCTTCCTAAGGTTGACCGCAACTACTCCTGGAACCAAATCTGGGACAGCATGTACCGGGGTAGCGTGAAAGGCCTGTTTGCCTTCGGCATGAATGGCGTCATGATCGGGCCGGATTCCAAGAAGAACATTGAAGCGTTGAAGAAGGCGGATTGGCTTGTCGTGGGCGAGATCTATCCCGACGAGACCAGCGAGTTCTGGAAGGCTCCGGGCACTACGCCGGAGGAGATGAAGGCCATTCAAACCACGGTCTACCGACTGCCTTGTGCGGGCTTTGCAGAGAAGGACGGCTCGTTCACCAACTCGGCCCGCTGGTTGCAGTGGAAGAATGCAGCGCTGCCGCCGCCCGGCGACTGCCGGCTGGATCAGGCCATCGTAGCGCAGATCTTTCTCAAGGTGCGCGAGCTCTATCAGAAAGAGGGCGGCAAGTTCCCGGACCCGATTCTGAGCCTCACGTGGCCTTACAGTAATCCTTATAACCCGTCGCTCGCCGAAGTGGCCCGGGAGATCAACGGCAAGGCGCTTGCCGACATCAGTGATCCCAAGACGAATCAGACGATGAAGGCGGGCCAGCAGCTTCCCTCGTTTGCCTGGCTGCGCGACGACGGCACAACCTCCTGCGGCAACTGGATCTACTCAGGCTGCTGGACTGAGGCGGGGCCGCAACTCGCCAGACGAGGCACTGAAGACCCGTCCGGGCTGGGCATCTACCCGAACTGGGCCTGGAGCTGGCCGGTGAATCGCCGCGTCCTATACAACCGAGCCTCCTGCAATCCTGAAGGCAAGCCGTGGGATCCCGACCGCCGCCAGATATGGTGGAACGAACCTGCCGAGAAGTGGGTGGGAAACGATGTCCCGGATTTCAAGCCCGACTCGAATCCCAAGGACCACATGGGGCCCTTTATTATGATCCCGGAAGGCGTGGGCCGGCTCTTCATGCCAATTGGAGCTGTTACGGACGGGCCCTTCCCCGAGCACTACGAGCCTATCGAGAGCCCCACTGCAAACCTGCTGCACCCGAACCAATCGAATAATCCCGTGGTGAAGAAGCTGAAGACTCCGCTCGACAAGTACGGCACCGTAGCGGAGGGCTTCAACATTGTGTGCACCACGTACCGGCTGAGCGAGCACCACCACTTTTGGACTAAGAACAACCCCGCCAACGTGGAGCTCCAGCCGGAGCCGTTTGTGGAAATTCCCGCCGAGCTCGCGGACGAGATGGGGATCAAGGGAGGCGAGCGGGTGAAGGTGACGAGCGCCCGTAGCGAATACGTCGCCAAGGCCATGGTGACGCGACGGATGAGGCCCATGATGATCGATGGGAAGAAGACCTACCAGATCGGTATTCCCATTCACTGGGGCTATCGCGGCATTGCCGAGGACGAGGGGCGGACAGCGCTTATGCCGACTAATCTGCTCTCACCTACGGTCGCTGACCCGAACGCCTACACACCGGAGTACAAGGGATTTTTGGTGAAGCTGGAGCGTGCGTAGGGAGGTAGTTTCCGCCATTTCTTTCCCTCTACCTTGGGGAGGGTGGCGAGCGGAGCGAGCCGGGTGAGGGGTCACGCAAAGGAACTCATGAGCCAAGCCACATTGCGAATTCAGAAGATCTCCGGCCATGCCGGCCCTGTTCCCGGGCAAGGGATGCAGCGCGAGGAGCAGGTCTGCAAGCTCGTAGACACGACCACCTGCATCGGTTGTAAAGCCTGCGAGGTGGCCTGCCAGGAATGGAACGATCTGCCCTTCGCCCAAACGTCGTTCGACAACACTTACCAGACCATGCCCAGCACGGCCTGGAACTTCTGGAACCTCATCAAGTTCAACGAGCACCCCAAAGAAGACGGCGGGTTCATGTGGCTGATGCGCAAGGATCAGTGCATGCACTGCGCCGAACCGGGGTGCCTCAAGGCCTGCCCGGCTGACGGCGCCATCGTTCAATACTCGAACGGCATTGTTGACTTTCAGCAGGACCACTGCATCGGCTGCGGTTACTGCATCACTGGCTGCCCGTTTGACATCCCCAAGTTCAATCCGGCGACCAAGAAGGTCTACAAGTGCACGCTTTGCTCGAATCGGGTGAGCCAGGGACTCGAGCCCGCGTGCATCAAGGCCTGTCCCACCGGGTGTCTGCACTTCGGCTCCAAAGACGACATGAAAGACCTTGCCGAGAAGCGCACAATGCAGCTCCGCCAGCACTACGGGTTCGAGAATGCCGGTGTTTATGACCCGCCCGGCGTCGGTGGCACGGGCGTCATTTATGTGCTGCACGACATCACCCACCCGGAGGCTTATGGTGGGCTGCCGGCCAACCCGTCGATTCCGTGGGTGGTGAAGCTGTGGAAGACACCCCTGAAGATTCTGGGCAACCTTGCCATGCTCGGCGGGCTTATCGGCGTCACCCTGCATTACTTGCGCTTCGGACCCAAGGTGGTGGAAGAGACAAAGAACAACGGAGAGAAGCGACCATGAGTAGCGGAATGCCCACAGACGCTCCAGCCCCCGGTCATTCGCATGAACGGATTCTGCGATATAGGTTCGCCGAGCGCGTGATGCACTGGATCGCCGGTCTCTCCTACGTGTACCTGTTGATGACGGGGCTGGCTTTTTGGTCTCCCTATCTTTTCTGGCTTGCCGATCTCACTGGCGGAGGACCTATAGCGCGTTTCTGGCATCCGTGGGTGGGGTTGGGCTGGTGTGTCGCCATGCTCTGGATGTACGCGGCCTGGCGAGGGGACATGCGCGCGACTGAGGCGGACCGCGCCTGGGCAAAGCATCTCGGCGATTACATCCGCAACCAGGACGAGAATCTGCCGCCCATCGGCCGCTTCAACGTCGGGCAGAAGCAGTTCTTCTGGATCATGCTCTACAGCGGTCTTGCCCTCCTCCTCTCCGGGGTCGCCCTGTGGCTCGTCAATGATATTCCCTGGAACTGGCGCTGGCTGCGTTATACGGCTGTGCTGGTGCACGCCGTTGCGGCATTACTTACCATCGGCGCCTTTATCCTCCACGTGTACATGGGTACCGCCATGGTGCGGGGAGGCTTCACCTCGATCATCCGTGGCGAGGTTACCGGCGCTTGGGCTCGCATGCACCATCGGCTGTGGTACGAACAGATGAAAAGCGCAGCTGAGAAATGAGCGACCCGGCCCAGCTTCAAGCGAAGCAGTGGGATCGGCGAATCGAACGGGCCCGCGAGCTGGCTGCTGAGTATCCGTTTGCTCGGGAACTCCTGGTTTTCTACTCTGAACTCACCGCCTTTCAGAAAGATGTGTATCTTGATGTCCAATCGAGCGGGGCTACCGCCGCAGGAAACGACGGAGTGTTACCGCTCGAGCTGGAGAGGCTGAGTCTGGCCTTCCTGATGCCGCGATTCCCGCCTTTTCTGTCCATGCTGGAGCGCGAGGGCCCGGCGACGCTCGCCGGCTTCGCCCGGGCGCTGGCGGAACGCGGCCCCAGCGCCTGGACCGAAGTGCTTGCGAGCGTTCAGCGCAGAAACGAGCCGGAACCGTCCAGCCCCGCCAGCTTCGAGCGGTTTTGCGCCCAGGCTTTCCTGCAACCCGCTATGGAGTACCTCGCCCGACGCGCAAGCCTGACTCCACCTGCAGTTCGACTGCCGATCTGTCCGTTCTGCGGCTCGAAGCCATTGGCGGGCGTGCTGCGCCCGGAAGGTGAGGGCGCGAAGCGTTCGCTGATCTGCGCGTTGTGCCGCACCGAATGGGATTACGTTCGTCTCACCTGCCCGGCCTGCGAAGAGTCGCGCGAGGAAAGGCTGTGCGTGTACACGACGGCGCAATTCGAGCACGTTCGGGTGGAAGCGTGTGACACGTGCCACGCTTATCTGAAGACCATCGATCTCGGGAGAAACGGCCTCGCCGTTCCTGAAGTCGATGAGCTCGCTGCCGTGCCGCTCACACTCTGGGCAGACGAGCATGGCTATCGAAAACCCACCCGAAACTTGCTGGGTCTTTAAGCCAGTGTAGCGCAGGGCTCGCTGTTCAAGCCCTGCGGCTTTTCAAGGTCTTTGACCGCCAAGACAGGTCCGCAAGACCAACCTTCAGATGCAATGAAATGGAAGAAGAACCGCAGCGTTGCAAATCGAACCCTGAAAACCGCAGGGTTAGTTAGTGTGCGCGACACAGAAAGTGAGCGTCCGCACGTTCCCTGTTGGGCCCCTTTTTGGCCCGATTTTGCGCGTTGTGTGCTAGGCTCGCGGTCAGCGACAAGTGGCGAGCGTTATAGCGCAGCGCCGCTGTTTTAGCGCTGCGGCATTTCCAGAGGCCACCTGGTTGAATGCGGCCGGGCTTTCGTCCGGCGTGAAGCTGTCGGCACACCCACGTTCGTCCTGGTAAGAATACAGGCTAAGGAATTTGAGGGCGCCAAGCTGGTCGGTATGCAATCCTATTCGCGTCTGCAAACCCTTATGCAGGGCTTGTTGGACTCGCAGCCACGATGACGCAGCCGCGGATTTACGCGTAGCAGACGCTCTGGAGTGCGGTAGCTTGCTACCGCTTTGATCCCGCGCGCTGGCTCGCGGCCGGTAGCGGGTTAGTTTACCCGGAAGCGGCTAGTTTACCTCGCCGCGTGGCGGCGTAGTAGACCCCGCCTCTACATCAAACTGACCCACCACGCGCGGGCCGCGCTTCCCAAGCTACGGCACACTGGACGGCCGGCAAGCTGGCGGTAGCAAGCTGCCGCACTCCAGAGCGCTTCGCTCATTCTCGTAGCGAAATAAACCCCCAAAGCCGGAACCTCGCGCGTAATCAACGATATCCGAAATTACGCTGGGTTTACCATCCCAAAGGCTTGGCAAGGCAGTTGAATCGCGACTTCGAACGTTAAATCAAACAGCCCCTTTCCTTGACGACGTAGTTGGGACGAACTTTGGGCTGAGCCGCATAGCACTCACTGAGATCAGCGAGGTCCCTTGGTCGTGTTGAGTTGTGGAAACGCGAAACGTGGACCGACGAGGCACGCATTACTTCCGTGAGTTCTTCAAACCCAGGCCTGGGTCAGTCATTGCAGCGAGCCCGTCTGATACTCCAGCAAGGCAGCCTGGGACTGGTATTCATACTTGGCGCTGGCCTGTTCAATCTGCGCCTGCGTCTGATTGAGCTGCGCCTGGCTGAGTTCAACGATCGAGCCCAGGCCTAGTTGATAACGGGACTGGGCGAGGTCGAGCGCGAGGTTAGTTTGTTGAAGCAATTGGTCCGTTACGCTAAGGCGCTGATAAGCGGTGGTGGAATCAGCCCAGGCTGACCTTACATCGCGAGCGATAGTGTCCTCGAGATCGCGAAGTTTCTGGTCTTCGGCCTGCGCCTTGAGACTGGCGGCGGCCCTTCGCGCGGCAAAAAGATGGCCATTGAACACAGGAATCTGGAGGTTAATGACTGCACCGTCGAAGTAATTGGGAATTGGGGAGGTAGGAGTGGGATTCCATACCTCGGGCATGAAACCTGCCGCTCCCGCCAGGCTCACAGTGGGGTAGGAAAGATCCCGCTCAGCCTTCTCAAACTTGTAGGCTGCGTCACGGGTGAATCGCTCGCTCAGCAATTCAGGCCGTTGGTTCATCGCTTCCTGAACCAGTTGGTTGGAGTCGGGGGGCGCGGGAGACGGAAGCGGTTCTTCGACCAAGGTGTATCTTTGCTCCTGCTGCAGTCCCAGAGCCCGGGAAAGCTCGGCAAAGGACTTGTCCAGGTTATCCTGCGCCCCGATAAGCAAGAGTTTGGCCTCTGCCAGATTCACGTTGGCGAAGCTCAAGTCAAGTTGGGACTTGAGCTTGCTTTGGGCGAGTGCCGTCACCTGGTCCACAACCAACTGCCGAGCCGCCACGGTCTCCTGCGCCACCTTGACGAGCACCTGCGCCCGCAGGGCGCCGAAGTAAGCCTCCACGACACGGAAGAGGACATCATAACGCGTGGCTTGCGCGTTCTCGTCCTCGGCGCGCGCCTGGAGCCGCGAGCTCTGGACGAGGTTCGGAGTACGGCCCGAGTCGGTAATGAGCTGGGAGACAATTATCCCCTGGGCGAAGCGCGAGAGGATGCGCGGATTGGTAAAGAATCCTGCTCCGATCCGGATGTTCGGACTTGCCGCTGCACCCGACACGTTCCCGGACAGGATGGGAAAATACGCGGAACGGATTTCTCTCACCATCTGATAGGACGCCAGGGCCGTCAGTTGCGCGGCAAGCACTTGGGGATGGTTCTTGAGTGCGATCGCCTTCGCTTCCACTAAAGTCAGGGTCGGGGGCGTTTGGGCCAGGCTCGAAGAAATCCTCCAGCCCAGAGCGGCCAGCAGAACAATCAATGAGACTCGTTTGGTCATTGCGCCTCCAGAGGTTGGGCAGGCGGCTCGCTGTGGCCCTTTTTGTTGCGATACACGAGGAGGTACGCGGCGGGAACAATGAACACAGTGAGAGCCACCGAGACCACCAGGCCGCCAATAATCGCGCGTCCTAGGGAGGCGTAGGCCTCACTTCCGGTCTCGAGTTTCAGTGCCATGGGAATCAGTCCGAAGATCGTGGCGAGGGAAGTCATCAGAATCGGCCGCAAGCGGATGCGGCAGGAAGTGACCACGGCGTCGCGTACGGACATCTCTGCCTCGAGGTGATGAGCAAATTCCACGATCAGAATGCTGTTGGAGGTTACGATTCCAACCATCATGACCACGCCCATCAGCGACACGACGTTCACCGTGGTCCCTGTGAGCCAGAGGAGCAACAGAACGCCCGTTAGCCCAGTGGGGACCGCGAGCAGAATCAGGAATGGATCGACAAAGGAGCGGAATTGGGCCACCAGAACCAAGTAAAGCAGGGCGAGGGCGAGGATGAGTCCAAAACCAAAGCTGCGGAAAGACTGACGCATGCCCTCTACCATGCCGCGCATTACCAAGCCAACCCCCTCAGGCAGGTGGGTTCGCGCCGTGACCTTGTCGACGGCATTGGCCACGCGGCCCAGATCTTCAGTCGTCGGGCTAACGTAGACGTCGATCACTCTCTGGATCTGATAATGGTCCACTTCCGTCGGCGCCTTGAAGTTCGAAACTTTGACCGCCTGGTCGAGAAAAGCAGGCTCTTTCGAAGAAGGCGAACGTATGGGAATGCCTTTAAGGGAGAACAGGCTGTTGATATCGCTTTCAGGGTATTGCACGGTGAGGAAGTAGTCGTTGCCCGTGCGCGGGTCAATCCAGTAGCTCGGTGCGATCATTTGATTTGAGGTCAGCGCGGTGATCACGTTGTTCACCACTTCCTGCTGGCTGAGGCCCAGTTCGCCTGCACGTACCCGGTCGACCTGGAGTTGAAGGGCGGGGTAATCGATATCCTGCGGAATGTATGCTTCACTGACGCCCCGCAGGTTGCGGATTCTGCGTGCCAGATCGGCTGCGACTCTATAGGTCGAGTGTAGGTCCTGGCCACTTACCTGCAGATCGATGGGAGCAGGAAGGCCCTGGTTCAAGACGGCATCCTGAAGGCTTCCGGATTGGAAGAAGGTGTCGACCTCAGGCACCTCGGCGGCCAGTTGCTTGCGGACCCGGTCCATGTATTCGTAGCTGCCGATCTTGTGATCGTCATTAAGAGCTACTTGAATGGTGGCCGTGTGAGGTCCGGAGTTGGCGGTGTAGATCGAGGTGAAATCAGGAACCACTCCAAGGTTGGAAACGATCAGCTTCAGGTCGTGGGGACCGACCACCTGATGAACGATATCTTCCACTTTCGCCACCAACTTTTCGGTGAGCTCGACGCGAGTACCGCTAGGCGCCTTCATGCTGATGACGAATTGGCCGGCATCGCTGCGGGGAAAGAAGGCAACGCCAAGCAGCGGAAGGATCAGCAGGCTCACCAGGAAGACACCCAGAATGCCACTCACGACCACCCAGGGTCGAAGCAGGTGTTGGTCCACCTTGGCCTCATACCAGTCCAGCATCTGATGGAATCTCTTATTGAAGGCAGCGTTGAAGCGGGCGCCCCAAGATGGGCGTGCCTTACCTGCGTGACCTGATGTGTCCTCCGACCTACCTTCCTGCCCAGCCCCGTGCTGAACCCCCTTGATCAGCTTGGCGCAGAACAAAGGAACTACCGTCATGGCGATGAAATAAGACGCGAACAGCGCCAGCACAACGGCCACAGCAAGGGCTGAGAAAAGGAACCGGCTTACCCCGTAAAGGAACGTGACCGGGAAGAAGACGACGGCGCTGGCGATGGTGGCTGCCAGCACGGCTAAGCTCACCTCCTGCCCGCCTTTTTCCGCCGCCACTGGGGGAGGCTCGCCGAGCTCCATATGGCGGAAGATGTTTTCCAGCACGATCACCGAGTTGTCGATGAGGCGCGAAAAGACGATGGCCAGGCCCGCCAGCACCATGCTGTTGATCGTGCTGCCTCCGAAATACAGGGCAATGATTGCGGCGAGAGCCGAGAGCGGAATTGAAAGGAACACTGCCGCCGTTCCCCGCAGGCTGCCCAGAAACAGGAGTACCATCAACCCAGTGAGTAGAAGCCCGGTGGCGCCCTCGTGGATAAGCGTGTTGATGGCCTTTTTCACAAACTCCGATTGGTCAAACACCACGTTGGTGACGAGCTGCTTGGGCACATCGACGAGGCGCTGCAAAGTCGACTTGACGGCATCAACCACGGCAATCGTGTTGGTGTCGCCACCCTGCTTCATGATGGGGAGGTAGACTGATCGCTGCCCACCCACCCGGACGATACCGAGCTGTATGGTAGAAGCATCTTTGGCGGAACCTACGTCAGCCACCGTGACGTACCGGTTTTGCACGGTCTTGAGCGGGACCTTGTTCAGGTCCGGCACATGCTCGATCTCACTGTTGGTATAGATGTCGTAATCGTAAGGGCCTATCTTGGCATCGCCTGCTGGCAGGATGAGGTTGTTCTTATTGATCGCATCGACCACGTCCATCACACTCAAGCCATGAGCCTGGAGTTTCAAAGGATCTACGTAGACCATGATCTGGCGGTACTTGCCGCCAAAGGGTGGAGGAACCGAGGCTCCACGCGCCGTTGCCAACTGGTCGCGCACGGCGTATTGGCCGGTGTCGCGGAGTTGCGCCTCTGAGAGCCCCTGGCCTTTCAAGGTGACAAGGCACACCGGAAGGCTCGACGCGTCAAACTTCATCACCACGGGCGGCAGGGTGCCCTTGGGAAGGCGTCCCAGGTCCGCCATGGCCAGGTTGGAGATTTCGGTGGCGTCTGAATCGGCGTTGGTTCCCGGCTGGAAGAAAATCTTGATGATGCTCACTCCCTCGAGCGACCGGGACTCCATGTGGTCGATTCCCGCTCCCAGCGTGAAAAAGCGCTCGAAGCGTCCGGTAATGCTGCCTTCCATTTCCTCGGGAGGCATACCGCTGTAAAACGTTGCGACCACCACTTCCGGAATATTGATGACCGGAAACAAATCTACGGGCATGCGGACCAGGCTGGTAAGACCTATCACCACCACAAAAAGACAGAGAACGATAATGAAATAGGGGTTGCGAATAGCGAAACGTGACATTAGCTGCCTCCCTCCGCCTCCGACAATTCCACGATTTTCGGAGCGACGATTTGACCCTGCCGCAATTGGCTCGTGTTGCCGACCACCACCCGGTCGCCCTCCGAGAGCCCGGAGAGGACCTCAATCTGGCTCCGTGTTTCGATACCGACCGTGACCGGCCGGACCTCAACCCGGTTTTCGCTGTTGACTCGATACGCGATGGCCTTGTTCCCTTCACGCGAAACTGCCTGAATAGGGACCGCCAACACGTCCTTCTTCTCCATCACTGGGAAGGAGACGTAAGCGTACATACCCGGCACGATCTCCAACTGGGGATTGGACACATCGACTTCCGTTATCATGGTGCGAGTGGCATCGTCCACCTTGTCGGCGAACCTGGCGACGGTGCCTTCAAAGGCCTTGCTCAAAGCCTGCACCTCCACGCTGACCTTCTTGCCTAAGCGCACGCCCGGGACGTCGGCCTCGGGCACGGGAATATCGAGGCGGAGCAAGCCGTTCTGTGAAAGCTTGACGAGAGGGAGCGCCTGTTGCTCGGATGTTGTGCCCGCAGCCAGCATCGCGCCTGTGTCAGCATATCGCCGAGTGACAACACCCTCGAAAGGTGCAGTGATCTTGGTATAGTTGAACAAGGCTTGCACTCTCTCGCGGTTGGCGCTGGCTGCATGAAGATGTTCCTGAGCGGCGGCTAAACCCGCCTTCGCCCCTTCTACCTGAGCTTCTGCTGCCTCATCTTTTCCCTGCGCATCGTCTACGTCCTGCTGGGCGATGAGTTCCGGACGGGTCTTCATGACCCCTTGCAGCCGTGTGCAGGTCAAGTGGGCGACGGTGTAGTCCGCTTGGGCGCGCTTCAGTTGGTGTTGGGCTTGGTCCACCTCCTGCTCGCTCTGGCGTACCGAGGCTGCCACCTGGTTGAGTTCATCCTGGAGTTCCGGCACCTCGAGGACGGCCAGCGTTTGGCCTTTCTTCACGCGGTCGCCCACATCCACATCGATGTGCTTCACGTACCCGGCCACCTTGGCGTGAACGTCGATTTCCTGAAAGGGCCGGAATTCCGCGGCAATCCGCAGACCCTGTGAGAGGTCGGCACGCGCGACTTTCGTCACTGCCACATTCACAACTTTGTCGCTCTCGGCGGCGGCGCTGCCAGCCTCCTCGTGGGAGCAGCCCCCCGTTACCAGCAGCACCCCCGTGAGCAGCGCCGTCACTGGATATTGCTGACTGAGCAACTCGCGATAGCGCGGGCCCTGTAGGGGCGACCCTTGTAGTCGCTCCCGCTTTGCGGGGCAGGTAGTCGCCGCAGTGACGCTGCTGCAGGACCTTCGAAGTGGGACGGATTCACCGGCGGCCGGACGGTGAGTGCCATAAGTCATAGTAGTGCTCCATTCCGATCAGACATGGACTTGGACCGGTGCGTGTCGAAACCGGGGTTCCTCCATGTCCGCGATCACCGGCGAAACTTATCCTGTTGCACTGCTTGCTGCACGGCCTCGCGCAGCTCTTCCAGGGAAGGATTCGGTGAGTCAGCCACCTGGAGCACACGCCGTTCGAGCGCCGAGACTCTCGCTGCTGCGGCTGGAATATCCCTAGCAATGGAGGCCGGAATGCTGACCACGCCGTGCCGGTCGCCGTGCAGAAGATCGCCTGGTTGAACTTTCAAGTTGCCAACCTCCACAGGTACTCCAAAATCGAGCATGTGAAAGTAAACGCGGGATACCGCAACATTGCCGGCGAAAAAACAGAAGCCAATCGACTCCGCTGCCTGCAAGGCGCGGACCGCGCCATTCGTGACCAACCCCGCACATCCTAGCGCCTTGAAAATGTGGGCATGGACTTCCCCGGCGCAGGATCCGAGGCCCGGTTGCCGATCCAAGTCCTCCAACACCACGACGCGCGGGGCTGGAATCGTGAGAAGATAATTCCACCAATCGGTGCGGTCCGGGTAAGATCTCCCTGTCATCGGTGGTTCTGAAGTACGAATGCGGGCCGTGACCGCATACGCTACCATCGGCGGCAGGTTCGGGAACACGCACCGGACGCTCGAGTCCATAAAGCCCTCGTTGCGCAGGCGCACGTCCAACGTTTCGATCGCGTTAGCAACTTGGCAAGTGTTGAGACCACGAAGCAACTCAAGCTCGTCTGGGGTCAGTACCGGTCCAAACGCCATGGTGTGCCTCCCTACGACAGTCCAAAAGCTGGAAGGTGCGAGAGTCCGAACCATCTTTTCAGCATCCTGAGGGCCTGAAAGATCGGAGATCTCAAATGTACGTGGAGGAAGTGCTAGGAGAGCGAAGGAGGAGAGCGGAACCTGTCGATGTCGAGAACGATGAAGGGTTTCGCGAGACGGGGCTCAGAAGCGAAGAAGCTCGATTCCCTGTCGCTTCCGGCCTGACGTTCAGGATCCGACTCCCGGCGGAGGCCTTGAGTCTCACGCCCTACCTTCCGGGAAGTCGGGTTCATTCTGCTGGCTTTAGAGGTGTGCCACGACGCGTTGTTCGTGCCGGTGTAGGGCTGTCTGGAAGCAGTGGAAAGGCGGACGAGCACTGCGACAACGGTCATCACGCCAACCTTCAGCGGGCGGCGAAAGAGCGGATTGGTCTGTCTCCTTATTTCGCGCAACTCTTGTAAACCAGTCCTGAACAGGTTCCAGACCTTATATTGTCATCTTGATGACGCCGTCGCAAGAGAGATTTTCGAAAGAAACTCAGCGCCTCATAGGAGGTGCAAATCCATACAACAATTCCCTGAGTCGCCGATAGACGAGAATGCTTTGGAAGCAGTCCTTTCCCTTCTGGCGCCTCCACCTTTGTTAGCATGGGGCCGTCACTCTCCTATGACCCTACCAAGTATCTGGTAGTTCCGAAGCAATCATCTGGTAGAACGGTCCAGAATGGTCTCCTGCTCTTCCCGTTGGCCCGTTTAGCGGCTAGTCTATTATGTAGCGGTTTCGGGCATTGCCTATGGCGACCGATGGGACTAAGACGAACCTCCTCTCAGGGGTACCAGTGCCAGGAGCAACGAGTAACACGCGCAGCTCGGATCGGCTGCTGCTGAGCACCCGCTTTGCTCTTGGCGTCGGCT
>Ga0306926_10006442_pt1 | contig 12597 bp, 10 predicted proteins | sample flu12Cox44000178_FD_203759 | JGI IMG/M metagenome (GOLD analysis project Ga0306926, IMG submission 203759) | Lab enrichment of tropical soil microbial communities from Luquillo Experimental Forest, Puerto Rico - flux8day.12C.oxic.44.000.178 (v2)... | ecosystem: Environmental > Terrestrial >... | reverse complement strand
TAATTGCCCTTGAACGGCACGTGCGTGAGCTTGGTCCCGGTCATCATCATGAACAGCTCGCCCGAGACATGCGAACCCGTGCCGACCCCGTTGGTGGCCATGTCGACCTTGCCCGGATGCGCCTTGGCATAGGCGATCAGCTCGGGAACAGTCTTCGCCGGGAATGCCGGATTGACGACGATCATGAACGGAATGTAGCCGAGACCGACGACCGGTATCAGATCCTTGCCGAAATCGACATTAAGATGCGGATAGAGGGTCGCATTGATTGCATGCGTCGAGACCGTGAGCAGGAGCGTGTACCCGTCGGCGGGCGACTTGGCAGCCGCCTGCGTTGCAATATTGCCGGAGGCTCCCGGCCGGTTATCGATGACGAATTGCTGGCCGAGCCGCTCTGACAGCCATTGCCCGATCAGGCGCGCGACGACGTCGGGCGAGGAGCCCGGCGGATAACCGACGACGATGTGCACCGGACGCATCGGATAGTCGATGGCGCCGGCGGCTCGCCGCCAAGGCAGCAGGGCCATGGCACCGGCCGCCCATTGCAGCAATCGCCGGCGCGGAAGGTTCATGCAAGCACCTTGACCCGGGGGCTCATGCACGGCCAGCAAAATCGATCACTCGATCACCTCGTCGGCACGCCCGAGCAGAGTGATCGGGAAGGTGATGCCAAGTGTTTTGGCGGTCTTGAGATTGATGATCAGCTCGACCTTCGTGGCCTGCTGCACGGGCAGGTCGGCTGGCTTCTCGCCCTTGAGAATGCGGCCGGTATAGACGCCGGACAGACGATAGGAGTCGGTGACGCTGCCTCCGTAGCTCATCAGGCCGCCGGCCATGACGAACGGGCGATATTGGAAGATCGTCGGCAGCGTGTAGCGCACGGCCAGTGCGGCAAGCTGTTCGCTCTGGCTGACCAGGAATCCGTCGGTACCAATGACAAGCCCACGCACTTGCTCCTGGCTCAAGCTGGCGAAGGCCGCGTCAATGTCCTGCTCGGTGCTCGCATTTGCGATGCGCAGCTGCAGCCCGAGGGTGTGGGCGGCCGCCTGCAGGTCTCTTGATTGATCCTTGGCGACCGCGTTGGTCGGGTTCAGGATCAGGCCGATCGTGGTCGCCGCCGGCAACAGCTCATGCATCAGCTCCAGCCGCTTCTGTCCGGTATCCCTGTTCAGCGTTACCACCCCAGTGACGTTGCGGCCGGGTCGATTGAGGCTGGTGACGAGCCCGGCTTCGATCGGGTCAACGCTGCCATGAAACACGACCGGAATCGTGGTGGTCGCGGCCTTCGCTGCCGACGACGCATTTCCGCCGAGCGTGGCAATCACGGCCACTTGACGGCGAACAAGATCGGCGGCGAGCGCCGGCAGCCGATCGTACTGATCGTCGGCCCAGCGATATTCGATGACGACGTTGCGGCCCTCGACAAAGCCGGTTTCGCTCAACCCCTGGCGAAACGCTTCGAGCTGAGCCGCATATCCGTGCGGCGTCGTCGCGCCCAGGAGCCCGACCGCGGGCATCGGCACCTGCTGTGTGCGCGCCGTGAGCGGCCAGGCGGCGGCAGCACCGCCGACAAGCGTGATGAATTTGCGTCGCCGCATTGCTTCTCCAACGCTCACGCTCACGCCAACCATGGCTTTTGCGATTGAGCGATTACAGCAGGGAATCTTGATCTATGAAATAGGGGCTTAAGGTCGGTTTGCGCAGCAGCAAGCGGGCGCCGTGCATGTTGGGATCCAGGATTGGCCCTCCCTGCGCATTCGATCACTGATGACCTCCGACCGCCGCACAAGGCCATCTGCGAGAAGCGGCCAGTTCAGCCATCCACGGCGCTCGTACCGGCAAGTCGCGGCAGAGCGGGTGCAGTGGCGCGTACGAATAAGAGATCATAGGCCAGCATGCCGATGGTCATGGCGATGACGAAAAGGATCACCGGTAGCGATAACATGGCCAGGTTCGCGACCGCCGGTCCGGGACACAATCCAACCAGACCCCAGCCGATGCCAAACAGGGTCGCTCCCCACAGCAGCGATGAATCGATGTCCTTCTTCGTCGGCCAGAGGCTCTCCTTCTCGAACAGGGGCGGTCGCCGCCGTGCCAGCGCATAGCCGATGCCGGCAATGGCGAGGCCGGTTGCCATCACGACGGCGAGGCTTGGGTCCCAGGTGCCGCTCGCAATACCTAAGACATCGAGGAAGGCCAAAACCTTGCCCGGCTGGATCATGCCGGAGATGGTCAAGCCCCAACCGAACATGAAACCACAAATGAGAGTTGCGATTGCTGGCATGGCTCATCCTCCAAATACGTGACGGGTCAGCGCGACCACGACGATTGCCGCCATCATGAACACGCCGGTGGCCACGATCGAACGTGGTGACAGCCGCGCGATGCCGCAAATGCCGTGACCCGAAGTACATCCGCTGCCGAGCCGTGCACCGAACCCTACAAGAAGGCCGGCAGAGACGATTGTAATGAAGCTCGCGGGCATTTGCGGCTTCGGCACGGGGTAGCCGACGAGCGCAGCAGTGACCGGAGCCGCGATGAGGCCGGCAATGAACGCCACGCGCCAAGCACGGTCGCTCGTTTGCGGGTTGATGAGGCCGTCGAAAATGCCGCTGACGCCAGCGATGCGGCCGGTGAACAGCATCAGCAGGACGGAAGAAAGCCCAATCAGCGCGCCGCCGATTGCAGCCGAGACCGGAGTAAAATTGGCCATGACATTACCTCGTAGTCCGACATCGCTGCCTGAGACTAAGTCCATGCCCACAGGCCCTTGCGAGCGGCCAACGCGACGCCTGCCATCTCGCCAGGGCCAGCTCAGCGGCCAGCGTGCTGTTCCCTTGTAGAGCGACGGCAACACGCCGGCCGCAAGTCCCAAAATGCCGCTCAGTACCACGATCGCCACCATCGGCTCGGGCTTGCCGTTGGCGACAAGGCCATAAAGCTGTGTGAATAGTGCCGCGCCCATGTTTTGCATGAAGACGCCCACACCGGCGGCGGTACCGGCCAGCCGTGGGATTGTTCCCATGGCTCCGACCTGCGCGTATGGCAAAGCGATGCCTTGGGAAAAGGTGAGAAAGAAGCCGGGAAGAAACAGGCTCCATGGCGCAACCACGCCGGAGAGGAGCAGTGCCGCCTGCACCAATATTGTTGTCATCGAGAGCGCGCAGCCGGCGAGCACCATGCTCTCGTTCGATCGGCGGTTGCCGATGCGGCTGGACACCCAGTTGCCGAAAAAGAAGCCCACCGGAAATACCAGAAAATACAGCCCGAACTCGGTCGATGACCGCGCAAGCAATTCCTTCATCAGGGTTGCGGCCGCGCTCGCCATGGTCATGAAAGCAGCGGTATTGAATCCGCTTTGCAGCACGTAGCCGACGAACGGCGGATTGCGGAACAATTCCAGATAGCCGCGCGCGATCCCGCTCTCGTCCGCTGCATCGGAAAGCTGCTGGCGCGTTTCGAAAATCCAGGCATAGGCAGCCGCGGCGATGAGCGCGCCCACAACGAGCGCGAAGCCAAACACGCTGCGCCAGCCCAGAGCGTCGATCAGCACGCCGCCGAAAAGCGGAGCGATCATCGGGCCGAGCGTGTAGAACATCGTCAGGTACGCGATCACGCGCACCAGATGCTCGGCGCGATAAGCGTCCCGCGCGATCGTGCGCACGAGCGTCGTGCTGCAGCCCGCCCCAACCGCCTGCACAATTCGGCCGAACGCAAGGGCCGGTGCCGTCGGCGCGATCGCGGAAACTGCACTGCCGATGAGGAACAGCGCCAGCCCCGACAGGAGCAGAGGGCGCCTGCCGTAGCGGTCGGAGAGGCTGCCATAGGCGAGCGTGGCCACAGCCATCGCAAACAGCGCAATGCTGAAATTGAACTGCGCCGCCGCATCGGAGAGTGAAAATGCGAGCTTCACCGCCGGAATGACCGGAAAAAAGAGATGCACGGCAAGCGGCGCAATGAACGCGACGAGGCCGAGCGCCAGGGCAAAGGCGCGCCCCGGCAACTGCCGGCTCGACCTCCCTGGCTTCCGGCTGGGCACCTACTCGATGACCTCATCGGCGCGGGCGAGCAGCATGGGTGGAATTTCAAGTCCGATCGCGCGCGCCGTCGGCAGGTTGATGACCAATTCAAATTTTGTCGACTGCATGACGGGGAGGTCGGCCGGCCTCGTGCCCTTGAGGATTTTGCCGGTGTAATTACCGGCTTGACGGTACGCTTCCGTCTGGCTGGTTCCGTAGCTCATGAGGCCGCCGGCTTCCGCAAAGTCGCGTATGGGATAGACCGCCGGAATCGCATGCCGCGCCGCCAGCGTGGCAATCTGCAGACGCCGGCTGACAAAGAACGAATCAGAGCAGACCAACAGCGCGTCGGCTCTATTGCGGACAAGTGCGGCGAAGGCAGCCTCGATCTCGCGACTGTCGCTCGCCTGCATGACATCGATCTGAAATCCGATCGCAGATGCCGCCGCCGCCGTATCCCTGGTCATGGCTTCGGTTGCGGGATAGCTCGGATTGACAAGCAGGCCAACATGCGCAGCATCAGGAATAAGCTCGTGCAGAAGCCCCGCTTGTTTTGACCCGAGCTCTGCGGTGAAGAAATTCACGCCGGTCGCATTGCCGCCGGGTTGGTTCAGGCTGGCAACGAAGCCGAGCTTTACCGGATCGGCACCCGTGGTGAAGACAATAGGAATCGTGGTGGTCGCGGCCTTGGCAACGAGAATGGCAGGAGTGCTGGTTGCAGCAATCACCGAGACTTGCCGACGAACGAGATCTGCCGCCTGCATGGGCAACCGCTCGTATCGACCTTCCGCCCAGCGATACTCGATCCTCACGTTCTCCCCGTCGACGTAGCCGGCTTCCTTCAATCCTTGGCGAAACGCGGCGGCGTAGGGCGCATATCCCTCTGGCGATGCACTGTTGAGGAAGCCGATTGTCGGCATAGGCGTCTGCTGCGCCCTCGCCGCGAACGGCCACACTGCGGTGCCGCCAATGAGCGTGATGACCTCGCGCCGCTTCATGTGCTGCCCTCAAGCCGACGATTGGACCCTGTACCATTCTGGGGCTCGGGGCCAGTCTGTATTTGTAGACTGGCGCAGGGCAGATCTGCCGGAGCTACTATTCGCACCAGAAGCACCGATCACCGTGCGACGAGCCTTGCCAGCTGCGCGGCCGCGGGCACGATGAGCTGTCGCGGGAACCCGCTGAAGCCCAGCATGAGTCCTGGACGCGGCGATACCGCCCGATAGAAGCGGCTGATTGCGCGCACGACGATGCCGGCCCGTTGGGCGGCGGCCTCGACCGCGATGTCGGACCGTCCGTCACGCAGATAGGCGACGAGATGCATGCCCTGATCGGGCACTGCAACGTCGAGCCAGTCCGCCGCGCGACGGATCAGCGTCTGCGCCAGCGCATCGCGCTGCTCGCGATAGAGCTGGCGCATGCGGCGAATGTGCGCAGCGAAATGTCCTTGCTGCATGAACTCGGAAACAACCGCCTGCTGCAGCGTCGCAGGTTGGCGATCGATGAGATAGCGCGCGCCTACGAAAGCCTGCAGCAACGCGCGCGGCACCACGGCATAGCCAATGCGCAGTCCCGGGAACAGCGCCTTGTTGAGCGTACCGACGTAAATCACCTGCTCGGCGTCATCGAGGCCCTGGAGCGATGCGAGCGGCGGCCCCGAATAGCGAAACTCACTGGTGTAGTCGTCCTCGACGATGAACGCGCCGCTCTTCCGTGCCCACGCCAGGAGCTGCAGGCGTCGCGCCATGGACAGCGCAACGCCGGTCGGAAACTGATGCGATGGCGTAACAAAGGTTGCACGCGCGCGCGGTGCAGAGCGCAGGCCCGCCTCGACGACCAGGCCCTGGGCATCGACCGGAATGGGATGCGGCCGCGTCTTGGCGAGCAGCAGCTGCGCGTGGGTCAAGGGATAACCGGGATCCTCGATCCACACCTCGTCGCCGGGCGCGAGCAGCACACGGATCGCGATGTCGATCGCCTGCTGGGTGCCGGCCGTGATCACGATCTGCTCGGGGTCGCAACGCACCGAGCGCGCCGCCCGCAGATAGTCGCAGATGTTCCATCGCAACTCAGCGAGGCCCGCGGGATCGGCATAGCCGAGGTCATTCGCACCGAGCCGGCGCACGGCGCCGTGAGTCAAGCTGCGCCACGTCTCGGCGGTACGCGCATCGATCAGGGTGCGGCCGGTATTGAACGGGCGGGCGTCGCTCTGCACCGCCGCGCGCTCGAAGTCGGAAAAGGTTTGAGCCGATGTCGGCACCGCGCGCCTTGGCGGGCGCGGAGCGATGCGCCGTCGCGATGCAAGGCCGGTCAGATCGTTGGCGATGAATGTACCGGAGCCCTGGCGGCTCTCGACATAACCTTCGGCCAGCAGGTGCTCGTAGGCCAAAACCACGGACGCGCGCGCCACGCCGAGCCTCGCTGCCATGGTACGGGAGGAGGGCACGCGCGTGCCCGGACGGAGCGCGCCCGACAGCACGGCGGAGCGCACCTGCATGTAGATCTGCCGCGTGAGCGGCGTGCGACTCCTGCGGTCGAGCTGCCAGGCATAGAGGTCGGCCCATCCGGGCAATGTCATGGGAAAAAACGGGGCAAGTGGTCTGCTGTAATGCGCATAAGTGGACCACCTGGCCGATCCAGTAAAGAGTAGGTTTCGCCCCTCGCGCGCCGGCCGCGGGTTTTTGCGAGGATGGAGCTGATGACGTCCGAGTTGCTGGACCTGGCCTGGAGCTACCCGTTGTTCGAGGCTCTCTACGGCCGTCGCTCGCGGCGCTTCGGCCTCGGCTTCGAGATGCCGGAGGGGCCCTTCCGCTACAAGTCCGCGCACGCGCCGGTCCCCCTGAGCGAGATCGAGGAAGCGCTGCTGGTCGGCGCGGGCGCCGGATTCTCCGGACTGGCGCTCTGGGATCTGCCGACGCCGGCGGCTTACCGTTGCCGCAGTGGCCGCACATTTCCGACCACGCGGCCCGGCGGCCACACGGCGCTGTTCTTCACCAACGATGCAGGGTTCTACGTCCTCGATGCCAATGTCGCGGCGACCAAGCTGCGCGAGATCGAGACGCCGGACGAGCGCCACAAGCTTCTCGAAGCGTACCGCGCGCAGCGCCGGCAGCTTCGCCGTGGCCGGCTCGACATTCCGCGCCGCATACCGCCGATGAGCGCGCACGACCTCTGGGATTCGAACCGGTCCGGCTCGACACTGTTTCTGCCGGTATGCGATGTGAGCGCGTCGCTGATCTCATTGATCGCGCAGTTCGTCGATCCGGCTCTGCGCCGTTACGCGCCTGAAAGCGGCGGCATGAGCATTGTCGATGACCGCCGCGGTGGCCAGCCGGCCGGCACGGAGCGCTGGCTGAAAAACGGCTTCCTCGATGCCAGGCGGATACTGCCGCTGTCCATCGTTGAGCGGCAGGCCTGCTACTACGTCTTCAGCGAGCCGGCGGCGATCTGCCAGAACATGCTCCTCGCTGCCGAGGCGTTGGGGCTGGGCGGATGGAAGCACTGCGGATTTCTCTCGCTCGAAATCCTCAGGCAGATGGGCTTCCGCATCGTGGCGGCGAATGATGGAGCGGCATTCGGCAATCCGGTCGGCCTCGACGGCGTGTTCGAGGCAAGGTGTCCGCCCTATCACCCGAGCATGGATGCAGCCGTTGACGCGGTGCTTGCGCCGCCGTCACCCGGCCGAAAAGAAACCGGAGCCGTCCCGCACCGCATGTCGGAGGCGGAGCATCGTGCCGACGCGATCCGAATCAGCGCGGACGGGCTCGCCTGCACGAAGGCGATCTGCAACTACATCCACGACGCTTACGGCCGCTTTCCCGGCGGCACCGATGCGATGCATCTGATGTGGGTGCTGCAGTCCCATCACATCGACACCGACTACTACGACCGGTTCTTTGCTCCCGGCGCCTACGGCCCGTCGCACGTGGCGCACATGGCAACCTGGCACTCGGGATAACATCGCGGAGTTGGGTGGCGATGCCCCTATGCGGGTCCGAGCGCGAGCCGCTCGTCCAGCACCTTTCGATCGACGGCGCCTTCCCACGACGCGATGACGATGGTCGCAAGCGCGTTGCCGAGAATATTGACGGCAACAAATCCCGAGGACATCAGGCGATGCACCCCGAGAATAATTCCCACGGCAGCCACGGGTACCGTGCCGGTCGCTGCCAGGGTGGACACGAGCACGACGATCGCCGATCCCGCGACCCCGGCGCCTCCTTTGGAGGTGACGAGCAGAATCCCCAACAGACCGAGTTGCTGCGCGAGCGAAAGCTCAAGGCCGACCGCCTGGGCAAGAAAGAGCGAGGCGGCTGCAAAATAGAGGCAAGTGCCGTCATGATTGAAGGCATAGCCGGTCGGCAGCACCAGCCCCACCACCGATTCCTCGCAGCCGAGCGCGGTGAGCTTCTCGACGAGCTGGGGGAACACCGATTCCGACGAGCTCGTTCCAAGCACGATCAGCAGCTCGGTGCCAATGTAGCGAGCCAGACGCCAGAATTTGAGCCCGTTCCAGGCGGCGATCGGCAAAAGGACGAGGCAGATGAACAACGCGCAGGTCAGGTAGAACTCGAGCACCATTGCGCCGAGCGAGACGAGCGAGCCGATGCCAAACCGGCCGACGGTGAAGCCGATGGCGCCCATCGCGCCGATCGGCGCGAGCCACATGATGTAGCCGATGATCTTGAACACGATGCGCTTGGTAAGCTCGATCATCTCGATCATCGGGCTTCCATCGGCGCCGAGCGCGTGCAGGCCGAACGCAAACAGCACAGAAAGGAAGACGACCTGCAGCACATTGCCTTCAGTGAAGGCCGAGATTGCGGTGTGGGGCACGATGCTCAGGAGAAAGCCGCTGCCGCTGATCTGCTGCGCAGTCTTCAGATAAGGATCGAGGGCGGTTCCGGAGAGCGACTCGAGATCAACGTGCATGCCGCGGCCTGGGCCGAGCAGATTGACCATGGCCAAACCGATGACGAGCGCAAACGTCGTCACAACCTCGAAATAGACCAGCGCCTTGATCGCTATGCGCCCGACCTTCTTCGCCTCGCGCACGGTAGCAATGCCGTGAACGACGGCGCAGAAGATGATCAGGCCGACGAACATCGCTATCAGCCGGATGAAGAGATGGCCAAGCGTGCGCATCCATTCCGCTGACTGCGGCCAGACCCAGCCGATGAGCGCACCCAAGGCCATGCCGGCGAACACCTGCACCGACATGTCCTGCCAGAATCGCTTCCTCCTGCGCGGCTCCTGCGCCGCCGTCGTCGAGCTCATCGCGACTGTCTTTCAATTCTAGGGCGTGTTCCGCTGAAATAGACGCCAGCGCGCTGTTGCTCTCCCCCGCAGTAGCCGGATACATCCGACCTCTGCCACTTAAGTGCCGAACTCGGGTAAACCCGAGCTCGGATGGAGAGGCAAAGCAAGCCGCGCGACCGCGTCTCCAGCTACGCGGCAGCCAGCATGCGCGTCGTGTCGTCGAACAGCTCATCAACTGACATGCGACGCGGTATGAGCGTTTGCCGGTGGCAGAAGTCGATGATGATCTCCAGGATTGGCCGGCAGGCCTCGACACCGAAACGGTAGGGATCGAGCTCGCCGCCGTCGGGCAGGCCGGCGGCCCGCTTGCTTGCGTGCAACTGCCGGAAAATGTCCTTCACCACATCGGGCCGGGAGCGCGACAACTCTTCCCTGACCACGACCATGTGATTGATCGGTACGCCGTGGTGGCGCTTTGCCCAGCTCGCAGCGGTTGCCTCGGCATCGGGAATAAGATGCTGGAGTTTCGGATCGGGCAGCTTGTCGCCGACGATCCCGGCGGCGATCTCGCCGTCGAGCAGCATGCGGGTGAGCTCCTTGCCCTCCGGCGCCCGCTTGACGATGGCGGGATCACGATACTCCGCCACATGCGGATCCTCGAAAGTGATCCACTCCACCTTGTTGATGTCGACGCCGTAATCGGTGGCCAGAATTCCTCTCACCCACGTCCCTGTCGTCACCGTGTAAGCGCGTACGCCGACCCGCTTGCCCGCGAGCTCGGACGGCTTGAGCGCGCCGCGCTCCGGGTTGTAGGCGATGGTGTGATGCTGGCCACGACTGACGATCACCGCCGGCAGCAGCACATGGGGCTTGCCGTAGGCCTTGGCCTGCAAGTAGGTCACGATGGCAAGCTCGGCGACGTCATACTTGGCTTCGCGCACGACCTGCTTGAATAGATTATTTGCGACCTTGACCTCGGCGAAATCGAAATCGACCAGGTCCGAACCAACTGCACCGCTCTTGAGCGCCTTGGTAATCGGATAGTTGCCCAACATCGTGTGCAGCTTGAGCTTTGTTGCGGTTGCCATGAGATCTAATCCTCGTCACTTCGCCAGAGCGGGATAGAGCGTGAGCGCGGTCTTGCCGAAAATCCAGTCCTGATCGGAAGGCTTGGCAAAGGCGAACGCCTTGCGCGCGGCGCCGAGGATCTCGGACAGCGTGCCGACCGAGTTCGGAAAGTTCGAGCCCCAGGCGACGCGGGAGGCACCGAACGTATCGACGACCTTGCCGAAGAACGTATCCGGTGCACCTTTGCCCCAGCTCTTGGGCGTGACATTGACCGGCGTGATCTTCAGATAAACCTGCTTGTATCTGGCGAGATCGAGGAATTCCGCTGCCGCCTCATAGGGCGGACCATCCGCGAACGGCGCCCGCGCCAGATGGTCGAGGATGATGGTGACCTTCGGGAAGCGATCCATGATCTGGCGCAGCAGTGGCAGGCCCTCCTGCTTCATCTGCATGCAGACCGGAATGCTCTTCGCCGCCGCGTGCTCCCAGAATGGATAGGTCTTCGGCTCGGCAAACCATGTCGCCTGATCCGGCAAGGTGCTCCCGGTCGTGAACAGCCGCATGCCGGTGCAGCCGCAGCTGAGCCAGTGATCGAACGTCTTCACTGCATCCGGCGCCATGACATCGATGGAGCATACCGCCGTGAAGCGTGAAGGCACGGCCGCCACGGCATCCGCGACATAGCTGTTGTCGTAACCATAGGCGGTCGAGGAATGCACGATCGCCGCCTTGCCCACGCCGGCCGCATCCATGGCCTCGATCAGGGTCTCGTAGGTGGTCGGCCGCTCGCTCGACCAGGTGGATTGGGTGCCGCCAAGCGGGGCCAGCGGATAACGCTGGGTATCAGGCGAAACGATGTGGGGGTGGATATCTATGACAGGCATGAGCGCTTCACTCGCATTCAGGGTTGTACAAGGCTTTCACGGGTCGATATCGACGAACACCTGATCAAGCTGCGGACGCGACGGAATGAGCTCCTGCTGCAGGCTATAGGTGACGAGCGCCTCGATGCTGGCACGATTGGCCATCATGCCGTAGGGCAGGGGATCGCTCATCAAGGACAGGAATTTGCGATAGCGCTTGTCCTCCGGACTGTCGCCATGACCGCGCCTGAGCGCATCGAGATACGGCTTTTTTGCTGCCACGAAGGCGTCCATGAGCGAACGCGCCAGCCAGGGATAGCTCTTGATGTGCTCGTCCTTGACGACAATGAGGCCGTGGATTGGGTATATGCCGGTGCGGAGAAACCAGTCGGCTTCGACCTCTTCGACATCGGCAATCAATTCCGGATAGGTATGCGCCGCGGCAGCGGCCTCGCCGGCCTTGTCCCAGCCGCTGATCGGCGGACCGGCGCGACCGACGCCGGCCGGCCCGGTAAATCCGGCCTGGATCTCGCCCGCTTTCATCATGCTCTGCAGCGATTTGCCCTGCGGTGCGTGCACCACATTCGGCGGCAGCTTGAGCGCGGTGACGTGCTCCTCATCATCGACCACCCAGGTCACCTTTGAGGAATCAAGCCCGTACTCGTTGATGAAAATGCCGCGCGTCCACACCCCGGTCGTCACCGAATAAGCGCGCACTCCGACCTTCTTGCCTTCCAGCTGCTTGGGCAGCTTGATGCCGGCGTCGGGCCGGACCACGAAGCCGCCGTGATGGAAGCGGCGCATCAGGAAGATCGGCAGCGCAATGAATGGAGCGCCGAGCGCGCGCGCGATCATGTAGGTGGTGGGAGCCATCTCGCAGACATCGAACTCGACATCGCGCACCATGCGCCGGAACGCCCCGATGATGGGCACGACCTCGACGAAGTCGGGCTCCACTCCGGCAATCGCCACCGCCCCGTTCTTGACGTCCCTGGTATGTCCGTAGGTGGCGATTGCAATTTTCAGCCGCGGCTGTGTCATTGTTTCTCGATGCCTGCCTTCTCGATCACCGCCGCCCACTTCTTCACGTCGGCCGCCATGCGCTCGCGCATCTCCTCCGGCGTGCTGCCGCGGGCGTCCATGCCCAGTGCGGATGCGGTAGCCTGGAGCGTCGGATCGGTGAGCGCGGAATTGACAAGTTGATTGAGAGTGCCGAGCGTTGCCGCCGGCATGCCGGCGGCCGAGGCCAGGCCGTTCCAGCTGGTCACGATGTAGTCGGGGAAACCGCTTTCCTTCGCCGTTGGCACATCGTGCAGCAGCGGATTGCGCTGCTCGCCGGACGTCGCAATGATCCTGACCTGATTGTCCGAGATCACCGCCTGCAACCC
>Ga0306926_10006441_pt1 | contig 12597 bp, 12 predicted proteins | sample flu12Cox44000178_FD_203759 | JGI IMG/M metagenome (GOLD analysis project Ga0306926, IMG submission 203759) | Lab enrichment of tropical soil microbial communities from Luquillo Experimental Forest, Puerto Rico - flux8day.12C.oxic.44.000.178 (v2)... | ecosystem: Environmental > Terrestrial >... | reverse complement strand
CCCGAAAGTTGGCTCCGACCCCAGGGCCATACACGAGCGGCGGCCGCAAAATGACCAGCTCGAGACCGGTTTCGCGTGCCACCACCTCCAGCGCGCGCTCGATGGCGAGCTTACCGTGACCATACGCGTCCCGAGGGAACGGCACATCGGTACTGCGAAATGGCGCTCCTGGGATCGTAGCGTTGCCCATGGCTCTGACCGAGCTGATATAGACGAACCGCCGCACTCCGCAGGCTGCAGACGCCCGCGCCAGGGTCGCTGCTGCCTCCGGTTCATCCTCCCCAGCCCGAGGCTCGGTCCGGCGATAGGCGCGATTCGCTAGATGAACCACGATTTCGATGCGGTCGAGATGTGCGGACCAATCGGTTTGCGGACCGATATCCCCGATCTGATCAAGTTCAGCGCCCGCGATCGGTTTTGCTGGACCTCGGGTGCGGCCGAGAACGGTATGACCGTGCTCGACGAACTCGCGACACACCGCCCGGCCAATGAAGCCGGCCGCGCCGGTCACCAAAATACGCGACACGTCTGGCCCCTCACTGCGATGATGCGGTCCGATTGAGCGAGCGATTTCCTGCTGGATGAATTACAGAGGTGCTGACGCTAACCCTCCCTTAAGCTTTTGAAGTGGCGGTCCGAGATATTCTAGAAACAGCAGCCTCGTCGACGATCCCGAGGCCCACCCCGGTGCGGCGGCGAAAGCTGCTCTTCCTGGTCACCGAAGACTGGTATTTCTGCTCTCATCGGCTGCCTGTCGCTCGTGCCGCGCACGCAGCCGGGTTCGAAGTCATCGTCGCTACCCGGGTACGCGCACATGGTGACCGGATCCGGCAAGAAGGCTTTGCTGTGCATTCGATTGCTTGGCGTCGACGCGGCGACGGGCTCCTCGGTGCCTATCGTGCGATATCTGAAATTGCCCAGGTTTATCGCGCCGAGCAACCCGATCTTATCCACCATATCGCTCTGAAACCGGTGTTGTTTGGTGGAATCGCACGACGCCTCGCGTTCGGAGCATCGGCCGACGCTCCAGTTGTTGTCGATGCGATCACCGGATTCGGCTCCGCCTTTTCACATACCAGCCTCGCCGGACGGTTGCGCCGGCTATGGTTAGGTCTCTATCTCCGGCTGATGAAGGGCAGGGAGAGATGGATAATCGTACAAAATGAAGAAGACCGTGCCGCCCTTGCGAAAGCCATGGCTGATCGCGCTCGAATCGTAATGATCAAGGGATCTGGGATTGATACGACCCATTTTTCGCCTATCCCTGATCCCGGATCCGCGGTGGTCACCGTAGCGGTCGTGTCGCGCATGTTACGCGCAAAGGGTGTGCTTGACGCGATTGCCGCGACCCGTCTGTTGCGGGAGCGTGGCCTGCCGATCGAGCTGCGGCTCGCCGGGCCCACCGACCCCGACAATCGCGGCTCGCTGAACGCGGAGTTTCTGACTTCACTCTCCGCGGAACCGGGCATCAGATGGCTCGGCCCAGTCGCCGATGTGCGCACCGTCTGGCGCTGTGCGGCGATAGCTTTGTTGCCGTCGACTTATGGCGAAGGCGTGCCGAAGGCGTTGCTTGAAGCGGCTGCCTGCGCGCGGCCAATAATCGCTACCGATGTCCCCGGGTGCCGCGAAGTCGTTCGCCCCGGCGAGACAGGCATTCTAGTTCCACCTCGCGACATTCCCCGATTAGCAGCCGCCATCGCCGAGCTCGCTTGCGATTCGGGTCGGCGTGCTACGATGGGGCGTGCCGGCCGTGCGCTGATCGAACATGCCTTTGCCGAGAATATCGTGGCACAGGAGACGCTCGCTATCTATGAGACCGCCCTTCATGAGAAGGCACGGCAATAATGATCCGTGCATGGCTCGTCGCCGCCGCGATCAGTGGCTTTCTCTCGGTTGCAGCCGGTGCTGCCGCGGCGCATCTCTCCGCTGGAGACCGCGCAGCTGGGCTCCTGCGGACCGGCACTTTCTATGGCATGATCCACGCTGCGGCACTGGTCGGCGTCGCGGCTGTGGCCGAGGCCCACGGCCGGCCCTCGCGTGGGTTGATTGCCGCAGGTTGGTGCTTCGCAGGCGGCACAATGTTGTTTAGCCTCAGCCTTTTCGGGCTGGCGCTAACCGGGATCGAGTGGCTCGGATTGGTGACACCGTTTGGCGGAGTAGGTTTGCTCGTCGGTTGGGCGGCACTAGCGCTCCACGCATTCGATTGCGGCCGTTAGGAGCCTATTCTGACCGAGTGCGGTTATCTCTAGAGCGACGGTCTGCCACTCGACCGGCCTTGCTCGCCCGTATTGCTGGGAGGATCCCCGTTGACGAGCTGCCTATACACCCATCCCGCCTGTCTCGAACATGACCCCGGCCGGTACCATCCTGAATCACCGGCGCGCTTGCGTGCCGTGCTCACCGCGCTGGGCGCGCCTGAGTTTGCTCGGTTGCAGCGGCGGGAGGCACCAGAAGCGAGCGTTGATGATCTGCTGCGCGTTCACCCTCGAAGGCACGTTGAGCGTATGTTGGGGGCGGTTCCGAGTTCCGGCCACGTCGGCATCGACTCCGACACGATCCTTTCCCCCGCTTCTGGAGCAGCGGCGTTGCGGGCCGCCGGTGCAGTCGTCGCCGCGGTCGATGCGGTCGTCGCCAAAGAGGCCGACAACGCGTTCTGTGCGGTCCGGCCGCCCGGGCATCATGCCGAGCCCGAGCGGGCAATGGGGTTTTGCTTGTTCAACAATGCCGCGATCGGCGCGCTGCGGGCGCGCGAAGTCCACAGGCTCGCCCGGGTGGCGGTCGTCGATTTCGATGTCCATCACGGCAACGGCACGCAGGCCGCGTTCGAAGCCGACGGCAACCTTTTTTATGCCTCGACCCATCAATACCCGCTCTATCCCGGTACCGGCGCGGCGAGCGAGACCGGGGTCGGCAACATAGTCAATGTGCCGCTGCGCCCGATGTCGGGATCGAGCCAATTCCGCCTTGCCATGACCCAGCGTATTCTGCCCGCCCTCGACGCGTTCCGACCGGAGCTCGTCCTGGTCTCAGCGGGATTTGACGCTCACAGAAGTGATCCGCTCGCCCAGCTGTTGCTGGAAGAAAGTGACTACACATGGGTGACCGAGAAGCTGCTTGAGATTGCCTATCGCTATGCCGAAGGTCGGCTCGTTGCGACGCTCGAAGGCGGCTACGATCTAGCTGCGCTCGCTGCGAGTGTCGCAGCGCATCTACGCGTGCTTATGTCCGTGTGATTATCGCGGCCGTTCCGGCGATTTTGGCGGTTCTGTAATAAGCGTCGGCTTTAACGCTCCCGTTATCGGCTGGAACACAGTATGGTATTTTCCTTTTTTGGTAAAAAGTGACGAAATGGTCGATCCTGGCACTCCTCCCGATATCGCTATTATGAGTTTCGAGGATGCCCTTGCCGAGCTCGAACAGATCGTGCGGCGTCTCGAAGGCGGGCAAGTCAAGCTGGACGAGGCGATTCTCTCCTACGAGCGTGGAGCGCAGCTCAAAAGGCATTGCGAAAGAAAGCTTAACGAGGCGCAGCAAAGGGTCGACCGGATCGTTATCGGTCCTGAGGGCGCCGTTACCACGGAGCCAGCAAAATTTGAATGACACGCTGTGGTCCGACGCAATTTCATTTCCCGAGGCCTTGCTAGGAGCCGCAAAACTGACCGACGCTGCACTTGAGCGTCTGCTCATCGTGCCGCTGGGTCTCGAGGCAAAAGTGTACGACGCGATGCGCTATTCGGCGCTGGCGCCAGGGAAGCGGATGCGTCCCTTTCTCGTGTTGGCAAGCGCCAGCCTCTTTGGAGTGGCGCGGCGCTGTGCGTTGCAGGTAGCTGCAGCGATCGAAATGGTCCATGCCTACTCCCTCGTACATGACGACCTACCGGCTATGGACGACAGCGATCTGCGCCGCGGACGCCCGACCTGTCACAGGCAATATGACGAGGCGACAGCCGTGCTAGCGGGAGACGGGCTGTTGACTTCGGCTTTCGAGGTACTCGCGCATCCAGATACGCATGGCGATCCCGCGGTACGCTGCGAGTTGGTTGCTTCATTGGCGGCTGCGGCCGGACCTGCCGGCATGGTCGGGGGTCAAATGATAGACCTGCTCGCCGAGCATCAGAAGTTGGACATCGGCGCGATAACCCGCCTGCAGCGGATGAAAACCGGAGCTTTGATCGCTTTCTCGTGCGAAGCTGGGGCGATTCTCGCGAAGGCGCCGGGCGAACCGCGCATTGCGTTACGCGGATATGCTCACGATCTCGGGCTCGCTTTCCAGATTGCCGACGACCTTCTCGACATTGAGGGTTCGGCGACGGAGACGGGTAAGCCGATCGGCGCTGATGCCGCGGCCGGAAAGGCGACCTTTGTCTCAATCCTAGGGGTGGAACGCGCGCGCGCCCAGGCTGAGCTCCTGGTTCGCCAAGCGGTCGCGCACCTTGATTTGTTTGAGCGGAGAGCGGAACTTTTACGAGAGGCGGCGCGATTCGTGATCGACCGCCGTACGTGAGGAGCGGAGCATTGGATCCAAACTCGACACGGCCGATTTCTAATCGGACGCCGTTGCTCGATCGCGTTGATATTCCAGCCGATCTGCGTAAACTTCGCGAGGAAGATCTGCGGCAGGTCGCGGACGAGTTGCGCTCAGAGTTGATCGATGCGGTGTCGATCACCGGCGGTCATTTCGGCGCGAGCCTCGGCGTCGTCGAGCTAACTGTGGCGCTGCATTACGTCTTCGACACTCCGCACGATCGGCTGATCTGGGATGTCGGCCATCAGGCCTATCCACACAAGATCCTGACCGGCCGCCGCGACCGTATTCGCACTATTCGCCAGGGCGGCGGGCTTTCCGGTTTCACCAAGCGCTCGGAGAGCGAATACGACCCATTCGGCGCGGCGCATGCCTCGACCTCGATCTCCTCTGCGCTTGGTATGGCCGTCGCCCGCGACTTCCGTGGCGAACAGCGCAATGTCATCGCCGTGATCGGCGACAGCGCGATGAGCGGGGGGATGGCCTATGAGGCGATGAACAATGCCGGGGCGATGGATTCCCGGCTGATCGTGATCCTCAACGATAATGACATGTCGATCGCACCGGCGGTGGGCGCGATGAGCGCGTATCTCTCGCGCCTGCTCTCGTCGAAATCCTTCATGTCGCTGCGTCACATCGCCAAGGAGGTGGCGCGTCATTTCCCGAAGCCGCTGGAGGATGCGGCTCGCCGGGCCGAGGAATATGCGCGTGGCTTGGTCACCGGCGGAACGTTGTTCGAAGAGCTTGGCTTCTACTATGTCGGTCCGATCGACGGTCACAATATCGATCATCTGCTGCCGGTGTTGAAGAACGTCCGCGACAGCAACGAACCGGGGCCGGTCTTGGTCCATGCTGTGACCGAGAAGGGCCACGGTTACCTGTCGGCCGAGCAGGCTGAGGACAAATGGCACAGCGTCGCCAAATTCGACGTCGTCACCGGCGCACAGTTGAAGTCGAAATCGACTGCGCCCTCCTACACCTCGGTTTTCGCTAAATCCCTGATCAAGGAAGCCGAAGCCGACGACCGCGTCGTCGCGATCACCGCAGCGATGCCTTCAGGTACCGGCCTCAACCTGTTCGGCGAGAAGTTCCCGAGGCGATGCTTCGATGTCGGCATTGCCGAGCAGCACGCCGTGACCTTCGCGGCCGGTCTTGCCGCCGAAGGCATGAAGCCGTTCGCGGCGATCTATTCGACCTTCTTGCAACGGGCCTACGACCAGGTCGTGCACGATGTCGCCATCCAGAAACTTCCGGTTCGTTTTGCGATCGACCGCGCGGGTCTCGTCGGCGCCGATGGCCAGACGCACGCCGGATCATTCGACTCGACGTATCTCGGTTGCCTACCCGGCTTCATCATCATGGCGGCGGGAGACGAAGCCGATCTCTTCCACATGGTCGCGACCTGCGCGGCGATCGACGACGCCCCGTCGGCGGTACGCTATCCGCGTGGCGACGGGATCGGTGTCCCGCTTCCAGAACGGGGTGTGCCGCTTGAGATCGGCCGCGGCCGGATCATGCGAGAGGGCACCAAGATTGCATTGTTGAGCTTGGGCGGCCGTCTCGCCGAATGCATGAAGGCGGCCCAGGAACTTGGCACCTACGGGCTGTCCACAACAGTCGCCGATGCGCGTTTCGCCAAGCCGCTCGATACCGACCTGATCAACCGCCTGGCGCGCGAACACGAAGTCATGATCACGATCGAGGAGGGGGCGATCGGGGGCTTCGGCAGCCATGTGCTGCATCATCTCGCGATGACCGGGATGCTCGATCATGGGCTGAAGATCCGCACAATGGTGCTGCCGGATGCCTTCCTCGACCATGACGCGCCGCAGGCGCAATACGACCAGGCCGGGCTCAACGCCAAGCACATCGTGGCGATGGCCTTGTCGACGCTCGGCCGTGAAACAGCTCAGCAACCCGCCCGCGCCTAGACTTGTCCGACATTGGCGGAAAAGCGGCGCGTCGATCAGCTCCTCGTTGACCGAGGACAGGTAGAGAGCCGAGCCAAGGCTCAAGCACTGATTCTGGCCGGGTTGGTCAGCTGCGCCGGGCGGCGGGTCGATAAGCCCGGAGAGCAACTCGCCGTCGACGCCGTGCTGACGCTGAAAGCGCGCGACCACCCTTGGGTTTCACGTGGCGGGCTCAAACTCGTTCACGCTTTCGACCACTTCGGGATCTCAGCCGACGGAAAGGTCGCTCTCGACATCGGCGCCTCAACCGGCGGCTTTACCGATGTGCTGCTGTCGCGGGGCGCCAAGCGCGTCCATGCCATCGATGTCGGCCACGGCCAGCTCGCCTGGAAGCTGCGCGTGGATCCGCGGGTCGTTGTTCACGAGCGGCTGAACGCACGCTATCTGACCCACGAGGAAATCGCCGAGCCAATCGACACCATCACATGTGATGCGAGCTTTATCAGCCTTGCCACGATATTGCCGGCGCCCCTTGCACTCGCCGTCCCACAGGCCGAGCTGATCGCGCTCGTCAAGCCGCAATTCGAAGCCGGCCGTGAGCATGTCGGAAAAGGCGGGGTCGTGCGGGACACTGATATACAGCGCGAAGTGTGCGATCGCACCGCAGCCTGGGTCGCGGCGCAACCGGGATGGACGGTCAGCGGCGTCGTTGAGAGCCCGATCCTCGGCCCTGAAGGCAATCGCGAGTTTCTTCTCTATGGTCGGCGCGGGATTTGAAGGGGACTCTTCCCGCAAATACGACATTGTCGAAAATGACCCGGGTCGAACGTCGTCATGACGGGCGCTGGACATCCAGTGCCTCTCACGACAAAGGGAGCGGTGAAAAATGCAGTATGTGCTGTTGATCTATGGCGACGAGCGGGCGACCGCAGCGTTCACGCGCGAGCAGATGACCGAGATTGTCACCGCCCATATGGCCTATGGCGAAGCTTTGCGTGATGCCAAGGTGTTGGTCGGGTCCAATCGGCTGAGGCCGATTTCGACCGCGAAGAGCGTGCGCATCGCCGACGGTCAGTCGAAGGTGCTCGATGGGCCATTCGCCGAGACGAAGGAACAGCTCGGTGGTTATTATCTCATCGATGTGCCCGACGAAGATGCCGCTCTGTCATGGGCGGCGCGCTGTCCCGGTGCCCGTTACGGCACGGTCGAAGTGCGGCCGGTCTGGGTTATGTGACCAGCAACTCCGCGCACCCCGCGGCCGCTTCCGGTCCCTACTGCGGCGACTTCCGCCGCGCGATATGCTGATCGCCTTGTTCCGATCATCGAGGAGCAGGCGATGAGGACTACCACCGTCGGGTTTGCCGGGTTCCGGCCCGCGGCGTTCGCGTTCTTTAGCGAGCTTCGCGACAACAACGACCCAGCCTGGTTCAAGCCGCGAAAGGCGGTTTACGAAGCTGAGGTTTTGGCCCCATTCCGCGAGCTGATCGCAGCGGTTGGTGCGGCGGTGCAAGAGGCCGGATTGCCGCTGATCGGGGATCCGCAGCACGGGATCTTCCGCATCTACCGCGATGTCCGCTTCTCGCCGGACAAGCGCCTTTATAAGACCCACGCCGGCGCCGTGCTGACGCGCTCCGGCAACAAGCGTGACCCCGGCCTGCTCTATCTCCACGTAGCACCCGGTGAATCTATGGTGGCCGCCGGGTTCTGGCACCCCGAGCCCGATCTCCTCACCCGCTTGCGGAGAGCAATCTTCGCCGACCCGGACGCCTTCCTCGCGATAGCCGACCGGCTTGTCGCGGCCGATTACCCGCTGACCAGTGACGAGCGGCTCAGCCGCCCGCCGCGCGGCTTCGAGGCAGCCAAGGGGACCCCAACGGGTGATTATATCTGTTGGAAATCCTTCACCACGCACGCTCCGTTGAGCGATGCCGAAATGCAGTCTGACACACTAGTCGACCGCATCGTGGACTTCGCCCGCATAGCCCGACCACTGCTCAAATGGGGCTGGGCGGTGGCGGACGACGCAACCCCTGCCGCTCTACCGATCCGGTCGCCGAAGCGTCCGCTGCCGAAACCCGATTTCTAGATTATTCTGCTCCTCGAAACGGCAAATTGGAAAGTCTCAAGGACCGCTCTGGCATCAGAGACTCTTCGAAGGCCGGATTGCGACTGATATTCATCCAGCAAGACGGCGGCAATGCCGGCTGATGCACCAGAAACCCGGCGCAAGGATCTCGTCGAGCTCTCGGTCGAGCGGGTCGGCGCGCGAGGGGATGGTATCGCCTTCTATCAAGGGAAGCCGGTTTTCTTGCCCTTTACCCTTCCGGGCGACCGCGTCCTGGCCAGGCTCGGTCAGAGCCGCGGCGGGGGCCGCGAGGGACGCATCGTCGAGGGACTCGCTTTTGGGACGGGTCGCACCGCGCCACCATGCTCCCATTTCGGGGTCTGTGGCGGTTGTACTTTGCAACACCTGGAGGAAGCCACCTATCGCGCGGTCAAACTCGGAGCATTGTCCGCCGCCCTCGAAAGGGTCGACATAGATCCCGGTGTGGTTCGCCCTCTGAGGGTCGTGCCGCCAGGCCGACGGCGCGTGCGGCTCAGGCTAGCGCGTCCGCACGATCCGCGTCTTCCATTGCGGATCGGGTTTCGCGAGCGCTACCGACACGCCGTGGTCGATTTGACTGAATGCCTGGTTATGGAGCGACAGCTATTTGCGGTCTCGCAGGCGCTTCGTGAGGTCGCGGGTCACATTCTCCTGCCGGGCGGAAACGCGGAAGTGACCTTGACCCGCACCGACAGCGGTATCGACCTCCTAATCGAGGCGGCGGAGCGGCCGGAACTCGGGGCGCTCGAAGCTTTGGCGAGGTTTGCTGAAGAATGCGATCTCGCGCGCGTCGTCTGGCTTGCGCCAGGCGATGAGGTTCCGGTCGTTGAGCGACGTCCGGTGCGGGTATTGCTGTCTGGGATCGCGGTACCATTCCCACCCGGAGCTTTTCTACAGGCCAGCCAATCGGCTGAAACAATCCTGATCGAAGAGGTCCTTTCCGGCGTAGGGCCGCGGCGTCCGGTCGTTGATCTGTTCGCCGGGCTCGGGCCCTTCTCCTTCGCGTTGGCGCAAGGGGGCCTTGTGCATGCCGTCGAGGGCGAGATGCGCGCGACTATTGCGCTTGCCCGCGCTGCCGCAGATCAGGCGAACGTCACTGTGGAGCAGCGCGACCTCGCGCGCGAGCCGCCATCAGCTGAAGAGCTCGCCCGCTATGCCGCCGCTGTTTTCAATCCGCCGCGTACGGGAGCCATCAAGGTAGCCGAGGCGTTGGCGGTCTCGCGGCTCGGCACCGTCGTTGCGATTTCTTGCAACCCCGCGACCTTCGCGCGCGATGCAGCCAAGTTAATCGCGGGCGGTTACCGCCTGGAACAAGTGACACCGGTCGATCAGTTCGTCTGGACCTCGCACCTCGAAGTCGCGGCAGTTTTTCGCCGCTGATGGTTCTGCTCTTGCGCCCGCCGATGAAGCCCTCGAAAAATATCGCCCACGCAACGGCGGCGGACCTGCAGCATACCGCTGCGAAAGCGCGTCTCGCTCATTGATACCACTCCTCGCGCAGAGGGCTCTTCCTATCTAATCAGCGTGGCTCGGGCAATGCGGAGACGATAATGCCCTTGGTGCTGGCGAGCCCGGCGATCCCGCCCGGGAGCGAGATACCGTCGCAATATACTTGCGACGGTGCCGATATTTCCCCGCCTCTGACCTGGTCCGGCCTTCCGGACGGAACCCGGAGCCTCGTGCTTGTCGTTGAGGACCCGGATGCGCCATCCGGCGTTTTTCGCCATTGGGTCGCGTTCGATATCCCGCCGGGATCTCGCGGTCTCGATGCCGGTTATTCGGCAAGCAAACCATCCGCCACGTTCCGCGAGGCACCCAACGATTTCGGCAAGCCCGGGTACGGCGGCCCATGCCCGCCGAGAGGGCACGGGACCCACCACTATCATTTCCGGCTGCTGGCCTTGGGCCGACCCGCTCTCGATCTGAAGGCGCCAGCCACCGCGGCCGATGTTCTAAAGGCGGCGCAGCCTTATGTGATCGAGCGCACCGAGCTAGTCGGCACCTACCACCGCTAGTGCCGCTGCCACGGCGGGAAGATTCCCGGTATTCCCGTAGAAGCGGGAATTTTGCCGGCTTTCCCCGCGCTCGCACTGCTCGGCTGTAAAAATCGTGAAGCATACCAGTGCCTTGCCGGGCGATTCCCGTCGGAGTCCTAATCGGGAATTCGATGCGTCAAACCGGGAATAATTCCGGAAAATTCGCGCAACCGCGTTGCCTCCACCCCGCTGCGCACCAGAAGAGGACAAGAAAGACCCACCTCTCTGCGCCCGGTCGAAATGCGTAGAGCATCGATTCCAAGGCGCACGATACCGCCAAACTTCGCCCTTTGTGAGGCGGTGTTCCGTTCGGCGAGACGGTCATCCCGGCGACGCTCACCGTGCCGCCGAAATCGACGAGATGAACGTGCGACAGCTCGTCATGCCTCGAGCGGTTTATCCATCGTGTGCAGCCACCGCGGACCCCTCGACCTGCCAATGGGCGGCGGTGACGAACGGTTCGAGGCTCATTCGGCCGATCACCTGTTCGAGGGCTGCGTCGTGACGGCCGGCGGAGACGAGCGAGGCGCTCACCGTAACCTGCGGAGAGTCTTCGAGATTTTCGCTTGTCAGCCGGCGCAGGCCCAGTCCGGCGCTCGCTGTCGCCTGCAGAAGCAGCGCGCGGACATGCGCTTCTTCCTGACCGCGGCAGCGTATCTCGACCGCATAGTGGGTCTCGACCTCGACTGCCGCAAACGGGTGCCGATCGATTAGCCGGACAATCGGCCGCAGGAACAGGTTCGTGCCGACGACGAATGCGGCGCCGAGTGCGCTCGCGACGAGCTCGCCCGCCCCGGCAAATGTTCCGACCATCGCCGAACACCAGAGCGTCGCCGCCGTGTTGAGGCCCTGGATATTGAGACCTTCGCGAAGGATTACGCCGGCGCCGAGAAAGCCGATACCGGAGACGATCTGGGCGGCGACCCGGGTCGGGCTGTCATTGCCCGAGAGCATGACCGAAAAGACGACGAACCCGGCGGCTCCGATCGCTACGAGCGCATTTGTCCGCAGTCCCGCCATGCGCTGTCGCCATTGCCGCTCGAAGCCGATCAGGGAGCCGAAAAGCAGGGCCGATCCGAGGTGTAGAGCGATCTCGTGCGGGTCCATGGCGTCTCGCGCGTTCCGGGATTCTGTGGATCACTAAGACCCGCAAGGGGCACCGGAGACAAGGCTTCCCTGCCAACAGTCGCGATCACATGCCGGCTGCTGGGTCGAGGTCCCATCGTTCGGTTGCTGTTGCGACATCATTGAGCGTCATGCCCGAAGATGACGGCGAGGCAGGCTGCTCGCGCCGGGATGTCAATGGCCGAATTTTCCGGTCGGCATGCTTATACTGCCAGTCAAGCTGCGGCGGGGGCTTATCGAGCGATCGCTTGTTAGTGGATGTCCTCTTGCTCGTCGAAGGCTTGGCGGAGCCGAGCGATCGAGAAGCCGGGGGCCTTTGAGGCGTCGATGATCACCTTTTCGCGGCGTGCGAGCAGGTCGGCGGCGGCCGGAATTTCCTTGACCGCCTCGGGCGGGATTACGACGGCGCCGTGGCGGTCGGCGTGAATGACGTCATTCGGCGAGACGGTCATCCCGGCGACGCTGACCGTGCCGCCGAACTCGACGAGATGGACATGCGCGTGTGACGGCATGATCGACCCGGCGAGCACCAGGAACTCGGGCGCCATCGCATCGAGATCGCGAACCGAGCCGTCGGTAATCACACCGGCACAGCCGAGCCCCTTATGGATATGGGTCTGTACCTCACCCCAGAACGCGCCGAAGCCCGTGTCGGGCGCGTCGATGTCCTGGATCACCGCGACGCTCGGCAGAGGCTCGGCGGCGATGTGCCCATAATAGCCGAGCCGCACCTCTTTTGCCTCGTCACGGCTACGCGGGTGCGGTTCGCGCGAGCGGATGAGGGCGGTGCGGGCAAAGGCGACAACCGGTTTTAATTCCGGAAAGGCGGCGACCAGCGGCCGGCGCGTAAAACCGATGGCCCGCCGTGCCGGCACGATGAGTTCGAGAGCGTTACAG
>Ga0306926_10006439_pt1 | contig 12598 bp, 17 predicted proteins | sample flu12Cox44000178_FD_203759 | JGI IMG/M metagenome (GOLD analysis project Ga0306926, IMG submission 203759) | Lab enrichment of tropical soil microbial communities from Luquillo Experimental Forest, Puerto Rico - flux8day.12C.oxic.44.000.178 (v2)... | ecosystem: Environmental > Terrestrial >... | reverse complement strand
TCGAACACCGATTTCTCAACGCTCTGGATATGATGCAGGATGGCCCGGCGATAGTTAGGGATGCGGCTGAACAGAATGTGGTGGTGACAACGCTCGATAACGTTGATGGTGTCGATCTGCACGTACCCCAAGTGCTCGATCGCGGTCTGCACGGCGCCTTGGCCAGCGCCGAAGGGTTCGGGCTCGTCGAGACGCTGAGCGTGGAGCCAGATGCGACGGGCATCAGCCCTGGAGGTCGAAATAGGACTCATCTTCCGCTGTCACATATCCCGCTGCGTGAGGCGCTGGTCTGCAATGTCGAGTTCTGACACCGAACGCAACTTGCGCTCTCAGCCGACCATATGGCACATGGTGCCTCGGCGAGCGAGGACTTGGGCTAGGAAAAAGCCCCCGGCGAGGGCGTCCGAACCCTCGCCGAAGGTTTCTGGGGTCAGTTGGCGGCTGGCTTGTGCCGCTGCTGCGCGCAGGCGAGCCGATCGGCACATTCAGCCTGGCTCGGCAACGTGTTGAGCCGTTCACCGAACGGCAATCGAAGCGCACGCACCAACATCCTCATCCCACTCTGACTTGGACGGACGATAACTTGCTTCGCCAAGTGGTCTGCCAGGGCTTGCGCGAGGCCAAGCATCCTGCCGAGGTGCGCCGCGCTATACCTTAAGCCACGGCTCGATTCCGCTACAACCTACGCTGCGCCCTCGGACGGCTCAGAGCTTGGCGGCCGGTTCGACAAACTCTCTCGCCATCTGCTCTAGCCCAGCAACCATCTCACGTTCAGTTCCCGGCCTGCCTCCCAACAGGGCAATCTCCTCGACCCCCGCATCACGATAGCGCGTCAGATCGTCGGTCTTGATCGGGTTAGTGTAGGGCGACACAGCGAGATGGACGTCCGATCGGCTGCGGCCGTTAACCCTAAGCAGTTCTTCAATGCGCTTGATCTTGGCGGCTGCTTGATCGGGCAACAGGTTGAAGCCGATCCAGCCGTCACCGTATTCGGCTATCCGTCGGAGTGCCGGGCCGCTTTCGCCCCCAAACCAAATTGGCACGCCCTTCTCGCTGACCGGTTTGGGATAGCTCAGGACGTTGGTGAAATTTACGAACTCGCCCTGATGAGAGCTGCGCCGTTCGGTCCACAGCTTGCGCATCACGTCGATATATTCCCGCGTGCGCTCGGCACGACGTTCGAACGAGATACCTAACGCCTAGAACTCTTCCGCCAGCCATCCGACGCCAACACCGAAGATGAACCGGCCGCCGCTGAGACGGTCGACAATCGCCACGGTTTTGGCAAGCACCAGCGGATTGTGCTCCGGCACGAGGCAGATACCAGTTCCGAGCAGGATCTTGCTTGTGCAGACCGCCGCGTATGCCATTGTCGTGAAGGGATCGGCGATCGGGGTGTCTGGCGGCGCTGGGAATTTTCCGCTCGAATAGGGGTATTTCGACGCATACTCCTCGAGCAAGACGACGTGCTCTGGCGCCCAAATTGTAGAGAAACCAAGCCGCTCAGCACTGGTGGCGATCGTCCTCACCAGCCCGGGATGTGGATCCCGAAAAATCGTTGTCGGACAACCGTAGCTGAGCCGATTGCGGGAAACGCGGGCGGAACGGCCCTTTACCGGGGATCAGGTCGGTCTGTTTAGGGCACAACCAGGCCGCGCGAAGGCGGTACCCGCGCCGGGCGCAGCCTGGTGACGCGATCGCAGCCCTCGACAAGATAGATAGCTTTGTCTGTGGCCGGTGATTTGGGAGTTGGCCAGAGCTATATATTTTAAGCAGTAGGTCTCGGGTTCGAATCCCGACGGGCTCACCATATATTGAAATAACTTACAAAATCGGAACGCCCACGGGGCCTATCCAAATAACCCGGGCCAAATAACCGAAACGGCCCCTCGGGATGACGGGTGGAGGGAGGGTTGATGGACTGGAAGGACGAAGTCCGGCGCCTATCCGAGGACGCGTCCGGGCGCAAATACGACATAAAAATGAACGACCTGGATCGCATGCGGGAGTGCGCCGAACGCATACGCGATTGGGTCGGTGCATCGCTGCGCCAAGAGGGTGTCTTCCTTGGCGGCCCCAAGGGAATGACCGTCGCCTTGGTCGTCGCCGAGGCGATAGTCAACATCTTTGACGCCCTCAATCCTCCCCGGCCACCCGGAAACGTGATCGATTTCCGACCAGCGGGGGGTCGCAGAACGCTGCCAACGCCTGGGCGGTGATGGCCCGCGCTAGGCCGCGAAGGATGCCCCGCAAACCACGGAATGCCGCCCGGAGGGTGTGCAAGAGGCGCGGCGCCGAACCGTGACCGCAAATTGGCGCGGCTGCGAACGCGGTTCGGTCGCTGGCACCTCGCGGATCAGGCAGTATTTCCCGACCTTATTCTTTTCACGCACCAGTTCCTTTATCTCGAACTCGAGCGCAATCGCATGAGCTCGGTCGCCCGCTGCGAGCGCCTCTTTCTGTTCGACGTACCGCTCTATCAGCATGTCGCCGATCGCAATGATCTTCGTCAGCCTGTCCGAAGAAGGCTCCATTTCCCGTTTCATGTCCGTCTCCTCCCAAGCGGAGGCCGGGCGTCCCTCAATCCGTGAAACCGGCCTGCCGGTGATGCCTTTCAAGCCGTTCGAATTGGGCAAAACGTCGTTGCAGACGGGGACCGATCGCTCCTTGTCCGTTGACGGATGGGCGCTCAACAAAAACGTGCTGGCGAACCGCGCGCCTGCAATTTCCTTCTCGCCCGGCTCCGCCGAAAGTGAAGCGATCATATCCCGGATCACCCTGCCGGCGCGCAGCACCCTCTCGGTTGCGACCCCGCACCGCTGTGCATTGCCCAGTAGATAGGCGCCGGTCTCTGCCAGCAATACCGGGTCGGCGGCTTTGGCGGCACTAATGCTCGACATCAGCAGCGCACCGGTTGCGAGTGGGAGAAGCGCACGCATGTCAAACCTCCATGGCCTATCCCCGCGCTCTGTTGAACAATGAACGAACAGTGCCGGTTCGCCCTCCATTGGCTGTCGCGCCGGTTTTGGCCGTGTCAATTTTGGGACGAGCGCCTCGGAAGCAGTCATCCTGGGATGAGACGCCTCGCATCTTGACATGACGCCGGACGTGGATGGCCGGGACAAGCCCAGCCATGAGGCAAACTATTGAATTTAAGAGAGATCGTCATGCCCGGATTTGTTCATTAGATTTGTTCCGGGCATCCACGGGGTGCTGTCGGAGCAGCGGTCTTTACTAATGCAGTAGTCCCTCCGCAGCGTGTTTACAGCGCTACGACGCCTTGGCTATGTTCCTTAACAGGTCGACCTTTCGGTTCAGAGCCATCACTAGGCCGTCGACGCCCTCCCGCTGGAGGATCGAATGAAACTCCGAGTGGTGGACTGCCAGCTGACTGATCGAGCCGTCGAGATACACGTCCGAAATCCGGCCGCCGGAACCCTGGCGCATCAGATAGTCGAGCCGCGTCGTCTCGCCATTGGCTTTGACGATCCTTGTCTCGACCATCACATCCGACCCGTAAGGCCGTTCACCGGTGACCTGCAGCTGCTGGCCAGAATAGCTATCGAACTGGTCCGCGTATGTGGCGGCGACATAATGCCCAAAGGCGGCGATCAACCGTTGCTGCTCGGTTGGGCTGATGTTCGCCCATGAGGCGCCGACGGCGAGCCTTGTCATCGCGGGAATGTCGAAGTCCCTGTCGATGAGTGGGGCGAGCCGCGCCAAACGCCCGCTTTCGCCGAGGACGTGGCCGTCCCTCATATTTCCAAGCAAGACCTGGTAAAAGCCGCGGAGGACCTCCTGCGGTTGCCCAGCTGCGACCGCTCCTTGCGGGAACACGCCGATCATCAGCAGCAGAGCGAGGCGCAGGCTCGCGAGCCTCGCTGCCCAGACGCGACGGATTAACCGACTGGCCATTTCAGCCTCCTGCATCTATTGCCTCCCGATTCGGGCAAACGGCTTGACGTGCTTCGGGTTTCGAAGTTGCTCCTCTTCTAGTAAACAGTCGGTAAATCGAATTGTTCCGGTAGTTACAAGTGCGCGTTCGGTAAACGGTCGGTAAATGGAACGGTTTCGGCGGTTACAAGTACGCGCAGCCGCGGGAGACGGATTTTACGCTCACGCAAAGACGCCGCCGCCGACGGTGCGATGTGGGTTCGGCATTCGGCATTTACGCAACTGTCAGACCGGTTGAATCCCCTGTTCGGACCAAAAATTCCTCTGCTCGGCCTGTTAAGTTCCGCTATTCGGCCGGGTAGGGAATTGGTGTCGATCCGGTTGTGCTTTCAATCACTTGGGGCCGGCGATTTTCGCCTCGTTGTGGCGGAAGAGGTAGAGGAGAACGCGCAGGGCGTGCCCTGCGCGTTCTCAAGGAGAGGGTCGCGTTCGAGCAGAACGCGGGCGCCGTCATGAGCGAGGAGGCGATGTCGATATGGTCGGTTGACTGAACGCGCGCTTTGACGATCTGTCCGACGACCGCCAGAGCGACTATGTCTCCAAACGTTCGGTGTGGGCCGCCCATAAACGTCGCGTTGCATCTCTACCTCCCCTCCAAACCGAGCTTCATCGCTCTAACGTTTAACGCTTCTTGAAAATCCCAAAATCTCGGGATGGGTTTAACTCTGTTTCACCGACCGCAAGATTGTCCGCGAGGCGATCAAATTCCTCCGCAACGCGGCGTAATTCCTGCGCCACGTTCGGCTGGATGGTCATTTCCGCCAATAGCCGAGCATGATCGGCTACTGCGTGGTAGTGAGATGAGGCGTACATACTAACCAAACACCATCATCCGAAGAGCGTTCAACGCTCTCTGGATGACCCCAATAATCTCACATCAGTGTTGCGAACCGTCATTGGTCCAGTAGAAGGGCCGTCGCGGCTGCAATAACCCCGGCCAGGGCCGCCACCGTCCGGTTGGCGACCAGCCCGCCGGCGGAGGGGCGGGTGATCCGCGCAAAGAAGCCCGAACGGGAAACTAACTGGTTCCAGCGTGATGGGTGGAACGCAATGAGACGGGCGGCTGTTGAATCGGACGAATGGAGGGGAAGTAAAGGGGACGAATATGCTGTCCATCAGGGGATTCCGCACCACGGCAACAGCCGCGCTTTTGGCGCTGAGCGGTTTTATACCCAACGCATCGGCTGGAGAGACCAACGGCACCGACGTCGTCATTCAGCTTCGACTAACCGGCGATATAGAGGCACTTCCACCAATTCGATCGTGTCTTGCCGAAAAGCTATCCCAGATGCCTGACATCAAGGTTGCCACTGCATCGACCGCGGGCGCGCGCTTCATCGTCGACATCGTAGCCGCGAAAAATGCTACAAACAAAATATTCGCAAGCCTCGTAGTAGCAGAGGTCTTTCCCATGGAAGAATTCCAGCCTCGCATGAAGGAAGGAGAAGACGCAGAAGCTCTATTGAGGAGTATTCAGTACTATACTCTGCTTCGCTTGCACGAGGTCGTCCCAGCTCGGTCCTATGAGGCTCTTTGTCAGAGCATCGTTGCTGACCTCGGCAACAAGATGCTCTCGAAGGAATACGCCGAGCGTAATGATTGACAAGCCAAGCTGACTGCTGATTTATCGGCTTGCGCGTCTTTGATCACCGTAGGCAGCCATGGCGGCACCGGCTCTGGCCTACGCATCGAGAGCGAGCCACAAAGCCACGAACCAAGCCAGAACTCGGGTCAGTTCAGTCTTTTCCCAGCGCTCATCCGAACTTGTTAACGCGGTCGAGGCAATGCCTCCGAGAGAGCATCAATCAGCGGGCATCCGGGCTCCTCACCGGCATCGCAGCGGCGCACAGCATCCGACAGCACACGCGCCATAGCGCGAAGGTCGGCAATCTTCGCCCGAACCTCGGCGAGATGTTGGGCTGCGAGTTCCCTCACTTCGGCGCACGCCGCTTGGCCATTCTTGGCAGAAAGAGCCAGCAGGGCGCGAATTTGATCGAGGTTGAAGCCGAGCTCGCGAAAGCGGCGGATAAACGTGAGGGTTCGCGTTTCGACCGGCCCGTACACCCGTCGCCCGTTGGTAGTGCGCGGTGGCGCGGGGAGCATCTTGATGCGTTCGTAATAACGAATGGTTTCGATATTCACGCGGGCACGCCGGGAAAGTTCACCGATCGACAGAGCAGCAGGCGATGGAGTGGCAGCGGCGCACATCAGAAAATTTCCTCTTGATCCTGTAGCAACTACAGGATGTAGTGTTACGCGCATGACAGGCCAAGCCCAAACTCAGGCCGGCCTTGCGCGGCGGGATGCTGCGCTGAGGAGCTTGCCGCGCACGCAGGGCATTCTTGCTGCAGGCGGCGTGATCGGAGCGCTGGCGGCGTCGTCATGCTGTATCGTGCCGCTTGCCCTGTTCGCGCTCGGCATCAGTGGCGCCTGGATTGGAAATTTGACGGCGCTCGCGCCCTATCAGCCGATCTTTTTCGCCGCGACAGCCGGGTTCTTAGGCGTCGGCTACTACCTCGTCTATCGCCTGCCGAGAGCGGCGTGCGACGACCGAACCTGCGCGCAGTCGCTACCGGGCCGGATCGTGAAGGGGGTTCTGTGGGCGGCCACCGGGCTGGCGCTGGCGGCCGTCGCGTTTGATTACCTCGCCCCAACGCTATTTGCGGTATGAGAAGCATCAACGCTGGAGGAGCTTGCGGTGAATACCCGAATTCTGACGGTACTCGGACTGGGTACCGTGCTTCTGCCGGCCGGCTTGGCACTAGCGGCCGAACGGACCGTCATGCTCGCTGTCGACAACATGTACTGCTCTGCTTGCCCCTATACAGTGAAGCAGAGCCTGGCCAAGGTCACCGGCGTCAACGAGGCGGCGGTGTCCTATGAAAAAAAGACCGCCATCGTCACCTATGACGATCAGAAGACGACCGTCGCAGCGCTAACCGCGGCGACGACGAACGCGGGCTATCCGTCGCATCCGATCGACGCGGCCGCCGCGGCTAAGTAGCCGGTTCGCGCGATCAACGGACCAAGCTCGACGATCGATCCGCAGCTCCGCAACATGGTCTCGCAGATGGCGAGCCGTGCCGCTGAGTGCGGTTACTGCATGGCGCACACCGCACACACGGCCGAGCGCGTTGGCATTGCCGCGGAAAAGGAGAATGCGCTCTGGGAATATGAAACGAGCCCACTCTTCTCCGAAGCGGAGCGCGCCGCGCTGAAGGTCGCGCAATGCGCTGCGCAGGTGCCGAACGCGGTGACCGACGACGATTTCGCCGAGCTGAAAAAACATTACACCGACGCGCAAATCGTTGACACGTCGCGGTCATCGCCTTTTTCGGCTTTCTCAACCGCTTCAATGACACGATGGCGACCGAACTCGAAACCTCGCCGATCGAGGCCGGCAAGCGTTATCTCACGGGGCGCGGCTGGACCGTCGGCAAGCACGCCGCATGAATGCGCCCGTGCGGCGGCGCGCCGACCATCGCCACGCGATCACGTCGGAGGGCAGAGCTGAACCGTGCAGGCCTTTTCACGTCCCGGAGGATGGTCGACACCCTCCCGGCCGTCCCGATTCGTCTGCTGTGTCCTTTACTCGCGCCCTGCATTCTCTGAGCCAGGAGAATAGGCGTTATCGCAGGCAAGCGCTTTGCCGCGAAAGCCGTAATTTGCCTGGGTTTTAACGGCTTTTCAGGGTTCGATAATCAGGGTCCCGGAGGATGGTCGACACCCTCCCGGCCGTCCCGATTCGTCTGCTGTGTCCTTTACTCGATGGTGACCCTCGGCGGCCGCGGCGACGACAAGCCGCCTGGGGATACCGAAGGGTTCCTGACGTTCGCCCAGCAGCTCCGGACACCTACGCTGTACAACGCGGTCAGCCGCCGAGGCGAGAAGGGCGGGATGCTCGACTTTGAGCGATATCGCCCGGGCATTGACCAGCCGCGGCATCGCCATGCCCGGCGGGCGGCGAGAAATGGGACGCCGAGGCGGTCAAACGCGTGCTCAAAAGGGTCGAGCGGGATGACGTTGCGCTGGGCGCGAGTAAAGGACACAGCAGACGAATCGGGACGGCCGGGAGGGTGTCGACCATCCTCCGGGACCCCTGATTATCGAACCCCAAAAAGCCGTTAAAACCCAGACAAATTGCGGCTTTCGCGGCAAAGCGCTTGCCTGCGATAACGCCTATTCTCCTGGCTCAGAGAATGCAGGGCGCGAGTACAGGACACAGCAGACGAATCGGGAGGGCCGGGAGGGTGTCGACCATCCTCCGGGACCCCTGATTATCGAACCCTAAAAAGCGTTAAAACCTAGGCAAATTGCGGCTTTCGCGGCAAAGCGCTTGCCTGCGATAACGCCTATTCTCGAGGCCTTAAAACCGGCCGAAACAGCCCCTTTCAGCGGCTCCGCGGAAGTGGATCAAGACGCAAGGGGTCAAACGCAAGGGTATCGGGTTTCATGCGTTCCGCCATAGCTTCAAAACGGCAATGCGGCGGGTCATTCGGGACGAAGAAATAAGGAACTATATCGAAGGTCACGCGTCGGGCGTCGCGGCGGATTATGGCCGGTATCCCATCGCTACGCTTCGGGAAGCGATCGAGTCGGTTCCTGCCGATCCCCTTTGCTGGGAATTGGAATAAGAGGTGGAAACTAGTGAATGAAATCTGACGCTTGGTAGCTGCGCGGTTGGTCGGCTCAGGGTGGTAAATGGCAGTTCGCGCCTACTGGCTGAGTGCCGGCTTTAGGTTCAGAAAGAAGATGCTCGCCGGAACGCGTCGCAATGAGAGAGACGCGCCGATTCCGATTATTTTGTTCGTGACGGAGGCCTTCGCGGCCGCTACGGACGGAGGTCTGGCCTCGGCTCATGTCACCAAGGGCTCAAATTCGGATTCGAGTGGCACGCGCAGGCCATCGTTCAGCTTGTTCAGCATCCCCATCGAGGTCGCGACAATCGCGACCTCCACCCTTTCCTGTGGCGTGAATTGCCGGATGAAATCGGCATAAACCGCCTCGGGGATGCCGCCAGCATCGAGCGTGATCGCCTGCGCGAAGCGGATCGCGACCCGTTCGCGCACGGTCAGCGCATCGCTGTCAGGCTGCCAAATCGACGCCAGCTTCGCTTCGGAGACGCCAAGCCCTGCGAGCTGGTGACGCTGGTGCGCGGTACAGTATCGGCATTGGTTGGCAGTGGCGACTGCTAGGCGGATCAGCAGTCGCAGTTCGTTGGACAGAGTTGTAAGTCTTGCTACCGCCTCGAAATAGTCACGCGTTGCGCCGCCGAGCGCCTCAGAATGGGCGAATGCGTGCAGACTATTGACATGAACCCCGAGTCGCTCCCGGACCGCGTCGCGCACGCTCCTGAAAGGCAGGGCTCAACTCATCGAACGAGGGGATCGGGACGATCGGCTCAACGGTCGCGGTCATGTGGCTCGTTCTCCTCTTCGAACTTATCTGGTCGGCGCCGGCTCGCCATCCGCCTGCGTCGCGGTGTGCAACCGGTACGAGACGGCGCCGTAGGTGCTGACAAGGTAGGGGACCAGATAAGTCAGCGACAGCTTGAGTAAATCGAGCGGCCGCCCTACCAGCATGGCATCGCCTTGATTGATTAGGTTCAGAATCGTCCCGACGACCAACGCGACGACAAGCGAGCGCCTCGGCACCCCGTCCGAAGTTGCGTAACGCAAGACCTTCCTGAACATCTTTGCCGCCGCTCTTTGGAACAGAGGTCCAGGGTAAGCATCCGAGCTTAACGCAGCTCCAACCGCCCGGCAGTCTGGCGACGATCGGGCCGGGCTGAATCCCCGAGGACCGAATGCCATTGGTTGTGGCGGGCGAATTCCCGCTGCGATATTAATCCCAAAGTAAGCAACGATACCGCCTGTTGCCTGCGCGGCTTTTACCCAAAGATTGTTGCGCCGGTCAATAGGGCGTACCCCGCTCGCGCGCTCGGCACAGTGCTTCGGCGTACCATTCGAATTCGTCGAGAAACCGGCCAACCCGCTGCTCCCAAACCGGCTGCTTGGCTCGGCCGCCGTCGTCGAACGCGTCTTGTACATGGGGTATCGGGAAGATCGAGGGAATGCTCGGCATGCCGAGCTCGGCCAAGGTCATGCGCAATTGCATCGCGGCACGTACGCCGCCAAAGGCGCCGGCCGAATAGCAAACGATCGCTGAAGGCCGAAAGAAATACTCTTCGACTACCAGTGCGGCGACGTTACGGGCGAGCATCTGCCGCAGGGCACCGCGCTGACTGTCTGCGCTGGGCTCTCGGGTTCGCGCTGATCGTTGCCTTATTCTGCAGAGCCAACGCGGCAGAGGTCAACCCGCTTCAGCCAGTAGACACATCCAGCCCGAGAGCGACATTGCAAGGCTTCGTCTCGTCCATGGACGAAATCTATGGCGGTATGAAGGAGGTTCTGCAGGGATACGCAGCATCACAAAGATTATACCTGACGTCGGAGGAACAACGGAAACTGGTCGAAGTATTGTCCAGCGCACAAAGCGCTATCAAAGCTCTAGATTTGTCTGCTGTCCCGCCTGTGCTCCGCGAGACTATTGCGCCGGAGCGGGCAATTCAATTGAAGGAAATATTCGACCGCGTCGCGCTTCCCGCTTTTGAGACTGTCCCAGACCGAGACGCAATGGCACACGCTTCAGCCAAGCGGTGGCGCCTGCCGGGAACCGAGATAGAGATCGCTCTGATCGAGAATGGGCCACGCTCCGGAGAGTATCTCGTGTCTGCCGAGACCGTCGATCGATTGCACGAATTTTACGAGCGCGTCGCGAAGCTGCCCTATAAGCCGGGAGCGGCGGCCGAACTGAACCACGTTTACCGTCGGCTGAGCGCGGGCGGCGCTGCCACGATTTACGAGGCGTCTCAGAACTCGCCGATCGGACTGCAGCGCATTATACCGCCTCGCTGGATGCTCGGATCTCCGGCTTGGGTTAAAGCCCGGATCGCTGGCGTCGCTTCATGGCAATGGCTCGGCCTTGTCATTGGGCTCGCCCTGTGCCTAGGGTTCGTCTACGCATTGTACCGCCTAGGACGCCTTCTCGCGAGGCGGAGATCCGACGAAGCGGGACCCGGCTGGCAAGCACTTTTAACCCCGCTGGCCATCCTTCTGGTATCGGCCGGCCCGGTGCCTTTGCTGTGCGTTGTATTACGAATCGGCGGGACTGCGCGCGTTGTCATAACCTCCGTTCAGACTGGCGCGCTCTATCTCAGCGCCGCGTGGCTTTCTATAGTAGCTGCGAGCCTAATCGCTGAAGCCATCGTAGCGTCCGAGCATCTACGACGACACAGCCTGGACAGTCAGCTCATCAGATTGGGCATGCGCTTCATTGGGATAGTGGTTGCCATTGGACTGCTGGTTCAAGGGTCTTACGAGCTGGGCTTTCCGACCTACTCGGTCCTCGCCGGTCTCGGCGTCGGCGGTTTGGCTGTTGCGCTCGCGGCCCGCGATAGCCTCGCGAACCTCCTCGGTTCGGTCCTGAGAATGATCGAGAAGCCGTTTCGCGTCGGACATCAGATCAGAGTTTCCGGCACCGAAGGCGCCGTTGAGGATGTCGGGTTTCGCAGCACGCGAATCCGCACGCTGGACAACTCGCTGATATCGATCCCGAACAACACCGTGGTCAACACCACTGTTGAAAACCTCAGCCTTCGTATGATGCGCCGCCAGCGCCTTGTAATCCAAGTGACCTACGACACATCCCGCGAAAAACTGGAAGAACTGGTGGCGGGCATCAAGCAGCTGATTACGGACCATCTGCTGACAAATAAAACAAGTCTCTATGTCCGCTTTAATGATTTTGGGGAGAGTAGTCTTAACATTTTGGTTTATTTCTATATCGAAACGAAAGACCGGTCGACCGAGCTTGAGGCCCGCGAGCAGATTCTGTTGCAGATCATGGACCTCGCACAGCGATTGAAGATTGAGTTTGCCTTCCCCACGCGAACCCTGGTGATCGAGACCCCACCGGCGCCGAACGAAGGCCTCTCGCGAGGGCCGATCGGCGCAATTCTCGGTCGGCGATGAGACATCGGCAGGATCCGAAAGAATGCGTTCGCGGTTCTCGCAAAGATTGCCACACGGTTATGAGGCAGGTCGAATGAGCAAGTTTACACCGCTCGGCATCGGATTGGCATTGGGCGTTGCCGCTGGGGCGGCGCCAATGATGCCCCCGGCGTTAGCGGACAGCTGGATCGATCCGTTTACACTTGCTCTGAGAGCGCCGGCCAAATCCTTCGAACGACTAGGCGACTTGCCACTGGGCGCGGTCATCCGCACTGACGAACGATATGGCGGCGATCGTTTGTTCCAGGGACCGCGCGGCTGGGATTACTGGAGTCGGCTCGAATATGCCAAGCCCGACCAGAACCCGAATTTGTGGCCCGACAAGCGGCCGACGTACCTTGTCGGTCAGATGGTGATGCCAGCCGGCAGCTCGATCACGGTGCACGGGAAGTTTCCGAACGCGCGCTATTTCAATGTCTCGCTCTATAAATTCGAGCGTAATACCTTTGTTGCCGTAGGGGATGAGTCTCTGGACGGTTGGGCAATCGAACCGAATCCGGGATCAGGCAACCCCTATCGCGTCGGGGCCGATCGCTTCGTAAGAAACCGCGATTTCACTCTGCACATACTGG
>Ga0306926_10006436_pt1 | contig 12603 bp, 10 predicted proteins | sample flu12Cox44000178_FD_203759 | JGI IMG/M metagenome (GOLD analysis project Ga0306926, IMG submission 203759) | Lab enrichment of tropical soil microbial communities from Luquillo Experimental Forest, Puerto Rico - flux8day.12C.oxic.44.000.178 (v2)... | ecosystem: Environmental > Terrestrial >... | reverse complement strand
TGCGGTGACGCGCGAGGACTTCTACCGTCCCGATCACCAGCTGATCTTCGCGGCCATCGCCGACCTCGTCGGCGAGGGTAAGCCTTGCGATGTGGTCACGGTCTCGCAGGAGCTCGAGCGCACCGGGCAGCTCGAGGGTGCGGGTGGCCTCGCGTACCTCAGCGCCATTGCACGCGACACCCCGAGTGCGGCCAACGTGCGCGCCTACGCCGATATCGTGCGCGAGCGCTCGCTGCTGCGTCAGCTCATCCGCGCCGGCACCGATATCGCCGCCGCGGTGTTCAACAACGATGGCGAGACCGCTCGCGTACTCGTCGATCGCGCCGAGCAGCGCGTGTTCGAGATCGCCGAGGGGACCTTCCGTCGCCGCGAGGGCGCCGTGTCGGTGCGGACGCTGCTGCCCGGTGTCATCGATCAGATCGACGAGTGGCACAACAATCCCGACAAGCTGCGCGGGCTTCCCACCGGCTTCACCGACTTCGACAAGATCACCGGGGGCCTCCGTCCCGGGGACCTGGTGATCATCGCCGGGCGCCCTTCCATGGGAAAGACCACCCTCGCCGTCAACATGGCGGAATACGCCGCCGTGCATCCCGGCACGCGCGCCTCGGTGGCGATCTTCAGCATGGAAATGCCCTCCGAGCAGGTCATCACCCGCATGCTGTCCTCGATCGGCGGCGTGCCGCTCAACAGCCTGCGCAGCGGCAAGATCTCGGATGAGGACTGGGTGCGCATCACGAGCGCCACCAGCCAGCTGTCGGAGGCGAAGATCTTTGTCGATGAGACCCCGGCGCTGAACCCCACCGAGCTCCGTGCCCGCGCCCGGCGCGTCAAGCGCGAGCACGGCCTCAATCTGATCGTGGTCGATTATCTGCAGCTCATGCAGGTTCCGGGCACCAAGGAGAACCGCGCCACGGAGATCGCCGAGATCTCCCGGAGCCTCAAGGCGCTCGCCAAGGAGATGCAGGTACCGGTGATCGCGCTCTCGCAGCTGAATCGCGCGGTCGAGCAGCGCGAGCATAAGAAGCCGGTGATGTCGGATCTGCGTGAGTGCGTGACCGGGGATACGCTGGTCTGTCTGACCGACGGACGACGTGTGCCCATCGCGCAACTTGAGGGAACAGAGCCCGAGGTTTGGGCGATTGATGACCGGCAGAAACTGGCAGCCGCGCGCGCCGACAAGGTCTGGAAAGTGGGTCGCCGACCCGTGTTCAAGGTGCACCTCGCGAGCGGACGCTCGATCCGTGCGACGGCCGAGCACCGTCTGCTCGCTGCAGCGGGCTGGACGACCGTCGGTTCCCTGAAGGAGGGCGATCAACTCGCCCTTGCACGTCGGATACCGGAGCCTGAAAAGCCGAAGCGCTGGCCGGATCACTGGGTAGTACTGCTTGGGCACCTCGTGGGCGACGGGAGCTACCCGGACAACCAGCCGCTGCGCTACACGACCGCGTCCGAGGAAAACAGTGCAGCGGTTCGCGGCGCAGCGGAAATGTTTGGTTGCCGCGTGACTGGTAACGACGGAGTGGGGAACTGGCACCAGCTTCTCATCAGCGGCACCGGCAATCGCTGGTCCCCAATTGGGGTCGGCAAGTGGCTCAAGGATCTCGGCATTTTCGGTCAGCGCTCGCACCAGAAGCACTTGCCCTCGGAGGTGTTCTCGCTGCCGAACAGCCAGATAGCTCTGCTGCTGCGCCATCTTTGGGCGACTGACGGGACCATCTCTGCGAGCAAGCCGGGGCGTCGAGGCGGTCACAAAGTCAGCTTTACGACCTGCAGTCGTCGGCTCGCAGACGATGTGGCGGCACTGCTGCTGCGCTTAGGGATCGTATCGCGCACCCATGCCGTCAAGGTTGGCCACTACCGCCCGGTCTACATGGTTCATGTGAGCGGCACCGAGTCTCAGTGGACCTTCCTGCAGGAGATTGGGGCGTTTGGCCCGCGGCGTGAGCCCGCGACTCTGCTGGCCGAAGCTCTCCGCGGCGTGCGAGCCAACCCCAGCGCCGATACGTTGTCGATGGAAGCCGTTGGCGCAGTCCACGCGGTCAGGCTCTCTCCCAGCCGCACACAGATGGCAGGTTATGCCGAGTCGCTGAATCCTCCCGAGCTCGAGGAGTCATCGCACCTGTTCTGGGACCGAATCGTTGCCATCACGCCCGAGGGCGAAGAGGATGTGTTTGATCTGACCGTGCCAGGCCCTGCGAGTTGGCTGGCAGACGGTGTCGTTTCTCACAACAGTGGCGCGCTCGAGCAAGATTCAGACATGATCCTGCTCATTTACCGCGAAGAAGTCTACGATCGCAACACCACGAAGAAAGGCATCGCCGAGATCGACCTCGTCAAGCACCGTAACGGCGAGATCGGCACCTTCCTCCTCACCTTCCAGGGCCAGTACACGCGCTTCGCCAACTACGCGTCCGATTCCTACGCGGAGGGTGTGTTACGGTGAGGCCGCTCATCCGGGCCGTCATCAACAGCCACGCCCTGCGCCACAACCTCCGCATCATCCGCGCCCGCGCTGCCGGGGCGCGCGTGATCGCGGTCGTGAAGGCCAATGCTTACGGCCATGGCCTCGTCAGCACGGCACTCGCACTCGGTGATGCCGATGCGCTCGCGGTCGCACGGCTCGAGGAAGCGCTTGCACTGCGCGCCGCCGGGATCGGCGCGCGCACCCTGCTGCTCGAAGGGGTGTTCAGCTTTGGCGAGCTCGCCGAAGCCGCGCACGAGGGGCTCGACCTCGTGGTCCACGATGCTACGCAGATCGATCTGCTCGAGCGCGCCGACGCTGTCGCCACGCGCTGTGCGCTGTGGCTGAAGATCGACACCGGCATGAACCGACTCGGCTTCGCACCACGCGAGTTCCCCGCGGCGCTCGCGCGCATCCGCAACCTTTCGCCGGCTCCGCGCGAGCTGCGCCTGCTCACGCACCTCGCGTGCGCCAACGAGCGCGACGATCAGGTGACCCGCGCGCAACTCGAGCGTTTCCGCGTAGCGACGCGCGGCATTGACTACGAGGTGAGCGTCGCCAACTCCGCGGGGATCTTCGGCGCCGTGCCGCTCGGGTGTCACTGGGTGCGTCCGGGGCTTGCGCTCTATGGCGCATCGCCGTTCGCCGACTGCTCGGCGCAGTCGCTTGGTTTGCAGCCCGTCATGACGCTCGAGAGCTCGGTGATCGCGGTGCGGCATGTCGCCCGCGGTGAGTCGGTCGGCTACGGCGGCAGCTGGGTGGCGCCGCGCGATTCGCAGATCGCCATCGTCGCGGCGGGCTATGGCGATGGCGTGCACCGCAGCCTCGCCAACGGCGCGACGGTACTGGTGAACGGGCGCCGCGCGCCGCTCACCGGCCGGGTGTCCATGGACATGCTGGCGGCGGACGTGTCGGCACTGAACGGGGTGCGCGTCGGGACGCCGGTGGTGCTGTGGGGCGAGGGGCTGCCGGTGGAGGAGGCTGCGCAGCACGCCGGCACGATCGCGTACGAGCTTCTCTGCAGCGTCAGCCCGCGCGTGCCGCTCGAGCCGCGCTAAAGCCACCCCAAGAAATCATGCCTGACGCGCCAGCAGGCACGCACCGATCGATAAGATGCATGATTTCTCGGGGACCCCGGCCGGAGCGATCCGCCGCGAAGCACAGCGCGCGAGCCCGTGCGTCTCGCCGCGCGCAGAGTGGGCCAGCCCCTAGTTGACGAAGAACCCCATCTTGACACCGGCCAGCTGGATGACGTCGTTGTCGTTGAGCCGGGTCGCCTGCGCGCCGATCGAGGTACCATTCAGCAGCGGGAAGTCGTTCTCCTTACCGCTGTCGACGTGCACGATGTAATACGTGTCGGCGCGCCGCGTGATGGCCGCCACCTGCACGCCCGGGCGCCCGAGCGTGGTCAGGGCCTTGCTGAGCTCGACTTCGCGCCCGGCGAAGGCACCCGAGAGCACCTGCAGCTTCGCTTTCTTAACCGCCGTCGCGCCGTCTCCGAGGGTCCGCGATCGCCCGGTCGCTGAAGGTCCGGCGCCTGCCGCATCGGCGACCGCGGCCGCGGTGCGCAGCTTCTCCACGGGGCGCGCGGAGGGCTGGATCACCATGGTCTTCTCGAACTCGTCCTGCTGCTCGTCGTCCTCGACGAAGCGCAGCTGGTGATGGCCGACGGTGATCACATCGCCGTGCTGCAGCGCGTGCTTCTTGATCAGCTTGCCGTTGGCATAGGTGCCGTTGGTGCTGTTCAGATCCTCGAGGAACGAGTCGTTGAGGATGTTGATGATCAGCGAGTGGTGGCCGCTGACGGCGGCATTGTCGATGCGGATGTCGTTGTCCGGGAGGCGCCCGATCGTGTAGCGCTCCTTGTTCATGTTGTATTCCGCCATTACCTGGCCATCCAGGCTCAAGACCAACCTAGCCATGTGCGTTTGCCTTTATCGCGTGTCAGCCGAACCAGCCCAGAATCTTGTCGAAAATCTTCGTGCGTGCCGGGAACGCATCCAGGATATGCGCCATGACCACGGACACGTTGTCGCGTCCCCCATTGTCATTGGCCAATTGAATCAACTGCTTTGCGACCGTATCCAGATTAGCACTAAAGGTGTTTATGGTTAAATGGATATCTTCGTCCTCGACCATATCCGAGAGCCCGTCCGAGCACAGCACGAACACCTCGCCCTTGCTGACCGGCACTTCCTGGATCTCCACGTCCACCTGGGGCTCGACCCCGAGGGCCCGCGTGACGTAGTTCTTGTTCGCCGCGCGCTGTGCCTCCTCGGCCGAATAGAAGCCGCGGTCGACCAGCTCCTGGAGCAGCGAGTGATCCATCGTCACCTGCTCGAACTTGTCGCCGCGCTGGCGGTAGAGGCGCGAGTCGCCGACGTGGGCGATCGTGACCTTGTTGTCGAAGAACAGCGCTGCCACCACCGTCGTGCCCATGCCCTCGCACTGCGCCTGCGTGTGCGCGGTCTGGTAGATGATCTTGTTCGCACGATTGATGGCATCGCGCAGGATGATCTTGGGGCGCGACAGGCCCGACTCGCTGTCGGCCACCGACAGGTCCTCGCGCTCGACGTGCTCGCGCACCAGATTGACGATCGTCTTCACGGCGATGCCACTTGCTACCTCACCGGCGTTGTAGCCGCCCATGCCGTCGGCCAGCACGAGCAGCCCAATGTCCGGGTCTACCGCAATCGTGTCCTCATTGTGTTCGCGGACCTTGCCGGTATCAGAGAGCCCGACGAAGCGCAGCTTGTTTCGCAAGCTCATGCTCCGCCCTGCACCGCCTGTGGCCCAAAAACTGTGATGCGCGTCACTTTTCCCGTCCCCGATCGAGCCGTCATAAGCTAGCATCGCCGCCAGGCGGTCCGAATGGCTTTGGTCACAAAAGGCGCCTTTCGGCTCCCGCCGGCCCGCGAATCCTAGCCGAAAGTCGACTGAAGGCGCACCGATGGCACGCGCAAGTCCCACGTTCGTGTGTGACTCCTGTGGGGGCGAAACCCTCAAATGGCAGGGGCAGTGCCCGTCGTGCGGCGCGTGGAATTCGCTCGTGCAGAGAGGCGCCGCGAGCGCGCGGCCCGCGGCCGCCGCGAGCGCGGTGGCACTGAGCGCGGGCGTAGCGCTCGCCGCCGCCGCGCCGCGCGTGGCGAGCGGTGCGCAGGAGCTCGATCGCGTGCTCGGGGGCGGGATCGTGCCGGGCTCCGTGATCCTCCTCGGCGGCGATCCCGGCATCGGCAAGTCGACACTGCTGCTGCAGGTGGCCGCTTTCGTCGCCCACTCGCGTGCGGTGCTGTACGCGAGCGCGGAAGAGTCGGTGTCGCAGGTGAGCGGCAGGGCAGAGCGGCTGTCGCTGGGCACGGCCGGTGTCGCCGTCGCGGCCGAGGCCGACCTGGCGGCCATTCTCGCGCTCGCCGCCGAGCGGCGCGTCGAGCTGTTGGTGATCGATTCCATTCAGACCATGCAGTCGTCCACGGCCGGCGCGCCGGCGGGCGCCGTGTCGCAGCTGCGCGAGTGCACCGCGGAGCTCGTGCGCTTCGCCAAGGCGAGCGGCACCGCCGTCATCATCGTCGGCCACGTCACCAAGGAAGGCACGATCGCAGGTCCCCGGCTCCTCGAGCACCTGGTGGACACGGTGTTGTACTTCGAGCACGAGGCCGGCAGCCGCTACCGCATCGTACGCGCCACCAAGAACCGCTTCGGCGCGGTGAACGAGCTCGGCTTCTTCGCCATGACGGCAGGCGGCCTGCGCGAGGTGAAGAACCCGGCCGCCATCTTCCTCGCGCGGCCGCAGGAGCCGGCGCCCGGCAGCATCGTCACCGTGACGCGCGAGGGCGGCCGCCCGCTCCTCATCGAGCTGCAGGCGCTGGTCGATCGGATGCGCTTCGGTGCGCCGCGACGCATCGCGCAGGGGCTCGATGCCAATCGACTCGCGATGCTGCTCGCCGCCGGCAACCGCCACGCCGGGGTGTCGCTCCAGGAGCACGATGTGTTCGTGAACGTCGTGGGCGGCATCGAGATCGGCGAGACCTCGACCGACCTGCCGCTGCTGATCGCGCTCACCTCGAGCCTCAAAGGGCAGCCGCTCCCCGCGCAGCTGGTCGCCTTTGGTGAGATCGGGCTCACGGGCGAGGTGCGGCCGGTGGCCTACGGCGATGAGCGGCTGCGCGAGGCGCAGGCACAGGGGTTTCGGCTGGCGATCGTGCCGCAGGCGAATGCGCCGCGCACCGAGCCCGCCGGGCTGCGCGTGATTGCCGTCACGCGCATCAGTGAGGCGCTGGACGCTGCGCTGGCGCGCGGTGCCTGAGGCGTTCAGGCGGCTTGCCCGAGCCCCGGAGTCCGTACGCGTACGGTGCGGATGGCGTTGTCCCCGAGCTGGAGTACCTCGAACTCGTAATTGCCGACCCGCACCATGGTGCCCGTGTCCGGGATGGTCTCGAGGTGCTCGAGCAGGAGTCCATTCACCGTCTTGGGCCCCCCCGTCGGCAGCTGCCAGCCGAGCGCCCGGTTGAGCGCACGGATGGTGGCGCTGGCATTAACGATGAACACACCCGGTTGCTCCGGGTGGATGTCCTTGTGGGTGATGGTGGCCGGATCAGTGGTGAACTCGCCGACGATCTCTTCGAGGATGTCCTCGATCGTGATCAGCCCTTCGATGCCACCGTACTCGTTGACGACGAACGCGAAACGACGGCGATTGCGCTGGAAGAAGCCGAGCTGCACGGAAAGCGGAGTGCCCTCGGGCACGAAGTACGGCTCGCGCGCGCGCGCCAGCTCGAGCAACCGCTCGCGGGTGAGCGTTCCGCGCACCAGCTCATTCGCCACGCGCTTCATGTAGAGAACGCCAATCAGATTGTCGAGCTCGCCCTCGTAGACCGGCAGCCGGGTGTGCGGCGTCTGGCGCAGCAGGTCGAGAATGTCCTCCCAGCTGTCGTTCACGTCGATGCTGACGATCTCCTGCCGGGGCACCATGACGTCGTTCACCGTCATGCGCCCCAGATCGAGGATCGACAGCAGCATCTGCCGGTGGCGTGCGGGAATGAGGGGGGCTGCCTCGCTCACCACCGTGCGCAGCTCCTCCGCACTCAGCGTCTGCGTCGTCGTGACGGGCGCGCGTCCTACGCGGACGAGCCACAGCAAGCCGCGGGCGAGCGCGTTGGTCAGCCACAGCGCCGGCCGCGTGACGAGTACCAGCACGCGGTAGATCGGCGCGGCGTGCAGCGCCACGCCTTCGGGGTTCGAGGCGGCGTAGATCTTGGGCGAGAGCTCGCAGAACACGATGACGACGATCGTGAGGAGCACGACGGTGAGCGGGACCGCGTAGGGCTGGCCGGTGCGCTGCGCGAGGATCGTGGCGATGGCGGAGGCGAAGGTGCTGGCCGCGGCGAGAATCACGAGGTTCGCGCCCAGCCACTCGTCGGGCCTCTCGAGCAGCCCCTCGAGGATCTGTGCCGTACCCGAGCCGGACTGGGCGCGGTGGCGGATGCGATAGCGATTGACCGAGAGCATGGCCACCTCCGTACCCGAGGAGAAGGCGACCACGAGAAGCAGCAAGAGCAGCGCCAGCAGCAGCGCGGGTGTCGCGGTGAGGTTCAAGGCGTTATTCCTGGTGGCCCGGTGCCGCTAAGCATAGAAGCTCGCGGGCGCGACGGGAAAACTGCCCCGGCGCCCCTATAATCGCCGGCCATGTTCGATAACCTGACGGCGCGGCTGTCGCGCACCATCGAGGGCCTCCGCGGCCGCGGCCGAATTACCGAGGAGAACGTCGCCGAGACACTCCGCGAGACGCGCGTTGCGCTGCTGGAAGCGGACGTGGCGCTCCCGGTCGTCAAGGCCTTTATCGAGTCGGTCAAGGCGAAGGCGCTCGGGCAGGAGGTGCTCTCGAGCCTCACCCCGGGGCAGGCGTTCATCGGCGTCCTGCACGCGCAGCTGGTCGAGCTCATGGGCGGGAGCGGTGCGGGCTGGACGCTGCGGGCGCAGCCGCCGGTCGTATTGTTGCTCGCCGGCCTCCAGGGCGCGGGCAAGACGACCACGGCGGCGAAGCTGGCGCGCCGGCTCATCGAGCGGGACAGGAAACGGGTGCTGCTCGCCAGCACCGACGTTCGCCGGCCAGCCGCCATGCTGCAGCTCGAGCGTCTGGCGGGACAGGTCCAGGCGGAGTACTTCCCGGCGACCCCCGGTTCTTCGCCGACGCAGATTGCACGCGCGGCGCTCGAGCGGGCGCGCAGCGGTGTCTTCGACGTGCTGATCGTCGATACGGCCGGCCGGTTGCACGTCGATGAGGAGCTCATGGCCGAGGTGCGTGACATCGACGCCGCGGTCGGCGCCGCCGAACGGCTCTTTGTCGTCGACTCCATGGGCGGGCAGGACGCGGTGAACGCGGCGCGCGCCTTTGGCACCGCGCTCGATCTCACCGGCATCATCCTCACGAAGGCGGATGGCGATGCTCGCGGCGGCGCGGCGCTCTCGGTGCGGGAGGTTACCGGCAAGCCGATCGTGTTCATCGGTGTCGGAGAGAAGACCGAGGCGCTCGAGCCCTTCGATCCCGAGCGCATGGCCTCACGCATCCTCGGGATGGGGGATGTTGTGAGTTTGGTCGAGCAGGTGCATGCCAGGGTCGATCATGCCGAGGCACAACGCCTCGCGCACAAGGTCGTCAAGGGCAAGGGCTTCGACATGAGCGACCTCCGCAGTCAGCTCGAGCAGCTGCAGAAGATGGGCGGTGTCGGGGCGCTGCTCGACAAGCTCCCCGGGACGGTCACGAAGAAGGGCGCGGTGTCGGCGGACCAGGGCGATCGGGAGCTGCGGCGGCAGATCGCCATCATCAGCTCCATGACCCCGCGCGAGCGGCGCAACCCCTCCATTATCGACGGCTCGCGCCGGCGCCGCATCGCGGGAGGCTCGGGTGTGCAGGTCCAGGACGTGAACCGCCTCCTCAAGCAGTTCCAGGAGATGCAGCGCATGATGAAGAGCCTCAAGGGCGGGCGGCTGCGGGGGCTCCTCGGGGCGTTGAAGGGCGGGGGCCTCCCGCCCGGCTTCCCCGGCCGCTGACCGGCGGTTCTGCCGGGGTGGTCCGGGGGTGCTCTAAAAACTGGCGTCGGATTCGTGCGTTGCGTAGAATCCGCGCTCTTTTTTGGGCGGCCTTTTTGGGAGGCCGCCGCAGGACCTTGAGAGCGATACGACTATGGTAACCATTCGCCTGACGCGGCGCGGGGGGCGCAACCAGCCCTTCTATCACGTCGTCGTCACCGACAGCCGCAAGCGCCAGGGCGGCCCCAGCCTGGAGCACGTGGGCTTCTTCAACCCGATTGCCCGTCGGGGTGAGCAGAAGCTCAAGCTCGATCTGCCGCGCATCGACTACTGGGTCGGGCAGGGTGCCCAGCCCTCGGATCGCGTGCGCAGCCTCGTGGCCTCCTATCGGAAGCAGGCGACGGCCTGAAGCGCGCCGCCGCCCTCGCGGCGGCCGCGGGCGTCTCGGGGGCGAGGGTGGAATGGATCGAGCTCGGGCGCATCAACGCACCCTTTGGAGTCAAGGGGTGGCTCCACGTCGAGTCGCACACGGATCCTCCGGAGAGGCTGCTCGGGTACCCGGAGTGGGCATTGAGACTCGCGAGCGGCGAGCGGCTCACGAGACGGTTGGCCGAGGGGCGCCGTCATGGCGAGGGGCTGGTGGCGCACCTCGAAGGCGTGGATGAGCGCGGCGAGGCCGCGACGCTCACCGGGGCGGTGATCGAGGTTGAGCGTGCGGCGCTGCCGGCGCTCGCGGAGCGCGAGTACTACCGTGCCGACCTCGTGGGTTTGCGCGTTCGCAACCTCGAGGGCGCGGCGCTCGGCACCGTGAGCCACTTCGTGGAGGCTCCGGCGGGCGTGGTGATGGTGACGCGGGAAGAGAGTGGCCACGAGCACTGGGTGCCTGCCGCGCCGCCGCACCTGCAGCGGGTCGACCTCGCGGCGGGCGAGATTCTGGTGGACTGGCCGGCGGAGCTGAAATAGAGGCTCCATGAAGATCGAGGTGGTGACACTGTTCCCGCGCATGATCGCGGGGACACTCGAGTTCGGCGTCGTGGGGCGCGCTATCACCCGTGGACTCCTCAGTGTCGGTAGCGAGGATCCGCGCGCGCACACGGCCGATGTGCATCGCACGGTCGATGACCGGCCTTACGGCGGCGGTCCGGGCATGGTGATGAAGCCCGAGCCGCTGGTTGCGGCGATTCGTGCCGCGCACGCGCGCCTGCCCTCGGGCAGCCCACGCGTGTATTTGTCAGCCCAGGGCGAGCCCTTCGGCCAGGCGCTGGCGCAGGAGCTCGCGCGCGGGCCGGGGATGTTGCTGATCGCCGGACGATACGAGGGTGTCGATGAGCGCGTCATCGAGCTCGCCACCGACCGTGAGGTCTCGGTGGGCGACTACGTGCTCTCGGGCGGTGAGCTGCCGGCGCTCACCGTGATCGATGCGGTCGCGCGGCTCCTGCCGGGTGTGCTCGGCGATGAGCGCTCGAGTGTCGAGGAGTCCTTTGCACAGGGGCTGCTCGACTGGCCACACTACACGCGCCCCGAGGTGTTCGAGGGCGCCGCGGTGCCGTCGGTGCTATTGTCAGGTGACCACGCCGACATCCGCCGCTGGCGCCTGCAACAGGCGCTGGCGCGAACGGCGCAGCGCCGCCCCGACCTGCTGCGGAGAGCGCAGCTGTCGGCCGAGGCGCAGCGCCTGCTGAGTGAGATTCAGGATCGAGGTGAACGAACATGAGCAAGATCATCCAGGAAATCGAAAAGCAGCGCATGACCCGCACGGTCCCGGAATTCAAGCCCGGCGACACGGTGGTCGTGCAGGTGAAGGTGGTGGAAGGCGACCGCGAGCGCGTACAGGCGTACGAGGGCGTCGTCATCGCCAGGAGCAACCGGGGCCTGAACTCCTCTTTCACGGTGCGCAAGATCTCCCACGGCGAGGGCGTCGAGCGCGTCTTCCAGACCTACAGTCCGGCGATCAGCGACATCACCGTCAAGCGCCGCGGCAGCGTGCGTCGCGCTAAGCTCTATTACCTGCGCGACCTGTCCGGCAAGGCGGCGAGGATCGAGGAGAAGATCTGAGACGCCGGTGCGGACACCGTCGCGCCGCTCACCGGCGCAGGAGTAACACATGACGCTCCGCTCGTTCTTTTCCGGCTTGTGGCGCGGCCTGGACGCCCTGCGCAAGGCGTTGCACCTGATCCTGCTGCTGGTGATCTTCGGCGTGCTGGTGGGGATCCTGCGCGGCAGCGTGCCGCGCATCCCGGCGAAGGCCGCGCTCCTCATCGCCCCCGAGGGACAGCTCGTCGAGCAGCTCTCCGGCGATCCGCTCGAGCGCGCGGTGCAGCAGACGCGCGGCGAGCAGCACCGCGAGACGCTCCTCTGGGACCTCACCGACTCGATTCGCGCCGCGACGAATGACGGCCGCATCGCGGCCGTCGCACTCGACCTCGAGAAGTTCGAAGGTGGCGCGCAGCCGACGCTGGAGGAGCTCGCCGCCGCGCTGCGCGAATTCCGCGCCAGCGGCAAGAAGGTGATCGCCTACGGCGCGGAGATGACGCAGGAGCGCTATTACCTCGCCGCGCAGGCGGATGAGGTGCTGCTCGATCCGATGGGCTTCGTGCTGATCGACGGCTACGACCGCTATCGCATGTACCTCAAGGATGCGCTCGACAAGCTCGGCGTCGCGATCAACGTCTTCCGGGTCGGTGCCTTCAAGAGCGCGGTCGAGACCTTCACCCGCACCAACATGTCGCCCGAGGATCGCGAGGAGAGCCGCGGCTACCTCAATGCCCTGTGGAGCAGTTACCAGGCGGCGGTCACGCGCGCGCGCAAGCTGCCCCCCGATGCGCTCGAGAAGTACGTCGACTCGCTCGCGCAGACCGTGCCCGCCGCGGGCGGCAATGCCGCGCGCGTCGCGCTGCAGGCGAACCTCGTCAATGCCTTGAAGACGCGCATCGAGTTCGAGCAGCGCCTGATCGGCCTCGCGGGCAAGGACGACGACAGCGGCTCATTCAAGTCGATCTCGGCCGATGACTACGTGCGCTACGCGCGCGCGCAGAAGAAGCTGAAGGCCGACGGCAAGCCCCGCGTCGGGGTGATCGTGGCCCAGGGCGACATCCTCGATGGCGATCAGCCGC
>Ga0306926_10006434_pt1 | contig 12603 bp, 10 predicted proteins | sample flu12Cox44000178_FD_203759 | JGI IMG/M metagenome (GOLD analysis project Ga0306926, IMG submission 203759) | Lab enrichment of tropical soil microbial communities from Luquillo Experimental Forest, Puerto Rico - flux8day.12C.oxic.44.000.178 (v2)... | ecosystem: Environmental > Terrestrial >... | reverse complement strand
AGCGTCGGTACCGTGCCGGAGATGGTCGATTGCGCATTGATCGCGACCCCGCGCGAGGCGGTCGAACCGATCGTCCATGAATGCGTTGCCGCCGGGGTGGGGGGTGCGATCGTCTTTGCCTCGGGCTTTGCCGAGACGGGTCGGGCGGAGCGCATCGCCGACCAGACCCGCCTCGCCGCAATTGCGCAAGAGAGCGGCATGGCGCTCTTGGGGCCGAACACGGTCGGCATGGTCAATGCCCTGTGCGGTGCCGCAATCACCTTTATGGACATCACCCCTGTGCCACCGCCCGCCCCGCGGGCGATCGGTCTCGTCAGCCAATCGGCTGCACTGGGCATGGCGCTGGCGCAGGCAGTGACGCGCGGCGTGTCGTTCAGCCGCGTCCTGACCTCTGGCAACTCCTGTGACATCGACATGGCCGACTGTGTGGCCTATCTGGTCGACGATCCTGCCTGCTCCGTCATCGCCTGCCTGTTCGAAGGCATGAGCGAGCCCGAACGCCTACTCGCTGCAGCGGAGCTGGCATGGCAGGCCGACAAGCCGCTCGTTGTCTACAAGATGGCGACCGGTGAGGAGGGTGCGACGGCAGCGCTGTCGCACACCGGCTCGCTCGCCGGCTCCTACGCGGCCTACCGCGCCCTCTTCCGTCGGAAGGGCGTCGTGCCCCGTTAGCAAAGGCCGGGAGGGTCTATAGCAGCCGCGCGCGGCATTCGGCGAGGACCGGGACGTCGAGGCTGGCGGGGAACCAATCCACAATGCCCCGCAACGTTGCAAGCGCCTCGGTGGTGTCGCCGGCTTCGCCATCGTGCCTGGCGAGGTCGCGGCCGGCGTTGAGTTCGAACAGGCGCGCGCTCTGCTCGCGTGAGCACGCGATGGCGCGTTCAAAGCACAGCCGCGCGTGGTCGTAATTACCCTCCGCCTGCCAGAGGCGACCGCGGAGCCGGATAATCTCCGCAAGGTGCATTTTCTCGTCGGTTGTGTCGGCCAACCGTTCCGCCACATGGAGGTTTGCGCGGGCCTCTTCGAGCCGGTGTGCGCGCAGCTGATATTCGGCGAGCTTCGCCAGATTGCGCGTCAGCAAAAAGGTGCCGCTGCCTTCTCGCCAAAGGATTACTCCCCGTTCAATATCCGCCAGACCTCGTTCTTCGTCGCCGAGTTCGAATAATGCGGGCCCTCGATGCTGGAGAACATTGCCGATACGCGTGTCGAAGCCATGCCTTTCGCAAATCGCGAGAGCCTCGTCGGCGCAGTCGACGGCTTCGGCGTAGCGACCGAAACTCGTCAGCGCAAGAACACGCGATACGCTTGCCCAGACGACAGAGAACAAGTGACCCCGGTCCAGAGCGATCGCCATGCCTTGCTCGGAGATCGCAAGTGCCCGATCGAGACGTCCCAACGGCCGCAAAGCCATTTCCGCCGGGTCGCGTGCGACGATGGCTGGGTCGGCGCCCGACCCGGGAGCCTTGTGTCTGCAATTGACCCGATTATCCAGCTCGATGGCCTTCTCCGAGAAGGCCAGTGACTGCTCGAAGTCGCCCATGTGGCAATGCCCTGCACCGATCTGCAGCCATATGTGCACAAGCGTTTCGGGGCGTAAACGGTCCGGCCCTCTCCGGAGGATGTTGTTGCCAAGTTCCAGGACTTCGCGGTTGCGACAGCTGAATCCGACGCCCGCAGCAATTCGAATCTCGGCCTCGGCGGCTTCGTCCTGCTGGTCCAATGCCAGCGCAGTCTCGCGCGCCGCGCGGTACGACTGCATGACTTCCTTCGCCTGGTAGCCGGCCGTTTGCCATTGCGCGTTACCCAGCTTCAGCAGGACTTCTGCCGCCCGGACACGGTCGGCGGCGGACCGGTCCGCGTCCTCGGTCAGTGCCCTGGCCGACCGATAGTGAGCAACGGCTTCCGCATTGGCGCTGCGCTCCTCCGAAACATCGCCGGCCGCGATCCAATGGGCGAGGGCGGCGCTGAAATCCCCGGCTTCCTGGTAGTGGTAGGCCAAAAGCTCCGGCTCGGTCGCGCGGACGAAACCGTCGTCGAATTCCTCCAGTGCGCTGATGGCAGATTTGACGACGGCTGCGAAGCAGGCTCGCATAGGCGGCATCGCGGGTCAGCGCATGTTTGAACGCGTAGATGTCGCCGCCGCGAGTCACCAGCAGGCCAGCATCGACGAGCTCGGCCAGGGCGGCGCCGAGCGTGGCCTCGTTCATGTCGAGAACGGGCGCCAACAGCCGCGACGAGAACTCGCGGCCGATGGCGGCGCCGACCTGCGCGACCTCCTTTACCGGCGCCATGCGGTCGAGACGGGCCATGAAAGAGTCGTGCAGGCTCGATGGGATCGCCAGCGGCGGCAGCGGGCCGCTGAGGCGCCAGGCGTCGCTATCCTCGCTGAGCAGTCCGGATTCCAACACGGTCTTGGTCAGTTCTTCGACGAACAGCGGCACGCCGTCCGCCTTGGCCACGATTTGGTGCAGGACTTCCTCGGGGAGCGCCTTGCCGCGGGCGAGGTCGCCGATCGCCCGGCGCAGGCGCCGGCGCTCAAGCGGTTCATCGCGAGCTGCGTGAGATGCGCGCGCGAGCCCCAGGGCGGTACGAATTCGGGGCGGTGCGTAATCAGCATCAGCACGCGGCGATCACCGAGGTGATCGATCAACAGACTCAGCAATTCCTGCGTCGTCGGGTCGAGCCACTGGGCGTCTTCGACGAGTATGCATAGCGGCTGGTCGATGGCGGGAGCGAGCAGGAGGTCCTGCATCAAGGTGAGGGTTTCTGACATGCTCCCGGCCGGGGCCGCGTCGGCGGGCGCGGTCTCCGCCAGGCCGAGGGCAGGACCGAGAAGTGTGATAGCTCGTTCTGCCGTGCGTGAATCGGCGAACAATCGCCCGAAATGCTCGCGCCGCACTGCAGGCGGATCCTCGTGGGTGAGGCCGGCGTTGCGTTCGACGTGGCGCAGCACCGGATAGAGCGCGCTGTTGGCATGGTAGGGCGAGCATTGCAAACGGATTTCGGCATGCGGCGCGGCGGCAATGCAGGACAGCACAGTCTCGCAGAGGCGGGATTTGCCGAGCCCCGGCTCGCCCGACAGCAGAAACAGTTGGCCTTCTGCGGCGGCGGCCATCGCCCAGCGGTCGAGCACGAGCGTTAGTTCGGCGTCGCGGCCGACAAAGGCGGCGGAGGCCGGGTCGCGGGTGGCGCGGAAGCGGCTGGCAGCGTCGCGAGCGGCTGTCACCAGCCAGGCTGGAACGCCATTGCCGATTCCCTTCAGATCCAGCGGATCGATCGATTTGAGGCTGAACAGATTGGCGACCAGCGCACGGGTGCCAGCGGCGATGATGACGCCATTGCAGGGGGCGACGGCCTGGAGCCGGGCGGCGAGGTTGGGGGTTTCGCCGAGCACGGATATTTCCGCTGCGGCGCCGACCGAGATCGAATCGCCGACGACGACCACGCCGCTGGCAATTCCGATGCGACAACTGATTTGGAGCCTCTCGATCGTCCGCAGCGACGGCATGGCGGCGACGATGTCGAGCCCGGCCCGGACGGCGCGCTCGGCATCGTCCTCGTGCGCCTGCGGGTAGCCGAAATAGACCAGCACACCGTCGCCCATGAATTTCGCCACGAAGCCGTCGTAGCGGGCGACGCAGCGAGCGACCTCATGCTGGTAGGCGTCGATGACGCTTCGCAGGGTTTCGAGGTCGAGAGTCGCGGCAAGGCGCGTCGAGTCGACGATGTCGCAGAACATCACCGTCAAGTGGCGTTGTTCGGCGGCGGCCCGCGGCGGCACCGGCACCGCAACAGTGTCGGCGGAGCTTGGCGTGCCGAGCGCGTCGATGGCCGCACGCAACTTCTTGCGGTCGCCGAGCGGAAGCCCGAGCTCTCGCAGATCGGCATCGGTCAGGGTCGGCAATACCGCCGCGTCAATCTTCTCGGTGCGAAAGAGCTCTGTGTGTTCCGCCAACCCTATCTGCTGCAGCCAAGTCTCTATGCCGATTGCAGATTCCTCCCCAAATCTATCTTTGGACTTCCGCCTACTCTCAGCCGTCGAGCGATATCCTAAAAGGCTTCAAAGTACTCCCGGTGCTCCCAATCCGTTACGAACGACTGAAAACGTCCGATTTCGTGACGGCGGACAGAGACATAATGATCGATGAACTCGTTACCCAGCGCTTCCCGAAACATCGTCGATACCGACAGCGCGTCCACGGCTTCGTTCAGGCTGCTCGGCATGGGCGGCCTTTGCGTCTGCGCATAAGGATCCGGCAGCGGGCTGCCGGGATCGATCTGGTTGGCGATGCCGTCTAGCCCGGCAATGATCTGTGACCCCATGTAGAGGTACGGGTTGGCTGCCGGATCGCCGGACCGATTTTCGATATGGGTTGCGGAATCGCCCATGCCGCCGACAAGGCGGCACATCGCCCCCTTGTTGTCGTACGACCAAAGCACCCGATTGGGCGCCAGAGGATTGGCGTTGAGCCGCTTGTAGCCGGTGATCGTTGGATTGGAGAAAGCGGTCGTCGCCCGCGCATGCTCGAGCAGGCCGCCGACAAAGTGCAATCCCAGGTTCGACATCAAAGCGCCGGACTCGGCAAAGGCATTCCTGCCGGTCGCCGTATCAAACAGCGACTGATGCAGATGCCAGCCGCTCGAATACACGTTTGGCAGAGCGGGCTTTGCCATAAACGACGCCAATAATCCCATGCGGCGGCAGACCTGCTTGACCGCCCCCCGCAAAATAATCATCGCGTCGGCGGCCATCATATTCTCTAGCGGATCGAGAGAGATCTCAATCTGTCCTGGCCCCCACTCCGGGTCCATAATTCGCAGCGGCAGACCGGCGCCGATCAGTGCATGGCGAATAGGCGTGATCACCGGCTCCAGCTGATCCAGCACGTTTTCCGAAAAGTATTGGTAGCCATGGCGCAAGGCCTCGACGGCCGGAGCAGTTGCCGGTTGTGTACAATCGGTAAGGCCGGCTCGCGGGTCGGTAATCTTCAGAATGTGACATTCGACCTCGATCCCCCCGACATAAGTCAGCCCCTTTCGCGCCAAGCGGTCGCACGCAGTTTGCATGACCAGACGGGGATCGAGCGGGCAGCGCTCTCCGGATTTGAGATAGAGGTCACCCATCACCCAACCGCATTTATGCGCCCAGGGCAACACGCGAAAACTCGCCAGGTCCGGCACCGCCAACATGTCGCCGCCGCCGCCCATCGTTTCTCGGCCGAAGCCGCCATCGGCAGCAAAGACGTTTTGGAAGATGTTATTGCCTGAATCCATAGCGAAAAGTGCGGTCGTGAACGCCACTCCGTTCCGTGCCGCCTGCGAGAACAGCCGCGCCTCGATCGGCCGTACTCGCGCGATGCCGTGTGTGTCGACAAGAGCGACCCGTATGACCTCCAGCTTCTCCTCATCGATCCTGGCGAGGATCTGCGCCAGCAGTTCCTGGCGTTCCGGTGAGTCCTGTCCGGTAAGGGCCACGAAATTGGGTCGACCGAGCGAGTTCTCGGCCGCGCTTGTCATGTTCATATTGCTGCTGTCGGGCGGCAAAACTGGCGTCTCCGGAAATGCCGAGCTCGCGCCGGGTTTGCTCGGCCATGTTCAGGTGATGCGGACCGATGGTCCTTTATCAAGGTATACTATATCGCTTATCGCGCGCCGAAGCCGCTGTTTCATTAACCAGGACCATCGAGAATGCGCCCATTGAGTACATTGACCCGGCCGTTGCGCCGGCATCAGGCGTTGGAGCGGCTGTTTCACCCGGCGAGCATCGCGGGTTATCGGTGCCTCGCCGCGCGCCGGCGCGTTCGGCGCCGCGGTCCTCCGCAATCTCGGCGCCTACGATGGCCGGGTCTATCCGGTTAACGCGCGCTATCCGCAGATCGGCGAGTTGGTTTGCTACCCGAGCGTCGGTGCCGCACCGGAGACGGTCGATTGCGCATTGATCGCGACCCCACGCGAAGCGGTCGAACCGATCGTCCATGAATGCGTTGCCGCCGGGGTTGGGGGTGCGATCGTCTTTGCCTCGGGCTTTGCCGAGACGGGTCGGGTGGAGCGCATCGCCGACCAGACCCGCCTCGCCGCAATTGCGCAAGAGAGCGGCATGGCGCTCTTAGGGCCGAACACGGTCGGCATGGTCAATGCTCTATGCGGTGCCGCAATCACCTTTATGGACATCACCCCGGTGCCACTGCCCACCCCCCGGGCGATCGGTCTCGTCAGCCAATCGGGTGCACTGGGCATCGCGCTGGCGCAGGCAGTAACGCGCGGCGTGTCGTTCAGCCATGTGCTGACTTCGGGCAATTCCTGTGACATCGACATGGCCGACTGCGTTGCCTACCTGGTCGACGATCCTGCCTGCGCCGTCATCGCCTGCCTGTTCGAAGGCATGAGCGAGCCCGAACGCCTACTCGCTGCAGCTGAGCTGGCATGGCAGGCCGACAAGCCGCTCGTTGTCTACAAGATGGCGACCGGTGAGGAGGGTGCAACGGCAGCGCTGTCGCACACCGGCTCGCTCGCTGGCTCCTACGCGGCGTACCGCGCCGCATTCCGGCGGGCCGGTGTCGTCCTTGTCGAGGACTACGAATCGCTGATCCCGACCGCGTCATTCTTTGCCAAGGCCCCCAAGCCCACCGCACCTGGTGTCGCAGTCGTCGCCGCCTCCGGCGGTTCTGCAATCATGGCCGCCGATCGCGCCGAACAGCATGGCGTGCCATTGCCACAGCCGAACCCCGGCGTGCGGGCGATCCTCGAGGCACGCATTCCCGAATTCGGCGCGGCCCGCAACCCGTGCGACGTGACCGCACAGGTCATTAACGACCCGAACTCTCTGATCGAGTGCGTAGAGGCGCTGCTCGGCGCACCGGAATACGGTGCCCTCGCAATACCGGCGGTTTACTCATCCGAGGCGGGGACACGGTTCATCCCGGTCTATGACGAGCTCGCCGGCCGCTACGGCAAGATCATCTGCAGCGCCTGGCAGAGCGAATGGCGCGACGGACCCGGCGCCAAGGAACGCGAGCAGGCTGAGAACATCGCCCTGTTCCCGACGATGAGCAGCTGCTTTGCAGCACTGGCCGCCGCAAACTGGCGTGTCGCGCGCCAGGCGGAGGCCCGGCAAGAGCCGCTCAGGCTGGCGCCGCCGACCGCGAAAGATATCGTGTCGCGACTGATCGCCGCCAGTGGGGCGTCGGCGCTGACGGAACGCGAAGCCAAGGCCGCATTCGCAACATACAGCATTCCCTGCGTCGAAGAGCGTCTCGCCACCGACCGCGACAGTACCATCGCGGCAGCCGAGGAGCTCGGTTATCCGGTGGTGCTGAAGGCGCTCTCGCGCGATCTGCTGCACAAGACCGAAGAGGGTGTGATTTACCTCAACCTGAAAAACGAAGAGGAGGCCGGCGCCGCGCATGATGCGATCATCGAGCGCATTGCGGCTCGGTCGCCTGCGCCGCGTCTCGACGGCATGCTGGTCCAGAGAATGGTGGCACCAGGGGTAGAAATTGTCGTTGGCGGGCGCGTCGACCCACAATTCGGCCCGTTGGTGGTCGTCGGGCTCGGCGGCGTTCTCGTCGAGGTGCTGAACGACACCGCACTGGCGCCGGCGCCGATCGCGCCGTACGAGGCGGGGGCATTATTGCGCGAATTGCGGGCTTTCCGCCTGCTGCAAGGCTATCGCGGGCTGCCCGGGGTGGACCTGGCGCTTCTTTGCGACATTGTCAGCCGTGCCTCCGAATTCATCGCCGACCAGTGCCAACTCGTCAGCGAATTCGACCTCAATCCATTGATCTGCACCGGCAGCAAGATCACCGCCGTCGATGCGCTGATCGTGCGTGCGGCGTGGATTTGATTTTGGATGTCCGCAACCGCCCGAAAAGACCAACGGCAGTCACTTGACACGAACATTTTTGCTATCTACTTGACCGTATAGTTACTTAACCGAGCGGTTTGTGATAGCATGTTGCCCGATCATCTCAGCACCACCTATGCGGCCCTAGCCGATCCGACGAGGCGCGCGATCCTGACACGGCTGGCCACGGGCGAGGCCACGGTCGGCGAACTCGCCGAGCCCTTTGCGATGAGTCTTCCCGCCGTCTCCAAGCACTTGAAGGTGCTGGAACGCGCCGGGCTGATCGCGCGCCGCCGCAAGGCGCAGTGGCGGCCCTGCCGGATCGAGGCGAGGCCACTCAAGGACGCCACCCAATGGCTCGAGCACTACCGCCGCTTCTGGGACGAAAGCTTTGATCGCCTCGACGAATATCTCGGCGAATTGCAGAGCGGGGAGCAGAAGGATGGCGATAACAGCTGACGCCGTTGCTCTCTCGGCAGAACGTGAACTCGTCATTACTCGGATCTTCGACGCGCCGTGCTGGCTCGTCTTCAAAATGTGGACCGAGCCCGCGCACCTCGTGCGCTGGTGGGGACCGCGCGGCTTTACGACAATTTCTGGGCGGATGGAGGTCCGGCCGGGCGGTGTCTGGTCGCGCTCGATGCGCGCGCCCGACGGAAGTGTCATTCGCAATCACGGCGTCTACCGTGAGATCGTCATGCCAGAGCGGCTCGTCTTCACCTACGTTACCGAAGACCTTGCAGGCAATCCGGGCCCCGAGACGCTCGTGACGGTGACCTTCACCGATCTCGACGGCAAGACCAGGCTCACCCTGCACCAGGGCGGCTTCGAATCCATGTTGGCGTGCGAGGCGCACCACGCCGGCTGGACCAGTTGCCTCGAGCGCTTCGTCGAGCAGCTCTCAGCGAACAGGCGTAACAGCCTGACCTAAGTCATTCGCCGTTCCCGGCATCGCCCCCTAGTCACCCCGGCGCAGGCCGGTGCCCATTTCAGGCGTGGATCCCGGCCTTTTCGCCGGGATGACGGAAGGGGTGAGACGCATTTTCTAGCGCGTCCTACGGGTGCGAACCGAAAATTGGCTCTGTTGCGCCAGAAGCAATTTATCGCTGTAGAACAATTTTCCCCGAACCGGCCTGCACGAAAGCCGGTACACGCGCTATCCTCGATTGGACACCGAAAAGGCAAGACCAGCCGGGGCTTGCGATGAAGGGTGCGGTGCTGCGCGAGCATGGCGAAGGTGGATTGCGCTATGGACGGACTTCCCCGACCCTGTGCCGGGGCGGGCGATGTGGTTGTGCGGGTCCGCGCCGCCTCGCTGAATTACCACGACATCTTCACCCGCCGCGGCATGCCGGGGATCAAGATCCCAGTGCCGGCCATCATGGGTCTCGATATCGCCGGCGAGATCGCCGCGACGGGTCCCGGCGTTTCCGGCTGGAAGATGGGCGACCGCGTGCTCGGCGATCCGATCAACCGAGTCGAAGGCGGACTGACTGGGGAGATGGTGCATGGCAGGCTCGCCGAGTATTGCCGCTTGCGCGCGCATCAGCTCGTCAAGCTTCCCGATGGCGTCGGGTTCGCAGAAGCAGTGGCACTCCCCTGCCCCTATGGCACGGCACGGCGGATGATGTTCACCCACGGCCGGGTAACGGCGGGCGAAAAGGTGCTGATCCTCGGCTCCAACGGCTGGGCGCGCGAGGATATCAGGGCATTGCTCGACATGGTGCAGTCGGGCCGGCTCAAAGCCGTGGTCGACGCTACCTATCCCCTCGAACGCGCAGCGGAAGCACTGCGACGGCTGGAAGACCGCCAAGTCTTCGGCAAACTCGCGATCGTGCCATGAGCGATCTGCCGCTCAGCACGGGGGAGATCCAGGAGCGCCTTGGGCAGTCCGCGTTCATCGAGCTGTTGAACTTGACCGTGCTGAGCGCCGATCCGGTGAAGCAGCAGCTGGTAATGCGCGCCGCAATGCGGCCGGAATTCGAGCGCGGGCGCGGCAGCGGCCAGTGGCACGGCGGCCCGATCGCAGCGATCATCGACACGGCCGGCGATTACGCACTGGTGATGCTGTTTGGGCGGCCGCTGCCAACCGTGAATTTCCGGGTCGACTATTTGCGCCCGGCGATCGACACTGCGCTGGTCGTCACTGCCACAGTAAGACGCAGCGGCAGGCTGGTCGGCGTCGTCGATGTCGAGGTCGCGAACGAGGCCGGCCAGCTATTGGCGATCGGCCGCGCCACCTACGCCACGGCAGCGTGATTTGAAGGCCGGCCTTATCCGGCCTTATAAGGAGAGCCCGATGACCCAAGAGTTGCCGATGGTGGCATTGCCCGGCGGCGAGCGCGTGCCGGCGCTCGGCCAGGGGACTTGGCACATGGGCGAGAACCGCCGCCGAACGGTGGAAGAGGCGGCCGCGGTGCGGCTCGGGATCGAGCTCGGCATGACTTTGATCGATACCGCCGAGATGTATGGGAGCGGCGGCGCCGAAGAGATGGTCGCCCGCGCCGCCGAGGGGCTGCGCGATGACCTCTTCATCGTCAGCAAGGTCTATCCCCACAACGCCTCCCGCACCGGTGTGGTCGCCGCCTGCGAGCGCAGCCTCGAGCGGCTGCGCACCGACCGGATCGACCTCTACCTGTTGCACTGGCGCGGTTCGATCCCGCTTTCCGAGACGCTCGAAGGCTTCGAGCAGCTCCGGCGCGACGGCAAGATCCGGCATTACGGCGTCAGCAATTTCGATCGCGCCGACATGGCGGAATGGGTGGCACTGAAGGGCGGCGAGAATGTCGCAGCCGACCAGGTGCTCTACAACCTGTCGCGCCGCAGCCCCGAGTGGGACCTCCTGCCGTGGTGCCGCGAGCGCCGTATCGCGATCATGGCGTATACGCCGCTCGGCCAGGGTCGCCTGCTGCGCGACCGTACTCTCACGGAAATTGCCCGCCGCCGGAATGCGACACCGGCTCAGGTGGCGCTCGCCTGGTTGTTGCGACAACAGGGTATGATCGTGATCCCGAAAGCCGCACGCCAGGAGCACGTGCGCGAGAACCGCGGCGCGCTCGATGTCGCGCTAACCGAGGAGGACCTCTTGGCGCTCGACCGCGCGTTCCCGCCGCCGAAAGGCAGGAGCGCGCTCGGGATGCTCTGACCCGCCCTGGATTTATTGCGCCGCTGTGACGGCTTCGCTAGTGTGACCCAGCGGGGAGGAGGGGTGGCCGAGCGGTCGAAGGCGCATGCCTGGAGAGCGTGTAGACGGTGATGAATCGTCTCGCGGGTTCGAATCCCGCCCCCTCCGCCAGCACTACACGATGCCCTCGTGATGACGTAAGTCGAGCAAAATTAACGGCTTATCGACCCTCCAGGGGTACTATGGAGGGGTACTATCATGAGGGCGCATATGCCGTATCTACAGCTTTGGAAGGGATATTGGCGGGTTCGTAAGCCTATTCCCAAATCCGTTCAGGCGCTAATCGGCAGAGGGCAATACCTCACTCGTGGTCTGGGAACGGCAGACAGGGCCGAGGCAGATCGCTTGGCGATACCCGTCCTCGCCGAATTCCAGCTGGCCGGCAAGACGACGGCCGGCGTCGCTGCGGTTTGCGAACTTCAAGTCTGGCCTCCGTAACGGCCGACCAAAACCAGCTGCGCGCGTCGTCGACTACCGTCCTGCGGAAGCAGAAATCGCGACTTCGGTTTGCCGCGCCTCCGGGCACCATTGTGCCAAAAACAGCGAGTTCTATAACCGTAGCGGCACTGCTGCCAAGCCGTAAAGCTGCCATCCGCGTAAAGGCCGCTCTTTGATCCAAATCAATGCTGCTCCTTCGGGCGTATTCGTCGTTTTCGATCCTCGTCGGGAACTTGGCCGAGCGCGACGCCCGGCTTCAGGTTGAACGACAATGTCACCGACGGGAACTGGCCCTGATGGTTGATGATTAGCGGCGCCAGGCGGCGTCGCTGGATGTGTTGTCCGGCGGCCGGCTCACGAATGGATCACGATCTTCAGGGAAGCCTTCCAACGCAGATCGCGCAAACGCGGCGTCGCTTGATCACTAAATCCGAACACCTGCACACGTGGCCGATTTCTCCCGCGCGGCGAACGGCAGCGTTCGGCGAGAAATCGGCCGTCACCATCGAGGGCCAAGCGCGCCCGTGCGGCCCTTGCGCGGCGCTGATGAACTCCTCGCCGCGCTCGGCAATCCCTTTGATGCAATTGGCCGAAAAACTTCACTTCCCGAGCGGTAAGCACCTCTTCGTTTACGGCGCGGTACTGAAGGTTCGAATCCATCTCTCTCCAGCGGCGAGTCCGGTGCGAACCTAACTTTGTCCGGCACTCCTGGAAGCCGGCAAGATCGCCCATTCGCTCTCTGAGTCACGCTCGCCCGCACCTGAAGGGTGCGGGGATAGAAACCTTGGTCCCTCGCCCCCCGGAACTGAAGTTCGAATCCATTTCCCTCCAGCACTCGCTACCGGGAGTTGTGTGCGTCAAGTTCAGCAATTGACCATGGCGTTTGGATGAAGCCGGTGGTGAACCTCCTGTGTCAGTCGCGGCCGTAGCCGCGCGGCAGGTCGATCGCTTGCAGCTCCTCGAGATCGAACTCGACGATATGCAGCGACCCGCCGGTTGTCATGCCCTTCGACGCGGCAAAGGCCTTGACCAGTCAGCCGCCAATTCTCGCCCGCAGAACCTGCATAGCCGCGCGGTGGCAATAATCGGCTCGCTGCAGTATGGGCAAGGCGCTCGATCATCTGCCGCCGCAGTTCCG
>Ga0306926_10006432_pt1 | contig 12604 bp, 12 predicted proteins | sample flu12Cox44000178_FD_203759 | JGI IMG/M metagenome (GOLD analysis project Ga0306926, IMG submission 203759) | Lab enrichment of tropical soil microbial communities from Luquillo Experimental Forest, Puerto Rico - flux8day.12C.oxic.44.000.178 (v2)... | ecosystem: Environmental > Terrestrial >... | reverse complement strand
CGCAGCGGCGCCATCCGCGCGGCGTCGTCATCACCAGGCTCGGTCGCGACCCGGGAGCCGGACGAGTAGTCGTACAAATGCTGCGACAGCAGCCCGATCAGCCCGCTGACGCCGGTACCGGACCCGTCGCTCGAGGCGCCGGACCCGCCGACCGGCAGGTACAGCGGCGCGACCGCGTCCCCGAAGGCCGAACGGCACGCGTCCAGCGCCGCCCCGAAGTCAGCGCGCTGGTGGTCGATCTTGGTGATAACGACGGCGCGCGGCATGTTGACGGCCGCGCACTCTTCCCAGAGCATCTGGGTTACCCCGTCCACGCCGTCGGTCGCCGACACGACGAACAGCGCGGAGTCGGCGGCACGCAGCCCCGCCCGCAGGTCGCCGGTGAAGTCCGCGTAACCGGGCGTGTCGAGCAGGTTGACCGTGATTCCGTCGTGAACCAAGGGCGCCAGCGTCAGGTTGACCGATCGCTGCTGACGGATTTCTACCTCGTCGAAGTCGCTGACCGTGGACCCGTCCTCGATTCGCCCGGGCCGCTGGGTGGCCCCCGTGAACCCGAGCAGGGCCTCGACCAGAGTTGTCTTCCCGCTTCCCGAATGGCCGACCAGCACGACGTTGCGAATGCTCCCCGGCTGCCCGGCCGATGGTGCCCTGCCGCCGGCAGAGCTGCCCGAACCCGTTGTGTCCGTCACTCTCGTCGCCTCCTTGCGCTCGATGAGCTGCGTAGTGACAGCCTGAACCCGACGGCCGCGTTACCACAAGCCCCCTTTGGAGAATCCGCGAGGTGGCGAGCAGGTGACTGCATCGGCTATGCCAGCTGGGCCCAGTAAGATCTTGACGGCCATGCTGAACTTTCTCCGCCCAGGTTTCGTGCGCCTGTTCAACCCAGTGGTGCAGGCGCTCGCTCGCACGCCCGTGACGCCGAACATGATCACCGTGGCCGGCACCGTAGGCGTATCGGCGAGCGCGCTCGTGCTGTTCCCCATCGGGGAGCTGTTCCCGGGCGCCTTCAGCGCCACCGTCTTCGTCTTCACCGACATGCTGGACGGCATGCTCGCGCGGGTCAAAGGCGACAGCGGGCCGTGGGGGGCGTTCCTCGACTCTACGATGGACCGTGTGGGGGATGCCGCGGTGTTCGGCGGGCTGACGATCTGGTTCATCCGCAACCCCGCCGACCATGTGCTCGCCGTCGTGACGCTGTTCTGCCTCGCCTGCGGGCTGACCGTCTCGTACGTCAAGGCCCGGGCCCAGAGCCTCGGCCTCAAGTGCGACGTCGGCCTGATCGAACGGCCCGAGCGGCTGATCATCGGGCTGACCTCGGCCGGCCTGTCCGGGCTCGGCGTGCCGTACATCCTGCCGATCGGGCTGTGGTCGCTCGCCGCGGGCAGCCTGTTCACGCTGGGCCAGCGGATGCACGCCGTCCACCAGGACGCTAAAAGCAAGGCCGGTCCGGGCCAGCAGGAAAGCCCGGCTGGTTTGGGCCAACAGGAGAGCAAGGAAGGCCAAGGACGATGAAGCTGCGGGAACGCCTACTCAGCGCGGCGTTCGGCGCGGGATGGACGCTCGTGTGCCGGCTGCCGGAGTCATGGGCACGCGCCCTGTTCATGGCCGGCGCCGACATCGCCTGGCGGCGGCAAGGCCGCGGCGTCCAGGTCCTCGAAGGAAATCTTTTGCGAGTCCTCCGAACGGAAGCGGGCGACTCCCCAGACAACTACCAAGTAGACGGCAAGGAGTTGCGCACCCTGTCCCGCAAGGTGCTGCGCTCCTACGCCAGGTACTACATGGAAGCGTTCCGCCTGCAGGTCATCCCCAAGCAGCGGATCCTTGACGAGATGCACGTCGACGTCGCCAACGTGGACCTGAGCCTGGAGTACATGAAAAAGGGCCGCGGCGTGGTCTACGCGCTGCCGCACTTGGGTAACTTCGAGCAGGCGGGCCTGTGGGTCAACCTCTACGGGGCGGGCTCGTTCACCACGGTGGCCGAACGGCTCAAGCCCGAGTCGGTCTTCCAGCGCTTCCTCGAGTTCCGGCGGAGCCTGGGCATGGAGGTGCTGCCGACGACCGGCGGCCCGCACCCGTTCGGGGTCATGGCGCAGCGGCTGCGTGCCGGGAAGCTGGTGTGCATCGTCGCCGACAGGGACCTGTCCGACACCGGCGTCGAGGTCGACTTCTTCGGCGAGAAGGCGCTGCTGCCGGCCGGCCCGGCCGCGCTCGCGGTGCAGACCGGGGCCGCGCTGATGCCCGTGTCCTGCTGGTTCGTCGGCGACACCCAATGGGGCACGCACGTCTACGACGAGATCCCGGTGCCGGAATCCGGCGACCGCAGGCAGAAGGTCGCCGCGATGACCCAGCAGCTCGCCGCCGTCTTCGAGCAGGCCATCAGGGAACGCCCGACGGACTGGCACATGCTCCAGCGGGTCTTCGTCGCGGACCTCGACCCCGATCGCCTCGCCCGTGATCGGAACGGGGCTGATAACAGCAAGAATGCGGCCGACGGCGATAACAGCAAGAGGCCGCCGGCATGAGGATCGGGATCGCCTGCCCGTACTCCTGGGATGTCCCCGGGGGAGTGCAGCAGCACATCAGGGACCTGGCCGAGGCCCTCATCGGGATGGGCCACGAGATCTCGGTGATCGCCCCGGCCGATGACGACCGGCCGCTGCCGGACTACATCGTCCCGGCGGGCAAGGCCATGCCCGTGCCCTACAACGGGTCGGTGGCGCGGCTGGCGTTCGGCCCGCTGTCGGTGAGCCGGGTCCGCCGCTGGCTCAAGGACGGCGGCTTCGACGTGCTGCACGTGCACGAGCCGACCGTGCCGAGCCTGTCGCTGCTCGCCTGCTGGGTCGCGTCCGGCCCGATCGTGGCGACCGTGCACACCGCGATGCGGCGCTCGCGCGTGCTGCTCGCCACCCAGCCGGTGATGCGCAGCGCCCTGGAGAAGATCGACGGCCGGATCGCGGTCTCCGAGGCCGCGCGCACGACACTGGTCGAGCACCTCGGCGGCGACGCGGTGCTCATCCCCAACGGCGTCGCCACGCGGCGGTACCGGCACGCCCGGCCGCTGGACGGCTGGCCGGGCGCGGGCGGCGCGATCGGGTTCCTCGGCCGGATGGAGGAGCCGCGCAAGGGCCTGGCCGTGCTGCTCAAGGCCTTCGAGATCCTCGCGGCGGAGCGCCCGCGGCTGCGGCTGCTCATCGCCGGCCCCGGCGACGCCGACGAGCAGCGGCACAAGCTGCCCGCGGCCCTGCGGGACAGGGCCGTCTTCCTCGGCGAGGTCACCGAGGAGGAGAAGATCCGCGTCCTGCACTCGGTCGACGTGTTCTGCTCGCCGAACACGGGCGGCGAGTCGTTCGGCATCGTCACCGCCGAGGCGATGGCGGCCGGGGTGCCGATCGTCGCCAGCGACATCGAGGCCTTCCGGCAGGTCCTGCGCGGCGGCCGCGCGGGCGAGCTGTTCGTCACCGGGGACGCCGAAGACCTGGCCAAGGCGGCGGCGCGGCTGCTCGACGACCCGGCGCGCCGCGCCGAGCTCTCGGTGGCCGCGCTCGCCGCGGTCGCCGACTACGACTGGGACGTCGTCGCCCGCGAGGTAGTCAGCGTCTACGAGACCGTGGTACTGGGCCGTGCCACGGTCGGCGTCGCCCAGTAAGGTCAGGCGACGTGCTGACCCTCATCATCTTGATCGTCTTCGTCGTGATGATAAGCGGCGTCTACATTTCCTGGCGGGCCGGCCGCCTCGACCGGCTGCACAACCGGGTGGAGACCGCCCGCACCGCGCTCGACCTGGCACTGGTGCGGCGCAGCTCGGCGGCCTACGAGCTGGCGACGTCCGGGCTGCTCGACCCGGCCACCAGCCTGCTGCTCGCCGACGCGGTGCGCCGGGCCAAGGACGCCGCCACCGCCGAACGCGACCTTGCGGAAAGCGACCTGACCCGCGCGCTGCGCGCGGCGTTCGGCCAGCCCGGCTTCCGCGCCGAGCTGGACGGCAAGGAGGGGGCGAAGGAGCTGGTCGGCGACGTGGAGGCCGCCGCGCACCAGGTGTACATCGCCCGCAAGTTCTACAACGACGTGGCCGCCCGCACGATCGACGCCCGCCGCCGCCCGCTGGCCCGCGTATTCCGCCTGTCGGGCAACGCCCCCCCACCGGAGTTCTTCGAGATGGAAGACTCCCTGGCCGACGGCGACAGCCTCGGCTGACCCTGACGCGGCTCGCATAGCATGGGGACAAGCACGCGTACCAGGAGGTTTGAAGTGTCTAGCGAGACAGGCGCCACGGTCCGTTCCGTAGCAGAAAAGCCAGAGACGGGCACCGCGCGAGTCAAGCGTGGCATGGCGGAGATGCTCAAGGGCGGCGTGATCATGGACGTGGTGACGCCGGACCAGGCCAAGATCGCCGAGGACGCCGGCGCGGTCGCGGTGATGGCGCTCGAGCGCGTGCCCGCCGACATCCGGGCACAGGGCGGCGTCGCCCGGATGAGTGACCCGGACATGATCGACGGGATCATCAGCGCGGTGTCGATCCCGGTCATGGCCAAGTGCCGGATCGGGCACTTCGCCGAGGCCCAGGTGCTGCAGGCGATCGGCGTCGACTACATCGACGAGTCCGAGGTGCTGACGCCGGCCGACGAGGCGCACCACGTGGACAAGTGGAAGTTCACCGTGCCGTTCGTCTGCGGCGCGACGAACCTGGGCGAGGCGCTGCGCCGGCTCGCCGAGGGCGCCGCGATGATCCGGTCCAAGGGCGAGGCGGGCACCGGCAACGTGGTGGAGGCGACCAGGCACATGCGCTCGCTGTCCGCCGGGATCAAGCGCCTGGCGAACATGGCCCCCGAGGAGCTGTTCACCGCCGCCAAGGAGCTCCAGGCGCCGTATGACCTGGTCGCCGAGGTCGCCAAGGCCGGCCGGCTCCCCGTCGTGCTGTTCACCGCCGGCGGCATCGCGACCCCCGCGGACGCCGCGATGATGATGCAGCTCGGCGCGGAAGGCGTGTTCGTCGGCTCTGGCATCTTCAAGTCCGGCGACCCGGCCAAGCGCGCCGCGGCGATCGTCAAGGCCACGACGTTCTTCGACGACCCGGACGTGGTCGCGAAGGTCTCCCGCGGCCTGGGCGAGGCGATGGTCGGCATCAACCTCGACACCCTCCCCGCCGAACAGCACTACGCCGGCCGCGGCTGGTAACGGCTCCAGCCGGTACACGCGCCGGGCGGGACCCGCGCGGGACGCCGTGGCCCGGATGCCGGGAACAGCGGCCTCCGCTAGCGTGTTTCACTAGATGACCCTGGTACCCGGCGACGGTGACGCATGCCCGCGACCGGGCAGGGGACTCACAGGGAGGAATCGGACTTGCCGGTAATCGGAGTGCTCGCCCTGCAGGGCGACGTGCGTGAGCATCTGCGCGCGCTCGGCGAAGCGGGCGCGAACGCGGTACCGGTACGCCGCCTGAACGAGATCGAGGCGTGCGACGGCCTAGTGATCCCCGGCGGCGAGTCGACCACGCTGTGGCGGCTCGCGACCGCGTTCGAGCTCATGGACCCGCTCCGTAAGCTCATCGCCGGCGGCCTGCCCGCGTTCGGGTCCTGCGCCGGGATGATCATGCTCGCCGACCGCCTCGAAGACGGCGCGGCCGGCCAGCAGACGTTCGGTGGCATCGACATGACCGTGCGCCGCAACGCGTTCGGCCGACAGGTGGACTCGTTCGAGCGGGATATAGACATCGACGGCGCGGACTTCCACGCCGTGTTCATCCGCGCCCCCTGGGTCGAGCAAGCGGGCCCGGCCGTCGACGTCATAGCCGAGGACCGGGGTAGGATCGTCGCCGTCCGTCAGGGGGTTTCGCTCGCGACCGCGTTCCATCCGGAACTGACCCCGGACCGGCGCGTTCACGAGCTTTTCGTTTCGATGGTGAAGGGAACGTCATGAGCGGCCACTCCAAGTGGGCCACCACCAAGCACAAGAAGGCGGTGGTGGACGCCAAACGCGGCAAGCTGTTCGCCAAGCTGATCAAGAATGTCGAGGTGGCCGCCCGGACCGGCGGCGGTGACCCGGCCGGCAACCCGACCTTGTTCGACGCCATTCAGAAGGCCAAGAAGAGCTCGGTGCCGAACGACAACATCGACCGCGCGGTCCGGCGCGGCTCCGGCCAGGAGGCGGGCGGCGCCCAGTACGAGACGATCACCTACGAGGGCTACGGCCCCGGCGGCGTGGCGGTGCTCGTGCAGTGCCTGACCGACAACCGCAACCGCGCCGCGAGCGACGTCCGGGTCGCGTTCACCCGCAACGGCGGGTCAATGGCCGACCCCGGTTCGGTGTCGTACCTGTTCAGCCGCAAGGGCGTGGTGATCGTCAACAAGACCGGCTCGCTGTCCGAGGACGACGTGCTGACCGCGGTGCTCGACGCGGGCGCCGAAGAGGTCAACGACCTCGGCGACTCCTTCGAGATCATCTCCGAGCCGCACGACATGGTCGCGGTCCGCACCGCCTTGCAGGACGCCGGGATCGACTACGAGTCCGCCGATGCCGCGTTCCTGCCCAGCGTGGAGATCGAGCTCGACGAGGACCAGGCCAAGCGGGTGTTCAAGATGATCGACGCGATCGAGGACTCCGACGACGTTCAGGACGTGTACGCGAACTACTCGGTGTCCGACGACATCATGGAGAAGATCGGCTGATCGGGTCTGAACGAAATCTAAGAGTTTCTGTCGCTGATCTGAGGCTTATCCGATATGAGCGCGCGTTCTAACGCGTGTTCTCGTGGGGTGATTTGTCTCTAGTGTGACTCTCGTGGGTTTCGTGGAGATCCGTCCGCTTGGGCCGGACGACGACATGGGAGCTCAGGTCGATCTTAGCCAGCGCGCTTTCGGCCTGATGTCGCCACGCCAGCGTGAAAGCTGGACTTACGTCGCCTCCCTCCGTGTCCGGCAGGGCATGTTCTTGGGTGCGTTCATCGACGGCCGGCCGGTCGGCGCGGCCATCTGCCATGACATGCTGCAGTGGTGGCACGGCCGCGCCGTGCCCATGGCCGGGGTGGCGAGCGTCAAGGTCGCGCCCGAGCACCGCGGCAAGGGCATCGGCCGCCAGCTGATGACCGCGGTGCTCGCGCTGATCGCCGAGCGCGGCTACCCGTTGTCCGCGCTGTTCCCGGCGACGATGCCGCTGTACCGGTCGCTGGGCTGGGAACTGGCCGGCAGCAAGTACGAGGCCGCGGTCCCGGCGCGCTCGCTGTGGTCGCTGCGCGCGCCGGACGCGGCCGCCGCGGGCCCTGCCGCCGAGGCCGAGGTCCGCCGGGCTGGCCCCGACGATGCCGCCGAGGTGACCGCGATCATCGGCCGCGTCCACGAGACGGCCCGCGACAGCGGGCCGCTCACCTGGGACCCGCCGCCCGCCGCCCGGTGGCTGGACAGGGACGACATGTACGCGTACCTGACCGGCGATGGCTTCGCGGCGTACCGCTGGGACGGCGGGGGCAAGGGCCTGTTCGTGGAGCGCGTGCACGGCGCTTCCGCGCAAACCCTGCGCGCGCTGTGGTCGGTCATCGCCTCCCACGCGTCGATCGCCGCCACGGCGCGGGTCCAGATCGCGCCCGGCGACCCGCTCTGGTGGCTCACCCACGAACGCGACGCCGCTATCACCAAGCGCTCGATGTGGATGCTGCGCGTCGTCGACGCGCAGGCGGCGATCGAGGCGCGCGGCTTCCCGGCCGGGGTCTCGGTCTCCGTGCCGCTGCTCATCAACGATGACACCCGGCCCGCCAACACCGGCCGCTGGCGACTGACCGTCAGCGACGGCAAAGGCATGCTTATCCCGAACGAAAGCGGCATCCTCTCACCCGCCCAGCCCGACTCCGGGACCGCCCTCACGCTCGGGGCACGCGGCCTGGCCGCCCTCTACGGCGGCGCGCCGGTCGCCACCCTCCGGCTGGCCGGGGTCGCCGCCGGCGGCTCTCCGGAGACGGACGCCGCCCTGGACGCGGCCTTCGCCGCGACCGCGTTCATGGTCGACGACTTCTAGCGTGGCTCCCTGAGGTGCGGCCTTCCCTAGGGTAGGGTCCTAACGAACAGATGTTCGCCGGCGGAAGGGCCGGCTGGTCTGTGCCAATAGGAGGAGCTGCGCGATGCCCCGGGTGTTCGGCGTCGACCCCGGCCTGACCAGGTGCGGGCTCGGCGTGGTGGAAGGCGTCCCCGGCCGCCCGCCTGCCCTGGTGGCGGTCGGCGTGATCCGCACCGCGGCCGACGACGACATCGCGACCAGGCTGCTGGCCATCGAGGCGGAGATCGAGCGCTGGCTGACCGAGTACCGTCCCGAGACGGTGGCGGTGGAGCGGGTGTTCAGCCAGCAGAACGTGCGGACCGTGATGGGTACCGCGCAGGCCGGCGCGGTGGCCATCGTATGCGCCGCGCGGCGTGGGCTGCCGGTGGTGCTGCACACGCCGAGCGAGGTCAAGGCGGCCGTGACCGGAAACGGCCGCGCCGACAAGAACCAGGTGACGGCGATGGTGATGCGGCTGCTGCGGATGCCGGAGCGGCCGCGCCCGGCGGACGCCGCGGACGCGCTGGCGCTGGCGATCTGCCACCTGTGGCGGGCGCCGGCCGTCGCGGCCAGGCAACCGAGCATGAGCGGAGAGAGGGGCGGGGCGTGATCGCGCACTTGATCGGGACCGTGGCCGGGGTGAGCCCCGACGGCGCCGTCATCGACGTCGGCGGTGTCGGGCTGCGGGTGCAGTGCACACCGGACACGCTGGCCTCGCTGAGGCTGGGGGAGGGCGCCCGGGTGGCGACCTCGCTGATCGTCCGGGAGGACTCGCTGACGCTGTTCGGCTTCGGCAGCGAGGACGAACGGAACGTGTTCGAGCTGCTCCAGACGGCCAGTGGCATCGGCCCCAGGCTCGCGCTGGCCATGCTCGCAGTGCACTCCCCGGACGCGCTGCGCCGCGCGGTGGCGGCGGAGGACCTGAACGCGCTGACCATGGTTCCCGGCATCGGCAGGAAGGGCGCGCAGCGGATCGTCCTCGAGCTGAAGGACCGGCTCGGCGCCCCCGGCGAGGTGTTCGGGATCGGCGCCGCGCCGGCCCGCAAGACCGAGCCGTCCTGGCGGGACCAGGTGCAGTCGGGCCTGACGAACCTCGGCTGGTCGGCCCGTGACGCGGAGGCGGCCGTGGCCGCGGTCGAGGCCGAGTCCGACGGCGGCGAGGTGCCGGACGTGGGGACCGCCCTGCGCGCCGCCCTGCGGAAGCTGAGCAAGCAGTGACCGATGGGGATGCCCTTACCCGAGCCGAGGAAGCCGAGCTCGCCCGCCGCCAGCGGCAGCCGCAAAGCGGCGAGGACCGCGTCGTGTCCCCGCTGGCCGACAGCGACGAGCGCGCGATCGAGGGCGCGCTGCGGCCCAAGCGCCTCGACGACTTCGTCGGCCAGGAGCGGGTGCGCGAGCAGCTGAGCCTGCTCCTTCGGAGCGCGCTGCGCCGCGGCCGGCCGCCGGACCACGTGCTGCTGTCCGGCCCGCCCGGGCTGGGCAAGACGACGATCGCGATGATCATCGCCGCCGAGCTCGGCGCGCCGCTGCGGATCACCTCGGGACCGGCGATCGAGCGTTCCGGCGACCTGGCGGCCGTGCTCTCCACGTTGCAGGAGGGCGAGGTCGTCTTCATCGACGAGATCCACCGGCTGGCCCGCCCGGCCGAGGAGATGCTGTACCTCGCCATGGAGGACTTCCGGGTCGACATCGTGGTGGGCAAGGGGCCGGGCGCGACCGCCATCCCGCTGGACATCGCGCCGTTCACCCTGGTAGGCGCGACAACCAGGGCCGGGCTGCTGCCCGCGCCGCTGCGGGACCGGTTCGGTTTCACCGCGCACCTCGACTTCTACCAGCCCGCCGAACTCGGCGTGATCGTCCGCAGGTCCGCCGGGCTGCTCGGCGTCCAGATCGAGGACGGGGGCATCGAGGAACTGGCGCTGCGATCTCGTGGCACGCCCCGGATCGCGAACCGGCTGCTCCGCCGGGTCAGGGACTACGCGGAGGTGCGCGCCGACGGCCTGGTCACCAAGGAGATCACCCGGACCGCGCTCGAGCTGTACGAAGTGGACGAGATGGGCCTGGACCGGCTGGACCGGGCGGTGCTCGACGCGCTGATCCGCCGGTTCGGCGGTGGCCCGGTGGGGTTGTCCACCCTCGCCGTCGCGGTGGGGGAGGAGGCCGAGACCGTCGAGGTGGTCGCCGAGCCGTTTCTCGTCAGGCACGGCCTGCTCGCCCGGACGCCGCGCGGCCGGGTCGCGACGCGCGCGGGCTGGGAACACCTCGGGCTCATCCCGCCCGCCACCTCGGATTTGCCCACGCTGTTCGACTAAACCGGGTTCCGACTGTAACGATCATGACGGAAACCCAATAGGCTGGTTCAGCGTTATGCATAGCGCCGCTACACTGCGCAGGTTGGCTGTGACCGTCATACGATGACGGGCCGGCCTGCAAGCGGATAGTCAACTGGAAGGATGCCCCGATCATGGGGATTAGTGACGTAGCCGCCGCGGCGGCCACGAAGTCCAGCTTCAACCCGTCGACCCTGATCCTGATCCTGGTCGTGGTGGTGGGCTTCTACATGCTGATGATCAGGCCGCAGCGGCGTCGCCAGCAGCAGGCCCAGCAGAAGCAGAATTCCGTGCAGCCGGGCGCCCGGGTGCGGACCACCGCCGGGATGTACGCCACGGTCGTCGAGGTCGACGGCGACGACGTGGTCCTCGAGGTCGCGCCGGGGATCGAGGTCCGCTACATGCGGCGCGCGATCATGGACGTGGTCAGCCCCGGCGAAGAGACCGCCGAGGACGTCGAGGATGTCGAGGACGACCACGACGACGTCGAGGACGACCACGACGACGTCGAGGACGTCGAGGACGAGGACGTCGAGGACGAGCACCACGCGGGGTCCGGCACCCGCAAAAAGGACTAGCGGGCGCTTCAGCTCAGCGAGCTTGTAAAAGGCAGGCGATAAGTGGCACCCCGAAGCAGAAGCGCGTCGCACCCCTGGCGCGCGCTGGCCGCCCTGGCCGTGCTGATCCTGGTCATGCTGATCTCGATCACCGGCAAGGAGACGTTCAACCCCAGCAAGTGGCACTCGCAGTTCAAGGTTGGCCTCGGCCTGGACCTGTCCAACGGCACGCAGGTGGTGCTGAAGGCGGCTACCACGCAGGGCACGCCGTCGCCCGGTGCCATGCAGCAGGCGATCAGCGTGCTGGAGTCCCGGGTGAACGGCACCGGCAACTCCGGCGCGCAGGTGCAGCAGCAGGGGGCTGACCTGATCAACGTGACGGTCCCCGGCCAGCCCGCGCAGAGCGTCATCGACCTGGTCAGCAGCACCGCCAAGCTGAGCTTCCGCCAGACCCTGCTCGAGGAGCCCTACACAGGGAAGACCACCACCCCGGGCGCCACGCCGAGCCCTACCCCGTCGTCGAGGCCTGCCGCGCACCCCTCGTCAACCGCCTCGGGCTCCGCGACGCCGAGCAGCTCGGCGAAGGCCGCCGGCAGCGCCAAGGCGTCCACCGCCGCGCTGTCGGCGAAGCTCGCCAGCCCGAGCGCCACCGCGTCGGCGTCGCCGAAGGCGAGCACGTCCGCGAAGGCGTCCGCGTCGCCGACGGCCAGCGCCACGCCGAGCCCGACCTCCACCGCGCCGACGTCCACCACCACCTACGGTGACGCGACCAAGGTGAACGCCGACACCATGAAGCTGTTCAACAAGCTGGTGTGCAAGCCCGGCCCCAACGCCAACACCGTGGACGACCAGTGGAAGAACTCGGTCGGGTACACGCCGGCGCTGGCCCCGTGGGACAACCCGAACATCCAGGTCGTCTCCTGCGACGCGTCGGGCACCAAGTACGTGCTGGACAAGGCCGTCTTCGAGGGCAACCAGGTGACCTCGGTCAACACCGGGCTGCTGCAGAACTCCACGCAGTGGGTCGTCAACCTCACGCTGGATCACAAGGCCGCCGCCGCGTTCGGCACGCTGACCACCAACCAGTACAACTCGTACTACGCCGGCTACCAGAGCGGCAACCAGAACGACACGGTGCTCGCCTCGACCGCGGTCGTCCTCGACGGCAACGTGCAGAGCGCTCCGGTGACGCAGCAGCCGATCACCGCGGGCAACGTCCAGATCTCCGGCCCGCAGCCCAACGGCTTCGACGAGGCGTCCGCGACCCAGCTGGCGAACATCCTCAAGTACGGCTCGCTGCCGCTCACCTTCCAGCTGCTGACCGTCAACTCCGTCTCCGCGCAGCTCGGCCACAACTCGCTGATCGCCGGCCTGATCGCGGGAATCATCGGCCTGGCCCTCGTGGTGGCCTATTCGTTCCTCTATTACCGGGGCCTGGGCGTGGTGTCGGTGTCCAGCTTGTTCATCGCGGCGCTGCTGGCGTACCTGTCGGTGGTGCTGCTGAGCAAGTACCAGAACTTCACCATGTCGCTGTCGGCGATCGCCGGGCTGGTGGTGGCGATCGGCATCACGGCGGACTCGTTTATCGTGTACTTCGAGCGGCTGCGGGACGAGGTGCGGGACGGCAAGACGCTGCGGCCGGCGGTGGAAAGCGGCTGGAAGCGGGCCCGGCGCACGATCCTGGTCTCGGACACG
>Ga0306926_10006429_pt1 | contig 12604 bp, 9 predicted proteins | sample flu12Cox44000178_FD_203759 | JGI IMG/M metagenome (GOLD analysis project Ga0306926, IMG submission 203759) | Lab enrichment of tropical soil microbial communities from Luquillo Experimental Forest, Puerto Rico - flux8day.12C.oxic.44.000.178 (v2)... | ecosystem: Environmental > Terrestrial > Soil... | reverse complement strand
TGTCGAGGCGGCGGCCAACATTCTCACCAATCCGGCGCTCGATCCGTTTGGCAAGATTCCGGAATTTAAATATTGCGCCGCGCGGGTCGAGGCGATCGATCCGGCAACGAAGGTGGCGGCGGAGTAGCGGTAATTCACGCACGATGGCCCGGGTATTGACGGAGCGCGGTCTGCGGATCGTCTCCGGCGGGACGGACTGTCACATGTTCGCCGGTGTCCAGCACCGAGGTCCGTCGAGGAATTGCACGTTTCGGCCCGGTTTGCTGAACCCCGGTCGAAGCTTCGAACCTCCGACCGGGGTTCCCTTGGGGAGGAGGTTCATGCGTGAGACAGTTATCCTTGGCGCAGCCGGGTTCTTAATCCTCATTATGGCGGCCGCTCTAATCGTCCACTTTGTTGTGCCGTAAGGGAACGCAAATCCCTCTCGCCGCTTTCCGCCGCAAGAAGTGACGCCTGTCACTGAAATCCGTGCAGCAGGGACATAAGGTCTTGTCACTGAGACCCCTTTCTTCGTCCCCGAATGGCGTCTCATCAGAGCCTTGCCCCGACAAACGTTCCCTGTCGGGGCATTCTTTTGCCGTACATCACAGTCTGCGACACCGAATAGTGGAGCAGTTATCGGGCGTCTGATCCGGCCGCTTGGGCCCGAGATCGACGCCCCAGAAGCGCTTGTCCCAAACCTCCATCGTTGGGGGAAAAAGGCAAAGCCGCCGGTTTTCGACATTGGCCGGCGGCTTGGCTGTTTGTGGCCTTAGCGCAACGCTTGCGAGGTATTTAGAGATTAGCAAGCGGTACAGATTGACCCGGCTTAGTGTTGGACGGAGCATGTCCGAGTTTCTGCATGACATTCCTTCCCAACTTCGAAGGCTCGCGAGACACCTCGCGAGCCTCTTTCTTTTGCGGGCAAATCTGCGAAGGCACTCAGTACAAGATCAGCAAAATCAAACTCTCAATCAGCATGATTGCCGTCACCCCCGCCACAGCGAGCACTAACGCTTCCCTCGCCTCGTGGTGACCCGCAAACCGCTCGATCTTCATCGCGAAGGTCCGACGAAAAATTGTGGCCGCCGTAACGCTGAGGGGGCAAGATTTGAGGCCACGGAGCCAGCCTTTAAACGCAGACGGGCCAATGTGGTTCCCAGGGCGACTACATCGAGCATCGTCCGAGGGAGTTCAAAACTTCAAAATGGTGCGTCTGTTCAGCATGGAGGAAGTGATCTCCATTCGGCAAAAAAGAATACAGCTTCAAAGCTCCTACAAGCCACCTGGGCAGTAAATCGTCTTGTCGGGGCGGCCTTTTGTGCCGCGTGGCCGCGATGTCCGCTTTACCGCAAAAGTAGACATCGACGAGATGATACCCGCTTTGTGGCAGGACATTCGGTTGCTAATCAACGACGTCCTCTGTGCACAAGCAGACGCGGCGGCAAATGCACTCCCGTCTGTGCCGTTCGGATGTCGCGGTAGCTGCCACTTAGAAAACAGGCCGTTTATCGGCTCTTTGAGTACAAACGCTCCCAGACGAAGCCGAGCCGCGCGCCTTGGCCTCATTTGTTGTGGAATTCGTCAACGCTGGCAAGGAATGTCTGCGGAATTGTCAGGCCGAGAGCCGCCGCTGTCTTGACGTTAATGGCAAGCTCGAACTTGGTGGGCTGTTCGACCGGAATATCGGCAGGTTTTGTGCCGCGAAGAATTTTGTTCACCATTTCGGCGGCCTTTCGGAACAGATCGGGGTAGTCAGGGCCGTAAGACATCAGACCACCTGCTGCGACATAGTCGTTATAGCTCATAATCGTCGGTAAGTGTCCGCTGAGCGCGAGCGTGACGATTTGAGTGCGGTTGGCGGCAATGAGCGCATCAGAGACGACGTAAAGCGCGTCCGCTTTGTTCGTGAGCGACTCGAATGCCGGTGCAATGTCTTCGGCACGCCAGACCCCGATCCGCGCTGCTTCGAGCCCAGATGCTTGAGCCATGGACTTAACCCGATCGGCCTCCAACATTGGCTCGGCATAGCCAGCGTCAACCAGGATGGCCAATCGATGAAGCTTCGGGATGGCCTGGCGCAAGAGCTCAAGCCGCTTGCCGACAAGATCGGGCTGTTGGATCGAGACGCCGGTAACATTGCCGGCCGGGTGCGCCAAGCTCTGAACCAAACCGCTGCGAACCGGATCGAATGCAACGGCAAAGACGATAGGAATGGATGTAATCGTTTGCTTTAGGATCGTAACGGCGGCGCCATACGTGACGATGACGTCAACCTTGCGCCTTTCGAATTCAGCGGCGAATTCACTGACGCGATCGGATCTTCCCTGAGCCCAGCGATACTCGATCGCCACAGTATCGCCCACGCTCCAACCGAGTTCGCGTAAGCGCGCGGTTAAAGCAACCGTCCACGGACTCCATGCCGTCGCATCCGCGCCAAGGACTCCGATGCGCCGTGGCTCGCCTCCTTGCTGCGCGTAGGCGGCAAGCGGCCATGTGGCAAGACCACTACAAACACCTCTAATGAATTCCCGCCGCTCCATGAGCTTTGCCCCTGCCGAGGCCACTCCAGTGTAGACAAGACTATGTGATTTTCGGAATCGGGCTGTTACCTACGTCACACGGAAAACCGGAAGGAGGGGTCAAATTTGCTCCGCATGCCGCTGGTGGTGGTCGGCTCGCGCGTGACTGACGCAGGGAGAATGACCGCGCCCTTCGTAAGGCGTGCGTGTTGCGCCCAAGGCGGCGGCTCAACTGAAACAACTAGCCTGCTTTTGCAGCTTTTTGGACGTCCCGCCACCAGACAGTGGGGAAAGCTGCCTTGCCGTATTTGGGCATCAGATCGGGATGGCCGAAGCGATCCCATCGTGCGGTGCGCACTTTGTCATAGTACCATTGTGGAACAAGGTAATGGTTCCACAACAGAATGCGATCCAGCGCTCTCGTAGCCGCCTCGAGGTCGGCACGGTTCTTGGCGAAGACAATCTGATCGATCATGGCGTCGACCGCTGGATTTTTGATGCCAATCCGATTGGGTGAGCCGGCTTCTTCAGCGGCCCGCGACCCCCAATAGCCATGTAGTTCGTTGCCGGGCGTGAGCGATGCCGGCCAAGCGGCGGTGATGATGTCGAAGTCCCAGCTGCGCAACCGGTTTTGGTATTGTACCTCGTCGACCGTCCGCACGGTGGTTGCGATGCCGAGGCGATCCAGCAACGACTTATAAAACAGAAAAACGCGCTCGAAGCCCGAGCCTTCAGTGAGAAATTCGACGGCATAGGGCTCGCCGGTCTTGACGTTCACCAATTGCTGGTCGCGCACCTCATAACCGGCCTGTTTGAGGAGCCGCATAGCCTCGCGCAGATTGTTGCGCACCGCCTCAGGATTTCCGTTAACCGGATTCGTATAGGGCTTGGTAAAAACTTGTGGAGGAATCTTGTCGCGCACGGCTTCAAGCAATTCGAGCTCCCGGCCCGCGGGGAGACCAGTGGCCGCGAGCTCAGTGCCTGCAAAATAGCTGGCGATGCGTTTATACTGGTCGAAAAAAAACTGTCTGTTCATTTCCTCAAAGTTGAACGCATAGTTGAAGGCCAGCCGCACGAGTGGATCCTGGAATTTTTCGCGCCTGATGTTGAAGGCGAAGGCCTGCATGATGCCCACGTTGCGAATGGGAAACTCTTCGAGCAGAACCCGTTTGTCGCTGACCGCTGGAAAATCGTAGGCGGTTGCCCAGTTCTTGGCGATATTCTCAATTCGCCAATCGACAATATCCGCCTTGAATGCTTCGAGTGCGGCGGTCGTGTCGCGGAAATATTCGTGGTGCAGCTCGTCAAAATTATTGAGACCGACATTGACATTAAGGGCACTACTCCAATGATCTTTGACGCGTTCGTAGACGATATGGCGTCCGGCGGAAAAATCCCTGATGCGATAGGGTCCGCTGCCAAGCGGCGGCTCAAGGGTGGTTTCGCTGATATTGCGCTTCTTGCCGTTCTGGTCGGCACCTTCCCACCATTGCTTGGGCAGAACGGTGAGTTCGCCGATGATCCGCGGCAATTCGCGATTGCCGGACGCGTCCGCGGTGAACGTAACCTCACGATCGCCGGTCTTTTCCGCTTTGGTGACATGGCGATAATAGGCCGAGAGCTGTGGGCTGTATTTTTTGACTGCCTCAAACGAAAAAATAACGTCATCCGGCGTGACTGGCGTGCCATCATGCCATTTTGCTTGCTCCCTTAGACGATAGGTGGCCGAGGAAAAATCGGCCGGAAAGCTTACTGCTTCGGCAAGCAAACCATATGCGGTCGATATTTCGTCAAGCGACGATACCAGAAGCGTCTCGTAGATAAGATCAATGCTATTGGCGAGCGAGCCCTTAACGCCGGCGACCACGCCGTTGAAGTTATCAAAGGTGCCGGATGCGGCCTCCCGTACTGTACCGCCCTTCGGCGCATCGGCGTTGACGTATTCAAAATGCCTGAACCCGGCCGGATATTTCAGATCTCCGAACGACGACACTCCATGTCGCCAGGTCTTATCATCCGCCAATGCGGTGCGAATCGAACGTAGCCACTCGAGCGGCAGCGCCGTGAGGGCGAGCAGAGTGGAACCGAGCAGCGATCTACGGTTCATTCGACCCTCGAGTTTTAAGTATCTGCCCTCGTCTCCGTCGTTGCAAAGTTTAATTAAGGGGCGCAGCTCCGCCCCAGGCGCCTAACGTGTGGATTTTTTCGATCGCCACATCGATGTGCTTTTCCTCGGCGCTGCAAGCTGCGTCTTCGACCCTACGGGCGACCGCCAGCAAACCAGCTTTTGTCTCAGGGTTGTCAAGTGACTTGTCGAAACGCGGCTGGTCGCGCCATACCCACTTTCCGCCCTGTAACCGCGCATAGAGCTGGCCAGTTTCATAATCGGCAAAATTGATAACTGGAATCCAGCGTACGCAGCGCTTCAGAAAGTCAACGTTGCTTTGCGGTGACAGGTCCACGCTGGCATAGACGTCAGCGGCCTTCTGGGCCCGAATATTGATTTTCCTAAATCGCTCGATGTCGATCATGGCTTTAACGTCGAGAATGGTCATTTCTCTATTCCACCCAAATGCCACTGTGCGCGGTGGGCAACCTTCCTCAACGCTGTTGTCGAGAAACTCATAATGAACTCGCTTACTGCCTATCAGCGCCCACATAAAGAACAGCTCCGGCATGCCGGAATAAGCTTCAACATTCTGAGCCAAAATGTCCTCAACTGCTTTGTACCGGCCGACCCTTAGTCCACGCGTCCAGGCGCGCTCAACGGTCATTTCTGGTGGGGTGATCATATAGAACATGTAAACAAGGTCACCAAAACGGGTCAGCAAATGGCTTGATCCCTCTTCCAGATTGGGCACAAAACTGTCGAACCGAAATCGGTCGATTAAGAGGTTTGGCATATCCTGTCTGGCAGCTCGATCCGCCATACGGCGGTCAAGTTTTTTGTCGATAATTTCAACTTCGTGCCCAGTCAGCGTACCAGCATATTTGAATGCTGTGCCAAGCGCCGCGTAATCCAAGAGAAATTTTCGCCAAATATCTGGACTGATCAACGCGAACTGGTCCCACGGCAAGTTCAGCTTTCCCGCAAGGATCTTCTGTAGTGGACGCATGGTGCTTTTCCCCGACGCGGGTGCACCTTTGACGTTCATAACGACTGGTTTTTCATGCCGCGGTAAGAATCGGTAACCTTCACATGCAACAGCTTCTTGAATGAACGGAAGCATGGCCTCACCAATGACCTCGCTACCAAAATCGTTGCACAGCAATGTGACGGCTAATTCTTTCAGCAACTCGTTGCCGCCCAGTAGCTGACCTCGCTGGCTCATCACCGCAGTTGCAACCCTATGTAGGGCGGCGAAACAAGCCGCGTCCAAACGGTCGCCGGTTTGTTGCAGTTTCTGACGCCACTCGGAAATGATCCCTTGATCACGCTGCGCGACCGTGTCCAAAGGCTGGGATGGCTCCAAGGACGGTTTATTAAAGGCAGACAACAAACGTGAATGGGAACGTTGATTAACCGGTGCGGGCATCTTTGGTTGTGCTAAAGCAGCTATGAGCGCACGCTCGATGACGTCCGAAGCTTTCTGCTTTAGCTGTTCGAAGACCCACGCCAGGTCCTCGCGATGGGGTGCTATATATCGATTGAGAATGGTTGCGGCGATCTCGCGGAAGTTTATGCCTAAATCCTCGTAATCACGGCCATCTGGGACAGCAATACTGGTCATCACGTGAATCAGTAATTCATGGACAATCAGTCTCTCCACGCGAAACGCGATAAGCTCCTCAGCCGGCAGGCCGCAAAAATCACTTAGTTCGTACGCCTTGGCGATGGTCGTCGAGACATTCTCGGCGCGAAAAATCGTCGATAGCGGTAAATACTCGCGCGGCAGCTGCGATTCTAAACCCGGATTCCAAGCCCAGTATTTTGTCAAGGGTGTACTAGTGTTCATGGCTGGCAGCCCGGACCTTCGGGGCGTCAACGCCGTGTCTGGGAAACAACTTTACTCATCGGTGCGTCTTAGGAAAGAGCATGAAGCGACTTCGAAACGCTGTCGATGAATGCTTGCTGTGAGCGCTAAAGCGAAATCGGTCCAATTGCGGACCTCGAGTATTTAGACTTGACCTACACCGATCAGTGCGAAAACTTGGGTGAATCGCGATAATGGGCGGTGAAATTGTTCAAACCATCAGCTTCGGTGCTCCTGATTGCCTGCTTGTTGCTCGCTGCGCGCGATCCAGCCCGCTCGTTGACCGGTGGCAAAAACGTTGGGGCGGATGACATCGGAGCGAAGGCTTCAGTGGCTCTATACTACCGTGGCAGACCATTTTGCGGCGGCGTCGTCTTCCAGGACCGTTACATTCTTACGGCGGCTCACTGCTTAACCAACGGCAGGGGAAGGATTGCGAAAGCGGCGAAAGAAATTGAGGTTCGATACTGGGGTAGCCAAAATCCAAGGCGAGACGCCAGGAAAGTTGAGAAATTTACAGTCCATGAAAATCTTCTGGCCCAGGAACGAGCGTCGTATCCATCTGCGCAAGCAGGCGATTTCATCAATTTTCCGATCAATCACGAGGACATCGCGGTTTTAAAACTCAATAGGACCCACCCCGCCGACTCAGTGAGCGCTTTCGTCTCTGCGGTCGAAAACCAGTACACCGCAACGGGCGGGCTGGGAAACTCCACCTGGTTCTATATCTATGGCGCCGCCGTAAATGGCTCTTTCGGTAAACTTCAGAGAGCTGTCATCGGTCAATATGGAGCACTTGCACGGGTGGTGCCGAACAAACCACCTGACGCTTTTTATATTGTGCGCCAAATGACCATCGTGACGGCCGCATTTAACAAAGACGTGTCGCACTGCCACGGTGATTCTGGATCGGGTGTTTTCCTAGCAATGTCGAACGGCTTGGAGTACGACGAAAATCCCAACAAGCTGCCCGATGGAATCGAAGTCAAAGATGGTCTTCCAATCCTGGTGGGATTGGTGTCGCAATATCCCATTACGAACTCGACCCAGAAGAGTGCGCCCTGCGGTCGTGACATTGGAGTAAACGCATACGAAGCCACGCGCGTCGACTACTATCATGATTGGATCGTCTCAAAGATAAAAGAGATGCAGTGATTTTTTCTACCTGCTGTACTTTGGGAGGTACATCCTCTTCGATCGAGATAACCCTCCTCAGGGGCGCAGCGACTGCCAAGTAAGTAATGGGACTCAAAATGACGCCTAAAGATGCCGATGATGTACGTTGGTTACTCTTTGCGTGGCTGATCTCAGCAATTGTATTTGGGACAATTGTACTGCTGTGGAAGGTGTTCTCGTAACTGTCTCGTGGCATCGCATGTCGGGCAAATTTCTTCCTTCCGGGACTGACCAGTTTGCGACGCTTCGCACATCACTGATCTGCGCGGGGTAGTCCGCACACTCGATGCCAGCAACGATCCTGCTTTCGGCTAGACAGCGGTGTGGCTTGGCGAAGCGATCGAGATGAGAACTGACCACGGCGCCATCGTCGAGGGGCAATTTGCGGCTGACGACTGGCACCGCTGGAAGCGATCGCGCTCTGTCACCCGATGGAATACATCACGGCCGTTCGTGAAGCAGCACTGCAGGAAGGGCTAATTCATCTCGATGCCGACACGGCCATGTCGTGACGGTTTTGCGCGTAACGGGCCGCAATTGCAGCGTTGTCGAGCAGACAAAAGCCCATCGGTCGGGCGGTTTCGGCATGATGACCTGGCGGGCGTGTGGCAATGAAGGCGTTGGCGGCGTTCTTGGTCATTCGCGCACGCTTCAAGCCGAAAGCTGAGCCTTCAGACTGCGGGCTGAGAGCGGAAGATCGGAACCTAGGTTTCTGACAATACAGGTTGCATTGTGCGGGCCGTTCACCCCGCAATGCACAATCCGTCCATGAGAGGCCGTCTCTGCCGTTGAGGCCGTCGCCGAAAAGTGAGAGGATTGTAAATTGGCGTGTAGTCAAGCTCTGCCAACAACAAACTAGATAGTGGGGGAAGCAACATGACGACAGCATCGACAGCCATTCGATCGGAAGCCTTGGCATCTCCTGCGACGCGCTGGGGCCAGCTCATCTTTGGCATCATCTGCATGGTGATGATTGCCAATCTGCAATATGGCTGGACATTGTTCGTCAATCCAATCGATCAGAAATACCACTGGGGGCGCGCCGCGATTCAGGTCGCTTTCACGATATTCGTACTGACCGAAACGTGGCTCGTGCCAGTCGAAGGCTATCTAATCGATCGATTCGGGCCGAAGGTCATGATCTCCGGCAGCGGCATTTTGGTCGCCATTGCGTGGGTGCTGAATTCCTACGCCAATTCACTGACCCTGCTTTATCTCGCCGCCGCGATTGGCGGCATCGGGGCTGGCATAATCTACGGCGGCTCGGTCGGCAATGCGCTGAAATGGTTCCCGGATCGTCGTGGTCTGGCGGCGGGTCTGACCGCGGCGGGTTTCGGCGCCGGTTCGGCCCTGACCGTCATCCCCATCGCCAGCATGATTCAGTCGAGCGGCTATCAAAGCGCCTTCCTCTGGTTCGGACTCGCGCAGGGCATTGTGGTGGTAATTGTCGGTCTGCTGTTGCGCGCTCCGCAGCCGAGTGAGGTCCCGGCGTCAACTGCGGCTGCAGTGCAACAGACGCGTCGGGATTACCAATGGTACGAGACCATACGTACACCCGTATTCTGGGTGATGTATGCGATGTTCGTCATGGTCGGAACGGGCGGCCTCATGGCCACGGCACAACTCGCGCCGATCGCCAACGACTTCAAGGTCGCCAACGTCCCGGTCTCCATTCTCGGATTGACGCTGCCGGCGCTTACTTTTGCTTTGTCGTTGGATCGCATCCTCAATGGTCTCTGTCGGCCATTCTTCGGCTGGGTCTCGGATAATATCGGGCGCGAGAACACGATGTTCATCGCATTCCTACTGGAGGGCATCGGCATCTACGCGCTGCTTTGGTTCGCGAGCAATCCATTATTGTTCGTGGTTTTGTCGGGATTAGTGTTCTTTGCCTGGGGCGAAATTTATTCGCTGTTCCCGGCGACATGCACCGACATCTACGGCAAGGAATTCGCAACGACGAACTACGGCCTGCTCTATACGGCCAAGGGGACGGCCGCGTTGCTGGTACCGCTCGGCAATGTGTTGATGTCGGCCACCGGAAGCTGGACCGCGGTGTTTGTGATCGCCGCGGTTCTAAACATCATCGCCGCGATTATGGCACCGACTGTGCTCAGGCCCTTGCGCCTGCGGGAAATGGCCAAGGGCTAACACTCTCCGGCTGATCACTTCGGGAGATGGTCATAGGCAAGCGCTTCTAATAACGCCAATGATACTGGCTCGGCGCCTGACGGGCGTAGCTGTAGCCCGGGCTATAGCCGTATTGGTCGCCGCCGCCGCTGCCATATTGCGGACCGCCCTCATAAGGGGTCCCGTAATAGCCCCGCGCCTTTGATCAATAACCGCAATAATTCCAATGTGTTTGTGCTGATGCCGTGCTAGCCGCAGCAAGCAGCAGCAAGCGGCGGCTAGGCATTTCGTCGACAGTTTCATTTGTTTCTCCAGACCAACCTACCGGTGGTGAACCTCCCCGCCATGAGTAGCCGTTCCTGAAAACCTCGCTTCGAGATGCCGCAGTGATCGCTGTGAGTTTGTGTTGCGGTGTAACCGGATTGTCACAGAGTCACGGATTCGTGCTGGCAGAACGGCAAACCTGTGGGCAACAACGGCGCACCTGTGGGGGGCAAATTGCGCATGGCAGAAAAAGGACTGACAGTTGAAAAAAATAAGACTCTGGGGTGAAGGGGGATCTAATGGGCGACAGGTCGCGACGCGCGCGATTTTGCGCGGGGGTTAGCATTTATGTCTTAGCTTCACTGTTCGGGGCAGCGGGGGTTGCCAAAGCGCAGAGCGTCTCGCCGGACGAACTGAGAGCGCTCAAAGCGCAGATCGATGCGCTTCAGGCCAAGGTAAAGCAGCTGGAGTCCAATCAGCAGCAGAGCGACGCCAACGCTCAAGCGGCAAGAAAACAGGCCAGCGAAGCGCAAGCTCAGGCAGCCCAAGCCAAAGCCAGCGCCTCGCAAGCGTCGGCAACCGCGGCAAAGACTCAGACCCAGGTGGCCAACCTGCCCACGCAGGGTACCGACAAAGACGAGTGGTTCTTCCGCCACAAGAAGGGAGATCCACTGACCTTCGAAACGCCGGGCGGCGAGATCACCGGCTATGGCAATATCGATGTTTCGTTCGACGGCGCCGCAAAGACTGTCACTGGTTGGACCGGCAGTGCGGCCAACCAGCACTGCGGCTACGGCGGCGGCTTCTGTATTGCCACCGGCAATTTCGGCTGGATGCCGGACATCTCGACCAATCTGTCCTATCTGGGCGTTCGCGGCTTCCAAAGACTGGGCTGGCAACCAACTGGCCTTCTGGGCAAGGCCCAGCCAGTAGAATCTGGTAGCGATTGGCGGTTCGTGTATCAGCTCGAAGCTGGATTCGACGTTTCGGCGTTTCCGAGCAACAGACAAACGAACAGCAACCTGAGCAATCAGGTCAACGGCGCCCTGTTCAGCCGCAACAGCTATATCGGCCTAGCGAATCCCGCTATCGGCGCTATCAAGATCGGCAAAGAGGACACCCCATACAAGACCTCAACGGCGGCGTTCAATCCGTTCTCGGGCATGTGGGGCGATTACGGGGTCGTCATGGGCAATACCGGCGGCGACAACCGCGTTGAGTTTGGCTATCGCGCCTCTCACGCGATCTGGTATGAGTCGCCGAATATCAGCGGCTTTCAAGGGAACCTGTTGTACGCACCAGGACAGAACCGTTCGTGGATCAGCGACAATATTTCCTCTGGCGAATCTGATTGCACCGGCAACAACGATCCGACCAGCGGCGCACCAGCGCCGGGGATTTTCTTCTGCACTGACGGTTCGTTCAGCGATCTCATAAGCGCAAACATCAGTTATACAAGTGGGCCGTTCTACATCACCGCCGCCTACGAATGGCACCATGCCGTCAACCGCCAAAGCGATATCCAGGGCATGTACGCCATTGCTCCCATTGGTGGAGTATTTGCCAACAGCTCCTGTACGTTTGCGCCTACAACGCTCGCGAGTCAGCTGTGCATGCAGGACGTCGCCGACGAGGATGCCGCCAAGATCGGCGCGATTTATAAGTTCGACACTGGCACGACCGTCGGTGCCATTGTCGAGCACATGACCCGCTATGTGCCGGCCGACCTCGCGTTTCAAAACGAACGAACGCGCTGGGGAACCTGGGCGTTCTTAAGCCAGCAACTCACGCCCCAGGACAGCATCCATTTCGGTTGGGCGCATGCCTTCCACACGCCGGGTGATCCTGGTCAGCACAACGACTGCACCCTGCCTTCACCTGGGGGGACGGGATTACTCGGCCCCGGCGGCGGCGGCGACTGCTTCGCTCCCAACAACAACCAGGCCGACATGGTCACAGCAGCCTATAAGCACATGTTCAGCAAGAACCTGACGTGGTACACCGACATCGCGGCAACGTTTAACGGGCCCAGTGCTCACTACGATCTGGGAGCCGGCGGTCGCGCCGTCACCACTGACTGTCATGATGCCAATGACCTTTCGGGCGGATCTTCAAGTGGTGGAGCCTTTGCAAGCCCCAATTGTTTCACCGGCACGACGCTGGTAGGTGTTTCGACCGGCATACAATGGCGGTTCTAAATTTGAACTCGCGGTGACGAAAAACAACTCAAAGGCGCGGGACATTCCCACGCCTCTTTGCGGGCTGACGAGCTCCAATTTTGTTGCCTGTTCGCGTCCCATCCTGAAGCGGACGGCACGACGTAGGCCAGTAGTGGTGGCGTGATGATTGATTGGCGTGCTGCCCGAGCCAAGCAAGCTCTAATCTTAGCGCTCCTCGCGTTCGCTTTTGCTTTGGGCGGGTGTTCGTCGACCGTGATGAACTGCAGGTTGTTTGGACTGCAGTGCGGCGCGCCGACGGCTGAACAAGAAGCAAAAGCCGCCGACAACGAAGCCAGATTAAAACAAGAAGATGCCATCTATGGTCCCAGGGGTCATTACG
>Ga0306926_10006423_pt1 | contig 12608 bp, 8 predicted proteins | sample flu12Cox44000178_FD_203759 | JGI IMG/M metagenome (GOLD analysis project Ga0306926, IMG submission 203759) | Lab enrichment of tropical soil microbial communities from Luquillo Experimental Forest, Puerto Rico - flux8day.12C.oxic.44.000.178 (v2)... | ecosystem: Environmental > Terrestrial > Soil... | reverse complement strand
GACCTTCTACATCGCCTCACTCCCCTTTCAGGACACACCGCCGAACGGCGGATCGGCGCGCGTTCTACTCGAACTTCTTGTGGACTGTCTCAGCCTCCCTGAACGGTAGGGCGCACGCTTCAGCGGCGTGCGCTCTTCTGTTCAGACCGGTTCGGAACGTCTGTGACCAGGCACAATAGCGACGGCAAATCCCGGCTCGCCACCGCTTGGAAATCGAAATTGAGCCAAGACTGAGCCAGACCGAGTCAGAAAATGAGACAAGCGCCGCTCGGTGGCGTCAGCCTGGCGACCGCCACGACCGGCGTTTCCGCAGTTCAGCGTGGCGGATGATGCGAGATTCGAAGTCGCGAGGAGGTGCCCCCAACACGCTTTCCAACATTGCGCCGACGTTCACCGATGACCGCGACCGTCCGCGGCCTGCTCAAACACGACCGGGCGGCCCGCCAGCGCCAGCATCCCGGTATCGTGCAGCCGATGATCGCAGTGGCAGGAGGATGACGCCAGATGTGGAGCAGTCGGCTGCCGTTCAGCCTGCCGATCTCGCCGGAGAGCATGGCACGGGAGATCGCGCAGTTCGAACGGGACCTGGCTGAAGCGGAAACCGAGGGCGGGCCCGATAGCCAGCCGATGCTGGCGGCCCGGTCGAAGCTGGGCCGGGCCTGTCGTTTCGTTGGCCGCGTCCGTGACGCGGTGGCGGTGCATGAGCAGAACCTGTCGGTGTGCGTGCGGGTGCTTGGCCTGGATGACTCGCAGACGCTGGCCGCCCGCTGCGATCTGGCCTGGTCCTGGCTGGCAGTGGGGCGGCTGGCCGACGCGGTGGCCGGGATGGAACGCAGCCTGGCCGACCATGAGCGCGTGCTCGGCGCGGATCACCCAGCTACCGTCGTCGCCCGGTCAGACCTCGGTAACGCGCTGGTGGTCGCCGGCGCCTTCACCAGGGCGCAGCCATTGCTTGAGCGGGCGCTGGCCGACAGTGAGCGCGTACTTGGGGATGATCATCCGGACACGCTGGCGTGCCGCGACAGACTCGCCACGGTGCACGCGTCCGAGGGACGGGTGGGCCTGGCCCTCAAGCTGGCCAAGCGGCACGCGGCGGCCTGCAAGCGGGTCCTGCCGCCCGGGCACCCTGATGAAGTCACCAGCCGCTCAATCCTAGGCATTGCTTACCGGTCTACCGGCAGGATCACAGCAGGCATCGCTGAACACAGGGGGGCGCTCGCGGACTACGAGCGGCTCCTCGGCCCGGATCACCCCCTGACGATTCAGGAACGCGTCATGATCGGCAGTGGTTACTCGCAAGCCGGGCAGCACGACGCCGGCATCGCTGCGCTGCGGCAGGCCGCCGCCGACCTCGAGCGGGTGCTCGGCACGGGCCACCCGTCGACCTTGATCTCCCGGCTCTCGCTGGGCATCGCCTACGGGCGAGCGTCGCGGTCCGCTGATGCCGTCGCCGTGCTCAAGCAGGCCAGCGCCCGCTGCGAGCGGGTGTTCGGACCCGATAACCGGGTGACGCTTGGCGCTCGTGGCACTCTGGCGGCGGCTTACGCCGCCGCGGGACGGCGGCACAAGGCGGCCGCCTTGCACCGGAAGGTGCTAGCCGGATTCGAGCGAACGCTCGGTCCGGACCATCCGACGACGCGGGAGTACCGCGCCGACAGCGAATGATGCTGATCTGTGCACAGGTGGATGAGGGCGGCATGTATCGGGCCGGCGGCGATTCTCCGGCGCGCTAGCACCGCTCGCTTGGACCTGGCCGCCGGCCTGCCTGGCCGTGTCAACGAGCCCTGCCGGGCGCCGCTGCGCGGCCGGGGCCCGCGCGGTCCCTGACACGCCCGCCGGGTCGCAGAACCCGGCAGCTACCAGGTGACAGGGAGCAGACCAGGCACGCCCAAACCCAAGGAAAGCACGGGCTGCATCAGCCGCACCGGACCACTTGCATTACCGGCCGATACAGGTAGGGCGGGTTTGGAGCGCCTTGACTGTGGTCGCACCGCGAGGTGTCGCTTCGATCCGTCGATGCCGTTGATTGGCTAAAGCAGGCCAATCACATACGATCACACACCCGCAATTGACCTGGAGAGTCTCGTCCTTACTCTGCGTCACCAGATAACACCGGTATGGGCCGCGGGATGTCGCCTTCGTGGCCCAAACGCGGCCGGGCCACGGCTATTGAACACACTGGCGAAATTAGTCTCCTACCTGAGCCGCCTTGGGGAATCGAACCCCAGACCTACGCATTACGAGAAGCCCGGCACACCGCTGCGCGCCCGCTACCTGCACAGATAGCAGCACGCCTGCCCCGGAATGCACTCAGCGCACGGCGTGCACGGAGTCCCGGGCCACGACCCGGGCCACGACCGAGTCATCTCTGGAGTAACAGACTGTTACTGGCGGGCCGGACGGCCTGATTCCCGGGCGTCAGCCCCGGCGTGGCGGACGTCTTCTGCCACCCGCAAAGGCAGATGTGCCGGTGCCCGGGTCAGGGCGCAATCTGCTAGCGCACCAGCATGCTCGCCTCGGCGACCAGCAATACGGATGCTTCGATGCAATGCCTGGAGTCATGCGAGCCCAGTTGCCAGCGCGTCACAGAGCGCGATGGACGCTGTGATCTGCAGGTAATCAGTTTGGAGGTCGACAGGTGCCGGCTGGGTCGAGAACTTCGCGACGACGGCAGCCGCGGTGCGGTGGACCAGCAGCATCTGCCCGTAGATACCGAGCGCAACGAAGATCCCGCGGCCTGGGCTGATAACCCACCACAGGTCGTGGTAGAGCGCGCTGGGATATAATGCGGCTTCCGGTGCACGCGAGAATGCTGCGGCAAGGTCGCTATCGGTGGCGGTGACCCGCCTGGCCCACTCCGGCGGCACGATGCCGCCACCGTCGTCGAGGTAGAGCTGGCCGAACCGGGCGAGGTCCCGCAGCGTGCTGCAGATTCCGCCGTCGGTGATTGCGCAGCCCGCTGTGTCGATGGTGATCTGCGCGTCCCGCTCCGCCCCGAGTTTGGACCAGATTTCCCGTGAGAACAGCTCGGCGAATGGCCGCCCGCCTGCCCGCTCCAGCACCCAGCCGAGAACGTCGGTCAGGATGGACCGGTACTCGAAGCGGCCGCCGTGTGGCCGCGCGTTTTGCTTCAGGCTCGCCATGTAGGCGTACATGTCGGGCGCGAGCGCTGGCATCTGCCGGGGGCGCCAGCCCATGACCTGCTCGTACACGAAGGCATCGGATCCGGTGAAGTTGCCGTAGTCCTCCGACCACTGGGTGCCGGCACGCATGTCCAGCAGGTGCTGGACGGTGCAGCCGTCGAAGCTGGTTCCCCGCAGTTCGTGGATGTAGGCGGTCACCGGCGCGGCGGGGTCGAGGCATCCCTGGCCGGTGAGCACACCGGCCAGCGCCGAGGTCAGGGATTTGGACACCGACATGGTGAGATGCAAGGTGTCCTCGGACATCCCGTCCGCGTACTGTTCCGTCACCACTCTGCCCTCATGGAGGACGAGGAAGGCGTCGGTGAACGTCTGATCAAGCATGTGGCCTATCGTCATGCGCTCGCCGCGCATATCGAACGTGACGCCGCCGGTGTCGCCCTCGTCCCGCGGGAGCTCGCGCACCGGCCCGCCGCCGCGGCTGATCGGGGCCATCGTGAGCAGCTCATCGAGGTGGAGGAACGCCCAGCGGTTGAACGGCGGGTCCTGCCAGTTGGCCAGCGAGACGCCTTGCGGGCTGCGGTCGGCCTGCAGGCGAGGCCCCTGCCGGTCCATGATGCTCACCAGCTGCCTACCCTAGCGTTTGATAGACTAGTGATCGATAGGTTATTCTTGCCGTGCGCGGACTGTCAACGCCCCCAGGCGGAGGTGACTAGGGACGTGCGCACGCTTGTCCATGGCCGGTCGCTGCTGACCGGGCGACTCGACCAGCCAGAGATTCCCGACGGCGGGCTAATCGTCGACGGGGCCATTATCGCCGCTGTGGGGGAGGCCGCCGATCTCAGACGGGAGCACGCCCCAGAACATGAGATCGGCGGGCGTGACCGGGTCGTCCTGCCGGGCCTGGCCAGCGCGCACCAGCACGGCGGTGGGATCAGCTCGGTGCAGCTCGGGTGCCCAGACCAGCCGTTCGAAAGCTGGATCATCCAGATGCTGGGTGTGCCGCCGCTCGATCCCTATCTCGACACGCTGTACCACGCGGCTCGGCTAATCGAGAACGGGATCACGACCACGATCCACAGTCACTACACCCGGGACCCGCTCCGGTATGACGACGAGGTCGAGGGCCACCTGCGCGCCTGGGAGCAAAGCGGGATGCGGGTGGCGTTCGCCCCCTGCTTCCTGGACAACAACCAGTTCGTCTATGAGTCGAACGCCGCCTTTCTCGCCTCGCTCCCGATCGGCCTGGCCGCCGAGACCGGCCGGCTGCTTGATCTCGGACCTAGCGTTGGCACCTACCTAGACCTGGTGGCCGACTTGCGGAAGCGGTTCAACGGCAGCGACCGCGCCCGGCTGCTGCTCGGCCCGGCCGCGCCGCAGTGGTGCACCCCGGGCTCGCTGGAGCGTATGGCCGCCGAAGGCAGCCCAGCGGGTGGCGTCCACACCCACCTGCTGGAGTCGCCCGCCCAGCGCCACTATCTCGACTCCTGGCTGGGGCGCTCGGTGGTGGAGTGGCTTGACACGCTTGGCTTCCTCGGCCCGGCCGCATCTTTCGCGCACGGAGTGTGGCTGCGCCCCGCCGAGATGGAGCTGCTCGCCGAGCGCGGCGCCTGCATCGTGCACAATCCGGGCTCGAACCTGCGGGTCCGCAACGGCATCGCGCCCCTTAAGGAGCTGCGCCAGGCGGGCGTCCCGGTCGCGCTCGGCACGGACGAGATGACCCTCAACGATGATGACGACCTCCTGGCGGAGGCGAGACTGGCCGGGATCCTGGCCGGCCTGACCGGCGCGGATCTTGGGCCCGCGGAGCTGCTGAACATGGCTACAGAACGGGGTGCGGCCGCGGCCGGGTTCGGCGAGCTGACCGGGGTGCTTGCTCCTGGGATGCGAGCGGACGTTGTCCTGGTGGACGCGGTGAGGTTGGAGGAGCCGGCCGTGACCAGAGACGTGACCCTGCTCGAGCTCCTGATCGCCAGGGGCCTGGGGTCGGATGTGCGGACGGTCCTGGTCGATGGTGAGGTCGTGCTCGACGAGCGCCGGCACACCTGGACCGACCGGGACGCCCTGGTGACCGAGCTAGGCGATGTCGCCCGGCGGCAGGCCGCTGACCCGCACTGGCGAGACATTCGCGATATTGCAGAACGGCTGGCGCGGGCGTTCGGCACCTATCCCAAGCGGGTCTTCTCCCCGCTTCTCCGCTGACCGCTCTGCCTCAGCCCGGCGCCTCGGCTGCAGTCTGGCGGACCTCCCCGAGTGTGGACGGGTCGGCCAGGATCGCGCGCAGCACAAACGACGCGATCTCGTCCCCGAGAGCGGCGGCCGGCTGCGGCCGGCCGCCGCTGTAGGTCATCAGCGTCCGGAGCAGGATTCCCGCGATCGCCTCCCGGACCAGGACTGGGTCCATCGGCACGAACTCCCCGGAGTCGATGCCGTCGCGCGCGATCTGCTCCACCGCGGCGTGCAGCTGGTCGGACCGTCGTGCCCAGAGCGCGAAGTCCGGGTCGCCCATGACCTCGTCGGTGTAGAGCCCCGACAGGTTGTAGGGGGACCGGGAGACCAGCGCCACGTCGTCGCGCAGGTACCGGTAGAGCCGGACGGCGGCCGGGCCTTCCTCGGCGGCGAGGGCTTCCACGAATGAGAAGGCGTCCAGGTCGTAGGTGAGCAGCGCCTGCATGATCTCCGGCTTTGAGGCGAAGTGATGGAACAGCGAGGGCTGGCGGATGCCCACCGCGCGGGCGATCTCGCGTGTCGTCGTGGCGTGATAGCCCAGGGCTGCGAAGAGATTCGAGGCTTCGTACAGGATCCGCTCGCGGGTATCCGTCCGCCGCGCGTCGGTCTTGGACGGCGCGGGGGTCACCGCGGAGCGCACCTGCTGCACAGACCCCAACGGTAGCGCAGCATCATAGGCACGCGTTCCGCCCGCAGCCCGGGCCGCCGTCGTGGGGCGGGCATAGGACCCGCTCACGCGGGCACGCCTAGCGCCGCGCTGCCGCCGCAGCGGGCAGCCGGGCCGCTCGGGATGAACTGGCCCCTGGGCTCGCCCTGGATCGCCCCATCTTTGTACACCCACGCACCGCGCAACATGCACGCCTCAACCCGGAAGCTGACCTGCCTCCCGTCGTAGGGCGTCCATTTCTGTTTGCACAGCAGCCCCCCAGCGCGGATGACGTCGCTGACGCCACGAGCGTATACGGCCAGGTCGGCGTCACTGCCAGGCCGCAGGGTGCCTTTCCTGGGATACAGTCCCAGCCACCGTGCTACGTTCGTGCTCGACAGGCGCACGAACTGCGGCAAGCTCAGGCCGCGCCTGGTGCCTTCGGTGAGCGTGACCACGTTTGACGACTGCAGGCTCACCAGCCCGTTCGGGGCCTGCCAGATATCGTCCCGGCCTCGTTCCTTCTCCGACGCCAGCCACGGGGCGTGATCGGAAACCAGGAAGTCCGCCTGCCCACCTAGCACCCGCTCCCACAACGCCTCCACCTCACCTCCGGAGCGAAGCGGCGGCGTGCACCGTGCCCAGGGGCCTTGCCGGGCCAGCTCGGCGTCGGTGAGGGTCAGGAAGTGCGGGCAAACCTCGGACCGGACCGGATGGCCGCGCGCGGCAGCCAAGGAGACGACGTCGAGCGCACCGGCGGTGCTCAGGTGGACAAGTTCAAGCCGGCACCCGGTGTGGCAGGCCAGGGTGGCGGCGCGGGCCACCGCTTCGATCTCGGTAATCGGCGGCCGCGATTCCGCATGCGCCAGCCCGTCTCGCCTGCCCGCAGCGCGAAGGCGGGCGCTCAGCTTTTCGATGATGGTGGCGTTTTCGGCATGAACCAGCATGATCGAACCGATCCGGGCGACCTCGCCCATGGCCTCGAGCAACTGGGCGTCGTCCAAGCTGGGGTAGCTCGGCTCGGACCCGATCATGAACGCCTTGAATCCGAACGCCCCGTCATCGGCCATGCCGGCGAACTCGACGGCATTGCCGGGGACCGCCCCTCCCCACAGGCCGAAATCGACATAAGCCCTGCTTGTCAGCGAGTCCCTCTTGCGCCGCAGCAGTCCGGCGGTGGTGATGGGAGGCTCGCCTAGCGGATGATCAAAGACGGTGGTAATCCCGCCCGCCGCAGCCGAACGGCTGCCGGAGGCGAAATCCTCCCTGTCCAGGCCACCGGCCTCTTCGAAATGCACATGCGGGTCGATCGCCCCCGGAAGCACCAGGTAACCGGTCAGGTCTGCCTGCTCGTCCACACCGGCCCGGTCCTTCAGGCCGACAGCCACGTCGCGGACCTTGCCATTCACGATCAAGATGTCGCGCTGGGCGGCTGTGTTCTCGTCCGCAACGATCGCACCGTGCAACAGCGTTGACTTCATAGCGCATCCGCCGCCGGGCAGTCCCCGACCACCTGCGAGGGGGCCGTCATCCCGGCGTAAGGAAGCGGCTCAGGGTAGGCGAAGGTGCCGGCCTTGCTGGTGGCCAGCCGACAGCGAACCAGGCCCTCAGCCAGCACGACCGCGGCCCGGACGCCATCCACGACGGGGACGCCCGTCCCCCTCCTGACGGCGCTCATAAGCCCCGACATTCCGGCGCAGCCCAGGACGAGTACCTCAGCGTGATCGCGCTGCACCGCCAGGCGACCCTGTTCCACGATCCTCGCCTCCGACGCCGTCGAGCCGGAGCCGGACTCCAGGACCGTCAGTCCCGCAGGGAGCACGGAGACGCACCGATGGGCGAGTCCCTGCGAGCAGATCTGCTGCCGCACGGCTTCGACGCCGCGGTCGAGCGTGGTGATCACGGAGAAAGTTACCCCGAGGAGGCTCGCCAGCAGGAACGACGCTTCCCCGATGCCGACGACCGGCGCGGAGGTCAGTTCCCTAGCCGCCGCCACGCCCGGGTCGCTGGCGCAGGCGACGATGTAGGCGTCGCAGTGCGGATCTGCCATCACGATGCTGGCGACCTCCGCGGCGGCATACGCCTCGTCCACCTGGCTCTCAATGGCCGCCGGCCCGCGGGCGGCGGTGAACGCCACCAGGCTCGCAGGTACGCCCGCGACTTCTCGGGCGGCCGCCAGGATTTGACTGGTGGCAGGCTCGGAGGTGTTCGGGTTGATGACGGCGATGCGCATCGCTGCGATGCCGTCAGCGGACGCGCGTGCCGGGCTGTGGTAGCTCCGCTTCGTCTGCGAAGGGGATCTCCACCATCTGGGCCCTGGTCTTGCGCCCGAGGATGTAGAAGGCCACGCCGATCAGCAGGATCACGGCCAGCGGGACGAATTGGGACAGCTCGAACTGAAGCCGGGTGAACCCGGCCGGCAGGGACGCATCCGGGCTGCCGTTTTGCCCGAACCAGTTCACGCCGATCCCCGGCCATAGGACCACGACGGTACCGAACACCGCCCAGAACGTGGCGAGACCACCCACCAGCCATGCCGCGGCCATGCCGCCGGGAATGCGGAACGGCCGCCGCACGTGCGGGTGGGAGTAGCGCAGCTTTATCAGGGCGGGGAAGATCAGGATGTAGGAGATCACCGTCAAGGACAGGACCAGCCCGAGCACGACGGTGAAGTACTTGGCGGTGTTGCCGCTGGTGATGCTCAGGACCATGACCATGAGAGCCGAGGCGATCACGCCCGACAGGATGTTCACCACGACCGGGGTGCCGAACCGGCGGGAGAAGTAGCCAAGGACCCTCGGCCCCGCCCCGTCGAAGCCCGCCACCGCCTGCGCCCGGTCCGCCCCGATCAGCCAGCTGGTGCCTGCGGTCAGCAGGACCAGCACGGCGCCGACGGCGGCGATCTTTCCGAGGACCAAGCCCGCCCCTGTCAGGGTCACCGTCCCGTTCGCCGCGACATGCCCGCCGTACACCGTGAACACGGCCTTGGCCGCGTCGAGGAATCCGCCTAGCGCTGTCGTCTGCCCCGGCGGCAATACCAGCAGAACGCCGAGGATCGGGCCAGCGAAGAACAGAATGGTCAGCAGGAACGTGCGGGCAATGCCGAACGGCACGTCCCGCTGCGGATTGGTCATCTCCTCGCCCGCGGCGCTTGGCACCTCGAACCCGGTGTAATTGAAAAACAGAAGCGGGGCCAGCGCGATGAACACCGCATAACTGGGCAGGAACGCATGCCCGCCGAAGCCGTGCACACCGTGCTCGGCCGCGTAGATGATGACCGAGATCATGAAGAACCCCAGGATGACCACCCGCAGGATTCCGCCGATGTTGGGAATCCACTTGCCGATCTTGAACGACAGCACGGCCGCGGTGATCGCCACCCAGATGAACGCCAGCCCGAACAGGTATTGCGCGGGCCCGTGCATGGGCTTGGCCAGGAAGAACGCATTGATCGCCGCCATGCTTGTCACGGTCAGCGTCCCGCCCACCCAGACCGGGTTGGAGATCCAGTAGATGACCGCGTTCACCGCCGCGGCGAACCGGCCGAACGCCAGACGGGTCCACACATAGGGGCCGCCCTCTTCCGGGAAGGCCGTGCCGAGCTCGGCCATGATCAGCCCGTAGGGCAGGAAAAGGAAGATCCCCATGAATATGATCCAGGTGAAGGCCTGTGCCCCGTTGGCCGATACGGCCCCGACGGTGTCGAGCGAGATGAGGGTACAGAGCAGGAAGAAGAAGATGTCGAAGCGCCGGAAACTCTTACGGAGCTTCTTCTTCTCCGCTAGCGCGGCCGTGGTGGTGTGGTCGATAAGGTCCGGCGAAACCTGGATGGCCTCCATGGCACGCGTCCTTCCCGGAGGCGGCGCCGCCCGGGTGCCGGTTCGCTGCCAGACCGCCGCAGGTTCTCGAGCTGCGGGACCACAGGTTCGGTGCCCAGACGTCACCTAGCTCTTGATAGGCTAGCAAGTGATAGGTTAGATTCGATGGATGGTGGGTGTCAAGGCTGGTCCCGGCCGGCTGGCGCTGCACGTAGCGGTCCTGATCGACGGCACGGGGGCACCGCCGCTGCCCGACGCTCTCATCACGATCGAAGACGGCATGATCCGCTCCGCCGGTCCGGCTCCCTCAAAGGCACCCGGACCGCGTGCTGGCCCTGGCCCTGAGCTGGTTACCTTCCATACCGGCGTCGCGGTCCCTGGCTTCGTCGACGCGCACGTGCATTTCACGCTGTTCGCTGACGGACGTTCTTACGAAGCGATGGCCGCTGAGCCGGATGCCATGATGGCGATCGCCGCCGCCCGGAACGCGCTCACCCATCTGCGGGCCGGTGTGACAACGGCGCGAGACAACGGCTCCAGAAACCGGCTCGGATTTGCCCTCAAACAAGCCATCGACCGGGGCCTGGTCGCCGGGCCCAGGCTCCTGGTAAGCGGCCGCCCGGTCACGCCGCCCAGCGGCCATTTCCACTGGTGCAACGGAACCGCAGACGGCCCGGACGAGATCCGGCAGGCTGTCAAGAGCCTGGCCGTGGACGGCGCCGACCACATCAAGATCATGGCCAGCGGTGGCGGCACCCGGGGTACGGACCCGGCGAGAGCCACCTATACCGTGCCAGAACTCACCTGCGCGGCCGAGGCGGCACACCAGCTCGGCCTGCCGACCACCGCACATTGCCGGGCCTCGGAGTCGATGCGGCGGGCCATCGAGGCCGGGCTCGACTGCATGGAGCACGGCGAGTTCATCACCCCTGACGGGACCCGCCCCTTCGAGCCCGGCCTCGCCGCGCGCCTGGTCGATTCGGGCATGTACCTGAGCCCCACGCTCCAGGCGAACGGATGGGATACCATCCTCCGGCTCCGGGCGGTACGGGAGGCCAGGGACCTGGCCCCCGCTGAGCAGCGGGTGCTAGCCGCGGCCGAGCAGGACACCCAGACCTCCCTCGACCAGGTCGGTCGGCTGGCCGAAATGGGCCTGGGCCCCCGCATTATCGCCGGGACGGACGCTGGATGCTTCGACTTCTCGTTCGGCCACATCGACTACTGCCTGGAACTGATGGTCGCCGCCGGCATGTCGCCGATGCAGGCCCTGGTCGCCAGCACCAGCGTGGCGGCAACGGCATGCGGGATAGGGGACCAGGTCGGCACCATCCAGGCGGGCAAGCGGGCCGACATCGTCATCCTCGCGGCCAGCCCGCTGGAGGACATCCGGGCCGTGTCCCGGGTGCTCGCCGTGTACAAGGACGGTGAGCTCGTCAGGTAGCTGCTCAGCGCCCCGCCAGGCCGTTATGCCCCTCACAAGGAGGACGGATGCTCAGCGCCAGTTCCTATGACGCCGTGGTCGTCGGCGCCGGCCACAACGGGCTCGTGTGCGCCGCCTACCTGGCGCGCGCCGGGTTGCGCACCGCCGTCCTCGAGCGCAGGCACCTCGTCGGCGGCGCCGCCGTCACCGAGGAGCCCTGGCCGGGCTACAGGGTGTCCACCGCCTCCTATGTGGTCAGCCTGCTGTCGCCGCGCATCGTGCGCGAGCTTGACCTCCCGCATTTCGGCTACCACGTCTACCCCCTCGACCCCGAATACTTCGCCCCCTTTGAAGACGGCAGCGGAATCCTGGTGTGGAACGACCCGGCCAAGACAGCCGAGGAAATCGGGCGCATCAGCAAGCCAGACGCCGAAGGCTACCTGCGCTACGACGCCGCCCTAGAAGAACTTGCGGCGCTAGTCAGGCCTCTCCTCTATAAGATCCCGCCGGATCCGGGGCTGCAGTCATTCCGCGACATACCATACGCAACCGGCACGGCAGCCTTTCTCCTGCGGCGGCGGCGTTACCTGGCCAAGCTCACCAGCATCATGACAATGTCGTGCGCCGACTTCCTGGACCGGTTTTTCACCGACGAACGCATCAAGGGAGCGCTCGCGCCCGGCGGCGTGATCGGGATGTGGGGCGGGCCCATGAGCCCGGGTTCGGCCTACGTGCTGCTCCATCACCGCATGGGTGAGGCGGCAGACGTCAGCGGGGGCTGGGGTTTCGTCCGCGGCGGGATGGGCGGGGTGTCTGAGGCCATCGCCGGCGCGGCGCGAGCCGCGGGGGCTGACATCGAAGTCAATGCCGAGGTGACCGCGATCGACGTCACCGGCGGCCAGGCCCGTGGCGTCACGCTGGCCGACGGGAGACAGCTGCGGGCCACGGTGGTTGCCTCCGCCGTCCACCCGCGTACGACATTCCTGACCATGGTCGGCGCGCAGCATCTCCCGGCCGAACTGGCCGAGGACATACGCAACTTCCGCACCCGCAGCCCGTCAGCGAAGGTCAACCTTGCGCTATCCGAACTGCCGGACTTCACCGCCCAGCCTGGCACCGAGCCTGGCCCGCAGCACGCGGAGATCATGGTAAGCCCCACCCTCACCTACCTCGAGCAGGCCTGGGACGACGCCAAGTACGGGCGCCCGTCGTCGCGGCCGATGATTGATTGCGTGATCCCCACCACCAAAGACCCCACCATCGCGCCACAAGGCAGCCACATCATGAACTGCTTCGTGCAGTACATCCCCTACCAGCACGCCGACGGGCCCTGGGACGACACGAAACGCGACGCG